>Ga0224510_10002157_pt1 | contig 12103 bp, 9 predicted proteins | sample SF_May12_sed_USG_FD_170161 | JGI IMG/M metagenome (GOLD analysis project Ga0224510, IMG submission 170161) | Sediment microbial communities from San Francisco Bay, California, United States - SF_May12_sed_USGS_4_1 | ecosystem: Environmental > Aquatic > Marine > Sediment | place: USA: California... | reverse complement strand
AGGGCTTCCTTATACAGTTTCCCATTTCGCGCGTCATGAGTCTGGCTAAATCGTCATTTTTTTGACGAAAAACCCTGGCGGCCTGATGCATTAATCGCCGCCTTAGGGCAAAATGGCTGCCAGCCCAAACCGGAGAGACTTTTGCTACATCCTCAATGGTTTGGATGGTGCGGCTCATGTCCCAGGTTGGATAGTGGGTTTCGACTACGCCCGTGGCGGGATTGGTCGACACAGTAGACATGGTGTGAGCCCCTTAACGGTTTATTAAATGCCCAGATGTTAGGATGTCAGCCATTATGGCACGCGTAACGGTACGTACAATCTTTTTCCCGGTTCTTGGTCTAGGTCTACTGCTGGCTAGTTCAGCGGTACTGGCAGCGACGTTGGAGCAGCAACGCGTGCTCTATGATCAGGCGATGAGCCAGCTTAAAGCCAACAAATTCGATACATTCAAGCGAATCCAGAAACAGTTGGTGGACTACCCGCTGTACCCCTATCTGGAATACGAATACCTGCGCAAAAACATCAGTCGTGCCACCGACAAACAAATTCTGGATTTCCTGTCGACCTACGACAATACGCCCATTGCCGATCGATTGCGCTACGCCTGGCTGCATCAGCTGGCCAAACAAAAAGACTGGGAAAAACTGGTGGTCAACTATCGCAGCGGCGGTGGTAGCCAGCTGAGTTGTCAGTATGCTGAAGCGCTGTTCCGCACCTCGCGTGAGCCACAAGCCATGGAAGAAAGCCGTGCATTGTGGATGGTGGCTCAGCCGCAGCACGCTTCGTGCGATCCGGCATTTAAAATCTGGCAGTCCAAAGGCGGCATGAATCGCGAAGCCATTTGGGAGCGCATTGAGCTGGCGATGGACAAGGGGCGGCCGACCCTGGCGCAGTTCCTGGGAAAAGAACTGCCGCTGAAAGAAGATCAGGAATGGTCACAGCGCTGGCGGAGGATGTATGACAAGCCCGCCGAAACCCTGCACCTGGGAATTTACCGCAAGGATGTGCCGATTGCGCGCAAGATCATGCGCCACGGTATCCGCCGTCTGGCACGCCGTGATGTAGAGGCTGCGATGGGCGTGTGGCAACAAGTGCGTGAAACCCATCTTCGTTCGGACGCGGATGAAGTTCACAGCCTGGATCGATTCCTGGCGCTGCGTGCCGCGCTTGTGGATGCCCCGGATGCACTGAAATGGTTGGGCGAAGTCGAGCAGCCCAATGATGACATCAAGCATTGGCGGGTCAGAGCGGCACTCAAACGTCAGGATTGGCCAGCGGCGCTGACCTGGATTGAAAGCCTGACAGGCGAGCAGCGCGATGCCCAGGAATGGCAATACTGGCGGGCGCGGATTCTGGAAATTCAAAGCGGTAAAATGCCGGTGCTGAAAACCGCTGCCGAGCGTATTTATCGAGACCTTGCCAAGGAGCGCAGCTATCACGGCTTTATGTCGGCTGACCGGATGGGGTTGCCTTACCAGTTTACGTCCGAACCGCTGAATTTCAGCAAGGACAGCCTGGCTGAGCTGGAAAAGCGGCCCGGTTTTGCCCGGGCGCGGGAGTTGTATAAGGTTGGTCGGTTTGTTGAGGCGCGCCGCGAGTGGTTCTATGGCATAGCCGGATTCAGCGAAGACGACTTGCGCCGGGCCGCAGTGCTGGCCGACAGTTGGGGCTGGCATGACCGGGCGATTGCCACCGTGGCCCTGGCCGAGCATTTTGACGACATCGAACTGCGTTTCCCTATGGCGTTTCGTGACCTGGTGGTCAGTTCGGCCTCGGAGCAGTCGCTTGATCCTGCCTGGGTGTATGGCGTATTGCGTCAGGAAAGCAGCTTCATGACCGATGCGCGCTCGTCTGCGGGAGCGTTGGGCCTGATGCAGTTGATGCCGCTGACCGGTCGTCTGGCCGCGCGCGACATCAAGACCCGGGTGCGTTCCAACTATGAAATTCTGGACGTGAACAAGAATATTCGCCTGGGGGCGGCCTACCTGCAGCGCATGTTGCAGCAGAACTCTGGCAATAGCGCCCTGGCGACGGCCTCCTATAATGCTGGCCCGTACCGGGTGAGCAAGTGGATACCTGACGTATCCACGCCCGCAGATTTGTGGGTGGAGTCCATCCCCTACGGCGAAACCCGCGAATATGTGAAGCGCGTCATGGCCTATACCGTCATTTACGACTACCGCCTGGACGGCCAAACCGAGCAACTGCGCCAGCGGATGCCGACGATCCAGCCCGCTGGTGGCGGCTGATCGACCTGACTGACAAACCACCCTTCGGGGTGGTTGTTGCCTGGGTAAAGGGGGAGTTGGCGCTAACTTCTCTCGGTTCATGTTGCTACCTGCCAAATATTTTCCACCAAGTTTGTAGTAATGTGAGACTAATCACGATTGAAAAGCGCGCAGCGAACGATACAGGGGGTGTAATGCACAACAATTTTGATCCTGGAGTATGCGATCATGAAAAAATCTACGCCCGATATGTTTGTTCTGAGTGTGCTGGTGGTTCTTGGTGCAGTGTTGACCACGGTCGCCCAAGCGTCGCTATAAGCCCCGCTGAATTCGTTCCAAATGCGTTTTGATCGGCCCCTGATTGCGGGCCGATTGCTTTCCCGCTACAAGCGTTTTCTCGCCGATGTGCAACTGCCTGATGGCAGTGTCATTACCGCTCATACCCCCAATACGGGCTCGATGCAGGGCTGTGCCGACCCGGGCAGTACCGCCTGGTTGCGCGATACCGCCAACCCCGACCGAAAATATCCCTATTCGTGGGAAATGGTGACCACCCTGGATGGCGTGATAGTGGGTATTCACACCGGCTACGCCAATACCTTGGTGGCCGAGGCTATCGAAAACGGCGTGATTGCCGAGTTACAGGGGTATGGATCGCTCAAGCGCGAAGTGACGTTTGCTAACAGCGGCAGCCGGTTTGATGTTTTCCTCAGCCAGGGGACTGCGCCGGACTGCTATGTGGAGGTGAAAAACGTCACCCTGGTGGACAAGGGCGTGGCGATGTTTCCCGACGCGGTGACTGCCCGCGGTGCCAAGCATTTGCGCCATCTGGCCGAGGTGGTGGCGGGCGGAGGCCGGGCGGTGTTGTGTTTTTGTGTGCAGCGCGAGGATGCCGAGGTGGTTCGCGCGGCGTCCCATATTGATCCGCTCTACGCCGCCACCCTGGCGCAGGTCGCCGCTGCCGGGGTAGAGGTGCTGGCGTATCAGGCCAGCCTAAGTCCTGAGGAAATCAAGCTGGTGCGTCGCCTGCCGGTGCAGTTGGGCTGATTGGCGGCAGGGTTTTTTGCGGATTGAGAATGCCGTGCGGGTCGAATACCTGCTTGATGGCGTGCATGACTTCCAGTGCCGCGCTGCCCAGTTCACGCTCCACATAATCGCGTTTCTCCAGTCCCACGCCGTGTTCGCCGGACAGGCTACCGTCCAGTGCCAGTACCAGGCTGAACACCTCGTCCAGGCACGCATGGGCGCGTTGCATTTCCTCGGCGTCGTCCGGGTTAACCAGCAAATTCACGTGAATGTTGCCGTTGCCGGCATGGCCGAAATTGACGATCTTGATGCGATGTGTGCTGCTGAGTTGTTCCAGGCCGGAAATCAGTTGCGGAATGTGCGAGACCGGCACCACCACATCTTCGTTGATCTTTTTCGGCGCGACATTGCGCAGCGAAGGCGACAGGGCTTTGCGCGTTGCCCATAGCGCCTCGGTTTCGCTTTGGGTACGAGCCTGTTTGAGGCTGACCAGTCCGTTGTTTTGCGCCGCATGACTGACAGCCGCTGCGTTTTCTTCGATACCTGCGCGTGGGCCGTCGACCTCTATCATCAGCATGGCACCGGCCTGACTGGGCAGATCCAGTTCCGAGAAATTGCGCACCATCTCAATCGCCTGACCGTCGATCAGCTCCAGCGCGCAAGGGACGACCGGTTGCGCCATGATACGCGACACCGCCTGGGCGGCGCTGTGAATATCGCGATAAATCGCCTGCAGGGTGTAGGTGACTTCCGGCAGTGGCGTCAGTTTGAGCACCGCTTCAGTGATGATACCCAGCGTGCCTTCCGAGCCGATCAGTAGTCGGGTGAGGTCGTATCCCACCACGCCTTTGGTGGTGTGAGTGCCTACTTTTAAGGTGCGGCCCGTGCCGTCAACCGCAGTGAGTCCCAGGGTGTTTTCCCTTGGGGTGCCGTACTTGACGGCGCGCGGTCCGGCGGAGTTGTAGGCCAGATTGCCGCCCACGGTGCAAAACGCCGCACTGGTGGGGTCGGGGGGCCAGAAAAATCCGTGTTTGGCGGCGGCATCCTGCAGCTGCTGATTGGTGACGCCGGGCTGAACTATGGCCAGCCGGTTGGCGGCGTCAATGCGCGGTGGCTGGTTCATGTGCTCGGTGGACAGCACGATGCCTCCGGTTTGCGGTACGGTGGCGCCGGTGGTGCCGGTGCCACGGCCACGGGCAATCAGCGGAATGCGATGCTCAAAACAGAGGCGAACAATTTCGACGACCTGCTCGTGGCGGCTGGGAAAAACCACCGCTTCTGGCAGTGCATGGCGACGGCTGTTGTCGTAGCCGTAGGGCCAGCAGTCGTTGCGTTCGTGCAGCAATTTATCGCTGCCCAGGATGGTTTGCAGCCGGGGCAGCAGTGCGGAAACTGATGTCAAACGGGCTTACTCTTTGGGCACGATGGCAGCCGGTGGCAAGTCGTACGGCAGCAATTGCGTGTCCTGGTCTTCCAGTTGTTCCTGACGATCGCGTTCGGCAGCTTTGACGGCCGGAGTTTTCTTGATAGGCGCAGCCTTGGCGAAGCGGCGGCTGTCGGTCTCGATCACGTCATAGCGTTCGTACAACGGCACGACATCTTTGACGCCCTTCAGTTGCGAGGCTGCTTGCAGTGCCTTGGCTTCTTCGTCGGCGTTGACCAGGCCCATCAGGTACACCATCTCGTGGGAAGTGACGACCAGCGTGTGGGTGACCAGACCGAATTCTTCGAACAGCTGTTTTTTCACCTTGGCGGTGGTCCAGCTGTCCTTGTTGCGACTTTCCAGATCAAGGCGCTCGCCGACGCGGATTTCGTTGTAGACCTTGCGCACCGGTTTGATGGTGAACACCATCTCTTCCACTTTTTTGCGCATCGCCTCGCTGGGGGCCGTGCCGACCAGCAGCACTACGCCGTTGTAGCAGTGCACTTTGACCTGCACGTTTTTGCTCAGGGTTTTGTCGCCATATATTTCGTCCGTGGCGCGGAACTCAATGCCGGAATCTTCCAGCAGGGTGGCGGTGTCGCGGCGATCGTTAATGGCCGCAGCTCCCAATCCGGCACCGCCGACCAGTACGACGGGGGCGCAACTGCTCAGCAACGCAACGCCGGACAGGCTGAGGGTAAGAATTAAAATCTTAGGCAAGGTTGAGATCGAACGCATGTTTAATCCATTCAATGTGTTGGGGATCGGCAGTAACCGACATGATATCAAAGCGGCAGGCCTTGTTGGCAGTGCCGCGCTGGGTTTGGAGATAGCTCCAGGCGGTTTTGATCAATTTTTCCTGTTTGCGCGGAGTGACGGTTTCATACGGCTGACCATAGTTGGCGTTTTTGCGAAACCGCACCTCCACAAACACCAGTTCGTTCCGATCGCTGGCGATAATGTCGATTTCGCCAAACCGGCTGCGGAAATTTTGCGCCAGAATCGTCAAGCCCTGCTGGCGCAGCAGGTTGGCGCAAAGCTGTTCTGCATGTTGGCCAACCGTCTGCGTGTGTCCCATGACTAGCGGTGCATCACCGGAGCGTCGCTGATCAGTTCCGGCCAGCCGTTATTGAATCTGGCCCAGACCAGGCTGCGACGCACCTGATTTTTGTTGTTGATGCTGAGAGTGCCGGTGGCTGCGTTCAGGGTGGCGTTGGGATTGGTGCGCAGCCAGTTCAGGTAGTACAGCACGTTGTAGGCGTCCACGCCCAAGGCGTACAGCCGTGAATTTTGTGCCAACTCGGTCGGCCAGGTTTTTTGCAGCGTGTCGTACAGCGCGGCGCGGTTGCTGCCGGGCAGGGTCCAGGGCATGTCTGTAAACATCACGTCGTTAAGGTCGCGATCGTCGTTGCGATTGGGCTTGCCGGTATAAACGTGCGAAGTGCTGTACACCGGGATGTCGCCACCGTGATGGAATTTCAACTGCGGCGGAATCAGGCGTGCCTGACGAGGAAACGCTGCCATGAAAATCAGATCAATGTCCTCGCGGCGACGTGGTTCAAAATCGAGTTTTTCACCCAGGGTGTTGCGCAGTTTGTTATTGCGGGTGCGGCTGTCATCCAGGTCGAGCATGGCGGTGATGGAGTCGCTGAAATCGGTTTGTTTGCCATCGTAGGTTTGGGTGGCGACCAGCTTACCTCCCAGTTCCTGCCAGCGCTGGCTGAAACTCTGCGCAACGCGTTCGCCCCACACACCCTTGGGATAAATGACCGCTGCCAGATTGTGGCCGTCGGCCCAGGCGCGGTTGGCTACTTGGCGGGCTTCATCTTCGGGTGACAGACCGAACTGATAGAAATTTTCACGGAAAAAATTGCTGTCATCCACTGTGTTCAACGCCAGCGTGGGCACGGTGAAATTATTGTCGGCCACCAGGGCGTCGACTTCTTCCTTGCGCAGCGGACCTACCACAATCGAGGCACCGTCATCGACGGCCTGACGATAAACGTCGGTAATTTTGCTGTTGGGCGCGGCGGTGTTGTAAACGCGAATTTGCGAGTTGTGGCGCAGTTCGGCCCGGCTGTAGTAAGCGCTGATGAAGCTATCGCGCACGGCCTGGGCCGCGTCTTTGAACGGGCCATCAAGTGGCAGCAGTAAGGCGATTTGTTCCAGCGATGGTGGCTGGTTGTCGGCGGGTTTGCGTGGCGCGAGCAGGGCCAGGGTGTTTTCGCTGACCGGGTGCGACAAATGGCCGCGTTTCCAGACATTGAGCATGTTAGCCAGACGATTGGGGTCTGGAGTTTTCATTACCAGCAGCGACAAGTCGATCCAGCCGAAAAAAATCCGATTGGATTCGCTGGTGCTCAGGTCCAGCAGGGTTTTTTCCGGCATGGAGGTCAGCGTCAAAATGATTTTTTGCTGGTTCAGGGTTTTTTCTTCACCGGGTGCGAGCAAGGCATCGAGCTGGGAACGTTCTCGCGTCGCCGCTAGTGGTTCACCCTGTAATTCGTAGGCGCGAATCCGGAACTGATAATAATTTTTGCGTTGTTCGACAGACGTGCCGCTATCGAGTTGATAGCGTTGTAGCCACTGCAGTGCGCGTTCGGGTTCGCGCGTGCGCAACGCCAATTCAATTTGCAGAGTCAGGTACGCGTTGCGTTGTTCGGCGGTCAGTGGAGTGATGTCAATGTCGGACAGCAGGGTGCGAGCCTGGTCCAGTTGATTAATTTGCAGGTAAAGTTCAATGGCCTGCATTTTTAACAACTGGCGCTTTGGGGGTTCAGCAGTGCTTGATCGCTGCAAGTAGGCCATGGCGGCTTTGGCAATGTCGGCGTGTTTCTGTGCTTCCTCCGCATTGCTTTGCTGCGCTTTGTCAATGTTAGTAACCGCAATGGCGGATGAGCCGGCGGGCGTGGTGGTCGGGGCCTGGGCGCAAGCGCCGAGCAGCAAGGCCAACAGGCCAGTAATGAGCAGTTTTAAGGTCATGGAGTGAATGCGACTTTTCCGAGTATCTATCTGTTTATATTAAGGGTAGGATGCGCGTCTAGAACTAGTTTCAAAGTATGTGCCGGGGAGGGAAGCTGTGTCAAACCAGTCTGGATGTTTGTATGTGGTAGCAACGCCCATCGGCAACCTCAAAGATATGTCGCCACGTGCGGTGGAAATCTTAGCCGAAGTGGCGCTGATCCTGGCCGAAGACACGCGCCACAGTCGTCCATTGCTGATCCATTTCGGGATTGGTACGCCGCTGCAGTCCTTGCACGAACACAACGAAGTCGAAATGGCCCCTGTCCTGTGCGAGCGCATTTTGCGTGGCGAAAGCATGGCGCTGATCTCCGATGCCGGCACCCCGCTGGTCAGTGATCCGGGTTATGCACTGCTACGCCAGGCGCACGACATGGGTGTGACCGTCTCGCCGATTCCCGGTGCCAGCGCCATGATCGCCGCCCTGTCAGTGGCGGGCCTGCCGTCGGACCGGTTTGCCTTCGAAGGCTTTTTACCCGCCAAATCCAGTGGTCGCCAGCAGCGTTTGCAGGGATTGGCGGCAGAAACCCGCACCCTGATTTTTTACGAATCGCCACACCGCATCATCGACAGCCTGCGTGACATGGTGACGGTGCTGGGGGCGGATCGTCTGGCCTGCATGGGGCGCGAGCTGACCAAGCGGTTTGAAACCATCCGCCGTGCGCCGTTGGGCGAGCTGCTGACGTTCGTCGAAGGCGACGACAATCAGCAAAAAGGCGAGTTCGTGCTGATGCTGGCCGGCGCGCCCGAGGTCGAGACCGACGAAGCCAGTCTGAGCGTGGATCGCGTGCTGGATGTGCTGCTGGAGGAATTGTCCACCAAGCAGGCAGCGGCATTGGCGGCGAAATTGACCGGTCGCAAGAAAAACGAAGTCTACCAGCGCGCCCTGGCAAAACGCGGCGAAAACTAAACGGCGTTAGGCTATAATGCCGCCCGAGTCGACCAGACAGTCGCTGCCGCTTGCGGTGGAGGAAAGTCCGGGCTCTACAGGGTAAGACGCCAGGTAACGCCTGGGAGGCGCGAGCCTACGGAAAGTGCAACAGAAAATATACCGCCTAAGCGCGCAAGCGCCGGTAAGGTTGAAATGGTGCGGTAAGAGCGCACCGCGTCGCTGGCAACAGTCGACGGCTAGGTAAACCCCGTCCAGAGCAAAGCCAAATAGAGGGGCTGTCGATTTCGATCGCAAGGTGTGACCCGCACTGCCCCTGGGTAGGCTGCTTGAGGCCTGCGGTGACGCAGGTCCCAGATGAATGACTGTCCACGACAGAACCCGGCTTATCGGTCGACTCATTTTTTTCCCTCCTGTTGAATCAAAACGAAAAGCACTTGCCGAAAGGCGCTTCTGCTCTGATGTGCTACTCACTCCCCGATTTCTGCTGATCTGCCCCGATGCGAAAAGCTCGAGCGCAGAGCTTTGCTGTGCGCATCTGGCTGATGAACCGGGACAGGCTTGGTGATAGTATCGGAAGTCTGAATAGGGAAATCGAAAACACGAAGAACACGGACGGGTTCGTCCATTCGCAAATTCATTCCCCTGTCAGATTCGTTCGCAGCACATCACCTTCCGGTTGGTGGGCAGAACTTTGGCTCGCGTTTAATCCGGGGTGGAGATGTTGCGGGGTATTGTTGAAAATCGAGTGATGGGCCGCTGCGGTGGTATTGGAATAGTCAGTTGCTGTCTATTAAAAAGTTAGATTTTTATGGAGGAAGATTTGTGAATAGGATTCTATTTTTTTTGCTTTTTTTGAGTTTATCAAGTGTGGCTGTGTCGGGGGAGGCATTAGATGGTCGCTCTGATTTGGCAATATCAATTAAAATGTTGACTATAAATTTATCAGATAATGCAACATCTGGAATAGCGTTAATTAAGAGAGTTGGGGATAAGGCATTAACGGTTAATGTTTCATACGGGGATTCAAAAAGTGAAGATAAAAGGGATGGATATAATTTATCGGAGGATGCACGAACAACTGCTTTGAGTGTTGGGGCAAGGAATTATTACAGGGCTGGAGAAAATTCTCTGTTCTTTGAAGGGGTTGTTGGAATTAACAAAAGAACAGTGTCTTATGATTATACTTGGATTACTCAAGCTCCTTTTTCTAATGACTATACAGATGTTCATAAAATATATATTGCTGGTTTATTGATCGGTGGTGAGCATTTTTTCTCCGAAAAATTTAGCGTTGAAGGGAAGGTTGGTGTGTTTACTTCCAAATCAAGCCGAAGTGGAAAAAGTGAGTATTCCCGTTCATCGGCGGGTACGATGGATGGTGGTGTAAATATAAACTATTACTTTTAGATCTCGTAGCTCCGATTGCGCTGACGCTAATCGGAGCTACAATGCTAATTTTAAAGTCCGTATCTTTTAAGTTAATGCCATAATTATCGCCAACGAATAAGATCAACTAACCGGCATTACTTTTCCTCAATAGAAAACAACCGGCAAGTAGTTGCCGCTCGATTCATATATAGATCATTTAGATTTAGCTATAAGCTTTTCTTCTATAGCAACAACCTATACTATTGGCCAGTCATCAATATAGATGGCATGAGGCCTGCTTATTTATTGACCAACAGCTAAAGGAAGGAGTCAATAACATGTATGTTTCTAGATACTCATCTACACCACCGGTTCAATTCGTAGATAAATATGCAGATCAGCGTGTAGATAATAAAATTGAACAATGGAAGAACAGTGTTGGTAATTCCATGAGCAGCTCTGACACTATTGAAATAAGTGAACAGGCTAGATTTCTCTCCAAATATTTCGATTCACCACCGGATCTCAGCGAAAACTTGAAGCCTTGGTATTTCCCTAAAGCGCTAGAAGACAACTATAAGCTTGCTCAAGATAAGTCACGAGAGATAACAGACCAAGCCTCCGAAATCGGTATCAATTTAAATTTCGACGAAGTCCTAAAACAAATAATGTTGTTTAATGGCATATCTAATCCATCAATAAAAAATAGCCACGCAACAGCTATTGATAGCAATGGCAACGAGCGAACAATACAATTTCAAAGTGTTCATCGTCTGTTATCAGATGGAGATAAAGTAAAACTTAAAGAGCTCCACAATCATGCTAATCAGGAGAACATTGATACGACCACAGTAGCCAATCTTGCCACCAAGTTCTCAATGGACAAAGGCAATGCTATGGACCGAGGACTGGAACCCCCCAAGATTAGATGGGGATTATATATCCTTACTGATGAAGAATATTAATGACTGGTACCCTTCTTCGGAACAGAAAAGTGACTTCACCAAACTCAGATCTCGTAGCTCCGATTAGCGTCAGCGTAATCGGAGGAATGGTTGATTCCTATCATGCGTGCGATTACGCTGATGCTAATCGTGCCTACAATACTAGTTGCAGGTAGATCTCGTAGCTCCGATTAGCGCTAGCGTAATCGGAGAAGTGGGTGTCCCATCATGCGTGCGATTACGCTGATGCTAATCGCACCTACAATACTGGGGAGCATCTTGCATTTTTCACATAAGGCCAATAGATCAAGCATAATTGTAAGAGGAAAAATCCTTATTACTTTTTCCCAATAAAAAATGCTAAGTATAGTCGCTTGTTGTTTTTGTGCGGATATAGTCATGGCACTAAAAGGTGGCGGCTATAGCATTCAAGGGGCAGTTTTGATGTCTGCCCCTTGATCAGGGGTTTCAATATTATTGCAGGGTTGTCGAGCCGATTTTCACCCATGCATTGCGTGGCACATCGTTGCCACCCGCGTATTCGTAGAAAAAATCATAGACACCTTCCGCTAACACAACTGTAGTACTGGAGTCGGTGTGTGTTTTTAGCAATAGCACTCGTTCGCCTTCGCCACTGCTCGCGTAAATACGTCCGCCGTTGAGTGTATTCTGATTGGCTGGAAATGCTGCGCCATTTAATGTCGCGGACAGTCTTACTGCTTTGCTGCGGATATTTGCTGATAAATAGGTTTCTCCACTGACAGGCCGATTCTTTAACACGCGATAATTATTATTTTGTGGCACAGACTCGCCTGTTTCGTGGCGATAAATGAGATCATAGGTGCCAGGCAAAACGCGTATGCTGAGCGGGCCATCATGCGTGTTTCCTACGAACATCGCTTCGGTGGATTGAGGTCCGGCGAGATAGATATTGGCATCGACGTATTGGTTTTTAGCGAATGCTTCGCCGTTAAGTGTTAGATTGACGTGAACCAAATGACTCACCACGTCGAGGTTTAGCGATGGAGAATTGATCACAACACCTTCTTTTACAAGACCACGGATGTTCTGCGGCACGCCGTCGCCGGTTTCGTGACTGTAATAAAAATCATAGGTGCCTGGAATTAATATGATATTGGAAAAGCCATCGTGCGTATTGCCCAAGTGGGTGTCAGCATTTGTAGCAGCGTCGTGCAGA
>Ga0224510_10002153_pt1 | contig 12111 bp, 6 predicted proteins | sample SF_May12_sed_USG_FD_170161 | JGI IMG/M metagenome (GOLD analysis project Ga0224510, IMG submission 170161) | Sediment microbial communities from San Francisco Bay, California, United States - SF_May12_sed_USGS_4_1 | ecosystem: Environmental > Aquatic > Marine > Sediment | place: USA: California... | reverse complement strand
ACCTGCTCCAGCGCCACGACCGTGACGCCGTCCAGCGGCCGCCTCACGCGAACTTCACCGTCAGCCCGGGCAGCGGCAGGCCCTCGAAGGCGGTCGTCCAGGTCTCGCCCGCCTTCACCGGGTGAGCGTCCGTGAGCGTGCCCGTGCTCACGATCTCGCCGGCGTGCAGATTGTCGAAATCAGGCTGGATGGCGAGCAGCTCGACGAGGTGCCCAAGGGCGTAGAGCGGGCTGTCGAGGACGTTGGCACCGACGCCCTCGTCCACGGCCTTGCCGCCTTTGCGAAGGACGACACGCGCCGCGGGCAGCAGCGCCTCCAGATCCGGGATCTGCTCCACCGCAACCTGCGTGCCGAGGATGAGCCGCCCGTGCAGCCCGTTGGCGGCAGTGCAGTCGGGCAGCTTCACCTTCCAGTCCGGGTGGAAGCACTGCACGATCTCCACCGAGTGCGCCACCCACTCGATGGCGGCGAGAATGGCGTGCGCGTCATGCGAGCGCGGCGGCGGCGCCTTGAGGCCGAAACAGATCTCGGGCTCGATCCTCGGCTGCGCGAGCCCCGCGAGCGGCACCTCGGCGCGATTGTCCTCGGCGCGGATCAGCGTGTGGTCGTAGACGAAGCCCCACATCGGCTTGTCGACGCCGTAGCGCGCCCAGAGCGTGCGGTTGGTGAAACCGATCTTGCGCCCGAGCGGCTTCCAGCCGATCGTCAGGCGGTGCTGGTGCAGCCGCCGCATCGCGCGGTAGCCCGCTTCGGCGTCCAGCTTCGGGAAGCGCTCGCTGAACTGCGGGGCCGTATGGCCGCTCGCCGCCAGCTCGATCAACTCTTCCGACACTTTCTTCAGGGTGGACTCGGCCATGCCGAAAATTCTACCCCGTGGGGCGGTTGCGCCCCTGCGTTTCGCGTGCCACATTAGCGCGCCATGGAGGCATACCTGATCTGGCTGCTCGCCGGCCTCGCGCTGGTGATCGCCGAGTTGATTACCGGCACCTTTTATCTGCTTGTGCTGGGCGTGGCTGCGTTCGGCGCCGCGCTCGCCGCGTGGCTCGGCGGCGGCTTCCCGCTGCAGGCGATCACGGCCACTGTGGTGGCGGGCGTCGGCGCGTACTTCGTGCATGCGTACCGCGCGCGCAACGCCGCGCAGCAGATGCCGTCGATTGACGCCGGCCAGCCGGCGAGCTTCGAGAGCTGGGTCGACCAGGCGGCGGGCCTGGCGCGCGTGCGCTATCGCGGCGCCAGCTGGGACGCGCGCCTGGAAGGCGGCGACGCGCCGCAGCCCGGCGCGGTGCTGTACGTGCTCGCCGCGGAAGGCAATACGCTCAAGGTGAGCGCCAGGCGCCCCGCCTGAGGGGCACGCAAGAAGAAAGGAAAGCCCGATGCTGGTCAAGCTGATCATCTCCGCGGTGCTGGCCGGGGCGACCTTCGTCCTCACCAATACCGCGTCCTACGCGGTGTACGTGTTCCTGATCGCCGCGGCGATCGCCTTCGTCCTGGAAGGGGTGCGCGTGGTGCCGCAGCAGAGCGCCTTCGTCATCGAGCGCTTCGGACGCTTCAGCTCGGTGCTGGAACCGGGCCTGAACTTCATCGTGCCGGTGTTCGATCGCGTCGCCTACCGCCATTCGCTGAAGGAAGTGCCGCTCGACGTCGCCGAGCAGGTCTGCATCACCAAAGACAATACGCAGCTCGGCGTCGACGGCATCCTGTACTTCCAGGTCACCGACCCGCGGCTCGCCTCCTACGGCTCGTCCAACTACATCGTCGCCATCTCGCAGCTCGCGCAGACCACGCTCCGGAGCGAGATCGGCAAGATGGAGCTCGACAAGACCTTCGAGTCGCGCGACGAGATCAACCGGCAGATCGTCAGCGTGCTCGACGAAGCCGGGCGCAGCTGGGGCATCAAGGTGCTGCGCTACGAGATCAAGAGCCTCACCCCGCCTGAAGCGATCCTGCGCTCCATGCAGCAGCAGATCACCGCCGAGCGCGAGAAGCGCGCGCTGATCGCCAAGTCCGAGGGCGAGCGCCAGCAGGAGATCAACGTCGCCGATGGCGAGAAGCAGGCCGCGGTGCTGCGCTCCGAGGGCGAGAAGCAGGCGGCGATCAACCGCGCGCAGGGCGAGGCCACGGCGCTCAGGCTGATCGCCGAAGCCAACGCCGCCGCGGTGCGCGCGGTGGGCGAGGCGATCTCGGACAAGGGCGGCATGGACGCCGCCAACCTCAAGGTGGCGCAGGAGTACGTCGCCGCCTTCGGCCGGCTCGCCAAGGAATCCAATACCCTGATCGTGCCGGCGAACGCCGCCGACATCGCGGCGCTCATCACCACGGCCATGACCGTGATGGACAAGACGCGCCAGACGCAGGCCGCGGCGAAAGGGGCTTGAAATGCCGATCACGCGCATGGACCACTTCAACATCATCACCGACGACCTGCCGGCGACGCTGGCGTTCTACGCGGAACACCTCAACCTTAAACCGGGTGCGCGCCCGCCGTTCAACTTCCCGGGCGCGTGGCTGTACGCCGACGGCGGCCGCGGCAAGGACCCGATCCTGCACGTGGTGGCCGGCAAGGAGCGCAAGCTCCTGGTGAAGGGCGTCATCGACCACATGGCCTTCTACGGCACCGGCCTCGGCGCGACGGTGGCCAAGCTCAAGGCGAAGGGCATCGACTATGAGCTGCGCCGCCTGCCCGAGTACGGCACCTGGCAGCTCTTCTTCCACGATCCGAACAACGCCAAGGTCGAGATCGACTTCGACGCCAAGGAGCCCGAGCCGGCGTGAACGTGCTTCAGCGTATTGCCGGGATCGCAATCGGGCTGGTGCTCTTCGTCCTCGCGTTCATCTTTGCGTCCGTGATCCTGGCAGTCGCGGGCGGGATTGCGCTCGGCGTGTGGGCCTGGCTCGCGTGGAAAACGCGCGGCGTGCGGCGTGAGATGGCGCTGCGGCGCGGCGCGCGCGGCGACGGCTCGGTGATCGAGGGCGAGTACAAGGTCGAGCGCGAGACGCGGCGCATCGACAACGACGTGCAGTAGCGCGTAACGACCGGCGCGGCGCTCAGATCAGGGTGTCGAGATTGCCCTGGCCCTGCAGCGTACCGAGCTCGATGCCGGCGTGGCCGAGCAGCACGGCCAGCGTTTGCCACCCTTCCACGCTGCCGGCGCCGTCGGCGTCGATCTGCAGCAGCGCGTCGGCCCCCGAGTTCTCCAAGCGCACGTAGTCGGCGAGCGCGCCGCCGGCGCCGCCGGCGTAGGTCGTCGAGGCCGCGAGCAGGTCGGCAATGTCGAGCACGTCGCCACCCGGCACGGCCTGGAAGCCGGCCACGAGGTCGCCGGCCTCGCCGAGGTGATCGAAGTCGAAGGTGTCGGCGCCCGCGCCGCCGTCCAGGAAGTCGAACCCCAGCCCGCCGCGCAGTAGATCGTTGCCGTCGCCCCCGAGCAGGGTGTCGTTGCCCTGCGAGCCGATCAGCGTGTCGTTGCCGCCGCGCCCGTCGAAAGTGAAGCCCAGGCTCGAGGCCGAGCCGTCGAAGGTATCGCCGAAGTTGGTGCCGCGGATAGATTCGATCTCGATGAGGAAATCCGTGTTGTGCCCCCCCGCGCTGGCCGTGAAGCGGCCCAGCGGGTCGACGATGAAGCTGCCCGGGCCGTTCGACCCATTGTCGTAGCGCACGAGGTCGAAGCCGCCGCGCCCGTCGATGGTGTCATTGCCGCCGCGGCCCTCGAAGGTGTCGTCGCCGATGCTGCCGGTGAGCGTGTCGTCGAAGTTCGAGCCGCGCACGTTGAACACGTTAATCAGTGTGTCGAGGCCCGTGGCCAGGCCGGAAGCGTTGCCCGAGGTGCCCAGCTGCACCGTCACCGCCGAGCTGGCGCTGATGTACGAGACGCGCGTGGCGCCGTTGCCGGTGATCGTATCGTCGCCGAAGCCGCCGTCGAATTCGTTGAAGGCGCCTAGCCCCGACACCGCGCTGACGTAGCCAGTTGCGTCGTAGGTATCGTCGAACCGGGTCCCGACCACACTCACGATGTCGATCAACGTGTCAACGCCGATCGCGTCGTCGCCCGTGACCGTGCCGATGTGGGCATCGATCGCGGCCATCACGACCGTGATGCCGGCGCCCGTCGGATCGCTGTCGTAGCGCGCCTGGTCGAAGCCGCCGCGGCCGCTGTACGTGTCGTCGCCCCGGCGCCCTTCATAGACCTCGGCAGACGCGATGCCGTGGTTCGAGCCCATCAGCACGTCGCCGAAGTTCGAGCCGCGCATCTGGTTGATGCCGCCCATCAGGACGTCGTTGCCGACGGAGGCGCCCCCTGTGACCGTCCCGGCCGCGAGGTCCACCTGGACCCCTTCGCGCGCACTGGCGAAGGTGAGGCGCGTATTGCCGTTGCCAAAGACCGTGTCGTTGCCCGCCATGCCTTCGAACTCGTTGAGAGTGCCGAACGAGCCAGCATTGGCGCTGGAGCCCGAGAAGCCGCGCGCGTCGTAGACATCGTCCTTGTGCGAGCCGCGGATCGCTTCGATGCTGCGCAGCGTGTCGGTGCCCGTGAACACCGGGTCGCCGACGACGGTGCCTGTGGCCAGGGCCACGTCGATGCCGACGGCGACCGGACCGTTGAAGGCGTAGTCGGCCCGGTCGAAGCCGAGCCGCCCATCCATGTAGTCATCCCCGCCGCGGCCGTCAAAGCTCTCGTCGCTGAAGAACAGCGCGCCGTAGAACGAGTCGGCGTGAGCGGACCCCCGCACCTGGGTGACGCCCGTGAACGTGTCGGTCCCGACCGAGGCGTCGCCCGTGGCCTGACCGAGGTCGAGGTCGACCACCACGCCGGAGGTGGCGCCCGTGTACTCGATGCGCGTCGCCCAGTTGCCGGTGATCTGGTCGTCGCCGCCACGGCCTTCGAACGAATTGAAGCCGCCGGTGAAGCCGCCGGCGTTGAAGATGTCGGCGAACATCGTGCCCTGGAAGCGCTCGACGTCGAGGAGGGTGTCGAAGCCCACCGATGCATCTCCGCTCACGGTCGCTGAGGTATTGCCAAAGCCCAGGGTGATCGTCACCGGGCCAGTCGCGTCGGCGTACTCGGCAAGGTCGTTGCCGCCGCCGCCGTCGATGACGTCGTCCCCCGCACCGCCGCGGAAGCTTTCGCTGAACGTGGTGTGCGAGCCGACGAGTACATCGTTGAACGGCGAGCCGGTCACGGCCTCGATGCCGATCAGGGTGTCCATGCCGCCGAAGCCGTCGAACGCCACGTTCGTGCGCAGATTGACGTCGACGCCCGAAGGCGACGTGCTGTAGTCCGCGCGATCGTTGTCACGGAAGCCGATGTCCGACTGCAGGTCGGCGATGACGAAGCCGTCCAGCACGTCGTTGCCGGCGTTGCCGCGCAGGAGGTCGTTGCCCAGATCGCCGATCAGCGTGTCGTCGCCGGGTCCGCCTTCGAGGAAATCGTTGCCCGGGGTGCCGATCAGGGTGATACCGCCGCCGCCGCCGTTGTCGAAAACGAGGTTGCCGCCGTTGACCATCGTCTCGAGCGTGAGGCCCGAGATGCCGGCCAGCGTGACGAGTAGCTGCCAACCCAGGGGCCCGAAGAAGCCGTCCGGGTCGATCTGCAGCAGGGTGTCGAACCCTGCGGTCTCGACGCGCACGAAGTCCATCAGCGGCCCGCCGGCACCGCCGGCGTAGCCGGTGGAGAAGGCGAGCAAGTCCACGATGTCGATCGCGTCGCCGCCGGGCAGCGCATCGAAGTTGACGACGACGTCGCCGGCTTCGCCCAGATTGTCGAAGTCGAACCGGTCCGAACCCGAACCGCCGTCCAGGAAGTCCGCACCCAAGCCACCGCGCAGCACGTCGTTGCCGTTGCCGCCGAACAGGTTGTCATTGCCGGACGAGCCGACGAGCGTGTCGTCGAAGTTCGAGCCGCGCACCTCGAACACGCCGCCGAGGATGGTGTCGCTGCCTACCGACGCGCCGCCCACCGCCGTGCCCGCCAGCAGGTCGACCACCACGCCTTCGCGGGCGAAGCCGTAGATGATGCGCGTGTTGCCGTTGCCGATGATGGTGTCGTTGCCCGCCAGGCCTTCGAACTCGTTCAGCGTGCCGAACGAGCCGGCATTGGTGCTGAATCCCGAGAAGCCCGTGGCGTCGAACCAGTCATCCAGGTGCGAGCCGCGGATCGCCTCGATGCTCCTCAGCGTATCGGCACCCGTAAACGCCACGTCGCCCACTACCGTGCCTGCGGCTAGGTGGACCGTGATGCCGCCTGCGATCGGCCCGTTGAACGAGTATTCCGCCCGATCCCAGCCGCTGCCGCCGTCGATGAAGTCGTTGCCGCCGCGGCCATCGAAGGATTCGAAGCCGTCGCTTGACGGATTGCCGCCGACTAGCGTGTCATTGAAGGCCGACCCGCGAACCGCATTGACGCCGGTAAAGGTGTCGGTGCCCACCGAGGCGTCGCCGGTGGCAATGCCCGTCGCAAGGCTGACGTTCACCGCGCCCGTGGCGCTCGTGTAGTCAATGCGCGTGTTGCCGTTGCCGGAGATGGAGTCGTTTCCGCCCCGGCCTTCGAACGAATTGAAGCTGCTGAAAAATCCTCCAGGCAAGCTGCCGCTGATGAACCAGCCGACGCTGTAGGAGTCTGCGAAATCCGAGCCGACGAACTGTTCGACGTCGAGCAGCGTGTCGAAGCCCACTGATGCATCGCCGCTTACTGTTCCGGACGAGTCGCCAAACCCGCCGAGGCTGATCCACACCATCGACGTCGCATCGGCGTATTCGGCACGGTCGAAGCCGCCGCCGCCGTGGATCGTGTCGTTGCCGGCACCGCCGTGGAAGTTCTCGCTGAACGCGCTCGAGCCCGTGAGCACGTCGTTGAACATCGAACCATTGACGGACTCGATGCCAATCAGCGTGTCGGTGCCACCTTCGCCATCCTGGGCGATGCCAGTGGCCAAGTTGACATCCACCCCGAAGATCGCGGTGCTGTAGTCGGCGCGGTCGTTGTCTCGGAAGCCGACATCGGATTGATAGTCGGCCACCACGCCGCCGTCGAGCAGGTCGTTGCCGGCGCCGCCACGCAGGAAATCATTGCCCAAGAGTCCATAAATCGCGTCATTGCCTGGGCCCCCAATGAGTATGTCGTCCGCAGAAGTGCCAAACAGTGTGATGCCTCCGCTGGCCTCGACTAACAGATTGCCCCCGGCCTGCAGCATGAATAGGTCGACCCCACCGCGACCGAGCAGGATGGCGAGGGGCTGCCACGTTTGGGCGCTGGCGCTGCCGTCGGGGTCGATCTGCAGCTGGGCGTCAGGCCCTATGGCCTCGAGCCGCACGAAGTCCGACAGCGGCCCGCCGGCGCCGCCCGCGTAGCTGGTGGAGAAGGCGAGCAGGTCGGCGATGTCGAGCACGTCGCCGCCCGGAAAGTTTTCAAAGTTGGCAATGGTGTCGACGCCATCCCAGAGGAAGTCGAAGTCGAACCGGTCCTGGCCGAAACCGCCGTCAAGGAAATCGAAGCCCTGGTTGCCGCGCAGCAGGTCGTTGCCGTCGCCGCCGAGCAGGGTGTCGTTGCCCTGCGAGCCGATGAGCGTGTCGTTGCCGCCGCGCGCATCGAAGGTGTAGCCGAGGAACGAGGTGGATCCGTCGAACGTGTCGTCGAAGTTGCTGCCCCGGATCGCCTCGACGTTCACCAGGAAGTCGTTGTCATGGCCCGGCGCAAAGGTGTTGAACGCGCCTGTCGCGTCGGCGACGAACTGGCCGCCGCCGAACGAGCCGTTGTCGTAACGTACGAGGTCGAAGCCCGCGCCGCCGTCGATGAAGTCGAAGCCGCCGCGGCCCTCGAAGGTGTCGTTGGCGGCGCCCCCGAGCAGCGTGTCGTCCAAGTTCGAGCCGCGCACGTTGAATATATTGATCAGCGTGTCCGTGCCCGTCGCCGGGCTGCTCGCCGTCCCCAGGCCCAGATCGACCGTGACCCCGGACCACGAGCTCAGGTACGACACCCGCGTACCACCGTTGCCGATGATCGTGTCGTTGCCGCCGGCGCCCTCAAATTCGTTGAAGTTGCCCAGACCCGTGACCGGGCTGAAATAGCCGGTCGCGTCGTACGTGTCGTCGAGGAACGTTCCCTGGACGAACGCGATGTCGATCAGCGTGTCGGTGCCGACCGCCGAGTCGCCGGTCACGGTGCCGATGTTCGAGCCGGCGGCCGTGGCCATCACTACCGTGATGCCGCTGACGCCGGCCGTGCCGTAGATGGCCTTGTCGACGCCGCCCCGGCCGCTGAAGGTGTCGTTCCCTCCGAGTCCTTCGTAGATCTCGGCGAACAGCGTGCCGTTGGACGTGCCCATCAGCACGTCGTCGAAGTTCGAGCCGCGCATCTCGACGATGCCGCCCAGCAGGGTGTCGGTGCCGACCGAAGCACCGCCCACCGCAATGCCGGCGAGCAGGTCGACCGTCACGCCCTCGCGCGCGAGCGCGTAGCTGATGCGCGTGCTCCCGTTGCCGATCACCGTGTCGTCACCGGCCATGCCCTCGAACTCGTTCAGCGTGCCGAGCGAGCCGGCGTTGGTGCTGAACGGCGAGAAGCCCGTGGCGTCATAGGTATCCGCCAGGTGCGTGCCGCGGATCGACTCGATGCTCCTCAAGGTGTCGGTGCCCGAGAACACCGGGTCGCCTACCACCGTGCCGGCAGCGAGGTTCACCATAAGCCCCACCGAGGCCGGACCGTTGAAGGCGTAGTCGGCGCGATCGAAACCCTGCTTGCCGTCGATGAAGTCGTCGCCGCCGCGGCCGTCGAAACTCTCGTTGCTGAAGAAGGTGCTGCCCAGCAGCGTGTCGCTGTAAGCCGAGCCGCGCACCTGGCTGACGCCAAAGAAGATGTCGGTGCCCACCGAGGCGTCGCCCCAGGCCATTCCCAGCCCGAAATCAACCGTCACTGGGCCAGTAGCGTTCGTGTACTCGATGCGCGTCGCGCCATTGCCGAAGATTTGGTCGTCGCCACCCCGACCTTCGAACGCGTTGAAGCTGGAGAGAAATCCGCCAGGCGCGCTGCCGCTCAGGAACCAGCCCACGTTGTAGGTGTCGGCGAACTCCGAGCCAACGAACAACTCGACATCGAGGAGCGTGTCGAAGCCCACCGAGAAGTCGCCGCTTACAGTCCCCGTCGAGTCGGCGAAACCGCCGAAACCGCCCAGATTGATCGTCACGCCCGACGCGGCATCAAAATACTCGGCGCGATCATTGCCGCCGCCGCCGTCAATGAAGTCGTCGCCCGCGCCGCCGTGGAAGTTCTCGCTGAACGCGTCAGAGCCCGTGAGCACGTCGTTGTGCATAGAACCGTTGATCGCCTCGATGCCGATCAACGTGTCGACGCCGCCCCAGCCATCGAACGCCGTGCCGGTCTCCAGATTTGCATTCACCCCCGCGGGCGAGGTGCTGTAGTCCACCCGATCGAAGTCACGGAACCCCAAATCAGACTGGAAGTCCGCCACCACCCCGCCGTCGAGCAGGTCGTTGCCAGCATCGCCACGAAGCAAGTCGTTACCGGGTCCTGCGTAAAGCTGATCATCGCCGCCGAGTCCGATCAGTAGATCGTTACCCGCAAGGCCGTAGATTGCGTCACTGCCTGGGCCTCCAATGAGCGTGTCATCGCCAGGCGTGCCGACCAGTGCTTCGAGTACGTCGGTCACGCCGATACTCACGGTGGCAGTAACGGCCAGCGCGCCGCTGCCGTTGTCGGTCACTTGGACGGTGAGCGCGTAAGACGCCAGGTCCGGGCTCTCGAAGTCGAGTTTGCTCGGGTCGGAGACCGTAATCGCGCCCGTGGACGCATCGATGGCAAATGCGCCACTTTCGTTGCCACCGACGATGGCGTAGGTGAGCGTCTGTCCCGCGTCCGGATCGCTCGCCGCAACCTGGCCGACGAGGGTGCCGCCCGCGGAGTTCTCCGCGACGCTGAACGCCTGGTCCTCGACCACGGGCGGCCGGTTGGGTTGGATCGCCTTGACATCGATGACGAGGTCGTTGAAGTCCCGGTTGCTCTTCCTGACCAGGTCCTCGAAGGCGATCTGCCCGAGGATGCCGTTCGCGTCGTCATCGCCCTTCGTGTAGTCGACGTCCTTCTTGTTGAGCGCCGGGTCGGTGAAGATGATCTGGCCCTGCTCGCCCTTCAGGTCGCGCCCGCGCGCGTCGACGATATGGCCGTCGCCCTTCTTGTCGATCTCGAAGCTGAGCGGTCCGTTGAGCTTGCTGTGCCTGCCCGTGCCGTAGATGTCGGCACCGTTCGGGATGATGAAGAAGCCGATGTTCCCGGCGTCGAGATCGGCCTGATCAACCTCGAACGTTGCCGTGTCGCCGGCCGAGATGCCCGCCCTGCGGCCGTCGTCGTTGGTGTCGAGGAAGAGGATCTCGACTTCGCCGGTGCGCTTGTTGTAGTAGCCGAGCGTGTTCCTGTAGCCGGCGCTTTCGGAAACGAACGTGATTTGCAGCGTGGTCATCTCAACCCCCTCCGGGCAAGGCCAACCGCATTTCGCACGCTGAAGACCGCGTGGTCGGGCGCGCAAATTCTAGTTCCACTGCGCGAAAAAAAACTATCCCCCGATCCAGTGAGAGCAGCTATCTTGGAAAGTGCTGGCACGTTGCGGACCGCAACGCGTTGTGGACGGTGGCAGGCCCACCGTCAAGAACTGTCAGGGAATTCCGGAGGCCGTATCCGGTTAGGGAGTCGCTTCGGCCACGCGCCGCCGCGCCACGAGCTGCACGCCAACCACCAGCGCCAGCAGCCCGAAGCCGACGAAGTCGGTGTAGACCCCCGGCTTGATCAGGCACAGCGCGCCGACGATCAGCACGGCGCGCTGCCAGGCCGAGGCGAAGCCGATCAGCCAGCCGAACAGGCCGCCAGCCAGGCCAATGACGCCCGTGCAAGCGGTGACCACCACCCAGAACACATGGGGCCAGTCCGCGGCCCAGTTCTTCGACACCAGCAGCAGCGCCGGTTCGTAGACGAACATGAAGGGCACGATGTAGGCGGGTGCCGCTGCGCGCATGGCGGCGAATCCCGACTCCCACATGTTGGCCTTGGCGAGGCCCGCCGCGGCGAAGATCGCCAGCGCCACCGGCGGCGTGATCGCCGACAGGATGGCGAAGTAAAAGGCGAACATGTGCGCGGCCGGCGTCATCGAGCTCTTGCATTCCGGCGTGATCGGCTCGGGACAGCCCGACACGGCGAGCTTGACCACCGCCGGCACCAGCAGCGCCACCATCATGATGTAGGCGGGCGTGGTCGGCATGCCCATGCCGAGGATGATGCCGGCCATGGCCGTGAGGATGAGGGCGAGGATGAGCTGGTCCTGCGCCAGCGCCACCACCAGTTGCGTAAAGACGATGCCCAGGCCGGTAATGGTGACGCTGGCGATGACGATGCCGGCGCAGGCGCAGGCCATGGCGACGGCGAGGGTATTGCGCGCGCCTTCTTCCAGTGCGTCGATGATCGACTTCCAGCCAATGCCGGCGCGCGTCGAGCGGCGCAGCATGGCCAGCGGCAGGCAGGAGAGCGCGCCCACCAGCGCGCACAGCGGCGCCGAGTAGCCGGCCATCAGGCCGAACAGCACGATCAGGATCGGCACGAACAGGTGGCCGCGCATCAGCATCACCTGCCCGAAGCGCGGCAGCTCCGCGGCCGGAACGCCCATGAGCTTGTAGCGCTTGGCTTCGAAATGCACCGCGAAGAACACCGCCAGGTAGTAGAGCAGTGCCGGCACCAGCGCCCACAGCGCCACCTGCGCGTAAGGCACCGCGAGAAACTCGGCCATGACGAAGGCCGCCGCGCCCATGATCGGCGGCATCAGCTGGCCGCCCGTTGAAGCCACGGCCTCGACCGCGGCCGCAAAGGGCGGACGGAAGCCCGTGCGCTTCATCAGCGGAATGGTGATCGGGCCGTCCACCATGACGTTCGCCACCGCGCTGCCCGACACCGTGCCAAAGAGGCTCGAGCTCACCACCGCGACCTTGCCCGGGCCGCCGGCGTAGCGTCCGGTGATGGACAGGGCGAAATCCATGAACAGCTGCCCGGTGCCGCTTTTTTCCATGAACGCGCCGAACAGCACGAACAGCATCACGTACGAGGCCGAGACGCCCAGCGT
>Ga0224510_10002152_pt1 | contig 12113 bp, 11 predicted proteins | sample SF_May12_sed_USG_FD_170161 | JGI IMG/M metagenome (GOLD analysis project Ga0224510, IMG submission 170161) | Sediment microbial communities from San Francisco Bay, California, United States - SF_May12_sed_USGS_4_1 | ecosystem: Environmental > Aquatic > Marine > Sediment | place: USA: California... | reverse complement strand
TAGGGGCTGTCCTAGATAATGATTTTCATCTAGGATGGATATATGAGAAAAAGTAGACTGAGTAGCGCCAAGCAAAATCGACTCATCGAACACTTTGTCGCCGGAACAACAGCACGTACAGCGGCGGTTCTGGTTGGCGTTAATAAATCTACCGCTTCTTACTATTTCCATCGACTTCGTGAACTCATTTCCAAGGCCATTGAAAATGAAACTCTGTTCTCTGGGGAAATCGAAGTCGACGAGAGTTATTTCGGTGGCAAACGCAAGGGCAAGAGAGGCCGAGGCGCTGCCGGTAAAGTTCCTGTTTTCGGCCTACTGAAGCGGGGTGGCAAGGTTTACACCAAGATAATTCCTGATGCCAAGGCCGCGACATTGATGCCGATCATGGAGGAACGAATCACGCCCGACAGTGTTGTTTATACGGACTGCTTGTCGAGCTATAATGTGCTTGATGTTTCATGTTTCAAGCACTACCGAATCAATCACAGCGAACTGTTCGCTGATAAGAAAAACCACATCAATGGCATAGAGAATTTCTGGAACCAGGCCAAGCGCCATATGCGTAAATTTAACGGCATTCCCAGGGAACATTTTGACCTGTTTTTGAAGGAATGTGAGTGGCGATTTAACAACCCAAGGCCAGACATTCAACTAAACATGCTAAAACAACTAGTTAAGAAGAGCATGGGCTAGTTATCTAGGACAGCCCCTTTTTTTATGCTTATGGCTACCGTGGCCGGCAAGATGGTGTCAAGGGAAAAGCCTCTGGACCGCTTGATAAGCGGGAGCCGAGGTCCTCAAGCCAGGCGTCGATGCGGTCGCGGTAGCGGTCCGCCGTGGTTTGATACCCGCACACCGTGCAGGTGACGCGGGCGTTGTGTCAACGGCCGCTCAGGATCGATCTGCCGCCGCAGCAGATGCAGGGCAGATCGGGCTCGCAGGAGGCTTCGCCGTCTGTCATGACAGCTCCTGCGCTGCGGCATCGGCCGGCCGGATGGGGATTACCACCTCGATCCTGGTTCCCTGGCCGGGCTGGCTTTCCACCAGGATGTCGCCGTCGACGGACTCGGCGCGTTCGCGCATACCGGCCAAGCCGCAACCGCCGCCGAAAACAGGGATATGATCGTTGGAGAAGCCGCAGCCGTAATCCTTGATCTCAAGGCTTACTTGCTGCGACGAGAATTCAAGGGTGATGTCGGCGCGGTCGGTCTGGGCATGGCGGGTAATGTTGGTGATCGCTTCCTGGGTGATGCGGAAGAGTACCGTTTCCGCCAACGGGTCGAGCCGCTGGTCGGTGTTCTGAACGTTCAACTGGATCTTGAGGCCGTAGTTGCGGCGTGCCTCGTCGATGAGATGATGCAGGGACGGCACCAGCCCGAGGTCGTCGAGCTGCGAGGGGCGCAGATCGTACACCAGGCGATGCAGGCCGCGTGCCATGGAGCGGCAGAGTCCCTGGCAGCGGTTGATCATGTCGTGAGCAGCCTGGTTGTCGGGGATGAGGTTTTTCAAGGTGGACATGTTGAGGCTGGTGGCGGTCAGGACCTGGGAGGTTTCGTCGTGCAATTCCCGGGCGATGCGTTTCCGTTCTTCCTCCTGGGCGATGACCGTGTGGCGCAGCAGTTCGCGGCGCATCTTTTTTCTTTTTTCCAACTCGATCTGCAGCCGGCTCAGCGCCTCAAGGCGTTCCTGCTGCGCGGCTTGATACTGCTCGCCGCGCTTCTGTTCGACAAAGTGGATGGCCCGGATCATGCCGATGGCGACCACCGCGGCGGTCATGGACCGCAGGACCTGAATCGGCATGCCGAAACACGCCTTGAAGAAATCCGTGGTGAGATACGGGGAGAGGGGATGCCCGGTGTCTTTCACAAACAGCTGGCTCAGGCCGTAGACGGCGAAGCCGCCCGCCGCCCACAATAGACATCTCGCCAACGGCGCATTCTCGTCGCGCCAGCGATGGTGTTGGGAGCGCAGGGCGGTGGCGGCAAGCAGGGCGCTCGGCACGGCGATCAGGTGGCGTGCCAGGGCGTCGGCGTGTTCTACCCAGGTCTGCGGATTGAGGCGCGGGATATTGCCGGAGATGAAGAGCAGTGCGAAGTAGAGGATCAGGATGCCCAGCCCGGCCAGGGCGTCGGCGCCAAGGGGACGGTTGGGCCAGTGCATGGCCCGGACGCCGTAAGCGGAAAGGGAGGCAAAGGAGATGAGCAGCAGGGTGATGCGGATAAAGGCCGCGGATGCCGGCAGGGTTCCGTGTACCTCGAGCGGCATCAGGAACAGTTCCAGCCATTCGTGCAGTCCGTGCAGCATGCCGAAGGCGGCCAGGGGACGCAGGGTGCGCGCCTCGGCCAGCATAGGGATGCGGCCCGATTCTAGAAATATGGCCAGGCCGAGGGTGAAGAAGGATAGGCCGTAGATGAAATAAATAACGGTTATGTCAAATGTCGGCGTGATTGGCGGCATGGATGCTCAGGCGTCGGGATGGTATAAAAACGGATAAGGTTGGTGTCGCGTTGACAAAGCGTTATTTCGGGAAACGCACCCTCCAGGCAGCTTTCCACATGAGCGGTCAGATTAGGTCACTTCAAAGCCGATCCCGGCGACGGCGTCCTTGATCGAAGCCGTCGCCACGGGTTTCTCCTCTTCGTAGCGGGCTTCGCCGGTTGCAAGATCGATAGTAACCTTGGTGATGCCGTCGATGGCCAGGAGCGCCTTGGTGACCGAGCCTACACAGTGTTGGCAGCTCATTCCCTTAATCCGGATGGTCGGCATTGAGTTGTCTCCGTAAGCAGAGTATAGTCTTTGTACCTAGCGTTTTGTTTACGCGAGATTGTATTTGCAACGTTAATCAATCTTTCACCAAGTTGCAAGAAGCGAGTCGTGTGGAGAGCACTGCATGGAAATCATCGCACAAAAACAGTTGCCGATCCGGGGCATGCATTGCGCCGCCTGTTCCGGCCGCATCGAACGGGTCCTTGCCACCACCGATGGGGTGCGGCGGGTGGCGGTCAATCTCGCTTCGGCAACGATGGATATCGAGTGGGAAGGCGACCGACTTGACCTGGCCGGTATTGCGGGGGTGGTGGCAAAGCTTGGTTTTGAATTGGTGCTGCCGTCCGCCGAGGCGATTTGGGAGGCGCGGATCAAGGGGATGAGTTGTGCCGCCTGCTCCTCCCGCATCGAGCGGGTGGTAGGCGGACTTGCCGGTATTGCCGAGGCGCGGGTCAATCTGGCCACCGGCATTGGCACGTTTCGTTTCGACCCGGAGGTGATGAGCCGCCGCCGGATCCGCGAGGCGATCACAGCGCTTGGCTTCGCTGCCGAGGCTACGGCTGCGCAGGGAACGGGTTTTGACGAGCAGCGGCGGGAGGTGGAGGCAACCCTGGCCCGGATGCGGCGCAACCTTGTCCCGGCCCTGCTGTTCGGCGCCGTACTGCTGGTGGTGGCCATGGCGGAGATGGTCGGCGTGCCGCTGCCGGCGGCCGTTTCTCCCCACACCGCCCCTTTTCACTTTGCCGTACTGCAACTTATGCTGGTACTGCCCATCCTCTGGGTCGGTCGCGATTTTTACCGGGTGGGGATTCCCGCCCTGCTGCGCGGTGGCCCCAACATGGATTCGCTCATCGCCATGGGTACCGGTGCCGCCTTCGTCTATTCGGTGTGGAATCTCATCGAGATCGGGTTGGGGATCGATGCCATGCGTCGTGTCATGGATCTCTACTTCGAGTCGGCGGGGGTGTTGATTGCCCTGGTTTCGCTGGGCAAGTATCTTGAGCTGCGCTCCCGGGCCAGGACCTCGGACGCCATCGGCCGTCTCATGCGGTTGACGCCGGAGACGGCGTTGCTGGTCCGCGGCGACGAACAGGTGGCGATCCCGGTTGCGGAGATCGAGGTCGGCGACTTGCTGCTGGTGCGGCCCGGAGAGCGGGTGCCGGTGGACGGGGTGGTGGAGAAGGGTATGTCAGCGGTGGATGAATCCATGCTCACCGGCGAGAGTTTACCGGTGAACCGGACGGTGGGCGACGCGGTGGCTGGCGCCACCCTCAACAAGAACGGGGCGCTGTGGGTGCGGGCCGAGCGGGTGGGGGAGGACACGGTGCTGGCCCGGATCGTCCGGCTGGTCCGGGAGGCGCAGGGCTCCAAGGCAGCCATCGCCAACCTGGCCGACCGGGTGAGCTATTACTTTGTGCCGGTGGTGATGCTGATCGCCCTTGTTGCCGGGTTGGGCTGGTATTTTCTCGCGCATGCCGAGTTCGGTTTTGTCCTGCGCATCTTCATCGCCGTCCTGGTGATTGCCTGCCCATGCGCCATGGGGCTTGCCACCCCCACCTCGATCATGGTCGGCACCGGACGGGGCGCGCAACTGGGGGTGTTGATCAAGAACGGCGCCGCCCTTGAGATGGCCGAAAAGGTGACCGCCGTGGTCTTCGACAAGACCGGCACCCTTACCCATGGCCGTCCGGAGTTGGTTGATTTTGAGCTGCTGCAATGGGAGCAGGGTCAGGATGCGCTGCTTGCCCTGGTGGCTTCCTGCGAGGTGGGGTCCGAGCATCCCCTGGCCGAGGCCATCGTCCGCGCGGCCCGGGAGCGGGCGCTGCCCCTGACGGAGGTGGATTCGTTCGCGGCCATCCCTGGGCGTGGCGTCCGGGCTAGCCTGGCCGGCCATGCGCTGCTGCTCGGCAATCAGGAGTTGATGGGCGAGGAACGGGTCGGCGGCCTTGATGCGGATGTCGAGCGGGTTGCCGACCGCCTCGCCGAGGCCGGCAAAACCGCCTTGTACCTCGCCATGGACGGGCGGCTGGCGGCCATCCTCGGCATCGCCGACCGGCTCAAGCCAGAGGCACCGGCGGTGGTGGCGCGGTTGCGGGCGATGGGGATCGCGGTTTACATGCTCACCGGCGATCATCTGGTCACCGCCCGCGCCATTGCCGCGCAGGCCGGTATCGACAAGATCATCGCCCAGGTGTTGCCCGACCATAAGGCCGAAAAGATAGCCGAACTGCAGGCGACCGGGGCGCGGGTGGCGATGATCGGCGACGGCATCAACGACGCCCCGGCCCTGGCCCGCGCCGATCTCGGCATCGCCATGGGCACCGGCATCGACGTGGCTATCGATTCCGGCGATGTGGTTCTGATGCGCGGCACCCTGGACGGGGTGCTCACCGCCCTTGCCCTGAGCCGGGCGACCATGCGCAATATCCGCCAGAACCTGTTCTGGGCCTTTATCTATAATATCATCGGTATCCCGGTGGCGGCGGGGGTCCTTTTCCTCTTCGGCGGTCCGACCTTGAATCCGATGCTGGCGGGCGGCGCCATGGCCTTGAGTTCGGTCTCCGTGGTAACCAACGCGCTGCGGCTGCGGTTTTTCAAGGTGGCGCCGCTTTCCGTAAGTTTGCCGGGTGGCGGTCAGACTTCCCTGGCGCGCGATTGACGCCGGTCGGCGGCGGCATGCCGATCCCTCTTGCTCCATTCCCCCGCGCCTATTATATAATGGTGTAGGTTATCAGTGGGCAGGTCGTTTGGCCGTTTGATACGCGCTTCTTGCGCGGCGCGGAATCTGGTTTATATGCGGAGGAGGTTGCATGGCTATGAGTAATTTTCCACAGGAAATCAAGAAGTTCGAGCTGCAGCACTATGAAAGGCCGAAGAATGTGAAGGAGTTGCGCAAGGATTACATCCCCTTCACCGGCTCCCCCCAGAAGCACCCCTATGACCAGGAAAAGGTGCTTCTGGTTGTCGATCCATACAGCTCCAACACTTCCTACTATGAGTTTCGGACCGACGATATCGCCTTTGTCGAGGATCAGGTGAACATCGTCGATATCGAGGGGGAAACCATCCACATGGTGCGGGTCTGGGTGAAGAAACGGGCCATCGCCATCCGCTCGACCCCCTTTCTGGTTGAGGATACCTGGCTATAGACGGGCTCCGGCCTCGGCAGAGTTTTTTGCCGGGGCGCGCGGGCGAGTCGTGCAAAACAAGAAAGCCGGTCAAGGGGTTTCCCCTGACCGGCTTTCTTGTTTCTGATTGAGGTGGGTGTTTTTAGAAATCCTCGAATTCGTCCTCGTCAAAGGGGATGATCTCGTCGGGTTTCATTGCCTTTGCCGGATCCTTGGGGGCGGCGGCTTTTTTAGCCGGTGCGGCCTTTTGGGCCGCCGGTTCTGCCTTTTTGGCGGCAAGTTGCTTGAGCGGCGCGCTCTTTTTTGGTGCCGCCGCCGGCCGTCGCCCACCCTTGTCGAGCATCGGCGGCCGTTTGAGTTCGCCCGCTGAGCTTGCCTTGTGCTCCGCCACCGCGATGCCGACGATCCGGGCCAGATGATTCACCGTCTCGTTCAACTCGCGGGCCTGTCCGGATAACTCCTCGCTGGCCGAGGCGGTTTCCTCGGAGACGGAGGCGTTGGCCTGGGTAACCTTGTCCACCTGGGCGACGGCCTGGTTGATCTGGTTGACCCCATGCGCCTGCTCGTCGCTGGCGACGGCGATCTCCTGGGCCAGTGCACTGACCTTTTTGACCCCGTCGACGATTTCGGTGAGGATCACCTTGACCTCTTCGGCGGCCTTGACGCCATCGTCGGCGTTCTTCTGCGATTCTTCGATCAGGGTGGTGGTGTTCCGCGAGGACTCGGCGCTCCGCATGGCAAGGGAGCGGACCTCGTCGGCCACCACCGCGAACCCTGCCCCTGCCTCCCCGGCGCGCGCCGCCTCGACCGCGGCGTTGAGGGCCAGAAGGTTGGTCTGGAAGGCGATCTGGTCGATGGTCTTGACGATGGTCGCGGTTTCGTCGGATGAGGTCTTGATCTTGTTGATCACCTCCAGCATCCGTTCCATGCTGTGCTGCGCGGTTTCCGCCGAGGTGCGCACGGATTCCGCCATGTTGCTGGTTTGGCTGACGTTTTCGGCGTTGGATTTGGTCATCGCCGACATCTCCTCAAGGGAGGCGGCGGTTTCCTCAAGGCTTGACGCCTGATCGGCGGCACCTTCCGCCAGGCGGTGGCTGGAACTCGCCACCAGGTTGGCGGCATCCAGCATGTTGGCGGCGCCGTTGCTCATGTCGCCGATGATCCGGGTGATCGGCTTGATCACCGAATTGGAAACGATGCGGACCACGAAGACGGCGAAGAAGATGCCCATCAGCAAGAGGCCGATGAGCACCACCTTGCTGGCGTTGGTGATGGAGGTGGCCAGTTGTTGGTCGGCGACGGCAAGGGATTGGATGACCTCGAAGGCGCCGTGGATCTGCCCTGTCTGCCAGCCTTCCATCTTGGCCCCGGTGGGATCAAGGCCCTGGTCATTCCCCCAGAGTTCTTGGGAGGTGGCCGGGTCGCCGTGGCAGAGCATGCAGGTTTCGGTCAGCCGCACGGCCCGGAAATACCTGACGGCGTTTTGTTGCTCGTCAACCTCGTAGTATTCATCGAGGTTTTTTTCGGTGAGGAGCTTCAGGACCCGGGCCTCGAACTCGTCGGGCTGGTTTTTGGGGTTGCGGGGGGAAAATTTCGGCACCTTGAAGGTGTAGCCGCCCTCGTCGGCCTTGCGCATGGCTGCTTGCCAGGAGGAGAAAACCGGCACCATCGCCAGCATCTTGTCGTGCTGGCCGCTTTCGGCGTATTCCCTGAGCTGCGGCTGATTGAAGACGTTGAGCTTCCATTTGTCTTCCATCTCCATGCGGGTCGCCTCGGCGGTAAGGCAGATGGCGCGAGCCTTGTCGGCGTAACTTTGCAGGCTTTTCTCCTTCCCTTCGTCGGAATACATCTTGAAGAGAACAAGCAGCAGCACGGTCGGCAGGAGGATGCCGATGGAGACGATTTTGCCGCGCAGGGCGAGGTTCTTGAGATCGATCATCTGGTTGTATCTCCTTTCGCGTTATCGAGGGAAAAGCAATGCAGACACCCTATCATAAGTCAGGGGCTAGGCGGGAGATGGATATTGCAATTTACATCATTGCGAATCAAGCAGGCGCGCCACCCGGTCCCAGATGCGATGGGCGGTCTCCTCCTTGCTGAGCAGGGGGAGTTCCTCGGTGGCATCGTTGTAATCGAGGAGGGTAACCCGGTTGGTGTCGACCCCGAAACCGCAGTCGGTGCCGGTGATGTCGTTGACGACCATCAGGTCGAGGTTCTTTTCGCGCAGTTTACGGCGGCCCTCGTTGAGATGGTCTTCGCTTTCAGCGGCAAAGCCGACCAGCAGGGGGTAATGGCACTTGCCTTTTTGCTGGCCCAAGGTCTGCAGGATGTCCGGATTGGCGTGCAGGGTGATGGTATTGGCCTTGGTTGATGATTTTTTGAGTTTCTGGTCCGCCTGGCTGTCGGGGCGGAAATCCGAAACCGCCGCCGCCTTCACCACCACGTCGATCCCCACGGCGCGACTGATGGTCTCGTCGTACATCTCCTGGGCGGTGGTGATCTGGATAGTGTTGACCCCCGGCGGGGCGTGCAGGGTGGTCGGGCCGCTGATCAGGGTGACCGCCGCGCCCCGCTGGCTGGCGGCGGCGGCGATAGCGTAGCCCATCTTGCCGCTTGAGCGGTTGCTCAGGAAGCGAACAGGGTCCAGCGGTTCCCAGGTGGGACCGGCGGTAACCAGCACGGAGCGGCCAACAAGATCCTGCCGTGCGAAGATACTCAAGATGGCATGACGGGCCACATGCCATTCCGGCAGGCGGCCAGGGCCGTCGTCGCCGCAGGCCATGGCGCCGACCTCCGGCTTGATGATCTTGTAGCCGAATTCCGCGAGCCGGGCCAGATTCGCCTGGGTGGCCGGGTGCAGGAACATCTTGCTGTTCATGGCCGGGCAGAGCATGACCGGCGCTTCGGTGGCCAGGGCGACGGTGGAGAGCAGGTCGTCGGCCAGTCCTTGCGCCAGCCGGGCGATGGCGTCGGCGCTGGCCGGTGCCACCAGCAGGAGGTCGCACTGTTTCGCCAGCTCGATATGCGGGATCTGCTCGGCCACGCTCATGGAAAACATGTCGTCATGGACATGGTTGCCGGAGAGGGCGGCAAAGGTGAGGGGGGTCACGAAGCGAGCCCCCCCCTTGCTCATGATCACCGTCACTGTGGCGCCGTCACGTTTCAGGGAGCGAACCCAGTCGGCGACCTTGTAGGCGGCAATACTGCCGGTGACTCCCAGAACGATATGCTTGGCGGCAAGCGGTGAAGACATGGCGGACCCTCCTGTTGCAAAGGATGTTAGCGGATGCTTTCGACGCTGGTGGCTCCCTGGTTCGCTTCTGCGGCGATATCCTCGGTGATGTAGACGTATACCTCGGTTTTCATTTTGAATTCACCGGGGGCAACCGTGATCATGGAGGCCTTGTTTCTCTTGGTGAAGATCAGCAGGTTGCTCTTCTGTTTGACCGATCCAGCCATCTTCCAGCCGTCCTTGGCCATGCTGACGATGAAGAAATCGGTCAGGGAGTTGATCTCTACCCGGCCCGAAAAATGGAGGATGCCGCCGGCAAAGGAGGAGGTACGGATGGTCATGCTTTTTTCGCGGTTCCAGTTGAGCTCGCCGGGGATCAGCAGATCGTTGAAGTCGGTTGGGTAATAGGGTTGGTTTTCGGCGATTGCCGGTTCGTCCTTGGTTACGGCGGGCGAGAGCCCGGCATCGGCGGAGGGGCCGCCGAGGTTCATCTCGGCGCAGCCGGCCAAGGTGAGCGCGAGGGCGATGGTGCAGAGGATGTGGGTGAGTTTGGGGAATTGCGTTTTGGGAGCAGCTTGCATCGTTGGTTCCTCCTCGGGGTGTTCCGCGCGGGTGGCACGGGCCGGTTTTGGTTTCGCAGTTTATATAGGGTATAAAATTCTTCTTGGTTTCGGTGAGGTTTATATCTCCTTGAGGATGACATCCGCAAGGGGCTTGCGCTGTGAATGCTGATCGTGGTGGGCCGGGTGGCCGATGGCCAGCACCGCCATCAGGTCGTAATCGTCGGCCAGGCCGAGAATGTCGTTCACCTCTTGCTTGTTCTGCAGGATCTGGCCGAGCCAGACCGCGCCGAGGCCGAGCGCCTCGGTGGCGAGCAGCATGTTTTCGATGCAGGCGCCGGCGGCCTGGTGATCCTTGACCTCGTTATAGATGGCGGCCTGGTCGAGGTAGACGGCGATCAACGCCGGGGCCGCCTTGACGATATGGCCGTAATGGGTCTGGGCGGCGAGGCGGTGACGGGTCTGTTGATCCGTGATGATAACGAAGCGCCACGGTTGGTTGTTGAGGCCGGACGGCGCCCAGGTTCCGGCCCGGATGATTTCGCGGAGAAGATCGCTCTCGACGGGGTGATCCGTGTATTCGCGGATGGAGCGACGTTTCTGGATGGCTTCAAGGACCGGCGATGACATGTATGGTATATTCCGCTTAGCGTCCTGCCGCGAATGGTCTGTTCGTGGATTAGGCCAAATGCCGGGCAGCGGTCAGGCCGCCTTTAAACAGCCCTAAACATAGTCTGTGGGTTTGGAATTTGTCAAATGATTTGCGAGGTTGAAGCACCGCGTTGCGTGTTCCGGGATAATTTGTTAGAAGGGGCGTCGGGAGGATGCACTTTGGCCAAAAATAAAAAAGATACCCCTCTGCCGGTTTTGCCGGCGGGGGGCGAGATAATCGATACCCACTGTCATCTGGACATGGGCGCCTATCGTGAGGATCTGCAGGAGGTTCTCGACCGGGCTCGCGGTGCCGGGGTCGGTAGGCTGCTCACCATCGGCATTGATCTGGAAAGTTCGCGGGAGGCAGTCCGGTTGGCCGGGGCGCATCCCGGGATTTATGCCGCGGTCGGCGTGCATCCGCATCATGTCGCCGAAACCAGTGACGACGATTACCGCGAGCTTCGTCGTCTGGCGGCACAGCCCAGGGTGGTGGCCTATGGCGAGGTCGGCATGGACGCGGTCAGGAACTACGCGCCGCTTGCGGTGCAGATGGAGCATTTCCGTAGACAGGTACGGATGGCCAAGGAGCTTAGTTTGCCGCTGATTGTGCATGACCGGGAAACCCACGATGCGATCATGGCGGTTCTCGAGGAGGAGGGGCCCTTTTCCGCCGGCGGCGTGATGCATTGCTTCTCAGGCGATCGCGAGCTGGCGGTGCGGGTGGTGCGGATGGGGTTTTACGTGTCGATCCCCGGCGTGGTAACCTTTGCCAATGCCGGAATGCTGCGGGAGGTTGTCGAGGCGGTGCCGCTCGAACGCCTGCTGGTTGAAACCGATGGGCCGTTTCTGGCCCCTGAGCCCAAGCGGGGCAAGCGCAACGAGCCGGCCTATGTTCTCTACACCGCGCACAAGGTGGCCGAGATAAAGGGCGTTGAACTGGCCGAGGTGGCCAGGCAGACCACGGCCAACGCCGAAGCCCTGTTCGGGATGCGGGAAGGTTGATGATGACGATTGCCGAGAATCTGCATGCCATCCGCTGCCGGATCAACGATGCCGCCAGCCGGGCGGGCCGAGATGGAGAGGCGGTGCGGCTGGTGGCGGTGAGCAAGCGGGTGCCGCTTGAACGCCTGCGCGAGGCGGTGGCGGCGGGCCAGACCCTTTTTGGCGAAAACTATCTGCAGGAGGCCGAGCTCAAGATCAAGGCGCTGGGGCCCGGGATCGAGTGGCATTGCATCGGCCATCTGCAATCCAACAAGGCGAAGCTTGCCGCCGGGTTGTTCGACGCGGTGGATACCGTCGACCGCTTCAAGCTTGCCGCCGCCCTAGACCGGCAGCTTGCCGAAACCGGGAAGCTGCTGCCGGTTCTCCTGCAGGTCAATATCGGTTGCGAGGTGCAGAAGTCCGGGGTTCTGCCAGAGGAGGCAGAGGAGTTGCTGCGCCGGATCAATGCCTTGCCGCATCTCGATGTGCGCGGCCTGATGACCATCCCGCCGTTTTTTGAGGATGCCGAGGAGGTGCGGCCCTATTTCCGGAGGCTGCGGCAAATGGCGGATGCGTTTCTTGACAAGGGGTTGCTGGGGCGGCGTGGGCCGCTGGAGGTCTCCATGGGGATGTCCGGGGATTTTGAGGTGGCGGTTGAGGAGGGGGCAACCCTGGTTCGGGTCGGTACCGCCCTGTTCGGGGAACGTTTGTAAGGGCGTCGGCGGCTCCGGCTGATCCCTCCTAGGCTTTCATCACTGTCGCCAATCGCCTTTGTTCGGATGAAGAACTATT
>Ga0224510_10002151_pt1 | contig 12119 bp, 10 predicted proteins | sample SF_May12_sed_USG_FD_170161 | JGI IMG/M metagenome (GOLD analysis project Ga0224510, IMG submission 170161) | Sediment microbial communities from San Francisco Bay, California, United States - SF_May12_sed_USGS_4_1 | ecosystem: Environmental > Aquatic > Marine > Sediment | place: USA: California... | reverse complement strand
GCAGTTCCAGCACATGCTGCACCAATCGATCACGCGCAGTACCCGCGCCGGCCGCGGGCTCGCGCTGCTCTACATCGACATCGACAACTTCAAGGAAATCAACGACACGTTCGGCCACGAAACCGGCGACCGCGTGCTCGAGACGCTCAGCGAGCGGCTGGCGCGCTCGCTGCCGCAGGGCGCGGTAGCAGGGCGGCTGGCTGGCGATGAATTTGCGGTGTTCGCAGACGGGATCGAAGGCGAACAGGCCCGCATCGACCAGGGCAGGACCCTGGCGCGGCTGGTGCTCGAGGAGATCGCCAGGCCACTGCACCTGCCTGGCCAGGAGATCGACGTCACGGCCAGCATCGGCGTGGCCACCGTGCCGGAGCACGCCGACAACGTGATCGACCTGATCCGCAATGCGGACGCCGCGATGTACCACGCGAAGCGCCAGGGCCGTAACTGCCAGGTGTTCTACGCGCCCGAGATGAACGCAGCAGCCGTCGAGCGGCTGCTGCTCAAGAGCAAGCTGCGGCGCGCACTTGAGCGCAACGAGTTCGTGCTGCATTACCAGCCAAAGGTCGACCTCGCGAGCGGCGAAGTCGTGGGCGCCGAGGCGCTGCTGCGCTGGCGCCTGCCTGGTCACGGCGAAATCGCGCCGTCGCAGTTCATTCCGCTGGCCGAGGAGTCGCGGCTGATCCTCGACATCGGCGCCTGGGTCCTGAACCAGGTGTGCATCGACTACGCGTCGTGGCAGCAGCGCGTGCCGGATCCCGGCCGCGTCGCGATCAACCTCTCGCTGAAGGAACTGAGCCAGGCCAGCTTCATCCCGCGCTGCCGTTCAGTGTTCGAGCGGCACAACGTGCCGGCGTCCTGCGTCGAACTCGAGATCACCGAGACCACCCTGATGCTCGACGCCGAGCGCACGCTGCCGCTGCTCGACGAGCTGCGCTCGATGGGCGTGCACCTGTCGATCGACGATTTCGGTACGGGCTATTCGTCGCTCAGCGCGTTGCAGCAGTTCCCGATCAGCACGCTCAAGATCGACCGGTCGTTCGTGACCAATGCCGCGACCGATCCCGACGACGCCACGATCGTGCGCACCATCATCGAAATGGGCCGCAGCATGGGCCTGCAGGTCATCGCCGAAGGCATCGAAACCGACGAGCAGCGCTACTTCCTGCTGCACAACGGCTGCCAGCTGGGCCAGGGCCGCCTGTTCGGGGACGCGATCAGCAGCAGCGCGTTCCTCGAGCTTTTGCTGCGCCAGGCAACCGGTGAACACCCCGTCCTGCGGCTGCCGGCCTGAATCCAAATTGACCGGCGTCGAGAACAGCCTTGGTATGTACTCCATCAAGGCTGTCTCGCAGGCCACGGGCCTGACGGTTGAAACCCTCCGCGCCTGGGAACGCCGCTACCGGGTCGTTTCACCCCGCCGGGATGACCTGGGCCGGCGCCTTTACGGCCCCGATGACGTGCTGCGACTGCGCCGGCTGCGCGAAGCCACGGAACGCGGCCACCCGATCGGCCGCCTGGTGCAGATGGACGAGTCGGGGCTCATCGATCTGCTGCACGAAGCGAGTGCCTCGCCTTCGCCCGTCTCGGCTCCGTCCGCCTTCGTCGAACGCATCCTCGAAGCGGCGGAGCGCTACTCGTCGGCCGCCTGTGAACAGACGCTCACGCTGGCCATCTCGCTGCTCTCCCCCGCCCGCCTCGTGGACGAGGTGCTCGAACCGCTGCTGCGCGAAGTGGGCGAGCGGTGGCATTCCGGGCGGTTCTCGATCGCGCAGGAGCGGATGGTCTCGGGCAGCGTGCGCAGGCACGTCGGCCTGATCGTCGATACGTTCGATCGCAGCGCCCGCGGCCAGCCGATCGTGTTCGCGACGCTGCCGGGCGAACGGCACGAGCTCGGACTGCTGATGACCGCCATGATCTGCGCCACGCACGGCTGCAGGATCCACTACCTCGGCGCCGACCTGCCGCCTGAGGAAATCGCCCGCTACGCGCGCGAGGTCAACGCGGCGCTGGTCGCGATCAGCGTCGTGCTGCTCGAAAGCGTGCCGCAACTCGCCTCGCACCTGCAGTCGATCCGGCACGAACTGGGACCCGGCATGCCGATCTGGATCGGCGGCCAGGGTGCGCTCGGGCTCGACGAAGAAGCGCTGCCGGAAGGCTGCCTCATCATCGGCGATCGCGCGGAACTCGAGCAGCGACTCGACGTGCTGCCGCGCTGAATATCGCGTGGCCCTTGGCGCGACCATGTACGTGTTCGAGGTCCGCCTGGCCGACGCGGACCGGGGCGTTTTCGATACGCTGACGCTGCGCGTAGCGCGACATCCTTCCGAAACGGAAGAGTTTCTCGTCACCCGCCTGCTCGCCTACTGCCTCGAGTACACCGAGGGCATCGCCTTCTCCAAAGGCCTGTCGGATACCGACGAGCCCGCCATCACCGTGCGCGATCTCACCGGTGTGCTGCAGGCCTGGATCGAAGTGGGCGCGCCCGACGCCAGTCGGCTGCACAAGGCTGCGAAGGCGGCACCCACCGTCGCGGTGTATGTGCACAAGGACGTGGATTCTTTCGTGGCGCGGCTGGCCGGCGAGCGCATACATCGTGCCGACTCGATGCGGATCCGCGCTGTGGATCGGGACCTGCTCGTGGCGCTGGTGCAGCGCCTCGACCGTCGCATGGACTTCGATCTCGCGATTTCGGACGGAACGCTGTACGTATCACTGGGCCCGGAGACGCTTTCGGGCACGCTCGAGGAGCGCCGGCTCAGCGCTTGATCCCGTCTACGGCGCGGGCAACGCCGCGACGGCCGCCTGCACCTTCGCCGACACCTCGCCCAGGACTTGCGCGTTCGCCTGGTTGAAGGCCGCGACCACGGCCGCGAGCCGATTCGCAGTGGCCGGCACGGCGGCATCGGCAACGAAGCTGGTGATGCGCACGCCGCGACGCGAATCGATCAGGCTCACCTGCGCCTGCACGTGCGCGACCGGGGACGAGCCCGCAGCGGACGCGTCCTCCCCGCTCGTGACGGCCTCGAACCGGCGCAGCTCGACGTCGAGCAACAGCTCTGCCGGCACACGGGCCGGCGCGGCGAACACGCCGCCGCCGAATTGCCCGGTCGCGCCGAGTGCACTGACCAGCTGCTGCTGCAGCATCTGCGGCGCGGGCTCCGCCCATTGCGCCGCACTGTAGTAATCGAAGCGATTGCCGGCGGCGCTGACCGCGATGCGATCGGTATCGAGCGCGGCCGGGGCGCGCGGCCGCTGCACGATGATCGCAAGCGGCAATGCAGTGGCCGCCTGCGTCGCCGCGGACCCGGGCAGCGCGAGCCGGTACGTGTCGGCGACGGGCGCGTCGGACTGCAGCAGGCTGCCCGTGCAGCCGGCGAGACTGCCCGTCACGAGCGCCATGGCCACGAGCGCACGGACGACGGTCATCGCGGGATCTCCACGCCGGCAGACTTCGGTTCGAACAGCACGCTGGACGGCTTCTCGCGCAGCACGCGGGCGAGCTCGCGCACTTCGTTGCTCGCAACACGCGCATCGATCACCAGTTGCTGCAGTTCGGCAACGCTCGCTCCGGCGGCGCGACCGAGACCGCCTTCATTGGCATTGAGCAGATGGTCGAGGGCATCGGCGGTCTTCGCCAGTTTGTCGGACGCGATGCGCGCGTTGGCCAGCGTCGCCTCGAGATCCGGCTGGGCCCTGTTGATCGTCTGGTTCAGCGTGTTGGTGAGCGCGAGCGTGGAAGCCGAGATGCCGCGCAATTCGGCGGCGAGCGCGCGGGCTTCGTTCATCGTCGCCGGCAGCTCGCCCGAAGCGCGCTCGATGTTCGCCATCGTCTGCGAGAAGGCGCGGACGTTTTCATCCGAGAGCACACGCTCGACACGCGCGAGCACGGCCGTGGCCTGGCCGAGAATCTCGGGCAGCCGTTCGGCGGACGCCTCGATCGGGCTCTTGCGTGCCGGGATGATCGGGTACGCCACGCCTTGCTGCAGCGACCGCGAGTGGGGCACGGCAGGATCTTCCTGCAAGTCGATGTACAGCAGGCCGGTCGCGAGGCCGAGAAACCCAAGCTTCGCCTGCGTGGCGCCGGAGACCGGCGCGGTCGAGTCGATCTCGGCGACGACCTTGACGCTCCCGGCGTCTGCCTTGTCGACGCCCAGCGACGTCACGCGACCGACGTCGACGCCCAGGTAACGCACGGGACTGCCCTTCGACAGGCCGCTGACCGTGCCCTGGAAATAGATTTCGTAGGCCTGGTAATCACGCTGGTCGCCGCGGCCCGAGTACCACCAGACGAACGCGAACGCCGCCGCGACGCACGCAAGCGCGAACGCGGCGAGCGTCGCATAGCGGGCGTCACGTTCCATTGCGCCCGCCCTCTCCCGCGCCTTCGATCACCCGTCCGCGCGCGCCGTGAAAATACTCGCGGATCCACGGATGCTCGTTCCGCACGATGCCGGGCAGGGTATCCACGATGACTTTCTGGTCGATGAGCACCGCGACACGATCACATGTCCGCGCGAGGGTGTCCAGATCGTGGGTCACCATCACGACCGTGAGTCCCAGCGTGCGACGCAGGTACAGCACCAGGTCGTCGAACGCGGCCGCCGCGATCGGATCGAGCCCCGCCGTGGGTTCGTCCAGGAAGAGCAGCACCGGATCGAGGGCCAGCGCGCGCGCCAGCGCCGCCCGCTTGATCATGCCGCCCGAAAGCTGCGCCGGAAACTTGGCGCCGGCGTCGCCCGGCAGCCCGACCATCCGCAGCCGCAGCTCGGCGAGGCTCTGCAGCGTGGATTCCTGCAACCGGTGCGATTCGACCAGCGGCAGGATGATGTTCCCGGTGACGGTGAGCGACGTGAACAGCGCGCCATGCTGGAACGTCACGCCATAGCGGCGCTTGACGTCGCGCAGTTCGGCCTCGCTCATCTGCGTGATGTCGCGCCCTTCGACCTCGACCACGCCCGCATCCGGACGGCGCAACCCCAGCATCGTCTTGAGCAGCACGGACTTGCCGCTGCCCGAGCCGCCGACGATGCCGAACACTTCGCCCGCATGCACGTCGAACGAGACGCCGTCGTGCACCGTCTGCGCACCGAAGCGGTTGACGACGCCGCGCACGGAGATGATCACCGGGGGCGTGACCATCAGAAGTCGATCTCCATGAAGAAGATCGCAAACAGCGCGTCGGCGAAGATCACGAGGAAGATCGACTGCACGACCGCTACCGTCGTGAGCCGGCCGAGCTCGCGCGACGAATCGCGCACCTGCAGGCCGCGCAACGTGCCGGTGAGGCCGATCAGGACGCCGAAGACCGGCGCCTTGACGAGGCCTGCCCAGAACGTCGTCGGCGCGATCGCCTCGTCCAGCCGCGTGAAGAACTGCGGCCACGGCAGGTCGATCAGGAAGCGCGTCAGCATCGCGCCGCCGAGCAGGCCCATGAAGTCGGCGACGATCGTGAGCAGGGGCAGCGCGATCACGAGGCCGAGGATTCGCGGCAGCACCAGTACCTCGTAGGGATTGATGCCCATCGACTCGAGCGCGTCGACTTCGTCGTTCAGCTTCATCACGCCGATCTCGGCGGCATAGGCGCTGCCCGTGCGGCCCGCGACCATGATGGCCGTGAGCAGCACGCCCAGTTCGCGCAGCACGCCGATCGCCACGACGTCGACAGTGAAGATTTCGCCGCCGTAGGGACGCAGCTGCTGCGCGCTGATGTAGGCCGAGATCACGCTGATCAGGAACGCGATCACCGCGACCACCGGCACCGCCTGATAACCGGTCTCGTAGGCGTGCCGCACGATCGACGCGATGCGCAGCCGCTTGAGCGACCGCCACGCAGTACCGGCCGTGCTCAGGACCTGCCCGCCGTACGTCAGCGCCTCGTACCAGCTGTGCAGGCGTTCCTCGATGCCCTGGCCGAGCTGCACCAGCGCGGGCGGCTTCGCGGGAGACGGCGACCGGTCGGGCGTGCGGGCACTGGCACCCTCGAGCAGTTCTGCCAGATAGGCGAAGTGCGCGGGCAAGGTGCCGCGGATCTCGGGCGTTGCCGCCGCATCCGCAATGGCTCGCTGCAGCAGCCAGGCCGGTCCGATATCGAACGCGCCGGCGTTGGTCAGGTCGAGACTGCGCGCGCCCGCCGCACTCCATGCGGCGAGCACGGCATCGAATGCAGCCAGGTCCGCGGCGCGGCAGTCCCCTGCGAGCGCGAGGTGCCCCCGGGCCGCATCGAGCTTTGCTGCGTAATCGATGGCCTCAGGCATATCTCGCCGGAATGCTAGCATCGGCGCACCGGCGGCGTGAGGCTCGATGGCGCACGACATTCTCGGCCAGATCCTGATCCTGCTCGCGGGCTCGCTGCTCGTGCTGAGCCTCGTCCGCCGCTTCCACCTGCCTCCCATCCTGGGGTACCTCGTCGTCGGCATGACGCTCGGCCCGCACGCACTGGGCCTCGTTCCGAGCGTCACGTCGGTGCAGGTTCTGGCCGAGATCGGCGTCGTCTTCCTCGTCTTCACGCTGGGCCTCGATTTTTCGCTCGCCCGCATGGTGGCGATGAAGTCCGAGGTGCTGGGCATCGGCGGCCTGCAGGTGCTGCTGTGCGGGCTCGCGTTCGGCGGCATCGCAGTCGCTTTCGGGATCGGGACCGGCGCAGCGATCGTCATCGGCGGCGCGCTGGCGATGTCCTCGACGGCGATCGTCCTGCGCCAGCTTGGCGACCAGATGGAACTGACGCGTACCCACGCCAGGCTCGCGGTCGGCATCCTGCTGTTCCAGGACCTCGCTTTCGCGCCGCTGCTGGCCCTGGCAACGGCACTCGGCTCCTCGGGTGACGTGCCCGGCCCCCTGTGGCTGCTGAGCATGGCGGGCCGCGGCCTGCTGGCGCTGCTCGTCGTACTGGTCGTTGGCCGCTGGCTGCTGCGGCCATTGTTCCGCGAGATCTCGCGTCATCGCAGCACCGAAACGTTCACGCTGACGGTGCTGTTCGTGTCGCTGCTCGCCGCCTGGGCGACCGACCAGATGGGGCTCTCGATGGCGCTCGGCGGGTTCCTGGCCGGCATGCTGCTGGCCGAGACCGAGTTCAAGCACCAGACCGAAGCCGTCATCAGGCCGTTCCAGGTCATCCTGCTCGGCCTGTTCTTCGTGTCCGTCGGCATGCTGCTCGACCTGCGCCTGCTGCTCACGCAGTTGCCGCTCGTGCTGCTGCTGCTCGTGCTGCTCGTCCTGATCAAGATGGCGGTCGTGGCCGCCATCGTGCGGCGCTTCGTGCCGAACAGCCGCAAGGCGCTGCGCACGGCGATCACCGTCAGCATGGGGGGCGAGTTTGGTTTCGCGCTGCTCACGCTGCTGCTGCGCGGTGATGCCGTCGACCACGGCATCGTGCAGGTACTGCTCACCGCGGTGGCGCTCAGCATGCTGTTCGGTCCGCTGCTGGTCCGTTACAACGGCCGCATCGCCGACCGCATCCTGCGGCGCCCGCCCGTGCAGCCTTCGGACCTGACGCACGAGACCGTTGCCACGCGTGACATCGCGCGGCGCGAGCACGTCATCGTGTGCGGGTTCGGGCGCGTCGGCCAGAACCTCGCGCGCGTGCTCTACCGCCGTGGTTTCGAGTACATCGCGCTCGACTTCGATCCGTTTCGCGTGCGCGACGCGCGCACGGCGGGCGAGCCTGTCGTTTACGGCGATGCGACGCATCCGGAAGTGCTGCGCGCGCTGGGGCTGGAGCACGCGACGGTGGTGGTGATTTCATTCGACGAGCCGGAGACCGCGGTGCGCATCGTGCGCGCGGTGCGGCGGTTGCGCGCCGACGTGCCGGTGCTGGTGCGGACCGAGGACGACAAGCTGCTCGAGCCGCTGCAGGCCGCCGGCGCGACCGAAGTGGTGCCGGGGATTTTCGAAACCAGCCTCGCGCTGGTGTCGCACGTGCTGCTGTTCCTGCGCGTGCCGCCGGCTGAAGTGCTCGAGACCACCGAGCAGATCCGGCACGAGCGTTACGCCATCCTGCGGACGGTCTTCCAGCGCCGGGATCCGCGCGCGCCCTCCGTCGAGGATGACCGGGCCAATGAACAGCAGCTGTATACGGTGGTACTGCCACCGGGGGCGCGGGCCATCGACCGGACGATCCGCGACCTGGGCCTGGAGCGCGGGCCCGTGACCGTGACTGCCATCCGGCGGGATGGGATCACCGGCCGCGACCCCGATCCGGCCACGCAGCTCAAGGTGGGCGACGTGCTGGTGCTCTGGGGCCGCCCGGAAGACATCCAGCAGGCCGAAAGCCGGCTATTGATGGGTTGACGGGCTGCTGGCGGAGGACGCGTTGTACGTCTGTACAGCCGTTGACATCGTGTCAATGCACTGACACCATGCCAACCATGTCCTACCTCATCGAACGCCGCCAGGAAGAAAAGGACCGCCGCCGCGCCGAGATCGTCGACGCCGCCGAAACGCTGTACGCGGAGACCGGCTGGGACGCGATCACCATGGACCAGGTGGCCCGTCGGGCGCGCCTGAGCCGTGCATTGCTCTACGTCTATTTCAAGGACAAGAGCGACCTGCACCTCGCGCTGGTCGAGCGCTCGCTCGAAGCGCTGCGGGAGCGTTTCATCACCGCACGGGCCGGACACTCCACGGGTATCGCACAGGTGGAAGCGATCGGCCGCGCCTACCTCGCCTTCTCGATCGACCTGCCGCACTACTTCGACGCATGCGCGCGCTACCAGGCACACGCGGACTGCGCCCACGCCGCCGGTGACGTGCCCGGTAACGAGGAAGCGTGCGAAGTCGCGGGCTTCCGCGTGCACGAAGTGATCGTCGAATCGCTGAACCTTGGCGTCGCCGACGGCACGATCCGCAACGACCTCGGCAACCCGTTCGTCACCGCGCTGAACCTGTGGGCGTTCACGCACGGCATGATCCAGATCGCCTCCAGCAAGGGCGCGCAGATCGCGCGCAGCGGCACGGCGGTCGAGACGTTCATCGAGCACGGGCTCGACCTCGCGCTGCGGGCTCTCAAGCCATGAAGCCGTGGCAGCGGCTCGCGTTCGCGTTCGTGGCATGGGTGCCGCTGGCGCTGCCCGCGCGCGCGGCAGATGCGCCCGTGACGGTCGAAGCAGGGCTGCAGCAGCTGATCGACGAGGCGCTTGCCGCCAACCTGGAGCTGCGTGCCGCGGGCGCCTCGGTGCAGCAGCGGCTGGCCGCGCTCGACCAGGCCCGTGCGCGCTACCTGCCCGTGATCGATTTCGCTGCGCGCTACAGCATGGCGGACGGCGGACGCACGATCGAATTCCCGGTGGGCGACCTGCTCAAGTCGTTTGAGCTGCTGCGGGATGAAGAGCAGGAAACGAAACTCGTGCTCGAACAGCCGCTGTACGAGCCGCGCATCGGCCCTGCGGTCGATGCATCGCGCGCGAATGCCGAGCGCGCGGAGGCGGACCTGACAGCCCTGCGCTCGCAGGTCGTCCGCGACATGAAGCAGGCTTACTACCGCTGGATCGCCGCGCAGCAGGCCGTGGTCGTCCTGGATGCCACGCTCGCCGCCACGCGCGAGAACCTCAAGGCCAATGAAAGCCTGTACCGCAACGGCAAGGTCACGCGCGACCTCGTCTACCGCGCCGAAGCCGACGTGCTGGAGATCGAGCAGGAACGGCTGGCCACGGTGAGCCGCACGCGCATCGCGCAAAGCTACGTGAACCTGCTGCGCAACGCCCCGCTCGACCGGCCGTTGCCGGATGCGGCGCTCGATGCCACGACCATCGAACGTTTCCGCGCTCGATTGCTGGCGGTACTCGCAGGGCGCCAGATCGACACACGGCAACTGCAGGACGTGGCAACGCAGAAGCGCGCTGAACTGCAGAGCCTCGACGCTGCGATCGCCGCGGGCGAAGCGCAGCAGGCACTCGCGCGCGCAGCGTTCAAGCCGACGCTGGCCCTCGGTGCAGAAGCCGGGATCCAGGGCACCGAGTACGGCTTCGCCGACGAAGATCGCTATGTGCTGGCATCGCTCGTGCTGCGGTTCAACCTGTTCCGCGGCGGCGCCGACCAGGCCGCGCTGCGCGAGGCGCGCGCGTTCACGGACGCGGTCCGTGCCAACCGCGAACTGGCCGGCCAGCGGGTGCGGCTCGAAGTGCAGCAGGCGCTCGAGAATTTCGCCGTGGCCGAGGCTTCGCTCGACACTGCCGCGAAGCGCGCCGAAGCCGCCAACGGCGCCTTCACGATCACCAGCCGCAAGCGCGACCTCGGCCAGATCAACCAGGCCGAATTCATCGATGCCCGGCGCGCGCAGACCGATGCGCAGCTCAACGTCACCCGTGTGCGCGCCGAATACCTCGCGCGGCTGGCGGAACTCGAGTACTCCATCGGCGATGCACGCCGCCTGGACAGGGAGCAGCGTCCATGAGGCCCGTACGGATTGCGATTTCGATGGCCCTGCTCGCGCTGGCGGCAAGCGCGTGCAGCGGCGGCGCCAAGCAGGAAGCGGCCAGCGAAGTGCAGCCGGCGGCAGTGCGCGCCGTACCGGCGGCCAGCGTCCAGGCGGCCGCGCAGACCCGCGCCGTCGGCACGCTTGCGCCGCGTGATGAGATCCGGCTCGCCTTCAAGGTGGGCGGCGTCGTCGACACAGTCGGCGTCGACTCGGGCGACGTAGTGCGCAAGGGGCAGCTGCTCGCGGCCCTGAAGCGGGCCGAAATCGATGCGTCCGTCACCCAGGCCGCCGAGGCCGTCGAGAAGGCGCGTCGCGACCTCGAGCGCGCGAAGCAGCTGCGCATCGACGAGGTCGCCACCGAGGAGCAGGTGCAGGACCTCACCACGGCTTACAACGTGGCGCGCTCCAGTTTCCAGGCCACCCGCTTCAACGCCAGCTTCGCGCGGATCGAGGCGCCGGTGGACGGCATCGTGTTCGAGCGCATGGTCGAGGCGGGCGAGCTGGTGCAGCCCGGGCAACCCGTGGTGGTGCTCGGCTCGACCGGCTCGGGCTGGGTGGTGCGCGTCGGCCTCGCCGACCGTGATGCCGTGCGCATGGAGACAGGCGCGTCCGCGCAGGTCACGTTCGATGCGTTCCCGGGGCGAGAGTTCCCGGGCAGGGTTGCGCGCATCGGCGCGGCGGCCGACCGCGTGACGGGCACGTTCGAAGTCGAGATCGAAGTGCAGCCCGACGGCGCGCGGTTCGCACGCGGCCTGGTCGCCAAGGTCGCACTGCCGCTCGCGCAGTTGCCGGGTGTCGCCTCCACGGCAACCGTCGTGCCGGTGACCGCGCTGGTCGAGGCAGACGGCCGGCAGGCCACGGTGTTCGTGCTGGATCGCGAAAAGAACGTGGCGCGCCGCAGGCAGGTGGCGCTCGGCCCGCTGCTCGGCGACCAGGTCGTGGTCACCGGGGGCCTCGCCCCGGGCGACGCCGTGATCACGGACGGCGCGGCATGGCTGACCGACGGGCGCGCCGTGCGCGTCGTCGGCGCGAACGGCCCGGGCTGAACCGCCATGCGCCTGTGGGAATTCGCGGTACGCCGCTGGCAGTTCACGCTGCTGCTGTTCGGGCTGCTGCTCGGCATGGGTTACAGCACGCTCAAGAACATTCCGCGCGCGGAGGATCCCGAGTTCCACGCGCCCGTGCCGATCATCGTCGTGGCCTATCCCGGCGCGGACCCGGCCGACATCGAGCGCCTGATCGTCGACCCGATCGAGGACGCCGTCAGCGAACTCGACGACATCAAGCGCATGGACAGCCGCTCGCTCGACGGCGTCGGCATCATCCAGGTCGAGTTCGAATGGGACCAGGATCCGGACGAGAAGTACGACGAGGTCGTGCGCGAAGTGAACCGCGTGCGCGCGGAGCTGCCGCCCGACATCCCCAGCCTGGAGGTACGTCGCGCCGGCTCGGGTCTCGTCAACATCATGCAGGTCGCGCTGGTGAGCGCCGATGCGTCCTACCGCGAGCTCGACGGACTCGGCCGCGCACTCAGTGACACGATCGAGACGCTGCCGGGCGTGCGCAGGAGCGAGGTGTTCGCACTGCCCGACCCGGAGGTGCGCATCGCGATCGACCTCGAGCGCATGGGTCGCGCGGGCGTCTCGCTCGGCCAGGTCGAAGCGGCGGTGCGCGGCGGGAACGCCACGATTCCCGGCGGGTCGGTCGA
>Ga0224510_10002150_pt1 | contig 12121 bp, 10 predicted proteins | sample SF_May12_sed_USG_FD_170161 | JGI IMG/M metagenome (GOLD analysis project Ga0224510, IMG submission 170161) | Sediment microbial communities from San Francisco Bay, California, United States - SF_May12_sed_USGS_4_1 | ecosystem: Environmental > Aquatic > Marine > Sediment | place: USA: California... | reverse complement strand
CGCTGCGCCGCCTGCGCACGCTGCCCCTCACGGCATTGCTGCCGGGGCACGGCGCGGTGATGCCGGATCCGCTCGGCGAGATCGATCGCGTGATCGCACATCGGCTGCAGCGCGAAGGTAAAGTGGTGAAAGGCCTGCTGCAATTCGGTGGCGCCGCCACGCTCGGCGAACTGGTGCCGATCGTGTATGCCGACACGCCGGTCGCCCTGCATCCGCTGGCGCGGTATTCGTTGCTCGCTCATCTGCAGAAGCTGCTCGAGGAACGGCGCGTCGCGCAGGACGGCGAACGCTGGACATGGCTCGCGGCGTGAGCCGGACGGTGCCGGCCGGACGCAGGCTGCGGCGCATCGAAGTCGGCCACGCGAGCGTCCGGCTCGGCAGGCACTGGGCCTTGCGCGATGTTTCGCTCGATGTCCGTGCCGGTGAGCACTGGTTGCTGCTCGGACCGAATGGCGCCGGCAAGACCGTACTGCTCAAGCTGCTGCGTGGCGACCTGTGGCCGACGCCGACGGGGCGCGAAATCCGCCGCTACCACCTGCGCGATGGCGAAGTACTCGAGCAGCCGCTGTTTGCGGCTGGCCGCATCGCTTACCTCGGTCCCGAGCGGCAGGATCGTTACGTGCGCAACGAATCCACGCTCGATGTCGCACAGGTCGTGCTCACGGGGTACGACGATTCCGACTATCCGCTGCAGTCCGCGACGCGCGCTCAACAGCGGCGCATCCGGCAGGTGCTGCAGCAGGTGGGCCTGGCCGGCTATGCGTCGCGGGCATTCCTGTCGTTGTCGTACGGCCAGCGCCGCCGCGTGCTGCTTGCGCGCGCAGTGGTGCGCGAACCGGACTTGCTGCTGCTGGATGAAGTGTTGAATGGCCTCGACGCCAAAGGGCGCGCGGCATTTTTGCGTGCCCTGCGGCTGGCGTCGTCGCCGCGGACGGCGTGGATACTGACGAGTCACCGGCGCGACGACGCGCCCACGGGTCTCACCCACATCGTGCGCATTGCCCGCGGCGGCATCGAAAGCGTCACTGACCTGCGTGCCGGCGCCGTCGATTCGTCCGCGTCGCGACTCGAGGCGCGGGCAGGGCTCGCGCCGGCCTCGAAGCGCAAGGCGCAACGTGCGAATGCCGGCGCCAGCAGGACTCGCCCGGCGCAGCCGCTGCTGCGACTGCAGCGGGCTGCGGTGTATCGCGATGAGCGACTGGTGTCAGGCAAGTTCGACTGGACGCTGGAGCGCGGTCAGCACTGGTGCCTGCGAGGCGCGAACGGGGCCGGCAAGTCCACGTTCATCGCCATGCTCTACGGCGATCTCTGGCCCGCGCACGGCGGCAGGCGCGAGCGTCAGTGGCCCGCGACCGACGACTGGAAGGCGAGGGTCGGGCTCGTGTCACCGGAGCTGCAGGCGCGGTATGCCGCGACGCGGTGCACCGTCGAGCAGATCGTTGCATCCGGGTTTCATGCCAGCATCGGATTGAACGCGCGGCCGACGCTGGCGGAACTCCGATGCGTGCGGCGTGAACTGCGCGCGTGGGGACTGGCGGACCTGGCGACGCGCCAGGCGCGCGAGTTGTCCTACGGCCAGCTGCGTCTGGCATTGGTTGCACGCGCGTTCGTGGTTCCACGCAGCCTGTGGCTGCTCGACGAGCCGTTCGACGGCCTCGACACCGAGGCGCGGCAGCGGCTGCGCGCGAGGCTGGACGGAGCTGTCAGCCGTGGCGCGACCGTGGTGATGGCCACCCATCACGAGGAGGACGTGCCGGGTTACGTGACTCGCGAGCTGCAACTGCGGTGCGGCCGCGCGCCGGTCATCACGAACCGGTGAGCACACGGCCGCGCCGACTGCGCGGCGATGCCGGGCCTCAGAGCGGAAGCACCGCCTCGCAGACGATCACGGCGTCGCCGGTCACGCGCACGCCGGTGGCGCGCTTGCCGCTGCAGGCCACCGTGACTTCAACGCGGCCCGGCCGATCGACGAAGCGGCCCTGCAGCCCCACGAACGACGCCTTGCCTTCCGCCGGAGCCAGCAGCCCGTTGTGCAGCAGGTACACGCCGAGCATGCCGTGCGCGTTGCCGCTGACCGGATCCTCGGGCACGCCGATGACCGGGCAGAACATGCGCGACTCGGTGGTCGTCGGGCCCGACCCTGGCTTGACCGCGAAGACGAAGAAGCCGTCCGCGCCCACGTGCGACGTGAGGTGAATCAACTGGTCCATCTGCGGCTGCAGCGAGTCGAGCGTGTCGGGCGACCGCAGCCCGATCAGCAAGCGTGAATTCGCCGTGCTCATCACCTGCACCGGGCAGGCCGGGTGCAGGCTCGACGAACTGATGCCCAGCGCGTCGAGCACCGGGCCCATGCGTTCTTCCGGCACGATGGGGCCGAACGTCGCGGGGGTCTGGTCGATCGTGACCCTCAGGTCGGGCGCCTTGCCGCTTACCTTGACGCCGACGATGCCGGCCGCCGATTTCTGGCGGACCTTGCCGCGCGGCACGCCATCGGCCATCGCGCGCACGTAGTGCGCAGCGACCGTGGCATGACCGACGAATCCGACCTCGCGGCGCGGCGAGAAGAATCGCAGCTCGACGTCGTAGTCGGGCGAATCCGAACCGAGCACGAACGCCACTTCGAACCCTGCAAGCTCGCGCGCTATGCGGCGCATCTCGTGCTCCTCGAGCACGTCCGCGTCGAGCACGACCGCGGCAGGGTTGCCGCAGAAACGCTCCCGCGTGAAGGCATCGACGAGGAACAGGCGGCACTTGCGCTGGGTCATGGCGGCGGCGGGCTTCCTTGGCTGCGAGGATGCGCATTAGTGCCCAGCCGCCGGGCCCCGTCAACATTTTCGGGCCCCCGTACCGCCTTCAGGCACTATAATTCGCGTCACCTTGGGGTGGCCTGCAGGGCCTGAGATGTCGACCGCGGGCGCGCAATGTGGCGCCGCACATCGACGAACCCGTTGAACCTGATCCGGTTAGTACCGGCGTAGGGAGTGGGTATGCGTCCCGGACCGTCTCCAGTTCATTCGTATTCATTCAGCGCCCCGTGCCGGCCGCGCGGCCAGGCGCCTGTTGCCTGGGCCGACCTGCTGGTCAGCGCGCTCCTCGTGGCGGCGGGCCCGGCTGCCGCCGCAAGCCCGGCTGTCGAGCAGCCCTCGCCGCCGCTCGAGGAAATCATCGTCACGGCCTCACTGCGGGACCAGTCCGCCACGGAGTTTCCGGCGAGCATCACGGTGCTCGGCCAGGACACGCTGCAGTCCGCCGGATTGCAGCATTTCGCCGACGTGCTCGGCCTGGTGCCGAACCTCAACTGGTCGGGCGGCACGTCGCGACCACGCTTTTTCCAGTTGCGCGGCATCGGCGAGCTCGAGCAATACCAGGGCGCGCCGAACCCGTCGGTCGGTTTTCTCATCGACGACATCGACCTGAGCGGTGTCGGCATGCCGGCCACGCTGTTCGATGCCCGGCAGGTCGAAGTCCTGCGCGGTCCGCAAGGCACCCGCTATGGCGCGAATGCGCTCGCGGGCCTGGTGAAGATCAAGACGCGAGACGCATCGACGGTCCCCGATCTGCACGTGGAGGTCACCGGTGCCGAACACGACACCTGGTCGGCAGGCATGGCCGGTGGCGGCCCGGTCGGGGACGCAGGCTCGGCGTGGCGCATCGCCGGCCAGCGTTTCTCGAGCAACGGGTTCCTGCACAACGCCTACCTCGATCGTGACGACACGAATGGTCGCGACGAGTCGACGCTGCGCGGCAAGCTGCGGTGGGAGCTGGCGCCGGGCTGGCGCGCGGATCTCGCCGCCCTGTACGTGGACATTGACAACGGCTTCGACGCCTTCACGCCCGACAACTCGCGCACGATGCTCTCCGACCAGCCGGGTCGCGACGCGCAGCGGACGCGCGGCGTATCGGCGGGCGTTGCGGGCAGGCTCGGGCATTACACGGTGCGCAGCGTCAGCGCGTATGCGTGGTCCGACAGCGTGTACAGCTTCGATGGCGACTGGGGCAACGACGCGTACTGGGGCGAGTTCGCGCCCTACGATTATTTCTCACGCTACGCGCGCATGCGGTCGACTTTGAGCCAGGACCTCCGCATCGAGAGTGGCCCCGACGACGCCGTCGATTGGGTGGCGGGTGTCTATGTGCTGCGGCTCGATGAGGACTCGCGGCAGCGCGACGAGTTCGCGGGCGAACTGCTGCGTCCGCTGCTCGAAACCAGTTACGCAGCGACCAGCCTTGCGGCCTACGGCGAGGGGGAGTGGAGGTTGCCGCACGACCTCTCGCTCACCGCGGGAATGCGTGTCGAAACGCGGTCGGCCGGCTACAGTGATTCCGATCGCGCGCGCTTCGACCCGCGCGACACGATGGTCGGCGGCCAGGTCTCGCTGCAGGGGCCGCTCGGTGAGTCGAACCAGTGGTATGCCACGGTGGCGCGCGGTTACAAGGCCGGCGGTTTCAACATCGGGCAGTTCGTGCCGGACGACCGGCGCCAGTTCAGGCCCGAGTACCTGTGGAACGCAGAGTCGGGCATGCGCTTCAGCAGCGCCGCGGCAAGAGTGCAGGGCGATATCGCGCTCTTCTGCATGTGGCGCGAAGACCAGCAGGTGGCGACCTCGTTCCAGCTCGATCCGGGCGATCCGCTGTCGTACGTCTTCTACACCGATAACGCTGCCAGGGGCCGAAACTACGGACTCGAAGCCTCGCTTGCCTGGCAGCCCGTCGAGCGCTTGAGCCTCGGTGCGACGCTCGGCTTGCTGCATACCGAGTACGTCGGGTACCAGTATGGCGAGCGCAATCTCGACGGTCGGGAGCAGGCGCATGCACCGGGATATCAGTACTCGCTGTCCGCGCAATGGGGTGGCGGACAAGGGTGGATGGCCCGCGCGGACCTGAACGGAGTCGACGCGTTCTACTTCGACACCAGCCACGACCAGCGTTCGGACCCGTACACGCTGCTCAACGTCAAGGCGGGTTACTCGCACGGCGCCTGGTCGGTCGAGGCCTGGGCGCGCAACGTCATGAACGGGAATTACGCGGTCCGCGGGTTCTATTTCGGGCTCGAGCCGCCAGACTATGCCAACAAGCTGTACGTCCAGCGCGGCGACGGACGGCTTGCGGGAATCACTCTGCAGTGGCGCTGGTGACCGCACTGCAGGCACTCACGAGGACAGACAGATGCGCACCGCAGTTGAAATCAGCCTCTACCCCCTCGATGCGGACTACGTCCCGCCGATCAAGGACTTCATCGAACGCCTCAACGCCTACCCGGACCTCGACGTCGTGACCAACGCGATGAGCACGCAGGTGGCCGGCGAGCACGGCCTGCTGTTCGCGGCGCTCGAGCAGGAAACGCGCCGCACGTTCGGCGCCGAGCGCCGCGCCGTCTTCGTCATGAAGGTGCTCGGCGGCAAGCCGACGTCGGACGAAGGTTGACCCTGCTCGACTCGGTGCCCGGCGCATTCGCGGCCGTGCCCGCCATCGAATGGGTGGCGGCCGGCCTGGCGCTCGGCTACCTCGGCTTCGCGATCCGGCAGAGCGCATGGTGCTGGGCATTCGCCGTCGCCAGTGCGGTGCTCTACCTCGTCGTCTTCGCGCGCGCGGGCCTCGTCATGCAGGCCGCGCTGCAGGTCTTCTACGTCGGCATGTCGGTCTATGGCTGGCGCTCCTGGCGCGGCTCCGCGCGGGAGGGGCCTCTCGCCGTCAGTCGCTGGACTGTACGGCAGCATGTGCTGGCCTGGGCCGCCATCGCCGTCTTCGCGCTCGTGAATGGCTGGGTGATCACGCAGGGAGCCGAGACGTCCTGGGTGCCCTATCTCGACGCGGCGATCGCGTGGGGCAGCGTGCTCACCACGTGGATGGTTGCGCGCAAGGTGCTCGAGAACTGGCTGTACTGGGTGGTACTGGACTTTGCCGCGGCCGTGCTCGCCGCGCGGCAGGGGCTCGCGGCAACCTCATTGCTGTTCCTGCTGTACACGACGCTCGCGCTGCGCGGCTACTGGCAGTGGCGCCGCGACGCACGCCTCGCGGCCGCACACGGGAACTAGAGGTCATGCGTGCAGAGTGGCAGCAGGCTGAGCGTGCGGCACGGGCCGCACTCGCCACCGGGGCCGACACGGCTTCGCTCGCCGCGGCGCTGTTCGAACCCGTCGCGGGCAGCCTCAGCAATTTCGCCTGGCACGTGTCGGTGCCCGGCCAGGACCGGTTCGTGCGGTACGCGCGTGCGGGGAATGAACAGCTCGGCGCCGACCTGCACGCGGAAGGCGAGATCCTTCGTCTCGTCGCGCAAGCCGGGATCGCGCCGCGAGTGGTGCGTTGCGATCCAGCGGCGCGGCTGCTGGTCACGCAGTGGATTGCCAGCGCGAAGGGCGACCCCTGCGCCGCCGGCCGTGACCAGACGATCCGGCGGGTGGCGCCGATGCTGCATCGGCTGCACGAGCTGAAGCCGCCGCCGGGCACGCGTGTCGTCGATTTCGCGGTGCAGGTGCGCCGGCTGGAGGCCGTTCTGCCGGCGGAGGCCGCGCGGCCGGCGCTCGCCGCGTGTGCCGCGGAGGTTCTGTCGCAACTCGGCCCAGGTCGGGTGAATGCGCTCTGCCATCACGATGTCCACGCGCAGAACCTGGTGACCGATTCCGCAGGCCGGCTGTGGCTGGTCGACTGGGAGTACGCCGGGCTGGGCGATTCCGTGTTCGACCTTGCGTCCTGCGCCAGCCAGCTGCGGCTGTCTGCCGCAGGCACCGGTCTCCTGTGCGATCAGTACATCCGCGCGGGCGGGACCGTCGAACCGGCGAGGCTGGATCGCGCCCGCTGGGCCTTCGACTACGTGCAGTGGCTCTGGTACCGCGGACTGCTGGCGTCCGCGACGCCAGGTCCTGATGCTGTAGAGGCGGCTCGCCGGGCGGAACGGATCGAACGTGACCTGCAGGCGCGTGCATCCGGGGTCTTGCGCTGCAATAATCCTTGATTCGATCACAACGACTGACGGGTGCGAGCATGGCGAAGATGGTGGTGACCGACCGCGACGGCAACGTCCACGAGGTCGAGGGACGTGTCGGCGTCAAGCTGATGGAGACGCTGCGGGAATTCGATTACGGCGTCACGGCCATCTGCGGCGGGCTCTGCTCGTGCGCCACGTGCCACATCTTCATCAAGCCTGACTGGATGCCGAAACTGCCCGCGCCGCAGGGCGACGAAAAGGAACTGCTGGTCGAATTGCAGCATTACGACGCGCCGACGTCGCGTCTCAGCTGCCAGGTGGAGTTCACGCCGGCGCTGGACGGCCTCGAGCTCAAGATCGCGCCAGACGAGTGATCAGGCGAGTGATGCGGCGAGTGATCCGACGAGCAATCAGGCGGCGGCTTGCCGCGGACCTGTCTCGACGAGGTTGATGCTGCGGCAGGTCCAGGCGATCTCGTCGCGCTGGTTCAGCAGCGTGTAGCGGAATTCCACGATGCCGCGCGTTGCATCCGACGACGACGGGCGCTTCGCGAGGCATTCGAACCGCGCCCGCAACCGGTCGCCGGCGCGCACGGCGACGGGCCACTTCACGTCTTCCCAGGCGATGCCGCAGATCCAGGCGATGTCGCCGCTGATCTCGTGATCGAGCTTGCGCCACAACGCCATCGTGTAGATGCCCGAGGCGATGACTTCGCCGAAGACGGAGTTACGCGCCGCTTGCGGGTCCGCGTGAAAGTACTGCGGATCGTAGGCGCGCGAGAAGTCGAGCAGGGCGTCGAGTTCGACCGTCTCCTGGTGCGATTCGCGCGTCTCGCCGACGACGAGGTCGTCGTAGTAGCGGCGCGCGCTCACTTCTCGCCGTTGAGGTAACGGTCGATCTCGCGCTGGTAGTGGCGGAGGCGCGACTCCTGCTGGCTCCAGAGCGGCCCGCGGAAGCCACGCGACTTCTGTCCCCGCTGCACGGCCTCGACCAGATCCACGTCCTGGTTCAGTACGTCACCCAGGTCGGCGCGCGGGCCGCCGACGAAATGGTGTTCGATGTTCGGGCGCGTGGCGCCGGTGACGTCGGTGTCCTTCGGCAGGCCCATCCACCCCGGCACGGAGTACTTCGGATCGTCCACGGGACGGACCATCGTCATGTTGTCGTAGAAGAAACGCTCCGGATCCGTCGGATGCGGCTGGAAGCGCATGATGAACACGCCTTCCGGATGCATGCCGATCTGCACGTTCGGGAAATAGCCGGTCGCCCAGCTGTCGGTGAGCTGGCCGTCGGTGAACCTGTCATAGTGGTCGAGCCCGAGGCGCTTCGCGCGTTCGCGCTTAGCCTGTTGCACGGCCACGCGCACTTCCATGCCGGTGCCCTTGAACTCGGCCGGATCCATCCCGGCCTCGATCATCATGTACTTGAGGCCTTCGTTGACGTTCTCGCGATCGTGCAGGCGATGGCTCGGCGTGCAGATCGGCACGATCATGCGCTGGAAGCCGTTGGGGTACGCGTCGTACTGCGAGAAGTCCTCCATCACGCCCTGTGTCTGCGGATGGATGTGCGGCAGGTGGTAGGTCTCGTAGAACGCGTCGACGCCGGTCTTCCAGTTCGCCTGCCACTCGGTGCGCACGTGACGCACCACGTGCATCTTGTCGATCTGGTAGTTCTCGATGTAGCCGGGCGGCAGGCCGATCCACTCGCTGAGCGGCGGCGCCTTGCCGTCCATGTTGATGAAGATCAGGCCGCCGATCTGGTCGCAGCGCGCTGCCGTGAGTCCGGGGCGATGCTCGACGAGCTTCGGCTCGAAGCTCTGCTCGTCGGTGATGCGGTCGAGCTTGCCATCGATGCAGAAGCGCCAGGCGTGGAACGCGCAGGTGAACTTGGCGACGCTGCCGCGATCGTTCAAGGCGATCGGATTCGCTCGGTGCGGGCACGCGTTGTAGAAGGCGCGGATGCCGCCATCTTCCTGGCGCACGATCACGAAGCTCTCGTGGCCGTGGTTGAAGACGGTGTAGTCGCCTGCCTCGGGAATGTCGGACGTCACGCCGGCCAGCAGCCACACGCGCGGCCAGAGGAATTTCCATTCCTTTTCCATGAACTCGCGCGAGTAGTAGCGCGAGGGATCCGGCACGTCGAGGCCGTCGTCGGCCTCCGGCTGCTTGGCTTCGAGCGACCCGGCCGGGGCACTCAGATTCATGGGCCAGACGGCCTTCAGGTTCGCAGCCATGACGGAAACCTCGAATCGGGCAGGGCGGGACCGGTCGAATATAGCAAAGGGCTCCTGAAAAGAAACAGACCTGACTGTTTTCCTTCGATGCCGATCCGCAAAATACTGTTGTAAAAATGCTGCATTTGCCGTGGCGAGTATCCAAGGCGCTTCTTTATATAGCCTTGCGGGTCCCTGGCAATGACCTGTTGCGTTGCACAAATGAAAAACAGTCACGATTGCTTTTTTTGTGTCACTGCTTTAAAAAGCGAGGCAGGCAGGTATTTGTACTGATCCTGGCCGCCTGACATTTCCTGACATTTATTGAGCCGCAGGTGCGGCCTCACTGACCGGGGGAAAGTTTCATGACCGTGTTCCGTTCACGTTCGACGCCGATTGCCCGCATCGTTTCGGCGGTGCTGGCCGCCGCCGCCGTTGCTCCCGCCGTGGCGCAGGAGGCATCAGTGGGCCTCGAGGAAGTGCTCGTCACCGCGACGCGCGCGGGCATCACCAACCTGCAGCAGACGCCGGTCTCCGTGTCGGCCGTCACCGCGGAAGACATCGACCGCATGGTCGCCCGCGACATTTCGGGCATCGCTTCGTCCGTGCCGGGTTTCTCGGCCTCGCGCATCACCGCCTTCAACGCCGCGTCGTTCGCCATGCGCGGCGTGGGCCTCACCGACATCATCGTCTACCAGGACGCTCCGGTCGGCGTGACGATGGACGACTTCGTGCTGCCGAGCGTGCAGACCCAGTTGCTCGACACCTTCGACATCGAGAGCGTCGAAATACTGCGTGGCCCGCAGGGCACGCTGTTCGGCAAGAACACCACCGGCGGCGCGGTCAACATCCGCAGCAAGCGTCCGGACATGGACGAAATGGGCGCGGATTTCAGCCTCGGGTACGGCAGCTTCAACGCGGTGCGCGCGCAGGGCTCGATCGACGTGCCGGTCATCGACGACGTCCTCGCGCTGCGCTTCGTCGGCGCGTACTCCAAGTCGGACGGCTACTACAAGCTCGGCGCGAACTACGGCCCGATCAACACGCTGAACATCTTTGCCGGCACGTTTGCACCCTTCAACATCCCGGGTGTCACCGGCACGACGGGTGAAGGCAGCCCGAGCAAGAGCTCGGGCGGCGACGACAACCTCAACGGGCGCATCAAGGCGCAATGGAACCCGACGGATAACCTGAAGTTCCTCGCGCAGTACGAGATCATGCGCGACCGCTCGGACGCCGTGCCGGCCTACAACGACACGCCTCCGGACGGCCCCTACCTCTGGAACTTCCTCGGCTTCACGCGCCCGAACGGCGACCCCCTCGACAACGTGGGCTCCACCCAGCGCCAGGATTCCCTGCTGAAGATGGCCGACGGCCAGGTCATCGACGTCGACGGCATCTACCTGAACATGGAATGGGACGTCGGCTACGGCACGATCTACGCCAACGCCGGCAAGCGCACCCAGGACGAACACCTGCCGAACACGTACACGGGTGCCGCGCCTGTCAACCAGGCGACGGGCGAGGTCATCTCGCTGTTCGACGCGACGCGCGACACGACCCGCGACACGACGCAGTTCGAAGCCCGCTTCGCCTCGGACTTCGACGGTGCGGTCAATTTCGTCGCGGGCGTGTTCCAGCAGACCAACGATGCCGAGTTCTGCGTCGTGCAGGTGCTCGGGTTCATCGACCTCGCGTTCGACCTGGGCGCGCTGGGACTGCCGCAGCAGTTGAACAACAGCTCGCCGCAGGTGCTCTGCAACAAGCAGGACTCGGACTCGCTCGCGGGCTATGTCGACGCGACCTGGGAGGTCACCGACCAGTTCTCGCTGACGGGCGGTTACCGCATGACGCGCGACGAGCGCTCGTGGACGGGCCGCACGCAGGTCGGCTTCGACCTCCTCGACGACAACCAGTTCAACGGCAGCCTGTCGTGGCAGGACTTCAGCGACCCGCTGCAGGCCGGCAACTTCAACAAGTACCCGGGCGGCATCATCGTCAACGACAAGACGCCGGGTTTCGAGAACCTGTCGGAGACCTGGACCGAGCCGAGCTGGCGCATCGTCGGTTCGTACAAGTTCACCGACAAGCTGTTCGGCTACGCGACGATCTCGGAAGGCTACAAGGCCGGCGGTTACAACGACCAGACCGGCACCAGCGGCCTGATGGTCTCGGCGCTGACCCGCCCGGTCGATCCGGAGTTCGCCACGAACTACGAGATCGGCATGAAGTGGGAAAGCGAGGACGGCCGTTTCCGCTTGAACCCGACGGCCTTCTTCACCACGTATGACGATGCGCAGCGGGCCGTCAACATCCTCACCGTGAACGAGGCTGGAGCCACCTTCCAGGAGACGGTGTTCTACAACGCCGCCGAAGTCGAAGCGAAGGGTATCGAACTCGAGTTCCAGGCCGCCGTCACGGATAACTTCCGCCTGCGTGCGCAGGCTTCGTACCTGAATGCCGAGTACAAGAAGTTCGTCATCAACCAGCCGGAGATCACCGACCCGGTGACGGGGGCGACGATTCAGGAGTTCAACGGGAACTTCTCCGGACTGCCGGTGCCGCGTTCGCCCGAACTGATGGGCTCGATCCAGGGCGTCTACACCTGGGAGCTCGCGAGCGGCAGTCGCGTAGAACTCGGGGCTGAGTACTATCACGAGGACGAGAACCTGTTCTACATCTCGGCGGCGGGCCGTCAGTTCGACGCCTACCTCGATGCGAAGGACCTGCTCAACGCCTCGCTGACGTACGTCGCGAAGGACGCCAGGTGGTTCGTGCGCGGCTACGGCAAGAACCTGACGGACGAGCGTTATCGCATCGCTTCGCAGTCGGTCGCGACGCTGTGGACGCACTCGCAGTTCGGCCCACCGATCAACTTCGGCGTCGAGTTCGGCATGGGTTTCGGCAGCTCGCAGTAAAACGAGCAGCCGTCAACGGCTGAGGGACGGGGCGGCTGCGGCCGCCCCGTTTTTTTTTTTGCTCCG
>Ga0224510_10002149_pt1 | contig 12126 bp, 10 predicted proteins | sample SF_May12_sed_USG_FD_170161 | JGI IMG/M metagenome (GOLD analysis project Ga0224510, IMG submission 170161) | Sediment microbial communities from San Francisco Bay, California, United States - SF_May12_sed_USGS_4_1 | ecosystem: Environmental > Aquatic > Marine > Sediment | place: USA: California... | reverse complement strand
CGCCGAGCGGGGAGATCTGGCCGATGAATCCGCGGTCGGTGTCGCCGAAGTGGATGTTGAGCTCGCGGCCGCGCGTGGGCGAGTCGCCCCGGGCCATGTACTGCTTGAGGATCTCGAGCGGCGTCGCGCCCTTCACGAGCATCGCGCCGAGGTTCCGGATGAGCGGCGAGAGGATGTCGCGCCGTTCCAGCGCGAACGCCGAGCCGACGGAGTCCGCCTCCTGCCCGAGCGACCGGAAGAGCCCGCCGACGACCTTGGTCTGGCGGTAGAGCGCGACGAGTCGTTCCTCGAGCGTGCGGGTGAGCCGCATCCAGTAGTAGAGCCCCAGTTTCCGCTCGAGCGGGAGCGACTCGCCGAGGTGTGGACTGCCCGGGCCCTCCGCGGCCCGGCGACGTCGTGGCGGCATCAGTACGACGGCGCGAACGTATGCGCGGGATCCACCTGCTGGTGCAGCTGCACGAAGAACTTCTTCACGTTCCGGTCGAGACGGCTCTCGCCCGTCTGGTCCGTGTGCGCCTCGACGAAGGTGTAATGCCCGCCTTCCATCCTCACCGTGAGCTCCAGCGTGGCGGGGACCTCGGGTGTGCCCACCACGCCGGTGTACGTGCGGGCCCGCGGCCCCGCGCCGGCCGGACGGAGGCCGATGGTCGGGAAGAAGGCGTCGGCGGTGGCGAGCACCTTGTCGGGGTGAAGCGAGGTGCGGTGGAAATGGCGCATCGGATCGGGGGCGGGTGGCTCGGGTGGAGGACCAGAGGGATCGTAGGTGGTGCGGCGTTCGCTCAGGTGCCCGGCGGCGCTTCGTTGCGGATCGTCTGCCGCCAGTCGAGCGTGCGCTGAAGCACCTGGGTCGAATCGCGACGGAACTGGATGCCCATGGCCCACTCGCCGGCGGTGACGAAGGTGAGGGTCGCGCGGTACGTCCCGACCTCGGGGCCGTAGGTGAAGCCGTTCCACGACGTCTTGTGGTCCGCGTTGGTCGCGAAGATGCGCCCCTCGCCGTTGGCGATGGGTTCCTGCGTCTTCTTGTCGCGCACCACCACGGTGTAGGTGATGCGTTCGAGCGCGCGCGGCGGCATCACGTCGGCGCTGACGCGCATCTCGAAGTCGTCCGTCCAGAGGCGGATCACGCCGGCATCCGGCGGCGGTCCGCAGCTCGTGCCCGCCGCGAGCGCGAACGCCAGGGCGAGAAATCCCCGTCGAGTGGCCATCAGGTGTCGTCCTCCGTCGCGTGCGTGACCTGTGCCTCGCCCATCAAGCGGCGCAGCGTGTTCTTGAGCTTCGTCTGCTGGATGAAGAGGTCGTGCTCCGGCTGAAGGCCGGGCGCGGCCATCGGGCTCTTGTAATAGAACGACAGCCACTCCTGCATCCCCCTGAGCCCGGCGCGGTGCGCGAAGTCGCTGAAGAGGGCGAGGTCGAGCACGAGCGGCGCCGCGAGGATCGAATCGCGACACAGGAAGTTCACCTTGATCTGCATCGGGTATCCCATCCACCCGACGATGTCGACGTTGTCCCACCCTTCCTTGTTGTCGCCACGGGGCGGGTAGTAGTTGATCCGCACCACGTGGCTGAAGCCGTCGTACAGGTCTGGGTAGGTCTCGGGCTGCAGGATCGTGTGCAGCACGGAGAGCTTCGACTCCTCCTTGGTCTTGAACGAGGCGGGGTCGTCGAGGACCTCGCCGTCGCGGTTGCCGAGGATGTTCGTCGAGTACCACCCCTCGAGGCCGAGCATGCGCGCCTTGATGCCCGGCGCGAGCACGGTCTTCATCCAGGTCTGCCCGGTCTTGAAATCCTTGCCCGAGATGGGCACGCCCTTGGCGTCCGCGAGCTCGGAGAGGGCCCGCGTGTCCACCGCGAGGTTCGGCGCGCCATTGCAGTAGGGCACGCCCTCCATGATGCAGGCCCAGGCGTACAGCATCGAGGGGGCGATATCGGGATGGTCGGACTCCATCGCCTTCTCGAACGCTTCGACGGATGCGTGCACCGCCGAAGGTCTGATGAAGATCTCGGTGGACCCGCACCAGACCGCCACCACGCGATCCACCCCGCTCACCTTGCGGAACTCGCGGATGTCGGCGCGCAGTTGCTCGGCGAGGTCGCGCTTGTTCTTCCCCTTCTTGACGTTGGTGCCCGTGAGCCTCGTGACGTAGTGCTGGTCGAACACCGCCGGCATCGGCTTGATGGCCGAGAGGAAGTCCTTGAGCGGTTCGAGGTCCTGCGGCGTGAGCACGCCGGCCTTCTTCGCCGCGGTGTAGGCGTCGTCGGGGATGGGATCCCAGGCCCCGAAGACGATATCCTCGAGGCCGGCCAGTGGGACGAACTCCTTGATCAACGGGGCGCGATGGTCGGCGCGCTTGCCGAGCCGGATCGTCGCCATCTGCGTGAGCGAGCCGATCGGCTTCGACGAACCGCGGCGCACACCTTCGACGCCCGCCATGAAGGTGGTCGCGACGGCGCCGAGGCCGGGGGTCAGGATTCCGAGCTTGCCAGTGGCTGGGCGGATCATTCGAGGAAGTGGGCGAGGAGGAGTAGGATCAGGCGGTCACGCGCGCGGTGACGGTGGCGCGCGCGACGTGCCGCATGCGCTGGACGAAGGTGACGACGGCCGCGACGGCGAGGAGCGTGACCACCGCCCGCAGCACGAGCCCGTTGAGCGCGAGCCCGAAGAACGCCTGCGGCGCCGCGAGCAACGTGATACGCTCCGGGCGCTCGAGCATCCCGATCCCCTTCATGTCCACCCCGAGCGCCTCGGCGCGCGCCCGCGTGTACGAGGTCAGGAAGGTCGCGATGAGTCCCGTCATCGCGATGGTGACCATCGTCATCGAATGGTGCGGGTTGGCACTCGCGTAGAAGAACGTGAGCCCGCCGAACAGGAAGCCGTCCGACACGCGGTCGAGCGTCGAGTCGTAGAACGCGCCGAACACCGACGAGCGCCCCGTGCGCCGCGCGACGATGCCGTCCACCACGTCGAAGAACGCCGTCAGGCCGAGCGTCCATCCCGCCGTCGAGATGTGCCCCGACGCGAAGATGACCGCCGCGAGGCACGCGAACCCCGTCCCCATCGTCGTGATGGCGTTGGGCGAGACGCGGCTGCGGACGAACCACTCGATGATGGGTTCGATCAGGCGGAGGTAGCCCGCCTGGATCCAACCCCAGATCTTGCGCATACCTGTCAGTTCCGGGACCGGGCGCCGCGCGGCCTAACCGCTTGCGACGAATAGACCTACAGTGAGCACGCCGCGATGCGCTCCACGGCCCCACTAAGCTATGGCTGTGGGAGACGAGGGGCAACGGCCCCCATTCGAAGCCTGCGCTCAGTAAAGGAGGTAGGGCTTCACGCGGCGCAGGAAGGCCACGATCGCCGGTTGCACGCGATCGATCGGTCCGTCGGGATCGTCCCCGCGCATGATCGCCTCGCGCGCCTCGGGGCTGCCGAATCGCAGGTCGAAGGTCCGTGCGGTCACGCGGAGGGAATCGGGCGCAGTCCGCGCGAGCGCCGAGAGGACCGCCGCGCCCACCCGCGCCGCCTGGAACCGCTCGCGGTCCTCGACCACGATGCGCACGCCGGGGATCGCGCGGCCGCCGTACTTGTTGTCCCCGGGGTTCTCGGGCGTGAAGCGCTCCGCCTCGAACCGCGCGCCACTCAGTCCCTGGTCCTCGAGCAGTCCGACGACCTTCGCGGCGTCCATCCACGGCGCGCCGAAGCGCTGGAACGGGAGCGGCGTACCCCGCCCCACGGAGACATTCGACCCCTCGAAGCCGACGAGCGCGGGATAGACGAGCGCGCTCGTGGGCGAGACCATCGCGGGCGAGGGGACCACCCAGGGCAGGCGCGTGTCGTCCCAGTACATGGACCGGCGCCATCCGCGCATCGCGACCACCTGCAGGTCCACCGGGATCCGGAGCTCGGCGGCGAACACCCTGGCGAGCTCCCCCATGGTCAGTCCGTGGCGCAGCGGCGTCGGGAAGAGCGCGTACGCCTGCCCGCGACGCCCGGGACTCGGGTCCCCGGCGAAGGCGAGCGCGGGATCGAGCAGCGGGCCCTCCATGCGCCCGGAGAGCGGGTTCGGCCGGTCGAGCACGATGAACGGGATCCCGGCGCGCGCCGCGGCACGCATCGAGTAGACCATGAGGCCCACATAGGTCCAGGTGCGCGTGCCGATGTCCTGCAGGTCGAACACGAGCGCGTCGAGGTCGGAGAGGAGCGAGTCGGGAGGCGGCACCGTCTCCCGCGTATAGAGCGAGTGGACCATGAGTCCGGAGCGCGCGTCCACCACGTCGGGGACATTCGTGACGTCCACCTCGCCGCGGATCCCGTGCTCGGGCGAGAAGAGGCGGACGAGCGTCACATTGGCGCGGAAGGCGCGAGGGTCCTTCTGCAGCAGCTCCACGTCCGAGACGCCCTTCGCGTCCACCCCGGTCTGGTTCGTGATCAGCGCGATCCGCCGGCCGGCGACCAGCCCGATGGAATCGTCGAGCAACACGGTGATGCCGGGCTGCACGTCGGGGCGCTCCGGGCGCGACGACTGCGCCCCGGGCGCCCCGACGCAGGCCATGCTCGCCCAGAGGAGGACTACCGCGAACCACCACAAGGAGCCCACCTTTCGCACTCGCCGATGCGCCACGCACTCCTCCGTTCCGCCGGCCTCGCCGGTCTCGTCCTGGTTACGTCGTGCGCGCCGCGCGCCACGCCGGGCACCGCCTTCCCGAGCGGGGGTGCTGCGCTCCGCGGCGTGAGCGCCTCGCTCACCGCGCCGCTCCCACCCGCCGCCACCCGCTGGATCGACGAGACGGTCGCCGCGATGCCGCTCCACGACCGCATCGCCCAGATGGTGATGATCTGGGTGCTGGGGGATTATACCAGCACGAGCGACTCCTCGTTCGCCTGGACCACCGATCGCATCGAGATCGACCACGTGGGCGGCATCGTGATGTCGCTTGGCTCTCCGGTCGAAGTCGCCGCCAAGGTGAACGCGCTGCAGCAGCGTTCGCGGATCCCGCTGCTCGTGGCCTCGGACGTGGAACCCGGCCTCGGCCGCCTCGAGGGAGGCGTCTTCACGCCGGGCCTGCTGGCCGGGGGCAGCGCCACCGTGCTGCCGAACAACATGGCCATCGGCGCCACCGGGAGCGTCGCCTTCGCACGCGAGGCCGGCCGCATCACCGGTCTCGAGGCGCGCGCGATCGGCATCCACCTCGCGTTCGCGCCCACCGTGGACGTGAACAACAACCCGGCGAACCCGGTGATCAACGTGCGGTCGTTCGGCGAGGACCCGCACGCCGTCGCCGTGATGAGCGCCGCCTTCGTGAGCGGCATGCAGGGCGCGGGCCTCGCCGCGACGGTGAAGCACTTCCCGGGGCACGGCGACACCGACACCGACTCGCACCTCGCGCTCCCGATCGTCTCGGCGAGCCGCGCGCGCCTCGACACGCTCGAGCTCCTCCCCTTCCGCGCGGCGATCGACGCCGGCGCCGCAGCCGTGATGAGTGCCCACGTCGCCCTCCCGGCCGTCTCGGGCGACTCCACCCCCGCGACGCTCGTGCCGGCGATCTTCCACGACCTCCTGCGCGACTCGCTCGGCTTCCGCGGCATCGCGGTGACCGACGCGATGGACATGCGCGGGGTCGGGGCCGGATATGGCATTGAGGAGAGCAGCATCCGGGCGGTGCAGGCGGGAACGGACATCCTGCTCATGCCGGCGGACGTCCCGACGGCGATCGCCGCGGTGGCCGCTGCAGTGGAGCGCGGCGAGATCCCGGCCGGCCGCATCGAGGCCTCCGTGCGCCGCATCCTCGAGCTCAAGGTGCGCACGGGCGCGATCCAGCACCCGATCGTCTCCCTCGACTCGTTGCGCCTCGTCGTCGGCTCGGCATCGCACCGGCGGTACGCGCAGACCATCGCCGACGCCGCCGTCACCCTGCTCCGGAACGACGACCGTCAGCTGCCGATGGCCGCGGCGGGCACCACGGCGGTGGTCACCTTCGCCGGCGAGACCGATGTCGCGGCCGGCCGCGCGTTCACGGCCGAGATGCGCGCCCTGCTCCCGTCCACGCGCGCGCTGCGCATCGCACCCACCACGCCGCGTGCGAGGCTCGACTCCCTGCTCCGCCCCGCCGAACGCGTGGTGATCGCGACCTTCGTGCGCACCATCGAAGGCGAGGGGCGGTTCGCCGTCGGCGAGCAGGTGGCCCACTGGATCGACTCGGTGGCGGTCGCGCGCCCCGTGACGGTCGTCGCGTTCTCCAATCCGTACGTGCTGCGCGAGTTCCCCTGGGTCTCCGGCTACGTCGCGACCTTCGGCCGCGGCGAGGCGGTCGAGCGAGCCGCCGCACGGGCGGTCGCCGGCCGGATCCCGTTCCGGGGCCACGCGCCGATCTCGCTCCCTGGCTTCTTCGTCGCCGGTGACGGCGTGCCGCGGGCCGACACCGCCGTGCCGGTGAGCCTGCGCGATTCGCTCGCGATCATCCTCGATCGCGCCGTCGGCGACTCCGTCTTCCCCGGTGCCATCGCCGTGATCGGCGACCGCACCGGCGTGCTCACGCAGGTGAGCGCCGGCCGCATCGACTGGGCCGCCGACGCCCCGCCCCCCGACCTCAACACGGTCTGGGACCTCGCCTCGCTCACGAAGGTCGTCGGCATGACGACGGCGATGATGCAGCTAGTCGAGCAGCGCCGCGTGTCGCTCGACGCGCCCGTGCAGCGCTACCTCCCCGAGTGGACGGGCGCCGGCAAGGAGCGCGTCACCCTCCGCCACCTGCTCACCCACTCCTCGGGACTCCCGGCCTGGCGCGAGCTCTACAAGGAGACGACCTCTGCGGAGGCGGCGCGCCAGATGGTGCTCGACACGCCACTCGAGGCCCTGCCGGGCTCGCGCATGGTCTACTCCGACCTCGGCGCGATCCTCGCCGGCATGGTCGTCGCGCGCGTGAGCGGCGAGACGCTCGACGTCTACCTCGCCCGGCACGTGTTCGAACCGCTCGGGATGCGCGACACGCGGTACCTCCCGCCCGCCGCGTGGCTCCCCCGTACCGCCCCCACCGAGGTGGACCCCTGGCGTGGTCGGCACCTCCGCGGCGAGGTGCACGACGAGAACGCGTCGCGGCTCGGCGGCGTCTCGGCGCACGCGGGGCTCTTCAGCACGGCGGCGGACCTGAGCCGCTTCGCACGCGCCCTCCTCAACGGCGGGACGTTGGATGGCCGGCGGATCGTCCGGGCCGAGACCGTGCGCGAGTTCACGCAGGTGCAGAACGTCCTGCTCTCTCACCGCGCGCTGGGGTGGGAGACGCCGAACGGCACCAACTCCGCCGGACGCCAGATGAAGCGGCCCGCCTTCGGCCACACCGGTTTCACGGGCACCTCCATCTGGATCGACCCGGCGAACGACCGGTTCATCATCCTGCTCACGAACCGCGTGAACCCCTCGCGGGAGAACTCCCGGATCGGGCCGGTGCGGACGGCGGTGGCCGACCTGATGGAGGGCGCGGCCGGGCCCGCGGCGGGCACCTCGCGCGGGACGCCCTGAGGGGGTTTCCGGGGTTGTTCGTGGAACTCCGGGCCCTATATTCCGCTATGTACTGGTGCGCGGCGATTCCGCTGCGCCCGGCGCCCTTCGGAGGGTCTCGATGAGCACGATGAATGCCCCAGAGGTCGCGGTCACGATCACGCCGGCCGCGGCAGTCGAAGTCCAGAAGTTCATGACGGCCGAGAACGTGGCTCCCGAGGTCGGCGGGCTGCGGGTCAGCGTGCAGCCCGGTGGCTGCTCCGGCTTCAAGTACAGCCTCCTGATCGAGGACAAGCCCGCCGAGGACGACACGATCCTCCCCCAGGGGAGCTTCAACGTCTTCGTCGACCCGTTCTCCATGCAGTACCTGAACGGCGTCTCGATCGACTACGTGACCTCGATGCAGGGGTCCGGCTTCACGTTCAAGAATCCGAATGCCACGGGCGGATGCGGGTGCGGCAGCAGCTTCACCGCCTGACGTGAGTTGAGTTCCGGTGTGGACGGGCGTCCCCCAGGGGGCGCCCGTCCTGTTTTCCTCCCCCGCATCCCTTCCGGTGAACTCCGTGGCCTCCGGCTTCACCCTGCTCGACTGGGCGGTCCTCCTCCTCTACCTCGCGGGCACGACGGCGCTCGGCGTCTGGCTCGGCCGGGGCCAGAAGAGTGCGCGCGACTACTTCGTCGCCGGCGGCACCATCCCGTGGTGGGCGGTGCTCTTCTCCATCGTCGCCACCGAGACGAGCGCCCTCACCTTCATCTCGATCCCCGGCCTCGCCTACCTCGGCGACTTCACCTTCCTGCAGATCGCGACCGGCTACCTGCTGGGCCGCATCGTGGTGGCCTACACACTGCTGCCGCGCTACGTGGAGGGGGAGCTGGTGACCGCATACGCGCTCCTCGAGCAGCGGTTCGGCAGGCTCACGCGCCGGTTCGCCTCGGTCACCTTCATGGTGACGCGCGCGTTCGGCGACTCCGTGCGCGTCTTCGCGACGGCGATCCCCATCGCGCTCATCCTCGGGCCGGTCGTCCCCTCGGCGTACGTGATGCCGACGGCGATCCTCGCGCTCGGCGCCACCACGCTCCTGTACACCTACCACGGCGGCATGCGCGCCGTGGTCTGGACGGACGTGATCCAGACCTTCGTCTACATCGGCGGCGGGCTCGGTGCGCTCTACCTCATCGGGTCGGGCGTCGAGGGCGGCTGGACGAGCATTCTCGATCGTGCGGGCTCCGCCGGCAAGCTGCGCGTCTTCGACGCCTACACCGGGCTCGACCGGCCGCACACCATCCTGGCCGGCCTGCTGGGCGGCGCCTTCCTCTCCATGGCCTCGCACGGCGCGGACCAGATCATCGTGCAGCGGCTGCTCACCTCCGGCTCGCTCCGGGACGCGCGCCGTGCGCTCATCGGCAGCGGCTTCGCCGTGATCCTCCAGTTCGCGCTCTTCCTCCTCATCGGCGTGGGCCTCTGGGCGTTCTATGAGGCCCGCACCTTCGCCACGCCGGACCAGATCTTCCCGACGTTCATCATCCAGGAGATGCCGCCGGGGATGACCGGGATCGTGATCGCCGCGATCCTTGCCGCGGCGATGAGCACCGTCTCGGGCTCGCTCAACTCGCTTGCCGCGGCCACCACGCACGACCTCTGGGTGCCCTTCCGCGGCGGGATGGCCGACGGCCCCGCACTGCTCCGCGCGTCCAAGGTCTTCACGCTCCTCTGGGCCGTGGTGCTCATCGGCGGCGCGCTGCTGTATCGCGAGCAGGGCACGCCCGTGGTGGTCATCGCGCTCTCGATCGCCTCGTTCACCTACGGCGGCCTGCTTGGCGGGTTCTTCCTGGCGATGCTCTGGCGGCGCGCGATCCAGCGCGACGCCATCACCGGCATGGCGGTGGGCATCGCCGTGATGAGCGTGGTGGTCTTCGCCGGCCGCATCGCCACCGCCGTGCCCGCCCTCGCGGGACCGCTGGGCCCGGTGGTCGGCATCGCCTGGCCCTGGTTCGTGCTCATCGGCACCACGATCACGATGTCCGTGGGTATCTTGTCCTCCTACACGCACGCCGCGCCCGGCGCGGCGCGCACGGCCTGACCGAAACCCGGGACCCCAGCGCGCAATGACACATCTCGTCGTCGGTGTGGATGGTGGTGGCAGCAAGACCCACGTGATCGTGGCGGACGAGCGTGGCAAGGAGCTCGCGACGCTCACGGGCGCGCCGAGCGCGGTGCGGCCGGGCGAGGCGCTGCACTCGGCGGAGGTGATCGGCGCCCTCGTGCGCGACACGCTGGCCATCGCGGAGCGGGAGGGCCAGCGGCCGCGTGCGCTGGTGGTCGGTGTGGCGGGCGCGGGCCGCGAGGCGGAGCGGAAGGCGCTCCTGCGCGCCCTCGAGGGCGAGGGGCTCGCCGAGGAGGTCTCGGTGGTCGCCGACGCCGAGATCGCGATGATGGACGCCTTCGAGGATGGCACGGGCGTGCTGCTCATCTCGGGCACCGGCTCGGTGGCGTTCGGCCGCGGGCCCACCGGCGAGTTCCGCCGCTGCGGCGGCTGGGGCCCCGACTGCGGCGACGAGGGGAGCGGCGCGTGGATCGGACGGCGCGCGCTGAGTGTGGTGACCTCCTCGCACGACGGCCGCGAGCCCGACACCCGGCTGGTGGGCGCGGTGCTCACCGCGCTCGAGCTCGCGGAAGTCGACGAGCTCGTCGCGTGGGCGGCCCAGGCGAGCCCCAAGGACCTGGCGGCGCTCGCGGTGCCCGTCGTGACGCTGGCGTCGGAGCGCGACCAGCGCGCGAACTCGATCTGCACGCTCGCGGCCGAGGAGCTCGTGTTGCACGTGCGCACCCTGGCGCGGCAGCTCTTCGTGGACGAGCGCGCCTCGGTGCCCGTCGCCCTCGCGGGCGGGATGTTGAGGCGCGGGTCGTTCCTCCGCCGGCTCGTGGAGCACCGCCTCAAGAGCGCGGTGCCCGGTTCGCACCTGCAGGGCGAGGATGTCGTCGCGGCGCGCGGCGCCGTGAAGATGGCGCAGCGGCTCCTGGCCGGCGTCTAGGCCCAACGCGACGGGGGCCGGACGCCACGTGGCGTCCGGCCCCCGTCGCGTTCTGGCTTGACCCTCTAGAGCGTCGCCTCCGACTTGGCCGGGACCATCGACGAGTCCCAGAGCCCCTCGGACTTCGCCACGAATGCGGTGGCGGAGAGGTCGGAGCAGACGTTCACCGTGGTCCGGGTCATGTCGAGGATGCGGTCCACGCCGAGCACGACGGCGATCCCCTCGCCCGGCACACCGATCATGGCCAGGATGCCCACGAGGAGTGGGATGGAGCCGCCCGGCACGCCGGCCGCGCCGATCGCGGTGATCACGGACATCACGATCACGATGATCATGCCGCCCATCGAGAGGTTCACGCCGAACACCTGGGCGAGGAAGATCACCGTGATCCCCTCGAAGATGCTGGTGCCGTTCATGCACATGGTGGAGCCGAGCGGGAGCACGAAGCCGGCGACCTTGGGCGGGATGCCGAGGTCGTCGGTGGCCACGGCGATCGCCGTGGGGAGCGTGGCACTGCTGGAACTCGTGGAGAACGCGGTGATCAGCGCGGACCGGATCCGCGAGAAGAAGGTGATCGGGTTGATCCCGATGACGAACCGGAGGATGAGTGAGAGGTTGATCGCCACGTGCAGGAAGAGCGCGCCCAGCACCACGATCACGTACCCGAAGAGCGGCTCGAGCAGCGCGAAGCCGAACCGAGACGTCACCCCGAAGATGAGGCCCGTGACGCCGTACGGTGCGAGCTTCATCGCCATCCCGACGATCTCGATCACCACGTCGTTCAGGGCCTGCAGCACGTCGAGCATCGGCTTGGCCGTCTCCGGCTTGAGCTGCGTGAGCGCCGCACCGAACATGAGGCCGAAGAAGATCACGCCGAGCATGTCACCGTCGGCGGCGGACTTGACTGGGTTGCGCGTGACGATGTTCACGAAGGTCTGGATGCCGAAGCCGCCCGTCTCCTGGGCGGTGATCCTGGCGGACGCATCGTCGGCATACGTGGACATCAGCTCCGTCTTGATCTCCTGCGGCAGCCCCGCGCCCGGCTTGATGGTTGCCACGATGATCAGGCCGAACGACGCCGCGAGCAAGGTGGTGCCGAAGAAGTAACCGATCGCCTTGCCGCCCACCTGGCCGACCTTCTTGAGATCGCCGAGCCCGGCCACGCCGAGCGCGATGGACGCGAAGACGAGCGGCATCACGATCATGAAGAGCAGCCGCAGGAAGATCTGGCCGATGGGGCCGGCGAGGTAGGTGTTGATCCAGATCACGAGGCCGCTGTCGCCGCCCAGCTGCGTGTTGGCGAGGATCCCACCCGTCGCGCCCACGAGGAGCGCCAGGAGGATCTTCGTGTGGAGCTTCATCCCCGTGCCGGTGTTCCCGATCGATTCAGACATCTAGTCCTCTGGTGTGCGCTGCGGGACGCCGCGGCGCAGGGTGGAGTTCTTGTAGCCGTAGGCGAAGTAGAGCGCGAGGCCGATCACCAGCCAGATCCCAAACCGCTCCCAGGCGTGCACGGGGAGGCCGGCCATCACGAAGAAGCAGGCCGACGCACCGCCCAGCGTGACGAACCAGACGCCCGGCACGCGGAACGGGCGCG
>Ga0224510_10002148_pt1 | contig 12145 bp, 11 predicted proteins | sample SF_May12_sed_USG_FD_170161 | JGI IMG/M metagenome (GOLD analysis project Ga0224510, IMG submission 170161) | Sediment microbial communities from San Francisco Bay, California, United States - SF_May12_sed_USGS_4_1 | ecosystem: Environmental > Aquatic > Marine > Sediment | place: USA: California... | reverse complement strand
CCGGCGGGATGGAGGTGTCGTTCGTAGACGTCCCGGGACACGAGCACTTCATCAAGAACATGCTCGCCGGTATCGAGGCCATCGATGTGGCTCTCATGGTGGTCGCAGCAGACGAGGGCTGGATGCCTCAGTCGGAGGAGCATCTCGCGGTGCTCGATCTGCTCGAGACGCGCTTGGGCGTCGTTGCCCTCACCAAGTCGGATCGAGTCGATGCCGAGTTGCTCGAGCTCGCCGCCCTCGAAACCGCGGAGAAGCTCGAGGGGACCTCGCTCGAAGGCGCCCAGATCATCCCGGTGTCTGCGGTGACGGGGGAAGGGATCGACGACCTCGTGGTGGCCGTCACGCAACTCGTCGAGGCCCTTCCGGCGGCCGCCACGAATCGCCCGAGACTCTGGGTCGACCGGTCGTTCTCCATCACCGGAGCCGGAACGGTTGTGACAGGCACCCTTCTCGGCGGTCACCTCCGTACCGGCGATCGGGTCGCCATCTGGCCCGGCGGTGGGGAGGTTCGGATTCGAGGCCTCCAATCGCACGAGCGCGAAACGGAGACCGCCGAACCGGGGACGAGGGTGGCGGTCAACCTGACTGGGGTCGACCGGGACGACGTGGGACGGGGAGCGATGCTGGGCCGCGTCGATCAGTGGGAACCGACTCGCCGGTGTTCGGTGTCGATCAGTGCCGCTCGCTACGTCGAAGAGCTCACCGATCGAGGCAGCTACCAGCTCCACGTGGGCTCGGCGGCGATCCCGGTGAGGGTCCGCCTCCTGGCCCCCGGAATTGGCCTGCTCGAGTTGTCGGATCCCCTTCCGCTGGCCGCAGGAGATCGGTTCATCCTCCGTGAGACGGGCCGAAGGCTCGTCGTTGCAGGGGGGCGCATCCTCGACCCGAGTCCACCTGCCAAAGGGAGGTCGATCACAGCAGGGGCCGGTGCCATCATCCACAGGTTGGTGGCCGGCCCCGACGCCATCGCCGATGCGCTGTTGGAGGTCCGAGGTCACGACTCCGCCGAGCGCCTCGATCGTCACTCCGGTGGAGGGTCACCCACCGGAGGTGTCCGCGCCGGCGACCGAATCCTGAGCACGACCTTCGCATCCCGCCTCACCGACCGCGCCATCGAGTCGGTGCGCTCCTTTCACGACGCGAACCCACTTCGCCCGGGCATGCCTCTGGCGAGCCTGGCGACCACCCTGGCGATTCCGATCCCGGTGTTGGAAGCTCTGTCGTCCTTGTCGGATGAGCTGACGGTGGAGTCTGCATCGGTGCGATTGGCGTCATTCCAGGTCGACCGGGCCAATCGTGATACCGAGTGGGTGGCTGCTCGATCGGCACTCGAAGCATCCGGACTCGAGGTCCCCAGGGTGTCCGAGCTGGGGATCGACCGCGAGCTGATGCACGCCCTCATCCGGGATGGTGAGTTGGTGAAGGTGAGCGACGAGTTCGTGTTCCTTCCGGACCAGATCCGGTCGATCACCGAACAGCTTGCAGACATGGCCGACGGGTTCACGGTCTCGGAGTTCAAGGATCGGACGGGGCTGTCCCGGAAGTACGCCGTGCCGTTCTTGGAGTGGGCGGACCGCTCCGGCCTCACGGTTCGGATGGGGGATGTTCGACGTCTGAAACGTGAATGAGGGCGGGTCACACGCCCGCCCTCATTCGGTGTTCGAATCCCGTGTCAGCGGGCTGCTGCCACCACAACCTGCTTCCGGTCAGCCTCGGTCATCCCGCCCCAGATGCCGAATGGCTCCCTGATGGCCGTTGCATACATCTTGCAGTCACCCATCACTGGGCACACATTGCAGATCGCTTTCGCCCTCATCTCCCGTCGTTCCCGCTCGTCCTTGCGTTCGAAGGTGCTTGGGGGGAAGAAGAGATGTGCGTGGTTTCCACGGCACAAGGCTTGCGCCTGCCACTCGTCCGACAGCCTCACGGATCCTCCTCTGATTCCGTTGGGGGTAGGGCGACCCTAGAGAGGATTGCCAGAATCCGCCAGGGAAAATCTGGAAGTAGTCGCGCCGATTTTCGCGATCATTCCTCTTCGCCGATCGAAGCGGGCTCGACCTCGAGATACCACCCGTCGACACCCACCACCACCACGGCATCGTGCTCCCGGATCCCTGCCTCCCGGTGCGACGTGGCTTTCCACGTGGCGCCGTCGACTTCGACCAGTCCGTCCGGTTCCAGAGCCGAGACCGCTCTGCCGGACCGACCGATCATGGCTTCCCGTCCGATCGTTTGGGTCGAGAACCGCGACCGCGCCACCGTGGGCATGGCCAGCAAGAAGAAGAAAGCCGCCCCCGCCGTCGTGAGAATGACGCTCGGCCATCCCGGCTCGAACTGGGGACCGGTGGCCGTTATGTATCGGCCGGCGACGAGGAGGCCCAGGAGACCCAACCCGTTGAGCGCGAAGACACCCCCGAGTTGGTACGAAATCGACAGCAGGAGAACAGCTGCGATCGCCAAGCCAACCGCCCACCATCGCACCGGAAGGGTGGCGAGCCCATACCCCGCCATGACGAGAAGAACGGCCGCCACGGCGGCGGCGATACCGGGACCGATGGCGTAGAACTCGAATGCTGCGATGGTGAGCCCGGCAATCAGATAGAAGAAGGTTGCCTCGGGCGTCGACGCCAGCCGCAGGAAGCGATCCCACAGCCCTGGCTCTCGGATCACCGTCGTCAGCGCCGTGACCCCCTGTTCGCCGTCATCTCCCGTGAAAGACTCGATCGTCTCCAGAACGGCCCCCGCAAGCTCGAAGCCGTCCAGTTCCTGAACGAGCTGACGGATGGATGCCGTCTGGGGCGACACCAGGTCGATCAACCCGGGAATCGGCTCCTCGACCTCCACGGACCCGTCGACCAGACCTGCATCCGGTGGTTCGGACAACAGAAAGCCGTGATCGCGTCCTGCGATCGTGGGCTGCCAGAGACCGATCGACGCTCCCGGGGCTGCGGCCCGAATCGGCGCCAACGCGAAGACCTGGGCGATCGCACCCTGGGCGGTGGCGGGCGCGGGACCCACCCATCCGACGATCGGGACCGGGCTCTCCTGCACGGTGGCCGCCAGCTGGGTGAGCGTGGGCTCGGTGGCCACCGCCCCGGGTGAATCGATTTGGAGCACTATCAGTTCGACGTTCCCTCGAACCTCTGCGTCGTGAATCGAGTCGATGACGAACTGGGCCAATCGGTCGTCGAGCGGGCCGGACACGTCGAGTACATCGATCGTGCGCTCGGCCTCCTGGGCAGCGGCCGAACTCATCGCCATCATGGCGATGAGGCACAACGCGGACAGGCGAAGGAACCGGGGAATCACGGCCGAGAGTGTAGGTCCGCGGGCGAGGGCGCCAGTCCGACCAGGCCACCGTTCGGCTTCACTATCCTCTCGAGTCATGTCCGACCTGCTGCTGGTAGCCGACGACGAATGGGTTTCGAACGACGTGGCTGCTGCCGTCACCGACCCCGGGACCCGACTCGAGACCATCGACGAACCCGAAGACGCCGCCGAGGTCGTCGCCGACCGCCGTTTCGATGCGGTGATCGTCGACATGCAGGTCAAGAACATGGGCGGTATGGCGATCATTCGACTGCTCAAGGACGCCATGTCAGGTGGCAAAGCCGAGGTCACTCCGATCATTCTGCTGCTCGACCGACAGGCCGACACCTTCCTTGCCCGACGCGCCGGCGCCGACAGATTCCTCATCAAGCCGTTCACGTCCCAAGACCTTCGCGCTGCCCTTTCCTCGCTGCAGACCGCAGCGTCCTGACCCACCCGGGGAGTCGACGTCGATGACCGGACTCCAGATCGTGCTCCTCGTCATCTTGACGATGTGCATCGGCGCCTCCGGACTTTTCTCCGGCTCGGAGACGGCGTTCGTCGCCCTTCCCCGGGAACGGATACAGCAACTCTCGGAGAGAGGCAGCCGGGGCCGCAGACTGGTGGCACTCGCCGACGACACCGAGCGGACGCTGGGCACACTGCTCGTCGCCAACAACTTCGTGAACATCCTCGCCGCCTCGATTGCCACCATCCTGATCATCGACTTCTTGACCGTTGTCACGTCGTCGGCGACGGGGGAGGCATTCGGACCGTGGGTGTCGACGGTGGCGCTCACTGCCGTGGTCCTGGTGGTGGGAGAGATCACACCGAAGACCCTCGCCGCCCGGCACCCCGAACGTTTCGCCCTGGCCGTCGCACCCACGATCTGGGGGCTCTCGCGGCTCCTCAATCCGATTGCCAAGGTCTTCATCGCCGCCGCCGGCTTCGTCCTCCGCCTGTTCGGCGTGCGAAGCGGACTCGTGACCACAGCCACGGAGGACGACATCATGGCGCTGGCGGTCCTGTCCGAAGCCGCCGGTGAGATCCACCCCGAGGAGCGGGAGATTCTCGAGTCTCTGTTCGAACTCGCCGACAGGCCCGTCCGCGACGTGATGACGCCTCGCATGGAAGTGGTCACCCTCGAAGCTGGGGCATCGGAGGAGGAAGCCAGACGCACCGTGGCGATGCACGGCCACTCGTGCCTCCCCGTGGTATCGCCGGGCGGCACTCTCGACGACCTGGTGGGAATCCTGTTCGTCAAAGATCTCCTGCGACGGGGATCCGGCGGAGGCATCGACACACTCGTCCGCGAGCCCATCTACGTCCCGGAGTCGACTTCGGTGCTGTCAGCCCTTCAAGATCTCCGGACGAGGAGGGTGTCCTTCGCCGTCGTCCTCGACGAACACGGAGGGGTCGACGGCGTGGTGACGGTCAAGGACCTCGTCGCCGAGCTGGTGGGGGACATCCAGGACGAATACGACCCTCGCGAGCCCTCCATGTACCGGCTCAACGACGAGATGTGGGTGGTCGAGGGCCGGGTACCCGTGGAGGATGTCGCCGAGGAGATCAAAATCGAATTGCCTGATGGGCCGTACACATCAATCGGTGGCTTGTTCCTTTTCGAGTCGGGGCGGATTCCCGACGCAGGAGACCACGTGATCGTCGAGGGAGTGAAGCTCACCGTGTTGCGCATGGACCGGCGAAGGATCGATCGCCTCCGGGTAGAGGTGGGACGGATGGCGATCGATGGGCTCCCAGGGGCCGACTAACATGGTGGCTTCACGGGACGTAGCGCAGCTTGGTAGCGCGCAGCGTTCGGGACGCTGAGGTCGTGGGTTCAAGTCCCACCGTCCCGACCACAGAAACACCAGATCAGGGCCGCCCTCCGGGGCGGCCCGCTGGTTTGGCACCCGTGTCCATCGCGCTCGCCAGACGAGCCCTCGTCCCCTGGTCTTGGGCTCTGGGGTGCTGGGGACGCGTTGAAGTCGCCGGGCTCGTGCCGGCGGGTCTCCGGGGTGGGCGTCTGTTAGAACACGACAGGGATCAGCCACCCACGCGCTGGTGGGGGCACGCTCTAGGTCACACCTGGGTCGCCCGGTCCGGTCATGTCATCGAGGTCGGGGTCGGCAGGTCATTCGTTCCACAACCCCGAGTGGGTGTGAGCCGGTTCGATCGGGCCAGACCCCAACAGGAGGGTTCAGGCTGGGTGTGGGAGGTGTTTGAACACTTCTCTGGCGACGTAGCGTTTCAGGATCCGGGCGATCTCTCCCATGGTTTTGCCTTCGGTGAGTCGCCGGGCGACGTAATCGCGGGTTCGCTGATCGTGTCTCATCCGGGTGATGACCACGTGATAGAGCGCCCAAACCCATCCTCCCTGCCGGATATCGCTCACTGCAGAGTGTGCGATATCGCGCGGAGTGATGGGTGAGCTGCGCGGGTTCGGTTGCAGCTGAACGACTGGCCGAAGGTTGGCATCCTGGCGCTCAAAGGGTTGTCCATCACTCGCCTGGCGGTGGTTTGTCCGCCCGAGCGCCATCCGTCAAACCCGCGCCGTGGGTGGTTGCCGCAGCCGCGTTCTGACATGCTGGGTCGATGAGGTCTCTCACCGCGCTCTTGACGTTGCTTCTCGTCTTGGTGTCGGCTGCCTGTGCGGCGGAATCGGGGCTCGACACGGATCGCCTCGACGAAGTCGCCGTGGACATGATGAAGGAGCACGTTGTTCCGGGTGTCAGCCTTGCGGTCATCGATGATTTCGCGGTTGCGTATGTGCGCTCCTACGGAGACGCAGAACAGGGTCGCCCGGTCACTCCGGACACACTGTTCCAGGCTGCCTCGCTGAGCAAACCCGTCGCCGGCTTGGTGGCTGCAGCAATCGCTGAGCAGGGCTGGATCGACCTCGAGGCAGATGTGACCACGATGCTCACCAGTTGGACGTTGCCCCCGAGCGGGTACGACGAGACGATCACGCTGCGGATGCTCTTTGCGCATCGTGCCGGGATCAATGTTCCGGGTTTTCCCGGCTACACGCTGAGCGAGGATCTCCCCGGACTCGATCGGCTCCTCCTCGGGGTGAGGGACAAGAACGAGCCGATGCGGGTCGTTGCCCAGCCCGGAACCGAGCGCAACTACTCGGGCGGCGGCTTCTTGATCGCTCAACTCGCGATCGAGGACCACACCGGGCTGTTGTTCGAGGATATCGCTGAGACCGAGGTCTTCGGCGCTCTCGGCATGGAGCGGTCAACATTCCGGCTCTTCTACCCGGAAGACCGGGCGGTTCTCGCAGTCGGGTACAGAGCCGATGGGACCGAGGTGGCCGGCGGTGGCTGGCATCAGTACCCGGAGACGGCGGCGGGCTCGATGTGGACGACGGCCGACGAGTATGCCGTGCTCGTTGCCGATGTGATGCGCTCCTATGTCGACGATTCAGGGACGGTGCTGGACCAGGCGACGGCTGAGCTGCTGCTGGACCCGGACTTCGCCGTTGGGTTTGGGGTGAGCCGCGAGGAGGGCGGGATCGCCATCACTCACGATGGTGCCAACGAGGGGTATCGGTCGGAGTTCGTGGCTGTTCCTCATCTGGGCCAAGGGGTTGTGCTGCTGACGAACAGCGACAGCGGTCTCGATCTGACGTCGGCGGTTATCGATGAGGTCGGCGGCCAATTCGGTTGGCCCTGGACGGGCTGGTCTACTCCGTTGTGGTTGGTCCTGCTGGGGCTCGGATTGGTGGTCGGGGTCGTCGTTGTGGTTGTGAGACACCTGCGCAAGCGCCAGAAGGGGGATCTCCCTGCAAGGTCGCCTCGTCACACGAGCAATCGGAGCAGCCCCGGAATCTCCTGATTCTGCACGATCGGATCCGGAACGCGCCCAAGACAGCCAATCACGCCCGCACGCTCATGCGTTCAGCCGCGGCGCTGATCGTCCCAGCCGCCGCGTTTGTGATACGGCGACTCGATCGCCGATGGGCCCATCCTCGCCTTCGAAAAGGGCGATGCCGACGTCACAGCCGTGCTCATCCACGTTGATGCATCGACCGCAGCCACATCAAAGCGCTCGCTACCGCGGTTGCCGACCGGCTCTGAGGCACCCTCGGGTAAATCCGCTGGGTCATCCACCGATTGCCGAACGCCGCTCCTGCGATCGAGGCACGGTCGTAGCCGCTCGGAAATGTGCGCGTGGCGCGGGGGCCCAAGGAGTCACTTGCTCGGCGGGCCGAGCAGGTCCCACCGATTGCCCTCGAGGTCCAGGAAGACTGCGAAGCGACCATAGGGCTCGTCGCGGGGCTCGGTGACGAACCGCACGCCATGGTCGAGCATCCGTTGCCGGGCCGTGTCGAAGTCGTCGACGCGGAGGAAGAGGCCGACACGTCCTGCGAACTGCTCACCGACTGCGCCTGCTTGTACATCTCCGTCCGCTCGGGCCAGCAACAGCCCCGTCTGCCCACCCGGCGGTCGCACCACGACCCATCGCTTCGGTCTCCCGTCGTTGGTCGTCGCCGGAGAGTCCTCGACGAGTTCGAAGCCCAAGGCCTCCACGAAGAACCGGATGGCGTCGTCGTAGTCCCGGACGATCAGAGCCAAGCTCTCGATGTGCACGCAGCGACCATAGGCGTCTTCTGGGCGAGGCGGCTCCATCGTCTCGACCGCGAATATCAGCGCCGCGGACGAGGCCACCAACCCCGCCGGTACGGCACTTCTCTGATCGCCTGCGGCCTGGGGGCGAACGTCACGATGCGTGAGCACGCATAGCCCGGTTTCCTGTTCTGTTTTTGCGCAGTAGCGCTAGACCGGAACGCCGTGCACGAGAGTCGGCGACCGCCGATCCACTCGTCTTCGCGCCCGTAGCGGCCAACACGGCTTGAGAGGTCGAGCCATCCGGTGGAGCACCACTCACCCCGGCCTGAGCTGCGGGGCGAGTGGACTAGCGTCCTGGTCGTGGTCTCTGTTCTCGCATTGGAGATCGCGGTCGGCATCGGAATCGTCGGTCTCTGGAGCTTCCTCCTGGCGACCGGGCGGGTCCCCGAGGTCGCGGCCGGTGATCGCGCCATCTGGTTTCACATTGCTGCCGAGTACCTCCTTGGCCTCACACTCGTGACCGCGGGCCTCATGCTGGCTTTCACCGAGGGTCCGGGCGCCCGTCTTCTCGCCGGTGTGGCGGCCGGCGGGCTCGTCTACTCGACCGTCACCAGTGCCGGGTACTACGCCCAGGACGACCGGTGGGGTCCCGTCGTCGCATTCCTGGTGCTCGCCCTGCTCGGTGTTGCCGCCATCGCCGCCCTGCTTTGACCCTCGCCGCTGAGCCGGCGGATCGCCACCGAGGCTGCGCCTACTCGTGACCGGCGATGCGACGTTCTAGCAACTGCTTCTCCCGGTCGGACGGTGCCAGCTGGTGAGCTCTCCGGAAGGCTTCGATCGCTTCCTCCTCCCGGCCGAGTCGCCGCAGCATGACGCCCCGGCACGAGGCCAGGAGGTGGTAGTCGTCGAGGGTCGGGCTCAACTCGTCCATCGCCGTCAACGCCTCGAGGGGACCCTTGGTTTCGCCGATCGCCACCGCCCGATTCAACGCCACCACCGGCGTCGGTGCCATCACCATCAGCTGGTCGTACAGGATCGCGATCTGGTCCCAGTCGGTGTCTTCGAACCGGTCTGCATCGCAGTGCACAGCCTGGATGGCGGCCTGCAACTGGTACGGACCGGGTCGACCGCGCCGGATACAAGCACGGACCAGGTCTTGACCCTCGATCACGAGACCTCTGTCCCACCGAGTCCGGTCCTGATCTCTCAGGAGAACCAACGTGTCGCCTTCAAAACGCGATCCGACCCGCGCCTCGATCAACAGCATCAGAGCCAGAAGACCAATCACCTCGGGTTGGTCCGGCATCAAGAACGCAAGGGTTCGTCCCATCCTGATCGCCTGGCCGCGGAGGACCTCCTGGTCCGGTTTGTCGAGACCGACATTGAAGATCAGATAGACAACCGCGAGGACGGATTGCAGTCGATCGTTCAGCTCCTCCGAGGACGGAACTCGATAGGGGATCCCTGCCGCCCTGATCTTGTACTTGGCCCGAACGAGCCGTTTCGCCATTGCGTCCTCGTTCACCAGGAAAGCGCGGGCGACGTCAGCCACGCTCAACCCGCCCACCACCCTGAGGGTCAGTGCGACACGCGCCTCGAATGCGAGCGATGGATGACAGCAGGTGAACACCAATCGCAAGATGTCGTCGGTGACCGGGCCCTCCTCTTCGGAACCACCGACCAGATGAGCCTCGGCGATCTCGGCGCCTCTCCGTCGACGGCGATGCACGTCGATGGCGTTGTTGCGGGCGACGGTGATGATCCAACCGGCTGGATTCGGCGGAACACCGTCTACCGGCCACCTCTCCGCCGCCTCTGCGAACGCATACTGGACCGCGTCTTCGGCTGCAGACAGATCTCCGCATGTGCGTGTCACCGTGGCCACGGCCTGGCCGTAGACCTCGCGGAAGACGCGCTCGATCTCTGCCTCTTCCAATCCGATCAAGCGCTGCGGGAATCGAAGAACGGACGGACCTCGATGGGAGCCCCGATGCAGTCGACGACTTTCCCGGCCCACTCGATCGCCGCATCGAGATCGGCGGCCTCGATGACATAGAAGCCGGCGAGGTGCTCCTTCGATTCCGAGAAGGGGCCGTCGGTGAGCAACAGCTCGCCTTCGCTCCTCCGCACCACCGTCGCAGCATCGGGACCGTGGAGGCCTCCCGTGAACAAGAAGGCGCCGCTGGCGCGCATGTCGGTTTCCAGCGCCTCTATTCGCTCCATGAACGACTCCATCTCCTCGTGGGATTGAGGTCCTCTCGACTCGCCTTTCACGGCGTGAAGCGAAAGCAGGTACTGGCTCATGAGGTCTCCTCACGTCTGGGCGGGCGTCTCCCGCGCTCACCCTACCTACGAACCGCAACCACCCCCGGAGGACAATCCGCCCCAAATTGCGTCCGTGATTTGGAACGTGTGGAAGCCACGGACGCAATCCGGGGAGCCGGGGGCACGGCGGCGAACGGCGATTTGTGGACCGAGCAGATCGAGGAGTTGATCACGTAGGGGTCCGCCCTACCCGATTGGCGTCTCTCGTGGCCGATTTGGGCCTGACCTGACCCTCGACCGGAACGGCGAACACACCAGGATCGAGCAGCGCCTCCAACGTCGACGTCACCTACCAGGGCCCGATCGACCGGATGGTCGTGCGATACACCGCAGGCGCCGGGCTGCTCCAGCAGTACCTCGGTTTCTCCGACTTCTCGTGGTGCGGCCCCCAGATCGGCACGCCAAGAGGATCACGTCCGGCCCGACCGAGCTCGCGAATGGCCGCTATTCCGTCACCTACGCAGTGACGGTCTCGAACCTCGGAGGATCCGACTCCACGACGTCCAGGTGACCGGCAACTTGAGAACACGCCGACACTCGTGACGTTCTCGGAGGCACCGGAACTCGCTTTGGTGAAACTGCTGATCGGTGGCCCGGACTATCTCGGAGATGGCCGATATGAGCTCACATATCGCATCACCGTTTCGAACACGGGTGACGCCGTCCTCGCCAGCGTGGAGTCGAGGACGACCTCACCGCCACCTTCCCTGGCCTGACCGTCGAGGTGCTCGCCGTGACATCGACGAGCCTCACCCCCAATCCCGGGTACACCGGGTCGACGACACCGCCGTGCTGACCGGGATCGATCTCCGGCGCGATCGGGTGGGATCTCGACGGAGACGGAGAGGTGGACACGACCGGAGGAATCTCCGGGGTGCGCGTACAACTCATCGGACCGGGACCCGATGGGCAGCTGGGCACTGCGGACGATGTCGTCGTGGCAGAGACGGTCAATTCGGGCGACGGATACCGGTTCGACGACATCTCCCCCGGGGCTTACACGATCAGGATCGACCCGGCCAGGCTTCCCGCCGGGGCGAGACCGGTGTTCGACCCGGACGGCACGAACGACCTCGAGACCATGCTCACAATGGCGCAAGGGCAGACGGTGAGTGACCTCGACTTCGGGTTCCAGGCCGACTTCGATCTGGCGACCACCAAGGAGATGGCCTCGGTGGAAGGTCGCCTCGTGACGTGGACGATCGATGTCACCAACGTCGGGGCGGCGACGGCACCAGGACCGATCGTCCTCGCCGACTCGATACCCGCCGGGATGAGAGTCGTTTCCGTCGAGCCAGACACCGGCTTGCGCTGCGTCGCAAGCGGAACCGCCCTGACCTGCGACTGGCAGGGCGACCTGTCGCCGGGCGCGTCGGTCGGTGTGGCGCTCGGCACGGAGGTGGAGCGGAACGGGACATTCGAGAACTCGGCCGAGGCACGGAGTCTCTCCGGATCGACAGAGCCGAACCTCGTCAACAACTCGGATTCCGCGTCGGCGACCGTTCAGGTGTCGACACCACTGCCGTTCACCGGGCTCGACGCCATCAGCATGACGGTCGTGGGTGCCGCCCCCCTCGTGGCCGGAACGCTGCTGCTGAGGCGCCGACTTCCCCAACAACGCTGAATCATTGCTGGGCGAGTTTCCGCCTGAAACCGTCGATCGTGTGAACACTCAAGGAGACCGGCGACAGCGAACGCGCGGAAGCCGTACGCCGAATACCCAATAGACCGGCGAGTTCCCCGAAGTAGCGGCCGGGTCCCAGGATCGCCAGGTGTTCCTCACCGTCGGGCGTCGACCGGAAGATCTCCACCTCGCCGTCCTCGATCCAGTACACCGAGTCCGACGGGGCGCCCTCCTCGATGATGGTCTCACCCTTGCCGAAGGCCACCATGTCGCCACCATCGACGTCCTGGCCCGGCCCGGCGGCGGCTTCGAC
>Ga0224510_10002147_pt1 | contig 12149 bp, 12 predicted proteins | sample SF_May12_sed_USG_FD_170161 | JGI IMG/M metagenome (GOLD analysis project Ga0224510, IMG submission 170161) | Sediment microbial communities from San Francisco Bay, California, United States - SF_May12_sed_USGS_4_1 | ecosystem: Environmental > Aquatic > Marine > Sediment | place: USA: California... | reverse complement strand
ATCGGGTTCATCTATTCGAACAAGGGCCTGATGTACAACCTGACCTTCGAGGGGGCAAAGATCTCCAAGCTCGGCAAGGACTAGTGCCCCGGCCCGCTGGATAGTCCGCCGGTCAGCACCAGGCGCATGGCGGTTTCGACCGACATGTCGAGTTGCACGATCGCCGCGCGCGGGACCAGTACGGTATAGCCGCCGATCTGGTAACTCATCGGAAAATACACTGCGACCAGCCCGTCCTCTTTTTTCACGATGCCGAGTTCGGCCGCGTCGTCCCGGGTAACGAAGCCGACCACCTGGGCCTCGCCAAAACGGGCGAGCACCACCCGTTTCAGGTCGCGGCGCTTGCCGTCGGCCGGCAACAGCCTCGTGAAGTCGCGAATCGCGCCGTAGATCGTCTTGACCACCGGGATTCGATCGAGGAATCGCTCCCATGCGGCAAGCATGCGGCGGACCAGCAGCGCGTTCACCAGGGTGCCCGCCGCGAGCAGCAGCGCGACGGCTGCGATGATTCCCATGCCGGGGCGGTAGTGCTCGGCGGGGATCACGAGCGTGATCGCCTGCTGCAGCAGCGACTCCGTCGAGCTTCCGAGCCACCAGAGCAGCCACAGTGTCAGGCCGATTGGCAGCACGACCACGAGACCGCGCATGAGTGCGCTGCGAAACTTGCGGAACATCGTTCATCTCCGGGCGCGACTGGCTGCGCCATGCCATTGAGGCGTGCATGATAGCGACCGGAGGACCCGAAATGCGGCTGGCCGGAATCGCGCTTGGAATTGTCCTGTTCACCGCACCTGCAGCGGCGCAGTTCATCGATCGCGATGCCGTGTTCGCACGTGCGCGGGAAATCGCGACAGAGGCACTACCGGGTGTCGAGTCTTCGGATCTCATGCCGTTTCACATCGGCTACGACCTTTCATTGCTGGAAACCGGCAATCCGTGCGGCGGATTCGACGTGGTCCTGCTGCTCAGGTCGTCGCGCGAGGCGCTGGCCGCAGGTGACGTGATCGCGGCGGCACCGGACGCCGAAGTCGCCGCAAGGCTCGGGAAGCTGCTGGCGGGCGCCGAGTTCGCCTATCACTACCGGACCATCAACGTGCACTTTCCCGAGCGCGGAGGCGAGCCGGTCGCCGCCGGATATTCGACTCTTTTGCTGAATCGCGATCCGGATGCGGAGCCACCAGTAGTATCATCACCACTCACGATAGAACCACGACAGACAAGGAGGAATATGCCATGACCGTCGCCAAAGTCACTGAAATCAGCGCAACATCCGACAAGAGCCTGGACGATGCAATTCGCCAGGGCATTATGCGGGCGAGCAAGACGCTCAAGAACATCACCGGTGCCTGGATCGCCGACCAGGAAGTCATGGTCGACAAGGGCAAGATCACCGGGTACCGGGTCCGGATGCGCGTCACCTTCGTCCTGGAGGGCTGAGTAATGCGGTTTGCGCTGCTTGCCTTCCTGGCATTGGCCGCAACTGGCGCGGCATGGGCTGACAATTTCGCGGGCATTGAGCCAGGGGCCCTGGCCGAGCGGCTTGAGGCCGCCGACCCGCCGCTGCTGGTGCTGGACGTGCGCAGTGTTGCCGAGTTCGACGAGGGCCACATTCCCGGCGCCGTCAACATCCCGTACGACGTGCTCGGCGAGCGGATTGCAGAACTGGGGCCAGCGAATGAGCGCGATGTCGTCGTGTACTGTCGCAGCGGACGGCGCGCGGCGATCGCGCTCGAGACGTTGGGGAAAAGCGGATTCAGCCGGTTGTTCCACCTCGAGGGCGACTATCTGCGCTGGAGCGAGGAAAACCGGCCGCTGATCCAGGCGAACGCGAAGCCCTGAAGCGTCCCGGGCGCTCGTGGTTTATCTTGCGCTCGCCGACTCGGTCCTTTTGCTGCACTTGGCATTCCTCCTGTTCGTCGTGTTCGGCGGGCTTCTGGTGCTGCGGCGCCGTTGGATCGTCTGGCTGCACCTGCCGGCGGCCGCATGGGGCGCCATGATCGAGTTCGCGGGCTGGTACTGTCCGCTGACGCCACTCGAGAATTGGCTGCGCGTGCAGGGTGGCAGCAGGGGATACAGCGGCGGCTTCATCGATCATTACCTGGTTTCGGTGATCTATCCAGAAACCCTGACACCCGCGCTGCGGTGGATGCTGGGGGTGCTGGTCATCGTGATCAACCTGGCGGTTTATTTCCGGGTGTGGCGCGGCAGATCCCGGGCGCGGGCCTGATCTTCGCGTGCCGGCGGCCAGTCCATTTCCTGCACGGCCACCACGACGCAACCGGGTCCTCCGTGTACGCCCAGCGCCGTGCCGAGCGGAATGACGGGCAGCACATCCGTTTCCGTGAGACCGGCGACGACGGCATCACGCACCAGCAAGGCTGCATCCGGTGCATTGGCGTGCGCGACGCCGATGCGCCAGCGCTTGCCGGGGTCTAGTCGCCGCCGCAGGAACCTGCCAAAACGGGCGTATGGACTGGCGCGGCCGAACAGCACGCCACCGATGCCGACGCTTCCATCGGCATGCACGGCGATTATCGGCGTGAGCTGCAGCAGGTCCGCCAGGGTCTTGACCCAGCGCGGAACACGACCGCCACGCACGGCGTACTCGAGCGTGACCAGGCAACCCCAGGTGCGCGTCCGGCGGCGGGCTGCGATCGCGGCGTCGCGCACCGCCTCCGCGTCACCGCCAGCTGCCGCGACTTCCGCCGCGCGCATCGCAATCAGCCCCTGGCCGAGCGTGGCCGTGCCGGAATCGACGGTGACGATCTGCGCGCGGGTGCGCGCGCGTCCGGCGGCAGTCTCTGCACTCTGGAAGGTGCCGCTGACACGCGATGTCAATCCGACATAGACGACGGCCTGGTAATGCGAACCCAGGAATTCGAAGGCGCGCCTGAAGTCACCCGGCGGCGGCAGCGAAGTCTTCGGGTGCTGTGGATTCGTGGCGAGCTCATGGAAGAACTGCTCAGGTGAAAGGCTGATCTTGTCGAGATAGCTGTGGGTGCCGAAGTGCACTCGCACCGGCACCATGTGGATATCAAGTGCCTCCATGACTGAGTCAGGCAGGTCGGCGGCGGAATCGGTAACGACTGCGACGTGCCTGCGTGATTCATGGTGCGCCATCTCCTGCTGTCGCTGCATGTCGTCTGCCTTCTCGCCGCTGACTGCCCCGTGGCGGGCCGCGAGTTCGAACAGCAGGCTGGGTTCGTTCAGGTGCAAGTGCAGCCGGACCTTGCGATGGGTACCCGCGACGACAAGACTTGCTCCAAGGGAGGAAGCCTGTTCGCGCAGCTTGCGCCGGTCGATGCTGTCACCCGTGATCATGCATTCCGTGCAGTAGCGGTACTCGAGGTCCTCTTCCTGCCCGGCGGCCGACTGCTCGTCATGAACGAGTTCGATCGGCGCGTCGTCAGCCGGGGCGATTCCGGTGTCGAGGTAATCCGACATTCCAGCGACGAGCTCGACGAAGCCAAGGGCGCCGGCATCCACGACATTGGCGCGGCGCAGCGCCTCGAGCTGCTCGCGAGTGGCTTTGAGCGAGCGTTGCGCAGTGGCGAGGGCGGTCCGGAACAGCGAGGGAAAGTCGCAGACGCCGCGCTCCCGGACTTCGCGGGCGACCGCGGCGGCAAAATCGGTCAGCACCGTCAGGATCGTGCCCTCGCGCGGCTCCGCCAGCGATTCGCGCGCATAGCTCGCACCGCCGCTGACAGCATCGGCGAAGGCCTCGACGCTGAGTTCTGCGAGATGGCCGGCGCGATCGCCGAGGCCCAGCAGGAACTGGGCGAGGATCGCGCCGGAGTTGCCGCGCGCACCATCGAGCGCGGCGTCGGCGACGCGCGTGAGCGTCTGCCCGGCATGCGCATCCGGACTTGCCCGAAGCACCAGCAGGACGGCCTGGAGCGTGAGCGCAAGGTTAGTGCCGGTGTCGCCATCGGCGACCGGGAAAACGTTGATCTTGTTGATGGTCTCTTCGCGCGAGATCAGGCGATAGATGCCGGCACGCAAGGCTGCGGCCAGATCTATGCCGCTCAGCGTATGGGCGGGCAGCGCAACTGCATTCATGCCGTGGGCAGGCTCGCTGTCTATTGACGGGGCAGCAGGAAGCGCCGGCCCCGGTAACTGAGAACGGCGCCCTCGCGATTGATTTCCTCGACCCTCGGGCCTTCGACCAGCACGCCGCCGCGCTGGTACCGCCTGCCGTTGATGAATACGGCACGCTTCGCGGGATCATCCGAGTAGATGTGCAGGTCGACAGAAAGCTCCGGCAGGCCTGCGGTGGCCTGTGCCGGCAGGTCGGCGATGGGTGGAGGCATTTCCTCGACGGTTCCCGCCACGTAAGTGACCCGTGCGTCAGGCAGGAGCGTCGGGTCTGGTGCGGGTGGCGGCAGCGTGGCGTCTGGCATCGTGGCTGCCTCAGGTATCCGCGTGTCTGCGGCCGGCAGCTCCGTTGGCGGCGGCGCCGTCAGGGGCGCAGGGATCGGCGCGGTCATGACAGTCGCAACGCTTGCCGGCGCGGGCGTTGCGGTCGTTTCCACGGCTGCCACTGGGGTCGTGTTTTCCCGCAGGAAGAAGTACAGGAGTACGCCGACATTGATCGCAAGCAGCAAGCCGATGGCGAGCAAGGCCCAGGGCAGGCGCCGGTCGTCGCGCGCGATGGGGAGTTCCGCGATGCTGGGGCCGCTCTGGCGCTGGCGCTCGAGTTCGGACTTGCGCAGTGCATCGAGGATGAAACTCACGCACCGGTCCTCGTTTCCAGGTTCATGAGCGTCGGAGTACCGGGCGCGCCGAGCGCGGCATCCAGCACGAGCTGGGTCTGCACGCCCGCGATACCGTCCACCGAGAGTCGCCTGCTGCGCTGGAAATCCTCGACCAGGCGCTCGAGCTCTGCGTCGAAGACATCCCGCGAACGATCGGAGACCGGCAGGCCGCCAAGTTGCTCGAGGCTCTGGCGCAACCAGCGCACATCCTCGCCGCGCATGCCCTCGCGCAACGGCCTCAATTCACCGGTCTGCGGGCGCCACAGGACCAGGAATTCGCCGAACCAGTAATCGGCAAGTTCCACGATCGGCACCTTGACCTCGCTCGCGCCGATCAGGAGCCGTGCGTCACCCTGCTCGAGGCCGGCAAGCACGACCTGCCGCGAGGAATTGGATTCATCGATCAGCGACAGGATCGCCGGCCGATTGAACAGCTTGAGCTGTGCCAGCGAGCCGCGCTGCCAGACGCAGGTAAGTCCGTGCCGGGAGGCCTGTGCGCAGCCGAGGCCACTGCTGGACTGGTATTCGGCGCCCCACATCCTGAAGAGCGAGCCGAACGCGGAGTCCATCGTCGTGCCGGCGGCATCGAGCGCGAGCAGCGCGCCGAGTTGCGGGCGCGGTGCCGGGGCGGGAGCTACAACCGCGGGCGCGACCTGCGCGACCATCGGGGGAGCCGCCGGCGTTGCATCTTGTCCGGGAATCGCGCGCCAGATCGCGACGGTGAGCAGCAGAGCACCCGCGGTCGCACCTGCCATCGCCACCCAGCGCAACCAGGGCGGAAGCACCGGTCGTCCGTAGACTTCGGCGGCCGCACGCCGCACGAAACTGCCCGTGACGCGATGCTCCTCGCGCGTGTATGCGCCGAGCAGAGCGCGATCTGCGATGACATTGATGATGCGCGGAACGCCGCGCGACAAGCGATGGAGTTCGCCGAGCGCGCCAGACGAAAACAGGTCCCTTGTCGCGCCGGCCACGCGTAGCCGGTGACGGATGTATGCGATGGTTTCGGGACGCCTGAGCGCTTCCAGGTGATAGCGGCCGGTCACGCGCTGTGCGAGCTGCCGCAACTCGGGTTGTGCGAGCACCGCACGCAGCTCCGGCTGGCCGATCAGCAGGATCTGCAGGAGCTTTTGCGTGGCAGTCTCGAGATTGGTCAGCAGACGCACCTGTTCCAGCACGTCTGCGGAGAGATTCTGGGCCTCGTCCACCATCAGCACCACGCGGCGGCTGCGGCCGTGCGCGTCGAGCAGGAAATTCGTGAGCAGGTCCACCAGCAACTTGACGCTGCCGACGGCTGTTGCCGGCACCTGCACGTGCAGTTCGTCGCAGATGCATTGCAGGAACTCGGCGGGCGTCACGCGCGGATTGAGGATCAGCGCGACATCGCAATGCGGCGGCAGCTGCTGCAGCAGGCTCCTGAGCACCGTGGTCTTGCCGGTTCCCACCTCGCCGGTCAGCTGGATGAATCCGCCGGCTTCGGCAATGCCATACGTCAGATGCGCGAGTGCTTCCGCGTGCCGCTCGCTGAGGTAGAGGTATCGCGGGTCGGGCGTGATCGCGAACGGCTTTTCGGTCAGACCAAAAAAGCTTGTGTACATAAGGACTTAAGTGACTGGTCAGGCTTCCGCGGGGGACCATGATGCCTGCACGCCGGGTACAGCGCAAAGCCGACTGCCGGGGGCCGCGGGCGTCGCCCTGGGCATTGCCGTGGAAGGTTGCGTGCCTGTTGTTGGCGCGCTGCCTAATCACTACCGCGCTTGACCGCCTCCGTCCCGTACTTGCCGCGAATCCGGTCGAGCGTCTCATCGAGTTTTCCGGACTCGACGCTCTCGCGGGTCGTGAAGAGATCGAGCTGCTGCGCAGGCGCCAGGTCGCTGACACCGACGCCCAGCAGGCGCACGGCGGCGCGCGGCTGTTCGTCCAGCCAATGATCGAGCAACTCGGTCGCGACCTGCACGACCAGGCGGGTCTCCTGGGTCGGTGGCCTGAAACTTCTCTGTCGCGTGTAAGTCTCGAAATCGCGCCGGCGAACCTTGATGCTGATCATGCCGGCCTTTAGCTGCCGTGAACGCAGGCGTTCGGCCGTGCGATCGGCCAGCTGGGCCAGTCGTTGCCGCAACTCCTCGTGATCCTTGATATCGACGTCGAATGTTTCCTCGGAGCTGATCTGTTTCTCCGGGGCATCGGAAACCACCGGGCGATCGTCTATTCCGGAGGCCCGCTCGCGCATCTCGCGGGTCTCGCGACGGAACAGCGGCCACAACACGGATTCAGGCGCGCGCCGCAACTGGCCGAGAGTATGGATTCCCTGTTGCTCGAGTCGCACCGCCGTCTTTGCGCCGATGCCGTGCAGGCGGCGAACCGGCATCGGGTCGAGAATCATGGTGACTTCAGCGGGCCGGATCACCGCGAGACCATCCGGCTTGTTCATCTCGGACGCGAGCTTCGCAAGCAGCTTGTTGTAGGAGACGCCGACCGATGCCGTAAGCCCGGTTCGCACACGAATGCGATTCTTGATTTCCTGCGCCATCGCCTCGGCGCTTCCGAACAGGCCCTTGCTGCCGGTCACGTCGAGAAACGCCTCATCCAATGACAAGCCTTCGACGAGATCGGTAAATTCGCCGAAGATCTCGAATACCTGATGCGATACCTCGCGATAGCGTTTCATGCGCGGACGAATGACGATCGCATGCGGGCAGCGCTGCATCGCCTCGCGCATTGGCATCGCGGAATGCACGCCGAATCGACGCACTTCGTAGCTTGCGGCTGCCACGACCCCGCGGCCCCCTGTGCCGCCGACGACGACCGGCTGGCCGGCAAGTTCGGGGTTGTCGAACTGCTCGACCGACGCGTAGAAGGCGTCCATGTCAACGTGCAGGATCGCGCGATGGTCGCTCATGTCAGGGCGAGCGCCGAGTAGACGAGGCCCGCAAACATCGTCACGCCGAGCAGGATCAAATAAATCGTTCCCAAGGCCGTGAACTTGAGCAATGTCCTGGACCGGCTCTCGCCATACGCGACGCGCATGGAACGGTAGATGTAGTACGGCAGGTAGGCGTACAGCGCCAAGGTGAGGAAGCCGAACAGTCCGAACAGCGGCACTTCTATCGTCGACAGCGCGATTGTCACAGCGGTTGCCGCGAGCAACAGGTAGACGAAAGCGTGGCTGTGAAGAAACAACACCAGGTGCTCGGCATAAAGCCGGCGCGGCCTGCGCCAGTAGAAGAGTTGCGTCACTGCTGCCATGAGCGGCAGGAACAGGAACATGAGCCTGGGCGCCGTGTCAGCGAAATGCTCGAGCAGACGCTTGCCTCCGTCGGCCCTGATCCTTTCGCAGGCGCGTCTGAGCGGCTCTCTGATTGAACCGATCAGCGGTAGCGTCAGATTGACGTCGCAATCTTTGCCCTCGGATTTCGGCAAGTCCTGTGCCAGGGTGGAATCAATGCTGGCTCTCGCCAGTTTTTCGCGGATTCTCACGGACGCCGTGGCTGCCGCCTGCTCGGCAACCGCGCCGGGCGCACCCTCCGGCAGTTCGATGGTGACGGGCGCAATGACCGTCTGGCCATCGTCATCAAGGTGCACCAGATCCTTGTCCGGCAATAGCGCCGACAGCGCGAAAAACAGGATGCTGATGGCGAGGTAGAAACGGAATGGCGGAAGGTAGCTCTGGTGCCGACCCGCGATGAACTCCCGTGTCAGCTCGCCGGGCTTGAGCACCAGGAGCTTGATGGTCTGCCACGCGCGGCTGTCGAGATGCAGCAGGGAGTGCGAGACGTCGCCGGCGACCTCGCGCATGGATAAAACGTGCAAGTCGGACGCCTGGCCACAGTCGTGGCAGTGCTTGCCGGAGACCGGCGCGCCGCAATTGAGGCAGTGCGGCGGTTCGAGCGCCGCCGGCAGGATCTCCTCGCGCGGCTTGTACACGCGCCGCTCGCACTGCACACGCCCGCCGAATCGCTCGGCCGTCTCGGTCCGGAAGCGCGTGGCCTCATTTTCCAGGTACTGGTCGAGGGCGGCCACGCTCTCGACCCGGTACCGGATGCGCCGGCGTTGGCGCTCGCCGGAAGGCGTTTCCGTCGAGTCGATGCTGGCACCCAGGAATCCGGCGCTGGCCAGCACGTCGCGGACGTGGCCCGGCAGCCACGCGTCGTAGTCCGCGACGATGTCCGGGTCGAGCTGGCACTCGACTTCGTAAATGAGCTTGGATGACACGCAGCGGCTCGTTTCGAGCGACAGCGCAGATCTTAGCTCAGCACACCTGCAGGCGCTCGATATGCCTGAGTTTTCCGAAGTCCGTGAGCCGGTAGAACCGCCGCAAGTCCATCTGCCAGCCCCGGTCGCCGGACCGGCAGAGCGCGCGCAATCGTGGCTCGAGCTTCGCGCAGAATCGTGCGGCATACCGGCTGGCGCGCCGGTACAGGGACTTGCGGCCGGCGGCAAGCCGGGGATCGATTCGCGCGCGCTGGAAAAGCAGCGGGTGCAATTCGGCGGGAAAACGATTCGGGTCACGCCTGCGCAGCAGCAGGAAGCTCGCGATGTACTTGTCGATCTCGGCCTGCAGTTCAAGTGTCAGCAGGGATACCGGGCGATCATGCTCCGCGTGATGGGCGACGCAGAGAAAATGACTGATCCCCTCGAGTGCGGTCCAGCAGTCCGCGACATTGTGCTGGTCCAGCTTGTCATTCGGATCGTGCGACTGGAGCCTCTCCAGCATTTCCGGGTCGAGGAACAGCGACATGCAAAGCTCGTCATCGGCGATCGTCACGAACAGCTGCTCGTCGCCCGGTGCGTCCCGGCAGGTGGCGGGCAATTGCTGCCGTTCGGTGACCAGGAAATCCTCGACGCGGCAGCCTATGCGGAGATCGTAGATCCCGGTCAGCAGCAGCTCGAGTCTCCCAAGTGCTGCGACTGCCATGTCAGTGCGCGAATGCGCCGGGGGCCTGGGGCTGGATGCCGAGGCGCACCAACAGGCGGTGGGCGCGCCGGCTGCCCGTCCTGTGCCAGAGCTCATAGAGGCGAAGCACGTCGCGCTGGGAGCGCGTCACCGCGCTTTCGCTGATGTCGTTGAGCGCATCGACGAGCGGCTGGAACTTGTCCTCGAGTTCGGCGAAGACGGTCGCAAGCACCCGCCGCGGTCCGCGCGGCACTGTCTGGGCAAGCGCGCCGTAGGCCCGGCCACCCATCGCGATGTGATAGTCGATGTCCACGAGCCGGCGCGGGAATCCGCTTGCAAGGAATCCGGAGACAAAGAGCGCGACATCGCCCAGGCGCTGCAGCGTGCGGAAGCGGTGTTCATCATCCCGGGTCTCGAATGCCTCGGCGAGCAGCAGCGCGAGGGGCTTCGATTGCGCGCCATCTGGGCCCGGTTCGAACAGGGCCTCGGTGCGGGCGAACATCGCCAGCAGGTTGACGACGTAATGTTCGGTGTGATCCTTCACCCGCAGGTGCTGCTGCTCGAGGGCGCTCGCCAGCGCCTCGCGAAAGAATTCTCGTATGTCGGAGACCGTCAGGAGCCCGGCATCATTTGGAGGCATTGCTTACCCCGTATCTACAGGGCCAGTTGAACCCTGTTCACGGGATAATTCTGTAGAGCGCGTCGCAGCTTATGGTGGCACTCGAACCTGCCGAGTGCTGACGAGGACGCGAGTGTGATCGGGGTCGGGTACCGGGTCGCGTAGAAGCTCAGGCCACCTGGACGCTGCCGCCGTCGAGCTGGATCTCGTAGGTTGACCCGGCGACGAGCTCGCGCGGATCGAAATCATCCACATTGATGATGTCCATGACCTTGCGGTCGTACTCGCGCAGTTGTGCAGCCTCGGCCTCACTGATGATGCCGGCGGCCTGTGCCTCGCGGATCTGTCCCGGCAGGTCGAGCGCCGTCACGCGGCCGGTCTTGACGCCCTCGACGCGGATCCGCTTCTCGATGGGTTCTGCCGCGATTGCGAGTTCCATCGCCTGCTGCACGAGGCCGAGATGATTGGTCGGCTCGAGCGTGCGATATACGTAGTGGCATAGCCGCTCGCGCGCCTCGCCGGGATTCATGACCAGTTCCGCAATCTGCGGATTCAGCCGGTCGCTCGGCGCCGAATAGGTCAAGCCGCGCGGAAAGATCAGTGCCCGCATCAGTACCGCGAGCCAGCGCACCGGGAAATTGCGCAGGAAGCTGTGTAGCTGCTCCTGGGCCTGGTACAGCAGCTGGCGGCAGGAATACTCTACCAACGGCAGGTCGGCCTCCGGCCGGCCCTGGTTCTCGTAATGCTTCAGCACCATCGAGGCCAGGTACATCGAGGACAGCACGTCCCCGAGCCGCGCGGAGAGGGTTTCCTTTTTCTTCAGGTAGCCGCCTAGCGACAGCATCGCGACATCGGTCGCGAACGCAAATGAAGCGCTGAATCGGTTGATGTGCTCGAAGTAACGCTTGGTCGGGCCCTTCCTTGGCGCATTGACTATGCGCGACAGCGTGATCGCGCCGAAGAATGAGCGCACGGCATTCGAAATCGTAAAACCGATGTGGCCGAAAAGCGCCCTGTCGAAGTCGCGCACGCCGCGCGCGCGATCGGGATCCTTCGCGGCGTTCATCTCCTTCAGCACCCAGGGATGACAGCGCACGGCCCCCTGTCCGAAGATGATGAGGCTGCGTGTCAGGATATTGGCGCCTTCGACGGTGATGCTGACCGGCACGGCCTGGTAGCCGCGGCCGAGGTAGTTCTTCGGACCGAGCATGATGCCCTTGCCGCCCTGCACGTCCATCGCGTCGTTTGCGATCATCCGTCCGAATTCGGTGATGTGATACTTCAGGATGCCGGCCGGCACGGAAGGCTTTTCGCCGCCGTCGATCGCGCCGGTCGTCACCGAACGCGCCGCATCCATGATGTAGGTGCGCGCCGCCATGCGGGCGATCACTGCCTCGACGCCCTCAAAGCGGCCGATTGGCATGTTGAATTGGCGCCGGATGCGGGCATAGGCGCCGGTCGAGTACACGGCGCCCTTGGCGCCGCCGGTCGCGATCGAGGGCAGCGAAATGCAGCGCCCGACCGAGAGTTGCTCGACCAGCATGCGCCAGCCTTGTCCGGCCATCTTCGTGCCGCCGATGATGACATCGAGCGGCACGAATACGTCCTTGCCGCGAATCGGCCCGTTCTGGAACGGATTGTTGAGCGAGAAATGCCGCCGGCCGATCGTGATGCCCGGCGTGTTGCGCGGAACCAGTGCCACCGTGATGCCATGGTCGGTCTTGTCGCCGCCCAGCAGCTTGTCGGGATCGAACAGGCGGAACGCGAGCCCGATGATCGTCGCGATCGGCGCAAGCGTGATGTAACGCTTGGAGAAATTGAGCCGGATACCCGTGATCTCCCGGCCCTGGTAAAGGCCCTTGCAGACAATGCCGGTATCGGG
>Ga0224510_10002146_pt1 | contig 12152 bp, 11 predicted proteins | sample SF_May12_sed_USG_FD_170161 | JGI IMG/M metagenome (GOLD analysis project Ga0224510, IMG submission 170161) | Sediment microbial communities from San Francisco Bay, California, United States - SF_May12_sed_USGS_4_1 | ecosystem: Environmental > Aquatic > Marine > Sediment | place: USA: California... | reverse complement strand
GCAGCTTTTCCTTGTCGTAATCGGAGGTGGCTTCCTCGACCTGGCGGCGGATCTGCTCGATCCGGCCCTTGATCTCGGTAGGCTTGCCGGCGCCGTCGATGATCGTCGTGTTTTCCTTCTCGGCGACGACCTTCTTGGCCTTCCCGAGGTCATTCAGCGTCGCTTTCTCCAGCGACAGTCCGACCTCGTCGGAAATCACGGTGCCACCGGTCAGCACGGCGATGTCCTGGAGCATGGCCTTGCGGCGGTCACCGAAGCCCGGCGCCTTGACGGCACAGACCTTGACGATGCCGCGGATCGTGTTGACCACGAGCGTCGCGAGCGCCTCGCCCTCGACGTCCTCGGCAACGACCAGGAGCGGCTTGCCAGCCTTGGCGATACTCTCGAGCAGCGGCAGCATTTCGCGGATGTTCGAGACCTTCTTGTCGTACAGCAGGATGTACGGGCTCTCGAGCTCGCTGGTCTGGTTCTGGCCGTTGTTGATGAAATACGGCGACAGGTAGCCGCGGTCGAACTGCATGCCCTCGACGACCTCGAGTTCATTCTCGAGGCTCTGGCCCTCTTCGACCGTGATCACGCCTTCCTTACCGACCTTCTCCATTGCATCCGCGATCTTCTTGCCGATGGCCTCGTCGCTGTTCGCCGAGATCGTGCCGACCTGGGCGATCGCCTTCGAGTCCTTGCAGGGCTTGGAGAGCTTCTTCAGTTCCTCGACCGCGGCCGTCACGGCCAGGTCGACGCCGCGCTTGACGTCCATCGGGTTGATGCCTGAAGCAACGGCCTTCATGCCCTCGCGGATGATCGCCTGTGCGAGCAGGGTCGCCGTGGTTGTGCCGTCGCCGGCCTCGTCGGAGGTCGACGAAGCGACTTCCTTGACCATCTGCGCGCCCATGTTCTCGAACTTGTCCTTGAGCTCGATCTCTTTCGCGACCGAGACGCCGTCCTTGGTGATGGTCGGCGCGCCGAAGCTCTTCTCGAGCACGGCATTGCGGCCCTTGGGGCCGAGCGTCGCCTTGACGGCGTTCGCTAGCAGGTTGACGCCGCGAACCAGGCGGGCACGCGCGTCATCGCTGAATCTGACTTCCTTGGCTGACATTGGTACTTGTCCTCTTTACTTTTCGATCACGGCCATGACGTCTTCCTCGCGCATCACGAGGAGATCATCGCCGTCGACCTTGACTTCGGTTCCACCGTATTTTCCGAACAGGATCTTGTCGCCGACCTTGAGGTCGAGCGGACGCACATTCCCGTTCTCGAGAATCTTGCCTTTGCCGACTGCGACGATCTTGCCGCGAATCGGCTTCTCGGCAGCCGTATCAGGGATCACGATGCCGCCGGGTGATTTGCGCTCTTCTTCTTCGCGCTTGACGATCACACGATCATGAAGCGGACGGATCTTCATGGTTGAACACTCCTTGGAAAATCGCTTGTAACTGAGGCCAGGGGGTGCCGATTCGGCATTAGCACTCCCCCTGGGAGACTGCTAATGATAGGGATTGCGAGCGCAAATTCAAGCGCTCTCTGGCCCATCCCTGGTGTCATTCCTAATCAATTGAAATATCAAGGTTTTATACAATTGCGACTGCCCTGAACCTGGCATGAAATCGCGAAACCGGGCAGGCCGTCGAGACAAGTGCGCGGTGGGCCGCTAACCTCTCGCCCCCGCCTGATGAAAAATAGCCGCGAGGATCCCAGCGAATGAAGAGTCCGAGGACTGTCCTGGCCGCGTTCCTGCTGGCCATCACTGCCACGGCCACGGCGCAGGGCCTGCTTGGCCCCGCGATCAATGACGACCAGTTCCTGCCCGTGGACGAGGCCTTCATATTCACCGCCGCCGCTGATGGCGGCGCACAGATTGCCCTCGACTGGCAGGTCGCCCCGGGTTACTACCTTTATCGGCACCGCGTGTCGGCCAAGACCGCGACCGCGGGATTCTCGCTCGGCGAAATCGCGATGCCGCCAGGCAAGAAGAAGACCGACGAGTTCTTCGGCGAGGTCGAAGTCTACTACCACGAGCTCATTGCGACGGTTCCGGTCGAGCGTCCCTCCGATGGCTCGACGCTCGAGATCACCGTCGGCTACCAAGGCTGCGCCGACGCCGGGCTCTGCTATCCGCCAGTCACCAAGACTGTAACGATCGAGCTGCCGCCGCCGGGCACGCCGTCCCGCGCGGACGCCCCGCCAATGGTCGCCGAGCAGGACCGGCTGGCAGCCCAGATCGCGACCGGAAACCTGCTGATCGTGATGGCGATCTTCTTCGTCGGCGGGCTCGGGCTCGCGTTCACGCCCTGCGTGCTGCCGATGATCCCGATCCTGTCCAGCATCATTGCCGGGCAAGGCGCGGCCGCGACCCCGCGCCGCTCCTTCCTGCTCTCAGTCGTCTACGTGCTTGGCATGGCGATGACCTACACCATTGCGGGCGCCGCATTCGCGGCCGCCGGCAAGCAGGCACAGGCATTCTTTCAGCAGCCCTGGATCATCATCAGTTTCGCGATCCTGTTCGTGGTGCTGGCACTCGCGATGTTCGGCTTGTTCGAGCTTCGCATACCAGCCGCGCTGGAAACGCGCTTGTCCGCCGTATCGGGCCGCCAGAAAGCCGGCAGCCTGGTCGGGACCGCGATCATGGGCGCGCTGTCAGCGCTGGTCGTCACGGCCTGCGTTGCGCCGCCGCTGGTTGCCGCACTCGCGGTCATTGGCCAGGCGGGCGACGTGCTGCGCGGCGCGCTGGCTCTCTTTGCGATGTCCATCGGCATGGGCGCGCCGCTGCTGCTGGTCGGCGTCGCGGGTGGGCGTTTCCTGCCGCATGCCGGGCCCTGGATGACGACGGTCAAGGCCTTGTTCGGAGTGATGATGCTGGGTGTCGCCGTGTGGATGCTCGAAAGAATCCTGCCGGGTCCCCAGACACTGGCGCTGTGGGCATTGCTCGTCTTCGTCGCCGGCTATTACTTCGGCGGATTCGGACGGCCGGACCCGAAAGGGGTGCCGCGGCCGCTCGTGCGTGGCGCGGGCCTCGCCGCGATCGCCTGGGGCGTCATCATGATGATCGGCGCCGCGGCCGGCGGCCACGATCCGCTGCAGCCGCTGCGCGGCATTTCCTTGCCCGGCGCGCTTGGGAGATCGCAGGCGACGGCTGCCGAGGCGCTGCCATTCCGCAAGATCACCTCGGTCGAGGAGCTGGACCGTGAACTTGCGGCGGCACTCGCCGCCGGCCAGCCCACGATGCTCGATTTCTATGCGGACTGGTGCGTGTCCTGCAAGGAAATGGAGAAATACACGTTTTCCAATGCCGACGTGCAGAGGGACCTGTCAGGTTTCGTGCTTCTGAAGGCCGATGTCACGGCAAATGGCCCCGCCGACCAGGCTTTGCTGCGCCGCTTCGGCGTCTATGGACCCCCGACCACGGCTTTCTTCGGTGCCCACGGGCGCGAGTGCCGCGGTTTCCGGCTGGTCGGCTATGTGCCGGCCGACGCATTCCGGGAGCACTTGACCCGGTTCGCCCGCGAATGCTGAATCTGCCGCGCGGCGTGCAATGGGCCGGCCTCCTGCTCGTGGCCTCTCTTGCGGGCCTCGGCGCTTACCTCGTGAGCCGCAACCTGCTCGCGCCGGAACTGCCGCCGGTCGAGCCGATCCGCCCCGTCGCCATTCCTGAACGCCGGCCTGACATCACGCTTGCCGATCGCGACGGCAAGCCGCGAGCGCTTTCAGAATGGGACGGCAAGGTGCTGGTCATCAATTTCTGGGCGACCTGGTGTGCGCCCTGCCGGCGCGAGATACCGATGCTGAATGAACTGGCGCGCGAGCATCGCGCGCAGGGCGTGGAAGTCATCGGCATCGCGGTGGACTTCCGGGAGGACGTCCTTCAATACCTGCAGAAAATGCCAATCGATTACATTGTGCTGATCGGGGAGCAGGACGGCATGGATGCCGCACGGGCCTTTGGCATGGACACGATCGGACTGCCCTTCACCGCCTTCACTGACAGCTCGGGTCGCATTGCAACCATTCATATGGGCGAATTGCACCGTCCGCAGGCCGAGGCCATCTTGAAACTGGTGGCAGAAGTGGACTCGGGTACTATCGACATGGCAACGGCCAGGGCCCGCATTCGCAAAGAAATGGCCGAAACCGGTCAATCGGGCTCCTGAGACTCCCCAGAACCCGCCAGTTTGGCGTCAGTTCGACGCCGTTCGCCCCATTATCCGTGCATTATCTGGACAAATTCGACCCTCTCCGGTTCAATGAGCGTCCACCGAGGCCGGTGGCTCAAGGGGGATTGGGCGGCCGATGCGACGGATTCTCCTTATCAATGGACCGAACCTCAACCTGCTCGGCAGCCGGGAGCCTGATCATTACGGCCGGGACACGCTGGAGGCCATTGAGGAGCGGTTGAAGGCGCAGGCCGCGAGCCGCGGTGCGGTCCTCGAGGGCTTCCAGAGCAACGCCGAGCACGAATTGGTCGAGCGCGTCCAGGCCCTGCGCCAGCAACCGGCCGATTTCGTGATCCTGAATCCCGGCGCCTTCACTCATACAAGTATCGCGCTGCGTGACGCGCTCCTGGCAGTGTCGGTGCCATTCATCGAAGTGCACCTTTCCAACGTTCACGCGCGGGAGCAATTCCGAAAGCAATCCTATTTTTCCGACATCGCGGTGGGCAGCATCGCTGGCCTCGGAGCGCAGGGCTATGAGCTCGCGCTCGCAGCCGCGCTCGAGCGCCTCGACCGGCCCCAGGGGAAATGAATGGATATACGAAAGATAAAAAAACTGATCGAGCTGCTGGAGGAGTCCGGGCTGGCTGAACTCGAGATCTCGGAAGGCGAGGAATCAGTACGTATCGCCCGCTTCACCCAGGGCGTCAATGTCGTGGCGACCGGCGCGCCTCCGCCAATGCAGCTGCCGGCCACACCGGTGCGGGCTTCCGCCCCAGCCGTACCGGCACTGGCCGGGCAGCGTGACGAAAACATGGTCACGGCGCCGATGGTCGGCACTTTCTATGCTTCGCCGGCGCCCGGCGCCAAGCCCTTCGTCGAAATCGGCCAGGAAGTCCGTGTTGGCCAGGTGCTTTGCGTCATCGAGGCCATGAAGATGATGAACCAGATCGAGAGCGAGCGCGCCGGCAAGATCGTCGCCATGCTCGCCAAGAACGGCGAACCGGTTGAGTTCGGCCAGCCGTTGTTCGCGATCGAGTAACAAGGATGCTGGACAAGATCGTCATCGCCAACCGCGGCGAGATTGCGTTGCGCATACTGCGCGCCTGCCGTGAGCTCGGCATCAAGACTGTCGCGGTCCACTCGACGGCGGACCAGAATCTCAAGCACGTGTTGCTGGCGGACGAGACTGTCTGCATCGGGCCGCCCGCCTCCAGGGACAGCTACCTGAACATGCCGGCGATCATCAGCGCCGCCGAGGTTACCGACGCGGTCGCCATTCATCCCGGATACGGATTCCTGTCAGAGAACGCCGATTTCGCGGAGCGCGTCGAGAACAGCGGCTTCGTATTCATCGGCCCGCGCAGCGAGACGATCCGCCAGCTCGGAGACAAGGTTTCGGCGATCCGGATGATGAAGGAGCATGGCGTGCCCTGCGTGCCCGGTTCCGACGGGCCGCTGCCAGAGGACACTGACGAATGCTTCAGGATGGCACGCACCATAGGCTACCCGGTAATCATCAAGGCCTCGGGCGGCGGAGGTGGCCGGGGCATGCGCGTGGTGCACAGCGACGCCACGCTGGTAAACGCGATCAATGTTGCGAAAACCGAGGCCCAGGCGGCGTTCGGCAATGACACGGTCTATATGGAGAAATACCTCGAGAAGCCGCGTCATATCGAATTCCAGGTCATCGGCGACAACTACGGCAACGTCGTGTCGCTCGGCGAGCGCGACTGCTCACTGCAGCGTAGGCGCCAGAAGATCATCGAGGAAGCGCCGGCACCGGGGATTACGCAGGCCCAGCGGGACGAGATGGGCGAGCGGCTTGTGGCGGCCTGCGCGGCGGTCGGCTATCGCAGCGCCGGCACGCTGGAGTTCCTGTTCGAAGAAGGCAACTTCTACTTCATCGAAATGAACACACGCGTGCAGGTTGAGCACCCGATTACCGAGATCGTCACCGGCATCGACATTGTGAAGCTGCAGTTGCGCGTCGCTGCGGGCGAGCCGCTGCCATTCAAGCAGCAGGACATCGTGTTGCGCGGGCACTCAATCGAGTGCCGGATCAATGCCGAGGACCCGAAGACCTTCACGCCGTCGCCCGGTTTGGTACGGCTGTGGCATGCGCCGGGCGGTCCCGGCGTGCGCGTCGACAGCCACCTTTATTCCGGCTACTCGGTGCCGCCATTCTACGATTCACTGGTAGCAAAGCTGATTTCGTACGGCGAAAACCGTGACACCGCGATCGCGCGAATGAAGAATGCGTTGTCCGAAATGGTCGTCGAAGGCATCAAGACCAATGCGCCGCTGCACCAGGAGATCTTCGGCCACTCGGCATTCAGGCAGGGTGGCCTCGACATCCACTACCTGGAACGCCGGCTCGGCCTCAAGTGACGGCGGTTGCCGCTGCCAGCCGATGCCATTTCATCAGCTCGTGATTGATCTGGGGCCAGCCGAACCCGGCCCCGCCGAGACCGCCTGTCTTGCGCTCGGAGCACTGTCCGTGTCGCTCGCCGACGCGGCGGACCATCCGGTGCTGGAACCGGCGCCGGGCGAGACGCCGCTGTGGCCGGAAATCCGGCTTTGCGCATTATTTCCGGTCGAAGTGAATCCCGGCGTCGTCGCTGCAACCCTGATTGCGGTTCTGGCACTGCCCGCCGAAGCAGTGCGCCATGAATTTGTCGAGGACCGTGTCTGGGAGCGCGAATGGCTCAAGGATTTCCGGCCCATGCGCTTTGGCAAGCGCCTATGGGTCTGCCCCGGCGGGCAGCCGCCCGGCGACCGCAATGGCATCGTGCTGGAACTCGATCCGGGCCTCGCATTCGGAACGGGTACGCATGCGACGACTGCCATGTGCCTTGAATGGCTGGACGGACAGTCGCTTGCGGGCCAGAACGTGCTCGACTATGGCTGCGGGTCCGGCATCCTGGCGCTCGCTGCACTGAAGCTGGGCGCGGCACATGCGTGCGCCGTTGATATCGATCCGCAGGCGCTGACCGCCACCCGCGATAATGCGCGCCGCAACGGCCTGACCGCGCAGCTGGAAATTCGCGACGCCGCGAATCTGGCCGATGGCGCCTATGACTTGGTACTCGCCAACATCCTGGCGAGTCCGTTGCGACAACTGGCACCCGAACTGGCCAGGCTTTGCCCTGCCGGCAGGGTGCTGCTGGCGGGACTGCTCGAGGCGCAGGCCGCTGAGGTGGCGGATGCCTACGGTCCGTGGTTTGATATTGAAACGGCGGCCAGAAGTGACGGATGGATCGCCCTCACTGGTCACCGGCGCGCGGAGTAAGCGTGTATACCCAATGCCCCGACTGCACGACGGTCTTTCGCGTCACTACCGACGCGTTGCGCTCTGCGCAGGGCAATGTTCGCTGCGGCGTCTGCGCGACGCGTTTTAATGCGCTTGAAAATCTGAGCGAAGAACCATTCCGGGCCGGCCCCGGCGCTGAAGAAACCCCGGCGCCCGAAGACACGATTACAGTCGAGGAGCTGCCGGGCAACGAGAACATCGAGTTGTCGACTCCCGCAGAAACCGGCCTTGCATCGGAAGCGGCCATGGAAGATGCGGCGCCCGACGGGGATCCTTCCTTCGAGTTCGACGGCGACATCGGGGATCTCGACCGCCTGTTCGTCGAAGCGCCGGCCACGGAATTGCGACACATGGCTGCGGCCGCTCGGGCAGCCGAGGCCCCTCGAACCTTGAAGATTGACCCCGGCTTGATTGCGGCTTCCCTGTCGAAGAGCCCGGACGACGATGCGAAGATGGTGCGCTGGAGCGACGAGCAACTCCGCAGCGCACTCGATCCGACCGACGAATTCCCGATCATCGTCCTGGACGAATCGGACGAAGTGCCTGAATCACCGGCAGCCTTTACGGAATTGCTGGAGGAATCCCCGGCTGAGCCACGATTGGAACCCCGCCAGTTCCTGCCGAACCGGTTCGAGGCACGGCGCATCCCGATACCGGACGAAATGCGAAAGGGTCTCGCGGAAGAGGCCGCTGCAAGCGCCATCTCTGGCGCTGACTTCGATGAACCTGCGGCCGATGATGACCGGCGCCGCTGGCCCTGGGCGCTCGGTACTGCAGTCCTGTTGCTGATGCTTGGCGCCCAGGTCGTCCATGTACAGCGCAATGCACTGGTCCAGAAACCTGCGATCGGTCCCCTGCTTGCACAGGCATATGCGCTCCTCGGTTTTCCAATTGCGGTACCGACCGATCTCGCCAGCTACGAACTGCGGCAATGGGGCGCCGCAAGCGATTCCATGCATCCCGGCCGATTGCTGCTGCGCGCAAGCATCGTCAATCGGGCCTCCCACGCCCAGCCTTACCCCCTGTTGCGACTGGCCTTGCAGGATCGTTTTGGCACGACAGTCGGCGTACGCGACGTCGAGCCAGCCGATTACCTGCCGGGTGAAGGCGCGGGGAAGTTGCTGGGACCGGGCCAGCGCGCTGACGCCGAAATCCGGATCGTTGACCCGGGCAAGGATGCCGTCGGGTTCGAAATGGACGTTTGCCTGCCGATGACGGGCGGCGTGCATTGCGCAAACGAAGGGCAGCCGGTAGCCCAATGAAAATCGGGCCATTTTCCCTGGCGGCGCCGCTCGCGCTGGCGCCGATGGCCGGCGTGACCGATCGGCCATTCCGAATGCTTTGCCGGCGCATGGGTGCTGCGATGGCAGCCACGGAAATGGTGACCTCCGACACGCGGCTCTGGAATACGTCCAAATCGCGGAATCGGTTGATCCATCGGGACGAACCGGAGCCCCGCATCGTGCAGATTGCCGGCGGCGAACCCGGAATGATGGCCGAGGCGGCCGTCAGGAATGTCGATCTGGGCGCCCAGATCATCGACATCAACCTTGGTTGCCCGGCCAAGAAAGTCTGCAACCATGCGGCGGGTTCCGCCTTGATGCGCGATGAGCCGCTGGTACGCGCAATACTGACCCGGGTAATCGCCGCGGCCGGCGTGCCGGTCACTCTCAAGATGCGCACGGGCTGGGATCACACCAACCGCAATGCGGTCGCGATCGCGCGGCTTGCCGAAAATCTTGGAATCGCGGCGCTCGCCGTGCACGGCCGGACGCGCGCGGATTTTTTCGCCGGCGACGCTGAATACGAAACTGCAGCAGCCGTCAAGCAGGCCGTCGGCATCCCGGTATTCGTGAATGGCGACATCGATTGTCCCGCCAAGGCATTGAAGGTGCTGGCACAAACCGGTGCCGACGGCGTGATGATCGGACGCGCTGCGCAAGGTCGGCCATGGATTTTCCGGGAAGTGCTTGCGGCAATGAATGGAACCGCAGTGGCGCCGCCTTCACTCGCGGAAGTCCGTGCTATCATGCTTTCGCACCTAGAGGCCCTGTACTCGTTTTATGGCGATGCACATGGTGTCCGCGTGGCGCGCAAACATCTTGGATGGTATTGCCGGCTTCATCCGGAAGTCGGACACTTGCCACCGGAGTTGTTGACGAATGGAAGCGCAAGGGAGCAGTTGTCGCTCGCGGGCGCATTCCTGTCAGGCATCATCGGGCAGACGGCCCGCGCGGCCTGAACGATAATTACGAGAACAGGCGGGGACAAGTTGGCAATGACCGCGAAAACCAGGGCGCAGGCGCTGCGCCGTCCATCCTTTTCCCGAATGCTCAACGGTCATTCGCGCGAGATTCCGCTGCGCAGTCACACTGAGCAGGCCCTCAGCAGCTATTTCGACACCCTGAACGGCCACCGGCCGGGCCGCTTGTACGATCTCGTGATACGCGAGGTTGAATTGCCGCTGTTCCAGGCGGTCATGACCTACGCAGAAGGCAACCAGAGCAGGGCGGCGACAATTCTCGGAATCAATCGCGGCACCCTGCGCAAGAAATTGCGCGAATACGGGCTGTCCGCCTGATCGTGGCGATGCGCCGGCAGGCCCGGCGGGCGCTCCTGAGCGCCTCCGACAAGACCGGCATCGTCGACCTGGCGCAGGCACTGCGGAAACTCGGTTTTGAGCTCGTCTCGACCGGGGGTACGGCACAGACACTGGCCGCCGCCGGCATTCCCGTCATTGAAGTCGCCGCCGAATCAGGATTTCCCGAAATCATGGACGGCCGCGTCAAGACTCTGCACCCGAAAGTGCACGGCGCGCTGCTGGGACGCAGTGGAATCGACGATGCCGTCATGCGCGAGCACGACATCAGGCCCATCGAGCTGCTGGTCGTCAACCTCTACCCGTTTGCCGCGACGATTGCACAGCCCGGATGCAGTTACGCCGATGCGGTTGAGAACATCGATATCGGTGGACCCGCGATGTTGAGAGCCGCGGCCAAGAATCATGAGCGCGTGACCGTGCTGGTCGATCCCGCCGACTACGGCGGCGTGCTCGCCGAGCTCGGCGCTGGCAGAGTTTCAGATGCAACCCGGCAACGTCTGGCCACAAAGGCGTTTTCGCACACGGCGCATTACGATGCCATGGTCTCCAGCTGGCTGCGGCAACAGCAGGCTGAATCAGCGTATCCGGAATCGCTGGCACTTGGCTTCCGGAAAAAGCAGGACCTGCGCTACGGCGAAAATCCGCATCAGTCGGCGGCTTTCTACGCCGACCCGCAGTCCGCCGGCGCCAATATCGCGACCGCGACCCAACTGCAGGGCAAGGAACTCTCATTCAACAACATTGCCGATGCGGATACGGCACTGGAATGCGTGCGCCAATTCGACAGTCCCGCCTGTGTCATCGTGAAGCACGCGAATCCGTGTGGCGCCGCGCTCGCTCCCGGCGTGCTGGAAGCGTACCGGCGCGCCTACGAGACCGATCCGACCTCCGCATTCGGCGGCATCATCGCATTCAACCGGCCACTGGACGCCGCAACGGCCACCGCGATTCTCGAACGCCAGTTCGTCGAAGTCATCCTGGCACCCTCAATCGGCCCCGAGGCGCGGGCGGTGCTGGCCGCGAAGCCCAATATTCGCGCGCTGGAGTGCGGCGATCTCGCTGGAACGGCCGCGAATACAGCTGATCTTCGCTCGGTGACCGGCGGCCTGCTCATTCAGTCGCGCGACCACGGCATGATCGAAGCCGGTGCGCTCAAGGTCGTCACGCATCGTGCGCCCAGCGCCGGCGAACTTGCCGACCTCTTGTTCGCCTGGCGCATCTGCAAATTCGTGAAATCGAATGCGATCGTATTTGCGCGCGAAGGCATGACGATCGGTGTCGGCGCCGGACAGACGAGCCGCGTCATCTCGACTCGCATAGCCGCCATCAAGGCAGGTGACGCGGGCCTCTCCGTGCCCGGCAGCGTGATGGCTTCCGACGCTTTCTTTCCGTTCCGTGACGGCCTCGACGCGGCGGCAGAACTCGGTGTGCGGGCGGTAATCCAGCCGGGTGGTTCGCTACGCGACGCCGAGGTGATCCAGGCTGCCGACGAACGCGATATCGCGATGGTATTCACGCGCATGCGGCATTTCAGGCACTGAAGATGAAGGTGCTGGTCATCGGCGGCGGAGGCCGCGAGCACGCGCTTGCATGGAAGCTTGCGCAATCGCCGCGCGTCGGCGAAGTGCTGGTCGCCCCGGGCAACGCAGGCACTGCCAGCGAACCCAGGTGCCGCAATGTTGCTGTCGCTGCGACGGATATCGAGGCCCTGGTCGCGCTGGCGCGTTCCGAAGACATCCATCTGACCGTCGTAGGACCCGAGGGCCCGCTGGTCGCCGGTGTAGTGGATGCATTCAGGGCGGCCGGCCTCGCCTGCTTCGGTCCTTCGAAGGCGGCTGCGCAACTCGAAGGGAGCAAGCGGTACACCAAAGAATTCCTGGCCCGGCATGCAATTCCGAGCGCGCGTTATTCGGTCTTCACGAGTGAAGACTTCAATCCCGCGCTGGTTCGCGCGCAGCGGCCACCAATCGTCGTCAAGGCCGATGGGCTGGCAGCCGGCAAGGGCGTCGTCATCGCCGAGAGCGCAGATGAGGCAATCGACACGGCCAGGCGGATGTTTGCGGGCGCCTTCGGAACGGCAGGCGAAACCGTG
>Ga0224510_10002142_pt1 | contig 12160 bp, 13 predicted proteins | sample SF_May12_sed_USG_FD_170161 | JGI IMG/M metagenome (GOLD analysis project Ga0224510, IMG submission 170161) | Sediment microbial communities from San Francisco Bay, California, United States - SF_May12_sed_USGS_4_1 | ecosystem: Environmental > Aquatic > Marine > Sediment | place: USA: California... | reverse complement strand
GCTCCTTTTTGGCCTCGCCCGATTTGACGAAGCGCGGGTGGTACTGGAGCAGGATCCCCCGGAGCTTCCCGGAGAGCTCGAGCGGCTCGAGCGAGGCCCGGAACTCGGCGAACGCGCGCTCCTGCTCGGCCGGCTCGTGTCCGGTCATGGAGGCGTGCGCCTTGACGTGGAACACGAACTCGGGCGGCGTCCGCTGGGCCCAGCGGCCCGTGACTGCCGGGTCGGGGAGGTGGTAGTAGGGCGAGTCGACCTCGACCGTGTCGAAACGCTCCGCGTAGTACGCCAGCCTGGCCTTTGGTGTCGAAAACCCCCGGGGATACCAGGCCTTCACGAGACCCTCGTCGGCGAAGCTGCAGGTGCCGAGACGAACCGTTGCGGGCATGGGGGGTAAGCGTAGGGGCCGGACATGCCCGGCCCCTACGAGGAATCCGGCGCTACTTCTTCTTGACGCTCTTGCTCTTTGCCGTGAACCCGCTCACCGTCGGGTTGACGCACGGGATGGGTGCGAGCGCCGGCCCGAGTTGCGTGCACAGCGGCCCTGCGGATGCCGAGGTTGCGATCGCGGTTGCTCGGAAGAACGTTCCGACCTTCGCCTTGAAGGTGAACTTGCCGTTCGCCGCCACCTTCGCCTTGCCGAGCCTCTTCAGCTTGTTCGCCTTCGCGCCACCGAAGATCGTGACGCTTGCGCCACCTCTAGCCTGTCCGGCCTGCGTCACCGTGCCGCGGACGACCGCTCCCTTCCCGGACTTCTTCGCCGTGAGGCCCACAGCGCCAGGTGCGATCGCGGCCGGGGACGCGACGGTCCCTGCCACGTTCACCGCACCGACGAGCGGAGTGTATGGCGTCCAGAAGGCGACCCACGCCCCGAGGGGCACCGCGCTGAACACGCCGCCGATCGCCAGCTCCGCGCTGTACACCTTTGCACCAAAGGTCGCCCGACCAGGCGTGCCGACCGGAAGGTCCGGTGGCGGCAGGCAGATCTGAACGTACGCAGGGCCGAGCGCCGCCTGAGCACCTGCCGTCGGCACGAGGTACGTCGGAACTGTCAGGGTCTGACCAGCGGCGTTCAGCACCATCAGCCAGGTTGCGAGCGTCGGGGCTCCGCCGGTGCATGCTGCCTGGTCGGCGGCGGGAACCTGGCCCGGTGCGGCGACCAGGAGCTGTCCGTCGAGCGGGAGATCTGCGCCGGCGAGGTCGAGCGCTTTCACGATCGCCTTCACAGGTCCGAGCACTGTGCCTGGCGCCTGCGTCGTCGTGAGTTGCGTGCCCGCTGGAGCGAAGATCCGTACGCTCGCCGTCGGGTCGTCGTTCGGGTCGAGCGAGGCCTTGATCGTCGTCATCGCGCCCGCCTGCCTGACCTCGAGCTTCGGCGATGCATAGGCCGCGAGTGCAGCCGGAATCGCGATGAGCGCTGCTACCGAGGCGAGCCCGACGGCAACGGTCCAGATTCGTACTTTCATCTGCCCTCCTTTTCCAGTGCCGATTCGATCACTCGTGATGTTCCCAGATCAGCCTTTCGCGCGCAGTAGACCGCTGGCCTTCACCCATTGCTTGTTGTCGTAGCGGTACAGATAGACATGCTCCATCGGCCGGTAGTCGGTCACGGACGTCTTCAGGCGTATCCCCGGGAGCATGAAGGGGTTCGCTTCTGTGTCGAGGCTCTGCGCGGCCTTTAGCAGCCCCGCCCTGGTGAGGTTCTTCCCCGCTTTTCGCAGCGTCTCCACCATGGTCCAGGCGGTCGTCATGCCGTACCAGTTGTAGACGTCGGTCGGCCGCCCGGTCGGGTTGTACTTCTTCATGATCGTGCGATACAGCGCGACGATCGGATCCTTCGCCCACACGGGATCGTTGGGATTCTTCAGAAACGCGATGGAGAGCGCGCCCTTGGTCAGCTCGCGTGCGTTCAGGCGCGCGATCCCCATGATCGTCGGCTCGATCGAGACCGACGCGATGTAGACCTGCGGCTTCCAGCCGAGGTTGTGGGCCGCTCTGATCGCATTGAGGAAGAACTTGGGTGTGGCGAAGAGCATCAGGGTGTCGGCACCGGAGGCCTTGAGGAGTGCGACCTGCGAGGAGACGTCGGCGCCTGTGAACTCGTACGACTGCTTGGCCACGATCTTCGGGCCCTTTCCGGCGACGGCGCGCGTCAGCCCGGTGAGCATGTCGCGGCCGAGCTCGGTGTTCTCGTAGAGGACGGCGACCTTCGCCTTCGGTCGTGTCTTGACGAGCGTCTTTCCGTACACGTTGCCCTCGCCGCGGTAGCTCATGAGGAAGCCGAGCGTCCACGGGTAGCGGGCGAAGCTTCGCCCGATCGACTGAGAGCCGTCACCGACCCAGAGCTGCGGAACGCTCTTCGCGTTCAGGTAGTCGCGAATCGCGAGGTTGTTCGCAGTTCCGATGCTGTTGAAGACGGCGAACACCTTGTCCGACTCCACGAGCCGGCGTGTGAGCAGGACGGTCTGGGCGGGGTTGTACGCGTCGTCGTAGTAGCGGTACTCGACGGTGCGGCCGTTGACGCCCCCCTTGGCGTTCACGTAGTCGAAGTACGCCTTCGCGCCCGGTCCGACGGAGCCGAAGGCCGCCGCCTCGCCGGTGAGTGGCACGGTTCCGCCGACGAGGACGGTCGTCGCGGTGACGCCCGGGTCCGCTGAAGGGGACGCGCCGGCGCCGGCGATCACGACAAGTGCGACGAGCGCGACGGCTGCGACGCGCGTCGTCACTTGGTGGCCGGCGTTCGCATGCCGGGAAGCCTGAGAACGGCAGTACCGACTCGGACTTTCGCGCTGGCGGCCATGGGCAGGTCGAGGTAGAGGAGGTTCGATATCGATTGAGCCGTCGACGATGACGCGAGCGTGAGCGTCAGCCGCGAGCCCTTCGGGATGTAGGTCGCCTGGTTGATCAGGCGGATCGTGACCTTTCGCGCGCCGTTCCTGGTCGGAACGCCGCCTGCGCTAACGATGATCTCCTCGCCCTTCGGCGTGCGGGCGGTGAGCACCGCGACAAGCCGGGACCAGCCGCCGCTCGCCGCGGTTGAGACCTGGACGGTCGGCGCGCCGAAGACCTCGATCGCGTTGCGAAGCGGAGCTGTCCTGCGCACGGCCTTGCCGCTTCGAGCGAACGTCGTCACACCGGGGAGCGCGAAAGTCGTTGTGGTGGTCTTCGGAAGCGCCGTCGTCCAAGGCACGTCGCCGTTGAACTTCTCGGACGCGATCGCGACAGCAGCCGGGACGCGCGAGCAGGCCGTCGTGTCCCGGAGAAAGCAGTCGAACCAGTAGCGCGCCTGGCTCATGAAGAAGCCGGTGTCGGCCGCGGGGAACGTCGAGGGCGGGTGACCGTGCAGTCCTACGTACAGCACCTTCGGGCCGCGCAGTCGCTTGAACGCGGTCGTCGCCTGGTCGATGCCGAACAAGAAGTCACGCCGGCCCTGCGCCATGAAGACGGGGGTCTGCACCGAGCCGAGCTTGGAGACGCTCGAGCGGGCCTCGGCCCACGGGCGTACGGCCGCCGTGTTCCCAGCGAAGGCCGCCGCCTGCACTGCCGTGAGCGACGGGTCGCGCTTCGCCTCCGGAATCGAGCCCGCGAGCCCGGCGACCAGGCCTGACTTGACGAGCCCCTGCGGCATGAGTGCCGAGTAGAGGTCGGTCCATGTCTCGACCGTCACAACAGCGGCCCACGGCACGCCGGCGACGAGCGAGTTGAAGATCGCACCGCCCCCGTAGGAGATGCCCCAGGCGCTGATCTTCGCGTCCGCGACATCGGGCCGCGCCGCAAGCCAGGCGTGTACCGCTCGGGTATCGGCGACTTCGCGCGGCCCGTCGATCCCGACGAGCCCGCCCGACTCGCCGTGCCCGCGCGCATCGAACGAGAGGATGGCGTAGCCCTTGTCGACGAAGCCGTATCCCTCGACGAGCGCGTTCATCTGTTGGCGATTGCCCGAGAGCCCGTGCAGGAAGACGAGTGCCGGCCAGCCACCCGTCGGCACCGCGCCGTCGGGCATGTACAGCGTCGCCGCGATCGAGATCCCATCGTCCATCGGAATCAGGACGTCCTGATTCGCGAACGTCGACGCCGGCGCTTCGCCGACGACGAGTACGAGTGCGGCCGCAAGTCCCGCTAGCCAGGCCTTCACCACGAAGCTGAAGGGTAGCGCCGTTCGCGCAGCGGGGTCAGACCCGGGGTCTGACCCCCGGCACGTCTCAACCAGACATGCCTCGGGGTCTGACCCCGGCTAGGCCTAGACTCCCCACCCATGGATCCGCGCCCCATCGGCATCTTCGACTCGGGCATGGGCGGCCTGACCGTCCTCCACGAGTGTCTCGTCACGCTCCCGCACGAGGACTTCGTCTACCTCGGCGACGGCGCGCGGCTGCCCTATGGCCCGCGCCCGCTCGACGAGATCCGCCGCTTCGCGAGCGAGATCGCGAGCTATCTGGAGCACCAGGGTGTCAAGCTGATCGTCGCCGCCTGCAACTCGGCCACCGCCGCGGCGCTCCCCGCTCTCCAACGCCGGCTCTCGGTTCCTGTGGTCGGCGTGCTCTCCCCTGAGGCTCACGCGGCGGTGCTCGCGACTCGGAACCGCTGCATCGGGCTCCTCGCGACCGAAGCCACAGTGACGAGCGGTCGGTACACGGAGCTCGTACGCGCACTCGACGCCGGAGCCGAGGTCGTCCCCGTGGCTTGCCCACGTCTCGTCCCGCTGATCGAGGGTGACGACCCGTTCGGCGAGGAGACGGCCGCCGCCGTTCGCGAATACGCCACTCTGCTCAAGGATGCCGGTGCAGACACGGTCATCCTCGGCTGCACCCACTATCCGCTGATCCGTCCGATTTTCCAGCGCGTCTTCGGGCGCGGAGTAACCCTCGTCTTCTCCGCCGAGGAAACTGCGCGCGAGGTTGCGGAGACCCTTGAGCGCAAGGGGATCGGGAACGACGAGTCGCGCGAGGGCGCATACCGCTTCCTGACCACGGGCGATCCGGAGCTCTTCCGCGCAATGGGCCGCCGATTTCTGCAGCTTCCGATCGACGCTGCCGAGCACGTCGAGGTGTCTGCGCTCGAGGCGGCGGCAGCGTGAGAGGCGACGGCAGACGATCCGACCAGCTCCGTCCCCTCGAGCTCGAAGTGGACTACCTCGAACAGCCGCACGGCTCAGTCCTGTACGCGCAGGGGAAGACGATCGTGCTCTGTACCGCCACCGTGGAAGAAGGCGTGCCGCGCTGGCTCGCTCGCAGCGGACGCGGCTGGATGACGGCCGAGTACGCGATGCTCCCGGCGTCGACGGGAGAGCGCACGCAGCGCGCTGTCTCACGCGGGCGACCAGACGGGCGCACGGTCGAGATCCAGCGGCTCATCGGCCGCGCGCTTCGCTCGGTGTGCGACTTCGAGGCGCTCGGTGAGCGGACGCTCTGGCTCGACTGCGACGTCCTCCAGGCAGATGGTGGAACCCGTTGTGCCGCCATCACCGGCGCCTGGATCGCCGCGAGCCGAGCGCTGGATCGCTTCGGGCTCTCGAAGGCATTGAGCGGCTCCATCGCAGCGGTCTCCGTCGGCATCGTCGGTGGCGAGGCCGTGCTCGATCTCGACTACGCGGAGGATTCGGGAGCGGAGACCGACATGAACGTCGTCATGACGGGAGACGGCCGTCTCGTCGAGGTGCAGGCGACTGCCGAGAAGGACCCGTTCTCGCGCGAGTTGCTCGACCAGCTCCTCGACCTTGCCGCGGGCGGGATCGACGAGCTCACCTCCGCCCAGGCGCAGGCTGCGGGCGAGTCTCGCGCTTGAGGCTACTGCTCGCCTCGCGGAATTCGAACAAGCTGCGAGAGCTTCGGGCGACTCTCCCTGACTTGGAGGTCGAGCTTCTCGAGATGTCCGACGAGCCGGTCGAGGACGGCGAGACGTTCCTCGACAACGCGCGGATCAAGGCGCGACACGGCAAGAGTCACGCTGCTCCCGACGCCTGGGTCGCGGGCGAGGACTCGGGAATCGAGGTCGCCGCGCTCGGGGGGCGTCCAGGCGTCGAGTCGGCGCGCTGGGCCTCGGACGGCGTCGCCCGCCTGCTCTCCGCGCTTGCCGGCGTCGAAAATCGCCGCGCCCGCTACGTCTGTGCGCTCGTCGTCGTCGCTCCAGGTGGCGACGAGATCACTGCCAGCGGGACGCTCGAAGGGGATATTGCGCTCGAGCCTCGCGGGACCGAAGGTTTTGGATACGACCCCATCTTCGTCCCGCTCGGCCAGACGGCGACGGTGGCCGAGCTCGGGAACGCGTGGAAAGTCGAGCACTCCCACAGGGCCAAGGCGGCCTCGGGGCTTGGAGAGGCTCTCGCCGAGCGCTGAAGGCTGGTAGCGTCGAGCGCCGATGGACGCAGCAGAGGCCATACGCGAGCTGACCGAGCTCTCGTCGCAGATCGAGTTCGCCGTCGTGCTCGGCGCGGACGGGTCGGTGCTGGCGTCGACGCAGGAGGATTTCGCCAAGGCCACCGCTCTCGCAAGCTCGACGCTCGAGCTGGTCGCCGCGGCTTTCGATCTGAACACGCAGCGGCTCGAGGTGACGCGCGTCGAGGTCGAGCTCGAGGATGGTGCGCTCTTCGTCCTGCGTGACAGTGGCCGGACGATCGCGGCCACTACCGGACCGGATCCGACGTCGGGTCTCGTCGTGTATGACCTGCGAACGTGCCTCCAAGGGATCGCCGAGGAGCCGAAGAAGAAGCGCCGGACTGCCCGGAAGGCGAAGGAGGACAGCGAATGAAGAAGCTCATTCGTCTCGCAGTTCTTGTCGGTCTGGCCATCTGGGCCTGGCGGCGCTTCGCGGGCGCCTCGGGGCCTCGTGAGCGAGCGGGCGTTTCGTATGCGGACGGCTCGTCCGTCGTCCTCGAGCCGGGTTCGGTCGGGTTCGAGCGGCTCGCTTCGATTGCTCGCGCGGCCCTCCGGCCGTGACGCACGACGAGCTCGGCTCGCTCCTCGTGGACCGCGCGTTGCTCGAGGGCGACTTCGTGTTGCGCTCGGGCCGGCGCTCGTCCTGGTATCTCGACAAGTACCGCTTCGAGACCGAGCCGGAGATCTTGCGCGCCCTCGGCGAGCGTCTCGCAGAGGCCGTGCGCGAGCACGAGCCGGAGGCCGTCCGGCTTGCCGGGCCGGCTCTCGGAGCGGTCGCGTTGGCAGCTTCGGCAGCAATGGCATCCGGTGTGCCGTTCATCATCGTCCGCGGTGAGACCAAGGAATACGGCACGGCAAGACGGATCGAGGGCCCGTTCGAATCGGGCGAGCTGGTGTGCCTTCTCGAGGACGTCGTCACCTCCGGCGGCGCACTCGCCGAGGCGGTGTCGGCTCTCCGAGATGAGGGCCTCGTTGTCCGCAATGCCGTCTGTGTCGTCGACCGGGAAGAGGGCGGCTCCGATGCTCTCGCGCGTCTCGGCGTGCGTCTCAGGGCGCTCTTTCGCGCAAGCGAGCTCCTGGAACTGCGAAAAACCGCCGCAAAACAGCACGGTTGAGCCAAATCCGAAGGGGTGTTAGGCTCCCTCGGTTCCATGAACTCGAATTCGACGTCAGGAGGAGAACAGTGACCAAGCAGGATTTCGTGGACGCCGTAGCCGATAAGGCCGGCATGTCCAAGCGTGATGCAGGCGCTGCGGTCGATGCGATGCTCGAAACGATCACCGGCGCCCTGAGGAGTCGCGACTCCGTCACCTTCACGGGCTTTGGAAAATTCTCGACCTCGGCGCGTGCGGCGCGCATGGGCGTCAACCCCCGGACGGGCGCGAAAGTCATGATCCCGGCGACAACGGTTCCCAAGTTCTCCGCTGGAAGCACGCTCAAGGCTGCGGTCAAGGGCGGTTAACGGCCTCGAGATCAGCGTTGCGAAAAGGCCGCCACGTGCGGCCTTTTCCTTGGCCTTGAAAGCGAACAGGTGTTCGTATAACCTCGGTTGGCATGCAGCTCTCGTTCGATGCCGCCGATCGCCTGGTCGAGCTGGTGCACGCACGGAGGGGGGCGGTCGCTGCGGAGGACGCGGCCCGCGTCCTGTTCGCTCTCGAGCGTGCGCCGACGACACTCGCGCGCAGCCTGCTCGCGGACGTCGTCGACGGTGATGCGCGACTGACCTGGCTCGGAACGCGCGTCGGCCTTGCCGGCGACGAATGCAGCGAGACGGCGATCGAGGACGCCGAGCTCGTCGTCTTCGATCTCGAGACGACGGGGCTCTCTGCGAGTCGCGATCGCATGTGCGAGATCGGGGCAGTCCGCGTTCGCTCGCTCGCCATCGACGAGACGTTCGAGACGCTGGTCGATCCCGGGGTCGTCCTCCCGCCGACGATCGCGGCCCTGACGGGGATCACCGCCGGGGAGCTCCGCGGCGCACCGCGAGCAGAGCTCGCCGTGCGGCGTTTCCTCGCGTTCGCCGGCGACGCGCCCCTCGTCGCGCACAACGCGAGGTTCGACGTCGGATTCCTCGACCGCGCGGTCGAGCAGCTCACCGGGCAGCGCGTAGCGGCGGCTGTCGTCGACACCGTGTGGCTTGCCCGACGGCTTCTGCACCGGCGCAGCGAGCGCTTCTCGCTCCAGCAGCTTGCGCACTTCTTCGGGACGACATGGCAGCCGTGCCACCGAGCGCTCCCGGATGCGCTTGCAACCACCGAGATCCTGATCGCGCTTCTCGGCCTCGCGCAGGAGCGCGGCGCTCGGACGATCAGTGACGTCGTCGAGCTCGCTGCGCCAAGGGCGCGTCGACTTCACTCGAAGCGCTCGCTCGTCGCCGGGGCGCCGACGACTCCCGGCGTCTATCTCTTCCACGATCGGAACGACACCGTGCTCTACGTCGGCAAGGCACGAGATCTGCGCGCACGGCTCCGCTCGTACTTTTCTGGGGATCGCCAGCGGCCGGCCGTCGAGGCCGCGCTGGGAGCTCTCGAGCGGGTCGAGTGGCGAGTGCTCGGGTCCGAGCTCGAGGCGGCGATCGAGGAGCTCCGGCTCATTCGCACCCTGCGCCCTCCGGCGAACGCCCGGGTCGGCCGGCCAGACCGGTACGTCTATCTCATGCGTCGCCGAGAGAGGTGGTCTGTCGTGTCGGAGCCTGGCCCGCTCGGGCCGATCACCAGCAAGCGCAAGGCGCAGCTCGCTGCGCGAGCGCTCGACGCGTTCGAGGGTGACGACCTCGCCGCGGCGATTCCGCCACTGCGCGCCAGGCTTCGGCGGCTCGCGCTCGACCTGCGCTTCGAGGATGCTGCGCGGCTGCGCGATCGTCTCAACGCCCTGGAGAACGTCGTCGAGCGAATCGCAGAGCTCGACCGACTCCGGCGCTCGAGCCTCTGCGTTCTCGCACCGGCGCGAGAGCCGGGCTTTCGACGTGCGTTCTTCGTCTTCGGCGGCCGGGTGTCGGCCCGAACGCTCGTCCAGGGTCCCGCCGGAAAGCTCGAGGTCGAGTCGGGTCTTGCCGAAGCCGCGCTCGCCGGGCCGTCGCTCGCGCCTGAGGACGCAGACGAGCTACTCGTCGTCTCCGGGTTCCTGCGGCGACCTGGGCCCGAGCTACGGCTCGTCTCTCTCGACGCCTCCGAGATCCTCGCCGCGTAGCCTTTGGGTCGTGGAAGTCGCCAACTTCGCCGATCGGCTTGTGGAGGCCGTGACGCGCAAGCACAGCCAGCTCGCGGTCGGGCTTGATCCGCGGCTCGACCTGCTGCCGATGGAACTGCGCGGTGAGGCCGTGCTCGGGCGCGCAGCGGCGGCTTCCGCGATTGCGCGCTTCTGCAAGGGGATCGTCGACGCTGTCGGGCCGTACATCGTCGCTGTGAAGCCGCAGGCGGCGTTCTTCGAGGCGCTCGGCTCGGATGGATTCAAGGCGCTCGAAGAGGTCTGCGACTATGCGCGCTCGACGGGATTGCTCGTTCTGCTCGACGCGAAGCGCGGCGACATCGGCTCGACGTCGCGGGCGTACTCGATTGCGTTCCTCGAGCCGCGTGACGGAGATCCGCCGCTCGCCGATGCGATGACTGCGAGCCCGTATCTCGGCCATGACTCGGTCGAACCCTTCCTCGCAGCGTGCCGCCGGTATGGCGCGGGCGTGTTCTTCCTCGTGCGCACGTCGAACGCCGGTGCGGCCGACGTGCAGGACCTCGCATTGTCGGACGGACGTCCGCTCTGGCATCACGTCGCCGAGCTCGTACGGGAGTGGGGAGAGCCGCTCATCGGGGAGAACGAACTCTCGAGTGTCGGCGCCGTCGTTGGTGCGACGCACCCACGGGCCGTCTCCGAGGCGCGGCGACTGCTCCCTCAGTCGCCGATCCTGCTCCCCGGTGTGGGTGCGCAAGGCGCGACCCCGGCGGATGTCGCGCGAGCCTTCACGACAGGACCTGCGAGTGCACTTGTCACTGCGTCCCGGTCGGTCATCTATGCGTACCGGGACACGGACACAGACTGGCGCGTGGCGGCAGGCGCCGAGGCCGAGCGGCTCGCGACCCAGGTCTGGTCGGCGGCAGGCTGGTAGTGCGTCTCCAGTACAGTGTCGCGCCGGTGCTGCGCAGGGCTCTGATCGCCGTTGTCGTCGTCGCGGCCGCACTCGCGGCACCCGTACAGGCTTCACCGACGCCCCCCGTCATAGACGCCGCGGCGTGGTACCTCGTCGGCGAGGACGGTGCCGTGCTCGCGACGAACAAGGCGAGACGAGAGCGCGCGATCGCGAGCATCACGAAGCTGATGACGGCGATCGTCGTCCTGGAGCAGGCATCTCTCTCCGACGTCGTGCGTGTAAGCCCGCGCGCCGCCGGAGTCGGTGAGTCGACCGTCTATCTGCGCGCAGGGGAAGAGCTTACGACGGGAGCCCTCCTCAGGGCGATGCTCGTTCGGAGCGCGAACGACGCAGCCGAGGCGCTGGCCCTTCACGTCGGAGAGGGCTCGACAGAACAGTTCGTGGCGCTTATGAATGCGAAAGCACGTGAGCTTGGACTCACCGACACGAACTTCGAGAACCCGCACGGCCTCGACGCGCCGGGACACGTCTCGAGCGCCCGCGATACCACGGCCCTCGTTCGCTACGCGCTCGGCGTGTCGTTCATTCGCGACGCGTTGTCCCGGTCGACGGTCTCGCTTCCCGGAGGGAGAGTCTTCCCGACGACGGATGACCTGCTCGTGAGCTGGCCCGCCCTCGTCGGGGGAAAGACCGGGCACACGCGGGCGGCCGGGTGGTCGGAGGCCGCTGCCGCCAAGAAAGGCGGGGTCACGGTTTACGGAACGGTGCTGGGCAGCGATACGCGCAGCTCCCGCAACGGTGCGCTCCGGGAGCTTCTCACGTTCGGCTTGGCGCAGTACCGCCGTACTACCGCAATCGACGCGAGCCGGGTCTATGCGGAGGTCGAGACCGGTTACGGCCAGCCGCCCGTGAAGCTCGTGGCTCCCCGCTCCGTTGCACGTACCGTCCGGCTCGGAACTCCGCTCGTCGAGCGAGTCGTCGCGCGGTCGTCCGTCGTGCTCCCCGTTCGCAAGGGCCAGCGTCTCGGCCGGGTCGAGGTGTACGCCGGCAAGCGACTCGTAGCGTCGTCAAACCTCGTCGCGGCCGCCGCGGTCGGTGAGCCGGGGTTGTTGGGGAAGGCCAAGTGGGTTACGACGCAAACCGCCGGGAACCTCTGGGGGATCTTCACGTGATCGTCACCGTCACGGTCAACGCTGCACTCGACCGGACGCTCACCGTGCCCGTGTTCCAGATCGGCTACCGCCACCGCTCGAGCGAAGTTCTCACTCTCGCGGGCGGCAAGGGAATCAACGTCGCTCGCGCACTCAAGCTCCTCGACGTACCGGTCGTGGCGACCGGGCTCGCAGGGGGCCGGACGGGAACGCGGATTATCGAGGAGCTGACCTCGGAGGCCATCCTGAACGACTTCGTCCGCATCGCTGTCGGGTCGCGCACGTCGACGGCTGTGGTGGATCCGACCGCGGGCACGTACACCGAGATCAATGAGTGGGGCCCCGAGGTGACGACCGTCGAGCTCGACATGCTCACGGACAAGCTCCACTACCTGTCTCGTGGAGCCGACTTCGTCGTTCTGTCCGGCTCGCTGCCACGAAAGGTGCCGACGTCGTTCTACGCGGACACGATCCGCGATCTCGCGCGGCGCGACGTTCGCGTCGTGCTCGACAGCGAGGGAGAGCCGCTCCGTCTCGGCGCCGAGGCTGCGCCCTTCCTG
>Ga0224510_10002140_pt1 | contig 12167 bp, 13 predicted proteins | sample SF_May12_sed_USG_FD_170161 | JGI IMG/M metagenome (GOLD analysis project Ga0224510, IMG submission 170161) | Sediment microbial communities from San Francisco Bay, California, United States - SF_May12_sed_USGS_4_1 | ecosystem: Environmental > Aquatic > Marine > Sediment | place: USA: California... | reverse complement strand
GCGACGTCCGGGATTCACCGACGCCGCTGCTCCAGATGTGGCGGAGCCGCTGGTGAATCGGTTCGTGGCTCGCCTGCGCGCCAGCGGGAACCGGGTTGCGACCGGGCGCTTCGGAGCAGAGATGGAACTCGAGCTGGTGAACGACGGGCCGTTTACCCTGGTGCTCGACTCGGAGCGCGACCTGGCGGTCGCACCGGGGTAGGTCGGCTCAGACCTTTTCGGCGGTCCGCTGGCAGCGGGAGCAGGCCTTGATGCGCACCATGCTGCCGTTGCGCTCGACAACCATCGGCTGCAGGTTGGGAATCCAGCGCCGCAGGGCCCGCTTGCGGTTCATACCAACCGACTGGGGGTTCCAGCCGGTGATCGGCTTCTTGCCGCAGATCTCGCACTCGCGTGCCATGGGGAATCTCCAATCACGAACGAACCGGCGCACCATCCTCAGCGTCGCCGGAACGCGCCGATCGTAGCACGCTAGGATCGGCCCATGCAATCAGCCCGGCGTCGAGCCGGCGATCCACCCGGCCGCCAGCCGCCGTCGGGGCTGGATGCCGCGGATCTCGATCGCCCGATCCGAGACGTGCTGCCGGAGCTTGCGCGGGGCGTCGCCGCGCTCGCACGCCTGGGGATCGCCACGCCTCGCCAGGCACTCTTCCATCTTCCATTCCGCTACGACGACTTCAGCGATCTGCGGCCGCTGGGCGAGCTGCTGCCCGACGAGAAGCAGTCGGCGCGCGTGCGCGTGGTGGAGGTGCGTGTCGAGAAAGGGTTCGGCCGCCGCCCTCAGCGCGTGATCGCGCAGCTCGCCGACGATACCGGCACCGCCGAGGCGATCTGGTTCGGGCGCCAGTTCGTGGAGCAGCGTCTAGCCCGGCTCGCTCCCGGCGCCGAGCTTGTCTTCAGCGGCAAGGTGGCTCTGCGCGGCTGGCGGCCGCAGTTCGTCGGCCCGGACTTCTCGGCGGTGGGATCCGATTCGGTGCATACCGGACGGGTGGTCCCGGTCTATCGCCTCGCCGGGGGAGTGACCCAGAAGCGGGCTCGTGATCTGCTGGCGCGCGTGCTCGAGCGGGCGCTGCCGGCCGTGAGCGACCCGCTGCTGCCCGAGGAGCGAGGCTCACTGCCGACGCTCGACGAGGCACTGGCCGCCGCGCACTTCCCCGAGGAGGCGATCGACGTGGCCGCCGCACTTGACCGGCTCGCCTTCGATGAGTTGCTCGCTCTGCAGCTCAGCCTCGCCCAGGCACGCGTCGCCCGGGAGGGGCTGCACGCCGCCCGTGTGGTGGTCGACCGGGAGGAACTCGAGCGGTTGACCGCTTCGCTGCCGTTCGTGCTCACCGGTGACCAGCGCCGTGCGGTCGACGAGATCATCGCGGACCTTGCCAGCGACCGTCCGATGCGCCGGCTGCTGCAGGGCGATGTGGGGAGCGGCAAGACGGCGGTCGCCGCCGTCACGCTCGCGGGCGTCGTGCGCGCCGGCTGGCAGGGGGTCCTGATGGCACCGACCGAGATCCTCGCCCGGCAGCACCACGGCGGCCTGGCGCCGCTCCTGGCGACACTCGGCGTCCGGGCGGAGTTCCTGTCGGGCTCCCTGCCGGCAGCCGCTCGGCGACGGATTCACGACGCCATTGCGGCTGGCGAGATCGACGTCGTGATCGGTACGCATGCCGTCATCAGCGAGGCGGTGACCTTCCGCGACCTGGGGCTCGCGGTGGTTGACGAGCAGCATCGCTTCGGCGTGGCGCAGCGCGCGGCGCTCCAGGCCAAGGGGGCGGGGCTTGAGCCCCATGTCCTGGCGCTGACAGCCACACCGATCCCGCGCACGCTGGCACTGACCTTCTACGGCGATCTGTCGATCAGCACCATTCGGGAACTGCCGCCGGGGCGCCAGCCGATCCGTACCGAGGTGCGAAATCGAACAGCGCTGCCACGCATCGAGGCGTTCCTGGCATCCGAAGCCGCGGCAGGCCGCCAGGGGTTCGTGGTCGTCCCGCTGATCTCGGAGAGCGAGGCGCTCACGGTCGCCTCGGCCGAGGCAGAGGTGGAGCGGCTGCGGGCGGCGCTGCCGCAACTGCGCGTCGGTCTGGTGCATGGCCAGCAGCGGGCGACTGATCGCGACGCAACCATGCAGGCGGTCGCGGCGGGGGAGATCGACCTGCTGGTGGCCACCTCGGTGATCGAGGTCGGGATCGACGTGCCGAATGCATCGGTGATGCTCGTCGAGGACGCGGAGCGCTTCGGCCTGGCCCAGCTGCACCAGCTCCGCGGCCGTGTCGGGCGCGGGACGGATCGCTCCTTCTGCATCCTGCTCAGTGACAGCGTCGATGAACTCGCGCGACGGCGCCTCGAGGTGATCCGTTCGTCGTCGGATGGATTCGCCATCGCCGAGGCAGATCTCGAGCTGCGGGGAGCGGGAAACCTGCTCGGGACGCGCCAATCCGGGCTTCCGCCGCTCCGCGTGGCGTCGCTCTTCGAGCCGCGCCATATCGCGCTGGCCGAGCGGGCCCGTGATCTTGCCAACGATCTGGTCGCGGGCGACCCGCAACTGGCCCGACGACCGGCACTCCTCAGGCTCCGCGACGACTTCGCCTCCCCCGAGGACGATGGGGAGGTGGCCTGATGCGGGTGATCGCAGGGAGCGCCCGCGGCCTGCTGCTGGTCGCGCCGAAGGACCCCCGGACACGCCCGATCGCCGACCGCGTCAAGGAGACTCTCTTCGCCATCCTGGGCGATCGAGTTCCCGACACGCGGGTCCTCGACCTGTACGCCGGGACCGGCGCGATCGGGATCGAGGCGTTGTCGCGCGGGGCCGCACACGCCACGTTCGTCGAGCGCAGTCGCGAGGCGCTGATCGCCATCCGCGACAATCTCGCCAGAACCGACATGCTGGTCCGGGCATCGGTGCACGCGGGCGACGTCGAGACCTTCCTGGCAGCCGATTCCGCGGGCGCCTTCGGGCTCGCCTTCGTGGATCCGCCGTACGCGGAGCGTGCTATCCTCGCGCCGCTCGAGCGGCTCGTGCCGCACCTGGCGCCTGGGGCGACGGTGGTGGTCAAGCACTTCTGGAGAACGCCGATTCCGCAGGTTCCCGGGCTTGCCCGCTGGCGCGAGCGGCGATTCGGCGAGACCGGCCTCACTTTTCTCGAGGCGACCGGCAGAACCGATGCAGCGGAGGAGTGATGAGTCGCGTCGCCGTCTTTCCCGGTTCCTTCGACCCGATGACGAATGCCCACCTGGACGTCGCACAGCGGGCCGCCGCCCTCTTCGATCATCTCGTGATCGGCGTGCTGAACAACTCCAGGAAGACGCCGCTCTTCAGTGTCGAGCAACGGGTCGCCCAGATCCAGCAGACGGTTGCGCCGTTCGGGCCACACGTCGAGGTGAAGGCGTTCGATGGCCTCACCGTCGACTTCGCCCGGCGGTCGGGCGCGGGGTTCATCGTGCGAGGCCTGCGCGCGGTGAGCGACTTTGAGGCCGAACTCCAGATGGCCCACACCAATCGCAAGCTGCAACCGGCGGTCGACACCGTATTCCTGATGTCGGCGCTCGAGTACGGGTACGTCTCGAGCAGCCTCGCCAAGGAGGTCGCCCAATTCGGCGGCGACGTGACCCCCATGGTGCCGGCCGCGGTCGCCACCGCGCTGCACGAGCACTTCTCGGCTCGATCCTGAGGGGCACCGCCCCACGGCTATAATCCTCGGCGACGATCGGTCGCCGAGGAGGGCGCAGCCACGGACATCCTCTTTTTGGTCGAGCGGCTCGAGTCGCTCGTCGCCACCAGCAAGAAACTGCCACTCACCAACAACGTGGTGGTCGATCAGGCCGCGCTCCTCGAGCTGATCGACCAGCTGCGCGTTTCGGTGCCGCCCGAAGTGCACCAGGCCCAGAGGGTGACCGAAGAGGCCGCGCGCATCGTCGAGCGAGCCCGGGACGAGGGCGACGCGGTCATCGCCCGCGCGCAGGAGCAGGGGGCCCGCATGCTCGAAGAGCGGGAGCTGGTCCGGATGGCGCAGCAGCGAGCGACAGAGATCATCGAGGCTGCCAGTCGCGAGTCTGCCGAGGTTCGACGCGGCGCCGATGAATACGCTGCCGGCGTCCTGATTCGTCTCGAGGGGGAGTGCATCAAGGCATTGACCAGCATCAAGCGCGGGATCGACATGCTGGACGACCGCCATCGACCGATCCGCACCGAGGACGGCGTCACGCCGACCCCCATCGACGTTCAGCCGAGTGAAGCCGTTCCGGGGTCGTGACCCTGCTCAACGCGGCGGGCCTGCTACGTGAGGGAGCCGGAGCCACTCGCGAGTACGCCCTGCGAGACCGGTACCTGTCGATCGGTCCTGAGGTGGAGCTCGCCGGCCCCGTGAGCGGCACGTTGCGACTGCAGCGCACCAATCGCGGCATCCTGCTGCGCGGCTCGCTCAACACTTCGCTGCGCCGAACCTGCTCACGATGCCTGGAGCCATTCGAGGAAGCCGTGGCGGTCATCCTGGCCGAGGAGTACCTTCCGAGCGTCGATCCTGAGCGTGGGACACCACTGGCCCCGCCGGCCGCCGATGAGGAGGCGCTTCGACTGGACGAACGCCACCAGATCGATCTCGTACCTGTCCTCCGCGACGAGCTCGTACTCGGCGAGCCGATGCATCCGCTCTGCCGGCCAGACTGTCCCGGGCTGTGTCCCGGCTGCGGACGCAACATGGCGGTGGGCAGCTGCGATTGCTCCACGTTCGAGCCGGACCCTCGATTGGCCGCGCTCGCCGCGCTGCTGCCTCCGGAGACGGACTGAATGCCGTCGGGACCGATTGGCACGTTCGCCGGTCGGGCGGACGCCCGGTATACTGCGGCGTTGCCAATTTCACGAACCTAGGTAGGAGTCACGCGTGGGCGTTCCCAAGCGAAAGGTATCCAAGTCGCGGCAGGGCGAGCGCCGCTCGCACCTGGCGATCAGCGGGCCGCCGCTCGTGGAGTGCACCCACTGCCACGAGCTCAAGCGCTCGCACCACGTCTGCCCGACCTGCGGGTACTACGACGGCCGCGAAGTCGTGAGCGTCGAGTCGACCCCGCCGGCTGAAGGCCAGCGCTGACGGCCGCGCCGCTGATGCGCATCGCGGTCGACGCGATGGGTGGCGACTTCGCTCCACGCGAAGTCGTGCGCGGCGCCATCAACTACGCCGCCTCTCACGCGGACGAGGTGATCCTCGTCGGTGACGTACCGCGCATCGAGTCCGAGATCGCGGAGTACGGCCACGGGCACCCGGCGAGCCTTTCGTTCGTGGACGCGCCGGAGGTGATCGAGATGGGGGAGCACCCGGCCACCGCGCTGCGCGCCAAGCGCCGCTCATCGATCCGCGTGGCGACCGACCTCGTCCGGGATGGAGAGGCTGATGCTGTCGTCAGCGCCGGGTCGACCGGCGCGACCATGGCTGCAGCCGTCTTCCGGCTCGGCCGGATCGACGGCATCGATCGCCCCGCTCTCGCCGCGCACCTGGTCACCGCGACCGGCCCGATCATGCTGCTCGACGTCGGAGCGAACGTGGATTCGGAGGCGGCCAATCTCGTCCATTTCGCCGTGATGGGATCGATCTACGCTGAGCACGTCCTCAAGGTCGATCGCCCGCGCGTCGGTCTCCTCAACATCGGCGAGGAGAAGGACAAGGGAGACACGCTCGCACGAGAAGCGCACCGTCGGATGCGCGAGCTCGACCTGAACTTCGTGGGCAACGTCGAGGGGAACGACCTTGTCGCGCACGCGGCGGATGTGGTGGTCTGCGACGGCTTCGTCGGGAACGTCGTGATCAAGTTCTTCGAGGGGTTGACCGGCTACATCTTTCGGTCGCTGCGGACGGACCTGCAACAGGGACCGGTGGCACCGCTCGCGCTCCTGGCGCTCAAGCCGGGCTTTGATCGCATGAAGCAGCGTTTTGACTACGAGCAGTACGGCGGCGCACCGCTGCTGGGCGTTCGCGGCGTGAGCATCGTGACCCACGGCCGGGCCCGTGCACGGATGATCGAGCACGCCATCCGGGTGGCGTCCGAGGCGGCGGCGGAACGGATCCCCGATCTCATCGGCGCCTGGACACAGCATCACCCTGCGCTGGCGCGCCAGGACGCGGCCGACATCGTCGCCGACGGCACCGAGCCGCTGGTGACCGGGTCGGGGATGGTCGGCTGAGCAGCACGGTGTCCCGCTCTCGCCGCAGCGTGAGCGCCAGCCCCGGCTTCCAGGCGCGACGCCTGGCCATGCTTGCGCTCTTCGAAGACGAGTTCCGGCCGACGGCTGCGCTGAGCGCGCTGGAGCGGCTCGGTGACGACGAGGGAGCCGCGGAGCCGGTCGTCGAGCACGCCCGCGTGATCGTCGCCGGCGTGCTGGCACAGGAGCCGCAGCTTGACGTGGAGATTGCGGTCTACGCCCCCGCCATACCGGTGAGCGAACTGGGTCGGATTGAGCGCACGATCCTCCGGAGCGCCGTGTGGGAGATGCTATACTCCGCCGCGACCTCGACCAGGGAGACGATTCGCGACGCGGTCTCCCTCGCCGGGACGTACGCCGGGGAAGCGGCCCGCCGCCTCGTGAACGGCGTCCTCCGCAGCATTGCAGGCGCATCAGGTAGAGGAGGCTGACGGTGAGCGACGGAACCACGTACGACCGGCTCAAAAAGATCATCGTCGAGCAGCTCGGCGTCGATGAGGAAGAGGTCACCGCGCAGGCCTCGTTCGTCGAGGACCTGAATGCTGACTCGCTCGATCTCGTCGAGTTGATCATGAGTCTCGAGGAAGAGTTCGGGATGGAGATCTCGGACGAAGACGCCGAGAAGATTCAGAAGGTCCAGGACGCGGTTGACTTCATCGGGGATCACCAGCAGTAGCGATCGGGGGAAATGGCCATCCCGGACCTCGACGAGCTGGGTGACCGACTCGGCGTCGTCCTGCGGAATCCGGAGGCCATGCGCCAGGCGCTGGTCCACAGTTCCTTCCTCAACGAGAACCCTCAACAGGTATCGGGGCACAACGAGCGCCTCGAGTTTCTTGGGGATGCCGTCATCGGCCTGGTCGTCAGCAGTCTCCTGTACGACCGGTATCCCGCCGAGGACGAGGGCTTCCTGACCGCCCGCCGCGCCGCACTCGTGAACCGGACTGCCCTCGCCGCGCTCGGCCAGCGACTCGGCCTGGATCGCCAGCTGATGCTCGGGCGGGGTGAGGCCGAGGCGGGCGGCGCGACGCGCCCCTCGCTCCTGGCCGGCGCTTTTGAGGCCGTTGCGGGTGCCCTCTTCCTTTCCGAAGGGATGTCCATCACGCGCCGATGTCTGCGGCGGCTGTTTGCCGAGCAACTCGCGCCGGCGCCGGACGCGGGACCGCCGAAGTCTGCCAAGAGCCAGCTCCAGGAGTGGAGTCAGCGCAACTACCACCTGAAGCCGCGCTACGAGGTGCTCGAAACCGAAGGCCCGGCCCACAGCCAGATGTTCACCGTCGCGGCCGGCGTCGGGGACCGCCGGCTGGCCGTCGGTCAGGGCACGAGCCGGCAACGTGCCGAAGAGGAGGCGGCCGCGATGGCGCTTGGCGTGCTCCGTACTCCGACGGAACCGGTTCGGGGACAAGCCGGAGCATCGGAGGAACCGAGGTGAGCCGCCTGAAGGAGTTGCGGCTGCACGGCTTCAAGACGTTTGCGGATCCGACCCGGTTCGTCTTCGAGCGCGGCGTGAACGCGGTGATCGGCCCAAATGGATCGGGCAAGAGCAACATGGCCGACGCGATCCGCTGGGTGCTGGGCGAACAGTCGAACCGGTCTCTGCGCACGCGGCGTGCCGACGAGGTCATCTTCGCGGGGAGCGACGCGCGGAAGCCGCAGGGGATGGCCGAGGCGATCCTGACCCTCGATAACACCGACGGATGGCTCCCGGTCGACTTCGCCGAGGTGTCGATCGGTCGTCGTGCGTATCGGTCCGGCGAGACCGAGTACCTGGTCAACGGTGCCCGCGCCAGGCTGAAGGACGTGGTCGAGCTGCTTGCCGGCGGCCGGCTGGGAGCCAATGAGCTGGTGGTGGTCGGCCAGGGAACCGTCGATGCAGCCCTCTCGCTGCGACCCGAGGAGCGGCGCCAGCTCTTCGAGGAGGCGGCCGGGGTCAAGAATCTCCAGGTTCGGCGCAACGAGGCAACGGGGCGGCTCGCGCGAGCGCGCGACAACCTGAGTCGGGTCTCCGACGTGATCGGTGAGTTACGTCCCCAGGTACGGAAGCTAGCGGTGCAGGCGCAGCACCAGCAGGAACATGACGCGCTGGGCCAGCGGGCCCGCGCATTGATCACCGAGGAGGCGCGACGTCGCGAGACCGCCGCGCGCGATGCGCTCGGGAGTTCGCGCCGCGCCGCAGCCGCAGCAGCCGCCGCGCTGGACGAGTTTCGCGCGGGCCAGAACGCGGGTCGAGAGCGGTTGGCCGCCGCGGAGCGAGCCTACTGGGAGGCTGAATCCGTCGCCCGTGCCGCCGGTGAGCACCACGGCTTGACGCGGGAGGCCCTCATCCGTGCGGAGGGACGCGCCGAGACGCTCGTCGCCCGCAGCACTGAGATGGCCGAGTCGATCGCGCGGCGGGAGGCGGAACTCTCAGACCTTGAGCGGCGACTGCGTGCCTCTGAACAGCCTGATGCCTCGGAGGTCGACATCGCGATCGCCGCCGCCCAGCGAGCAGAGATCGACTGGCAGGAATCGGTCGAAGCGCTCGCGTCGGCCGATGCGGCGCTGCTGGCCGCCGAGGATGCGCTAGCGCGGACTCGCCTCCTTCACGCCACACGCATCGCGGGCGAGGCGAGACGCGGCGAACTGCTGGCGCGCGCCCAGACCCTGCGCACGCGCATCGAGCGCGAACTCGCGACCACCACGACCGCCGTTGCCGGCTTGCAGGAGACGAGCGCAACCGCAGTGGCGGCCTTGGCCGCGGCCGAACAGACGGCCGCAGGCGCGCGCGGACGAGCCGAGCGCGCGGTCGCGGAGCATGACGCGGCTGCGCCTCGGGCGGACGCCGCCCGCGTCGCGGCCTCGTCGCTGGCGGAGCGGGTTGGTGCATTGCGGAGCGAACTCGAAGCGCTGCACGAGCGTGCGGAGCGGGGCAGCCGGCTCGGCACGCTGCTCACCGCCGCGGGGTGGCGCACGCTGCTCGACGCGATCGACGCGCCGGAGGAAACCTGGCCGGCGATCGAAGCGGTGGTTGGGGGTGAGCTCGAACAGGCGCTCGTCTGGCAGGAGGGCGACCTTGTCGAGCGACTGGCGGAGGCTCGCGGCACCGTGCGCCTGGTGGCAGCGGCGGCACGCGGGGACGTGACGCAGTACGCCGCCGAACGCACGGCCGCCCTGGCCGCGGTGCGCGGGGAGCGCACCCTCGCCGAGTGGATCGCCGCGGAGTCGGCGCCGCTCGTGTTTCAGCATGCCGTGGTCGCTCCAGACGTGGGGGCACTCCTGCGCGGCTGGCGCGCTCTGCCGCCAGGGTGGTGTGCCGTCACCGCGCACGGCGACCTCGCGGATGGACGCGGGCTCGTGGCAGTGCGCGGCCGTGGCGATGCCCCGAGCGCCGAGGGAGCCAGGCAGCACGTCCGCCGCCGCGAGGTGGCCGACGCCCTGGCACAGCTCGAGATGGCGCATGCGGACGCCCGCACGGCCGCTGCCGTCACGCTCACTGCCCTCAACGAGGCGGGCCGGCAACGGGTGGTCGCGGTCGCCGAGCGGGACGAGGCGGATCGCCGCCTGGTGCAGGCGCGATCCGAGACCGAGGCCGCCGAGGCGAACCTGGCAAGGGCTCGTCGCGACGCGGGTGAGTTGGCGATCGAACTCGAACAGGCGCGCGGGACGGAGCTCGCCGCTCGGGACGCGCCCGGCCGGGTCGAGTCCGATGACGAGATCGCGCCGCTGACGTTGATCGCCGAGAAGGCACGGGCCGCGCGAGACGCGGCAGCCGCCAACCGGGACCAGCACCGTGACGCGTGGCGCACAGCCCGCACCGCCGCGGAGGAAGCGGAGCGACGCTCGGGCGGGTACCGTGGGGAACTCGCGAACCTTGAGGCTCGTCGCGCGCAGCTTGCCGCAGCGGTCCCCGGCGACGAGGCGGCGCTGAGGTCACTCGACCTTGAGCGAGCCGCGGCCGAGCGCGCCATGGCGACGGCGCGTGGCGCAGCCGAGGCTGCGGCGGCCGACCGGGCGGCGGCCGATACCGAACGCGACCGACTCCGCGCGGAGCTCCTCGAGATGGAGCGCACCCGCGGCTCGGCTGGCGATCGGGTGGCCGACCTCGAGCGAGCCGCACAGGCGGCCGCGATCGAAGCTTCGCGGCATGAGGATGCGCTGGCCGCCCTCGCGCGGGAGCGCGACATGGCGCTTGAGTCGCTCGATCTGGCGGGCACGCCGGCCCGTGGTGTCGAGCCTGAGCAGCCGCTGGCGGCGGACGTGGCTGCGCTCGCGACCCCGGACCTGGAGAGCGAACTCCGCCGCGTCCGACGGACGCTGGCGCAGATAGGCCTGGTCAACCCGTTCGCCGTCGAGGAGCACCGGGAGATGGCGGAGCGCCTCGATGGCCTCGCCGCGCAGGACACGGATCTGACCGCAGCGATCGCCGCCACCGAAGAGCTGATCATGCGCCTGGACGCGGAGATCACTGCCATGTTCCACGCGGCGTTCACCGCGATCGGAGCGAAGTTCGACGAGTTCTGCCAGACCCTGTTCGGCGGCGGATCGGCGTCGCTCCAACTTTCGGAGAGCGAGGATGGTGATGCTCCGGGTGGGATCGAGATCACCGTCCGCCCGCCCGGGAAGCGCACGCAACGGCTCTCCATGCTGTCAGGCGGCGAGCGCGCACTCACCGGAGTTGCCCTCCTCTTCGCCATGCTGAGCGTCAACCCGGTCCCGTTCTGCATCCTCGACGAGGTCGATGCCGCGCTCGACGAGGCGAACATCGGCCGATTCGCAGGCGCGCTGCGGCTGTTGTCGGAGCAGATCGACTTCGTGGTGATCACCCACAACCGCGCCACGATCGAGGTCGCCGACACCATCTATGGCGTGACCATGACCGATGCGGCCGTGTCGAAGGTCCTCTCGCTGCGGCTGGCCGACCTGCCCGTCGAGGTGGCGGTCGGATGATGCGGCGGCCCCGCCGCGAGCCGAGCGGACTGGGGCTTCGACCGCAGCCCCAGGGATTGGGAGCGCGGTTGCGCTCCCTCTTTGCCGGACCGACCGATGCCGCCACCTGGGAGCAGGTCGAGGAGGAGCTGATCGCCGCGGATGTTGGCGCGGCCACCACGCTCGAGCTGGTCGACGCCGCCCGCGAGCGCGCCGGTTCGATCGGCGTCGACGCCCGCCGCGCCCTTGGGGACGAGATCACGGCCCGCCTCGAGCGGGTCGGGTGCGGAACCTTCGAGCTCGGCCCAACGCCATCGGTGATCCTGGTTGTCGGCATCAATGGCACGGGGAAGACGACCACGATCGCCAAACTCGCTGCAAGACTGCAGGGTGAAGGTCGCTCGGTGATCCTCGGTGCGGCGGACACCTTTCGCGCGGCGGCGACCGAGCAGCTGCGCCTGTGGGGCGAACTTCTCGCCATCCCGGTGATCGCCCAACGGGCCGGTGCCGATCCGGGGGCCGTCGCCTTCGACGCGCTCGCGGCGGGGGAGTCCCGCGGCGCCGACGCGGTGATCATCGACACCGCGGGACGTCTCCACGACAAGGCTCACCTGATGGCTGAACTCGCGAAGATCAAACGTGTGGTCGAGCGACGCATGCCCGGCCAGCCGCGCCACGTGCTGCTGGTGGTCGACGCGGCCACCGGTCAGAACGGCCTCGCCCAGGCGCAGACCTTCGGCCGCGAGGTGGGTGTCACCGGGATCGTGCTGACCAAGCTCGACGGGACAGCCAAGGGAGGGATCGCGGTCGCCATCGTCGAGCAGCTCGGCCTGCCCATCCTCTTCGCCGGCGTGGGCGAGGAGATCGAAGACCTGGCTCCCTTCGTACCGGCGTCGTACGTGGAGTGGCTCCTCGCGGGCTGAGCGACCCGCACGAGCCGGGTCGGCGGAATTGCTGGCTTGAGCCGACGACCCTAGAATGGGCGGCCGCCCGATGCGGCGCTGATCACATCCCGCAGATCGGTCCATCCATGTTCGAATCGCTGTCCGTACGCCTGCAGGGCGTCGTCGACCGCCTT
>Ga0224510_10002138_pt1 | contig 12172 bp, 10 predicted proteins | sample SF_May12_sed_USG_FD_170161 | JGI IMG/M metagenome (GOLD analysis project Ga0224510, IMG submission 170161) | Sediment microbial communities from San Francisco Bay, California, United States - SF_May12_sed_USGS_4_1 | ecosystem: Environmental > Aquatic > Marine > Sediment | place: USA: California... | reverse complement strand
GGTCACCAAGGGCGATGCCTGTTTGCTGTATTTGATTTCTGAAACTACCGACGAACTCATTCTTCGTGCCTCGAAAAATCCGCATCCACGGCTCATCGGGCGGATATCCATCGGGTTGGGAGAAGGGATCACCGGGTGGGTAGCAAGAGAAAAAGTCCCGGTAGTGATTCCTCGAAATGCGAGCGATGACGCCAGATTTAAGTTTTTTCACCGCCTGCCGGAAGATCGATATCAGGCCTTTGTGTCAGTGCCGATTATGAGTAAGGGGGAAATTATCGGAGTCATCAATGTGCAGCATAAGCGGCCCAAGCGGTATGCCGAAGAGACGCTGGCCCTCTTACTCACCATTGCCAATCAAGTCGGCGGGGCCATAGCCAATGCCCGACTTTATGATGAAATGCGGCAAAAAGCCCGTCGCCTCGAAACACTTTCACAGGTTTCGGAAACGGTGGCCTCTAATCGACTGATAGAGGATGTCCTCCAATTAATTGTTACCATGACGGCTCAGCTGATGAATTCAAAGATTTGCTCAATCATGCTGGTCGACCAGAATTCGGGGGAACTTCGTATTGCCGCCACCCAAAGCTTAAGTGATGCGTACCGGCGAAAGCCGCCATTGAAGGTTGGGCAGAGCATGAGCGGCCGGGCCGTTCAAGATCAATATCCGGTTTATGTCCCGGATGTGACCGCAGAAGATGGATATTTCTATCGGGATTTGGCTAAACAGGAGGGATTGCATTCATTATTGTCTGTCCCCATGCTGATGAAGGATAACTCGATAGGGGTTATTAATGTCTACACCTCCAGTTATCATGCGTTTTCAGATGAAGAGGTCAAGACACTACAAGCCATTGCGAATCAATCCGCGGTCGCCATTGAGCATACCCGACTCATGGAGAAATCTTTTGAGATGCAGGAGGCATTGGAAGTTCGAAAATTGGTTGAGCGCGCCAAAGGGTTTTTAATGGCGTCCAAGGGGTTGTCAGAGCCTGAAGCGTTCCGTCTCATGCAGCGCCAAAGCATGAATCTTCGAAAATCCATGAGGGAAATCGCGGATGCTATTATTCTTGCGGAGGAACTTCAACGCGCCACTCAGTAGTTGAGGGTTATGCAAAACGGGATGTCCGGTGAAGGGAAGTTTGAACGGATCCTTACTCACTTGTATAATGGCCTAAAGGTCGACAACGAAGTCTTCCTGGAAAATTTGTATTAAAAGGACAATGGCGTCCTCGGTTCCGCTGGGACAGAGGACGTTTTTTTTATCATGACTTTTCGATTGGCGATGATCCAGATGAATGCGGTCGTTGGTGACCTTGAAGGGAATGTACATGCCATTTGCCGGTGGATTCGTGAAGCCAGGAAAGCGAAAGCGGATGTGGTGGTCTTTCCGGAATTGGCCGTGTGTGGCTATCCTCCGGAAGATCTTCTCCTCATGCCAAAATTTCTTCTTGATATCAGCCGGATGCGTGACCGTATTGCCAAAGTTACGACGGGACTTATGGCGGTGGTGGGAAGTGTGGTGGAGCCTGATCATCTGGCGCAACGCCCCATTCAGGAGCCGTTGTCTGATGAAAGGAAACCCTTTAATGGAGCTTGGGTCTTGGCGAATGGCCAGATAAAAGGATTCTATGCCAAATGCAAGCTTCCAAACTATGGTGTTTTTGACGAAGAACGGTATTTCCAACCGGGAAGGATCAGTCCGGTCTATTGTCTGGGCTCATTACGAATCGGAATTAATATTTGTGAAGACATTTGGTTTGCCGATGGTCCAGCCAGCATGCAGGCAAGGCTTGGGGGCGCTCACCTGATTCTGAACATCAATGCCTCACCCTATCATGTCGGAAAAACGCAAAGCCGGGAATGTATGTTGGCGGCTCGAGCGAAAGACAATAACGTGATTGTGAGTTACACCAATATGGTCGGTGGGCAAGATGAACTGGTCTTTGATGGGAATAGTCTTGTCCTGGACTCCAACGGTTCGCTGCTCGCAAAGGCGAAAGCCTTTGAGGAAGATTTCTTACTCACAGATCTTCAAATTCCGTCTATCCGGAAACGGCTCCCCAAAGGTTTTGGAATAGCATCTAAAACCAAGGTCGATGGTGTTGGGGTTCAGAGGATCCGCATTGGGTGGATGCCTACTCGTCAGAAGTCTGTAACTCCTTGTGTTACAACGATGGCCCACGCCATCGAGGAGTCAGAGGAGATATATCGGGCATTAGTGTTAGGGGTTAGGGATTATGTGAGGAAGAATGCCTTCTCAAAGGTTCTCGTGGGGATCAGCGGGGGAATTGATTCGGCTTTGACAGCAGTGATTGCCCGAGACGCCTTAGGGGCTTCTAATGTAATGGGTGTGATGATGCCATCCCCCTATACCTCGCAGGAAAGCCGACAGGATTCTCGCCAGTTAGGAAAAAATTTAGGAATTGCCTTACTCAATCTTTCGATTACGGGGGTGTTCAAGGTATTTCTTCGGCTGTTACGCAAGTCTTTTCAGGGATGTCAGACCGATACGACGGAAGAGAACCTGCAAGCCAGAATCCGAGGCACACTCTTGATGGCTCTGTCCAATAAGTTTGGATATTTAGTGCTCACAACGGGGAATAAAAGCGAAATGAGTGTGGGCTATGCCACGCTTTACGGAGATATGGCTGGGGGTTTTGCGGTCATCAAAGATGTTCCCAAAACGAAAGTGTATCAACTCTCTCGATGGCGAAGTGAGTACAGGGGGTCTCATTTTGAGAGGGTGATCATTCCTGAGAGGATTCAGGTGCGGGCGCCTTCGGCTGAGTTAAAGCCGGATCAGAAAGATCAGGACACACTCCCGCCGTATCCGGTGTTAGATGCGATCTTACAAGCCTATGTCGAGGACAATTATTCAAGAAGCAGAATTGTGAAGATGGGATATGATCCTCATGTTGTGCGAAAAGTCATGGGTATGGTGGATCACAGCGAATATAAACGTCGACAAGCACCGGTGGGTATTAAAATTACTCCGAGGGCATTAGGAAAGGACCGACGGATGCCGATTACCAACCGATATCATTCAGGAACCTGACTAGGAGGTATGTCGTGACCAGCGTTGCCGGGAGTTGCATTCGATGAGTGCGGACAATTCTTTTACATCGACGTTTTTTACGGATCCCAAGGATTCCTCAATTGGTCTTCATGTTCTTCAGGAACAACGGGAGATCCTGCGGCATCGCTTGATCGAAGGAGTGACCGGCGGTGAGGTCACTCAGGCATTTTCTGATTTTATGGATGCCCTCCTGATTGCGCGGTTTCGGGAGGTGATTCAACAAGGCAATGCGGGTGTGCGAGCCGGATGGCAGCAGTGTTGTTTGGTCGCGATGGGGGGATATGGGCGGCGTGAGTTAGCGCCGTATTCGGATATCGATGTCATGGTCTTAACCCAGGGCAACCAACAGGAAGTCGCTCAAGCGCTTTCCACGGGAGTCTTCCACCGGCTATGGGACCTTGGGTTTCAAGTTGGCCATAGTGTCCGGTCTATTGTGGAATGCCTGACGATTGCGGAGACCGATTTAGCCGCTTGCACCTCGCTAATGGAATCCCGGTTTCTTGTCGGCAGTGCTCCTGTGTTCCAGGAATTTCAGGGAAAATTCGAACGCCGGATCGTCAAAAAAAAGGCGCAGCGTTTTATTCTCGATAAAATCGAAGAGCGTGAGCGGGAGTATGCCAAATTTGGCGATACCGTCTTTATGCTTGAACCGAATATTAAAAAAAGTAAAGGCGGATTACGGGATCTGCATCTCCTGCAATGGATTGGCCATGCTCGGTATGGGGCGGGGACGATTCAAGAACTATCGAATCGGGGACTGATTGCCATTCAGGATTATCAGGTGTTACAGGAAGCGCAAGAATTTCTCTGGCGAGTTCGGTGTTTTTTACATTTCGAGGCGGGACGGGCTCAGGATATTCTCACGTTTGACGATCAGGTCAGGCTCTCTGCGCAATGGGGATTTGTGGATCAGCCCCATTTGTTGGCGGTTGAGCAATTTATGCAGGTGTATTTTCGTCATACGAATGGGCTGTTTGACCGTTGTCGGCGGTTTCTTGATCAAGCCAGGGAGGTAAGCTGGTGGAACCGGGTCCGACAATGGTGGCCTCCCCCCGTGATTGAGGGGCACTTCCGTATCCTGGAAAATCGGCTGACTATTCAGCCGGATAAATTACTCGAGGTCCTGGAGAGCCCCATATTACTCCTCAGGTTGTTTGTGGTCTCGCATTGTCAAGCGGTTCCCATCGATTCGCGCATCCTCAATGAATTGTCCCAGCACTTAGGAAGCATGCCAAATGAACGATTTCATACCGAACAGGTGAGTGGGCTGTTTCGACAAATTCTTTCGAACCCTGGTCGAATTGCGCAAACGCTTGAGGCTATGCACCAGGCAGGCCTGCTGGAAAAGATGGTGCCGGCTTTTTCCCGGGTACGAGGCCTCATGCAGTTTAACCAATATCATAAATATACGGTCGATGAACACAGCCTGCTCGCCGTGAGGGAAGCGGAGCGTTTGCAGGAACATCCGGGGATGATAGGGGATGTCTATCGAAATATCCCGGATAAAGACCTCTTACATCTGGGCTTGTTGCTGCATGATTTGGGAAAAGGTCGTCCCGGTGATCATAGTGAAGTGGGGCAGGAGATTGCCCACAAAACGGCCGACCGGTTGGGATTATCGGAAAAGGAGAGACAAGTTCTTTCCTTCCTGGTCTACCATCACTTGCAGATGTCCCATACGGCATTTCGTCGAGACCTCAACGATCCCAAAATTATTTTAACCTTCGCACGAATGGTGAAAACTGTCGATGTGTTACAGAAAATGTTCATCCTGACCATTGCAGATATTTCAGCGGTGGGCCCTGAGGTGATGACAAAATGGAAAGAGGCCTTATTAGGCGAGTTGTATTCCCAGGCCTTCACAGAACTTGTCGGTGGGAAAAGTTCTTCTGCTAACGGGAAGGAGAATATGAAGCCGGAGGCGCGAGACCAACTCATCGCGATTTTAAAGAGGCACAAAATTGAGGGAGACGTTCATGAATCAGACTGGACGCAATGGGTGAATGACCGACTTCAACAACTTCCTCCCCGCTATGTTCAGTCGACAACGGTCGATCAAATGGCGGCATATCTCTTGGCCATTCGTTCCCTCCGTGTAAAGCCAACGCATGTGGAGGCCAGATTCAATCAGGCCTTAGGTGTTTCCGAGTACGTATTGATTACGCATGAACAGTCCAAACCGGGTATTTTCATGCAAGTGACTGGTGTGTTGGCCGCGATGGGATTGCAGGTATTGGAAGCCCAAATAATGACACTCAAGGATGGTACCGTATGGGATGTGTTTTCGGTATACGATCCTGATTATGAGGGGACCCCACCCGCAAGCCGATTGGAGGAAGTGTCGCAGGAGATTCAAGAGGTCGTGGAGGGCCGGCAATCGGTTCACCAACTGTTTGAAGGACGACGGCGTATGGCCTTTGGCCGACCATTTCCCACAGGCCGGCATCCCACCGAAGTCCATATCGACCATGAGGTTTCTGATGCTTATACGGTGATCGATGTGTTTGCCGATGACAAGCAAGGTTTGCTTTTCGTCATCGCCAGAACGCTGGTCAGTTTGGATCTGTCAATTCATATGGCGAGGATCGGAACCAAGATAGATCAGGTCGCCGACGTATTTTATGTGACCAATTCGCAGGGAGAAAAAATTCATCCCGGTGAAGGCTGTGACCATATTCAACGCGCTCTTCAATCCGCAGTTGATCAATTCCTGGCTGAATAAATCTGGTGGTCGATTAGTTGGATGCCCCCTTAGAGGGGCTGGAGGATGAGACTTTCAAGTGAAATTCTAAAAAGACTAGGGTTTTTCAGCCAGGATCCAGCCTTTTGCCATTAAGCATTGTTCCATCGCATCTTCAGAAATTCCAAATTTAAGAGAGAGGGGATCTGACGTCCCCTGATGCCCAGGGTTAGAAAGTAATGCTTCGCGGCACTGCCTTGCATCCTCTTCGAATTCACCCGGTTGGGCACCGGGTTTTGCCCAAAACAGTTGAGGAGCACATCCGATGGTGATGAGGATAAAGGCAGAAAAAATTTCCTTATGCCAGAAGAAGTAGGGTTTGACTGGGTCATTCATGAAAGGAAGGGCGAAAAAGAAAAATATTTCATCAGGATAGCAGATGGGTCTTGGTAACTTCCAGAAATGAATCCCGAATTAAAAAATGTGGGCTATTCGGCCTGGGGGAAAAGAGTCTTTTTCCGTCCCCAACCCGTTTTTCTCTTGATGCTCTCCCTCCGACCTCTTGCGCGGAGGGGTTGGCGAGGGACCCAGGAGGAGACCCCCCGCCCTTGAACGCGGGCAAATGAGGGGTGCCCGCTCTCAAGCAAATTTACCGATAGTTCAAAACTAACGATAAAGGAATGAAAAAAGCCCATGAGCACGCCTACGGCTCATGGGCTCTGGATAAAAATCTCTGGCCTAAAAACGATATTTTGTGAGTTGCAGTTTAGTCTTCGGACTCTGGCATCATAAAGGCTGCCTTTTGCCACCACATTTCATACATCGGGATGATAAACATCACTAAAAACCCTATAACCATAAGCAGGTCACCTGTCAGCATGGTCAGGACGAATACCGGTGATACATAGGTAATTAACCAGGGAGAGGTGAGATCGAGTGTCACACCGAGAAATGATATCCATGTGGTAATGACTTTCAGTGTGGGGCTGATCATTGTCAAATACAGCACATGCACCATAATCATGAACACCACGGGCATGGTAAATAAATGAAAGTGGGTTGTTTCGGACAATTGTCCGAAGGACATGGGTTCTCCAAATGTGGCATCCGACCCCCGGTAATGTTCGGCTAGGCCTTTGGGGCTTAATTCGGTCATGCTGTGAGCCCAAAAGAAGGTAAAGACAAAACCTGCGAGCATCAAGAGGAGAAACCAGGTGTACACGAGGCGAATATGACGGTCGGTATCACGAAGCCGAAAGCGGGCATTAAAGTTTCGCATCCAATTGCGCAGGGCTTTAGAATCCCAATAAGGATTCTAAAAAGCCTTTGTCGGTCCGGCTGGCGGTGTTGATAGTGGTGCTCTTGCCCATGGGTTTTAAATAGAATTCATTGGCGAGCACCAGGACTCGTTTGACACCGGCGCTCATGGAACGAACGGACATGGTTGCGCCAGAAATGTTGATGATGTCACGATTGATGCGAATGGGGTCGTATGCCGTCTTCCCCTGGTACTGGTAATTAAATCGTTTCTTGCGGACTTCGCTGCCACGGGATTCTCGAAAGACCAGAACTTCCACATTGATTACTTCGCCCTGCGGGTCAACTCCGACCATATACGTCATGGGCTTGTGTTTGCCGATAGTATTTTGAATAAAGGCCCACCCATCGATGCGGCCCTTTGTTTCTCCCACAAAACATTCGAATGTCGTTTCAGGAAAATGCCATCCGATGCGTTCCTCAATAAGTTGTTTTTGTTCAGGAGAAAGCGTGATCACTTCGGGTCTGATGTGGTCAGATTCTGGAAACATCAGGCGGGCGGCTTCCTCTGGAGTCATATAGATTTCTTCATGACCGGTTTCCTCCGGTGTGAGGAAGCGGTTCAGTTCTTCATCCCAAATCTGGTCGTTCTGGCCATAGGCGGATGGAGCTATAAGCCCTAGAGAAAGACTGCCAAGAATAACGATGTTCAGGATTCGACGAAACATCCCTCAGCCTCAAGTTTTTTGGTTAAATTAATAAGAATATGATCGATTTCCTCCTGTGAGGGTTCGACCGGGTACCAGTCATAAATCCGTGCCCCCCCTCGGAATCCCCAATGTTGCCGACGTTCGGCCAGTTGCAGCCGAATGACGCTATTTTCCAGGGGAGTAAGCTTGAGGGTTAATTGCGAACGTTCCTTGTCACCCATGCCTTCACGCTTGAGCAGTCCATATCCGCGGCCTTCGACATATCCCACCCGCCAACCGGTCTCAATCAGTCCCTGAGTTTTATCTTTGACGGTGACGGGATAGGCCTTAAGAGTTTCCAAAGATGAACTCCAGACAGAATCCATTGGACAAGCTAAATACCGTTCCGCCATGAGATTAGTGCCAGAAATAGAACTGCATCCGAAGAGAAGGGAGGTCAGAAGAATGAGGAAGAAATTCCAGCGCAGAGGGGGTGCGGAAAAAACGAACATAATTACCAATAACTCTGAGTAACAAAAATTAAAATAAAAAAACGAGAATGATTTCCAATTTAAATGAATATGATTCTCATTATAAAAAATGATAAGAGGATTGTATCACCAGGCTTTCAAGGCGGTCAACTGGTAAAAATTTTGAAATTCATGCTACTTTTCTTGAAGTATTGAGGGTTTTTTATCTTGAACAAAAAAGGGAGAAGGAATACACCCTTCCCCCTTTTTCCCTCATTTCAACTAGAAATAAGTGGCCCACGATGCTACGAAAGCCGTATCGTGGATTCGTTGGTTGCCATTTCGTCCAACCGGGGTGTATTGAAAGTCGGTTTTAAAGACAGTGTCTTCTGTCGGACGGAAATTTAAGCCGAAGGTCCAACGTTCCCATTCACCCAGTTTTCCGGCTTCGGTATTGTCATTTAAATCCTGCCCAAGATTCATTTGTTCGAACCGGGCAACAGCGGTAAATGTGGAAACCTCTGGCTTGAAGTGGGTAGGAGCCAATCTGATAAGCCATTCCGGTAGGAAATGGTAATTGAGTTGAAGGTAATACCCTTGCATGCGTCTTGGTTGACCGTTGGGAGTTCCTGTCTGGCTTAAATTATTATCCCGGATATAAGCCCAGGCACTTTCTCCGATGAATTCAAATGGGCCTCGCTGGAAAGTCCAATCCAACGCCCAAATGGCCAAGGGGCGTTTACTTTGAGGATCATAGGATCCGAAAAACCCTGATCCACCGATTTCAATCCCTAATAGCGGACTAAAAGCCAAGCGGCCAACAACAGCTTTTCCGTTATTATTGTCAAAGCTGGTATTGTCCGATCTCGCACTGCGTATTCCGTTCGTGACGGTGATATTGGAATTGGCATTTGGATTTCCGTTTCCTCCAAAGGCATTGGTAAACCCATTGATGAAGTAGACTTCGTAATCCAGCTTGGAAAGAGTCGTGGGGTAAAAAGTTCCGTATGCTCCGATACCAGGCTGATGTAGGGTAGAGGGGATAATTCGTTGATCAACCAGAGGGCGTTCGGTAAGGTCACGAAGCGGGGCATCATGGAGCAGGTTGAATTTGCCTAAAGGCAGCAACAGTATACCTGCCCGCAAGTTGATCGGTTCCTGTATTAAATAATCGATACTGGCGAACTCCACTTTAATGTCGTTGGTTCCATGCTCGAATTCAATTTCAGCGGCGAATTTCACTCGATCGCTAATGTCCCCGTAAATGAAAGGCACCAGGCGATGTTGGTCGAAATAGCTGTTGCCTTGATTGGTCCGGTTGAAGTATTCGATGTCCATGTAGCCGCCGACGATGGCCTTGGGAGAGGAGACGAATGGACGGGCATAGATCAGGGCGCCTGAACCTTGCATGGTTGAGCCGTATTTCTTGTCCGGAGTGCGTGGTTGGGATAATTCGCCCAATGTTTCCTTAGGTGGTTCGCCAGGGAGTTGGGTGGGTGGAGCCGCGAAAGTCGGCGGCGCTTGACGTTGTTGGTTGAGATACTCTTCCACAGCTTTTTTGACCGCTTCTTGCTGTGCGGGAGTCAGTTCTTCTTCTCCTGGTGCGGAGAAGGCTGAAAAGGTTGGAAAGAGAAAGAGGGCCATAAGAGCCCCGATGAGATGACGCTTCATAAATGAAAACCTCCTACATGTAAATTTGGGACGCGGAGGTCCTCAGGGAAATGGTAAGGGACTCGGGGTCCTCCATGGAAAGAGTCACGAATAAGCATGAGTGAGAACGCAAGGCATCGATTTTCGCTAACACCCCCAACCGAAGGATCCGCCTTTTCATGAGGCACTGAATGAGGTAAAGGGGATAAAGACCAGACGCTTGCAACGTTTGCATTTCAACTCAACCCCGTCCTTTTTTAAGATGGCCATCAGTTGTCCACAATGGCAGCGTGCCTCTGAGGTCGTTGCGCATGGGGATGATATGTGAGTTTGAAAAGCCATATTTGAATGAAAATCCCAATTCAATTTTGAAATTGAGAATTGTTATTAATACCGAATAATTTTAATATCTGTCAAGAAGGATATTTGTTTTTTTGTTGATCATTTCATGACATGTAAGTTTGTGGAAAATAGAAGGGGGTATAATGGGGCGATGATTACGAGAAGCCTTTTTGTCTGCCGGATAGGTTTGTGGGGGATTTTGGTGGGAATCAGCATGGGATGCGTTCATCAGCTTCCCGCTCATCCCGCTCAGGAAAACCTTAAGGAACCCCTGGTTTTCGGTCACATTCACGTCTGGCAGGACAAGCCTTCAGGGAGGATTTCCCTTCCGGAGCTGGCTTCCCTTGAATTCGTCACCAAGGATGGGAAAAAGCGCTATCATGTGGATATTGAGGCGGCTTCTTCGTATTTTTTCCTCCCATTGGACCCGGGGGATTATCAGGTGACCCGGATGTTTATTCAGGAAGGCGGCTTCCGGTCCAGTGCAGAAGTTCCTATGGAGTTTGAAGTTCCTGAATATGGCGTTGTGTATTTAGGGACCTGGCGATTCCAGATTGATTCCCCGAATTTTATAAGAGAGGTAGAAGTAAAAATTTCATCAGAACCGGTAAAAGCTATCGTGGAATTACATGCTCGTTATCCTTCCCTTTCTCTTCAGCCGGTCGTTTCCGCTTTGCCTGAACCTTCCTTGTTCCGATCACGATTATATGAAATCACTCCCTATCCCAGATTTCGATGGTTCAATCGGCATAATTCCACATGAATCTGCTTAGGGGAATTGTGGTTCTGCGAAAATCTGAAAACAATGAGTATTGTTGAGAGTAGGAGAAAAATCATGTGTGAAATGAAGAAAATGATCGGGATGTTCCTCTTGAGTCTTCTGATGGTGGGTTGCCAGGGAACGCCTCATCTTGTGAAGCGCAGTCAGATGCTCATGGGGACCGTGGTGTTTGTCACGGCAGTTGCAGCAGATGAATCGACTGCCCAGCAGGCTGCCAAAGCTGGTCTTGATGAAATCAGGCGGTTGGAAGAGTTGCTCAGTACCTGGATTCCAACCAGTGAATTATCAAAGGTCAATGCTGCAGCGGGACAGGAACCGATACAGGTCAGTCAGGAAACGTTTGAGTTATTAGAGCGCTCACTGGAGGTGGCCCAACTCACCAATGGGGGGTTCAATATCGCTGTTGGTCCCGCAGTGAAGGCATGGGATGCCAGCGGGGAGGGACAAGTACCATCTCATGAAGATCTGGAGGCGCTTCGTCCTCAGATTGATTTATCTGAAATTCAGCTGGACAAAAAGAAGCGAAGAGTCTTGTTGCGGCGTCAGGGTATGCAAATCGATGTAGGGGGAATCGGGAAAGGATATGCGGCCGACCGTGCCGCCACGGTTATGCAAACTTCAGGGGCGACGGCAGGAGTTGTTGCGCTGTCCGGGGATATTAAAACGTTCGGCCGTATGCCCGATCAGCAGAAATTTGTTTTTGGTATCCAGCATCCGCGTAAGGAGCAGGGAGAAGTGTTAGGGCGTATCGAGCTGGAAAATGAAGCCGTCTCTACTGCGGGAGACTATCAACGTTATTTTATGAAGGATGGGATTCGCTATCACCACATTTTAGATCCTTCTAGCCTTCAGCCGGCTCGTGGCTGTCAAAGTGTCACGATCATTGCTAAAGAAGGGGTCATGGCTGACGGGTTGGATACCGGTATTTTTGTCATGGGTCCCGATAAAGGCACGGCCCTCATCGAGTCATTGCCGGATGTGGAAGGGGTTATCGTGGATCAGGAAGGAAAGATGATTGTTTCATCGGGCCTTAAAGGCCGATTGAGACTCGAGCCGTAAGATCGCGGTTTTTTCGTATAAATCAAAAGGGGGCTAGGTGCCCCCCCTTTTGATTTGAGAAGGTGTCGCTAAAAAAGGTGCTTAGCTTTGTTGGTTCTGGGAATGGTGGGGGTACCCGCCGGGGTGACCTTGAGTCATCCCGCCCTCTTTATACGCATTAATCCGATC
>Ga0224510_10002136_pt1 | contig 12181 bp, 12 predicted proteins | sample SF_May12_sed_USG_FD_170161 | JGI IMG/M metagenome (GOLD analysis project Ga0224510, IMG submission 170161) | Sediment microbial communities from San Francisco Bay, California, United States - SF_May12_sed_USGS_4_1 | ecosystem: Environmental > Aquatic > Marine > Sediment | place: USA: California... | reverse complement strand
AGGCGCGCTCACGGGGCACTGCCAATCCCTCGAACGAGCCTTCTCAGCCGATCGCAACGCAGCTCGCGTTAGTTCAGCCCGCCACCCTCCAGCTCGCGCTCCTCGATCCGCAGGTAGCTCGCGAGGTCGCAATCGCCGCCGCGTACCTCCTCGATGAAGCACTCGGCATCTTCACGTCGGACGAACATCTCGACGGCGTCGCCGAGCGGGTGATCGGGGATGAGCGGAGGTCAATGATCGCGTAGACGAACACGGACGAGACGATGACGGACTCGGGTCGTGCCGTCGAGATGGCTTCTCGGGACACGGCCGATGCGCGCCCGGAGTGCTGGGGCCCGGGAGTTCGGTAGTTCCGGGTAGGCCGGGGTCAGTGTAGTTGGCTGACGCCCGCGGGTTGCAAGCCGGTATCTCAAGGTCTGAGAGCCGGAAAGCGCCTAGCGTCGGTATCGTGCGCTAAGGCATTCCCCGGTGAACGGAGGTTCTCCGTGAGGGCTCGTCGCGGCGCTGTTGTCCGGCTCCTCGTCCTGGCTGCGCTCGCAGGAGTCGCCGTCACGACTTCCGCTGGCTGCGGCGGGGATTCCCGCGGCGCGGCACCTCCCGAGGAGACGGAAACGGAGGCGGCCGCTCCTCCGCCTGAGCCGACACCTCCACCTCCGACCCCCGTACCCACGGTGCCGATGTCGTGGAAAGCCGCCGGTGCATTCGTGTGGCACGAGACCGACATCGCGCCCGAGGAGCTCGGCCGGCAGATGCGCGAGGCAGGCTTCGGGTGGGTGGCGGTCTTCCTCCACGATGGGCTCACCGAGGACCCGGTGGAGGGGGACTGGGTGAACCGCTTCCGTTCGGCCAGCGGGCTTGCAGTCGGAGGCTGGGGGGCTCTCCGCTCGGAGCCCGCGCACGAGGCGGCGTTGGCAGACGCGCTCCTCGAGCGCTACGGGCTCGAGTTCTACATCGCGAACGCCGAGGCCGAGTACTTCTTCAGCGGGCCCGAAGGGTTCAGCCCGGAGCGGTTCGGACGGTCGCGGACGTTCGTCGATGCGTTCCGACGGCTTCGCCCTGAGCTCTTCGCCGGACTCTCCTCGTACTGCCGGCCCGACCTTCAGGACCTGGACTGGGGTGCTTGGAGCGATACCGGCTTCGCGTTCCTCCCACAGGCTTACGTCAACGACTTCGGGCCGGAGGTCGCGCCGGCGGTATGTGCCGCTGCCGCGCGCGGAGCCTTCTCGCCCGATTCCGTTCACCCGACCATCGGCATGTACCCCGGTGTCACGAAGTCGCTCCCCGTCGAGCGCTATGCGCGTCTCCTCGCACGCGCCGAGACGGTCGGCTTCTCCGTCTACCTAGCCGAGACCCGGATGACCGAAGAGGGGTGGCACGCTCTCGGTGAGGCGATCGGGACGATGGGGATCGCGACGTACGCCGTCCCGTCGTAGCGGATTTTCCCGTATCGGCATCCGGGTCGGCGGGGGCCCCTCTCGGAGCACCCTGGAAGAATCGCAAGCCGACGAGCTTGCCGGAACCCTGTTGTTAGCAGGGCTCTTCACTGATCGGGGCGCCGAGATTCGAACTCGGGACCTCTGGTCCCCCAGACCAGCGCGCTAACCAGGCTGCGCCACGCCCCGTGGCGACCGACACCTTAGCCGCTCTCGGAAGATCTCCCCGCGCGAGCGGCTACGCGAGGCGCTTGTACAGGCGGTCGATGAGCTGAGGCATCTGCTCGAGCTTCTCGGTAATGACACGGATGCGGTACTCGCGGAAATGTTCCGCCTCGACGCCCAACGCCTCGGCGATGCGTGCGATCACGTCGTTCGATGGCACGGGCCGGTTGCCGTGGACGATGTGATTGAGGTAACCGGCGGAGAGACCGGCCTTGTCGGCGACTCCCCGGTATGTCGTGCTCGTCTCAATCATCAGCCGCTCGATCGTCGGACCGAAGTGCTCGTCGCTGTATCTCCGCCGCTTCACCATCAGTCTTGCCGGACCCATTTCAGCACGTCTGCGATCGCCACGCGTTCTTCGGACGATCCATCGCGGCGCCTGACATCGGCGGCGCCGTCGTCCAGGGTCTTCTTTCCGACGATCACACGAACCGGGCAGCCGATGAGATCGGCATCCGCGAACTTCTCCCCGGGGCGCTCGTCGCGGTCGTCGAAGAGCACGTCGAGACCGGCCGCGGCGAGCGTGGCCGCCAGCTCTTCGGCCCGCGTACGAACCTCGTTCGAGCCACCGTCGAGCGAGAGGACGTGAACGTCGTAGGGCGCGAGCGTCGTAGGCCAGACGATCCCGTTCTCGTCGTGGTGCTGCTCGACGGCAGCCGCCATGACGCGCGCAGGACCCACTCCGTAGCTGCCGCCGATCAACGGCTTTTCGATCCCGTCCTCGTCGAGGAACGATGCACCCAGCGGCTCCGAATAGCGGGAGCCGAACTTGAAGATGTGCCCGACCTCGATTGCCGTCTGGAAATGAAGCCCACCGCCGCACGTGGGGCAGCGATCGCCATCGCGTGCCTCTCGGATGTCAGAGAAGCGAGGTGCGTAGTCGCGGCCGGCCTCGACGCCGAGGAGATGCCAGCCGTCGCGGTTCGCGCCCGCGACGAAGTGCCCGTCGCGCAGCGCCTCGTCTGCGACCACCTCGATCTCGATGCCGATCGGGCCGAGAGAGCCGCCGCCTGCGCCGAACGCCCCGCGGATCTCCTCCTCCGTGGCAGGGCGATAGTCGCTTCCGAGAGTTCCCAGCATCTTGGGCTCGGACAGGCGGTCGTCGCCGCGAACGAGCCCGAGCACGAGCTTGCCGCCCGTCGTCACCACTGGCATCGCCTTCGACGTCGCGGCGGCATCGATGCCCAACTGCTCGGCGAGCGCCTCGATCGTCGTCGCGCCGGGAGTCGCGACCTCCTTCGGTGCATCGTGAGCCGGAGGGAAGTCCGGCGTGCGTGGGATGCCGAGCGCGACCTCGAGATCCGCCGCATAGTCGCCGTTCTCGCACGTGACGAGCGTGTTCTCGCCCGAGCCCGAGGGCGCGAGGAAGTCGATCGACTCCTTGCCGCCCATCATCCCCGACTCGGCCTGCACCGCCGAGTACTCGATACCCGCACGGCCGAACATGCGGCGATACGCCCGGTCGTTGTTGCGGAAGGCGACGTCGAGGCCCGCCTCGTCGCGATCGAAGGAGTACGCGTCCTTCATGATGAACTCGCGCAGCCGCAGCAGCCCACCACGGGAGCGTGGCTCATCGCGCTCCTTGATCGAGAAGTGGTAGAGGAGCTGCGGCAGCTGCCGGTAGCTCGCGATTTCCTTCGCGTGGAACGTGATGGTCTCCTCGTGCGTCATCGGGAGCACGTACTCGCGGCCAGCCCGGTCCTGGAGACGGAAGATCTCCGGAATCGCGTCGCGTCCCGACTGCTGCCAGAGCTCGTACGGGGTCAGGACCGGCATGAGCATCTCCTGACCGCCGATCGCGTCCATCTCCTCGCGGATGATCTGGACGACCTTCTGGTGCACACGCCAGCCGAGTGGGAGAAACGTCCACACACCCGCGGCCACCTGGCGGATGTAGCCGCCGCGCACGAGCAGCTTGTGCGAGATCGCCTCCGCGTCGGCGGGCGCCTCCCGCAGGGTCGGGATGAACAGCTGTGACTGCCGGACCATCATCGTCAGGAGAGCCTAGAGGAGGGCGTCTGACCAGGCGAGCTGCATCTTGCCCCTACGAGTCACCCAACGGAATGAGGCTGGCCTCGGCCATCGCGAGAGCAGCCGGTTTCGCCATCTTCAGCCGCTTCGGCCGCTTCATTCCGTCCGCGAGCCACCGATCTATCTCGACGAAAAGCTCGTCTACGAGGGTCTCCGAAGAGACCTTCTTGAGCACGCGCCCGTGCGCGTAGATGAATCCGACGTCGCGTCCGCCGGCGATACCGAAGTCAGCGTCTCCCGCCTCGCCGGGCCCGTTCACAGCGCAGCCCATGACCGCGACCTCGACAGCCTCGGAGTAAGAACGGAGCCGTTCCTCGACGACGAGCGCGAGGCTTTCGACTCCGACGTTGTCGCGCCCGCAAGACGGGCAAGCGATCATCACCGGCCCGCGCTCTCGGAGTCCGAGCGCCTTCAGGATCTCCCAGGCGACCTCGATCTCCTTCACGGGGTCGGCGGTGAGCGAGACGCGCAGCGTGTCGCCTATACCGTCCGCGAGCAAGGTTCCGATCCCGACGGCGCTTTTGATCCCGCCGGCGAACTCGGTTCCCGCCTCGGTGACACCCAGATGCAGCGGATAAGGCACCTTCGACGCGAGCATGCGGTACGCGCGGATCATCGTCGGGACGTGCGTCGCCTTGACGGAGATCTTGAACTCGCGGTAATCGAGCTTCTCCAGGAGCTCCACCTCCTCGAGCGCGGCGACGACGAGAGCCTCTGCCTGATCCTTCTGCGCAAGCGATTCGAGGTGTTTCGGCAACGAACCGGAGTTCGCCCCGATGCGCATCGCGATTCCCGCCTTCTTTGCAGCCGTGACTACCTGCTCCACTTTGTCGGGGCCGCCGATGTTTCCTGGGTTGATCCGAACGGCGGCCACGCCGGCGTCGATCGCCTTCAGCGCAAGCGAGGCGTTGAAGTGGATGTCCGCGATGACCGGTATCGGTGAAAGCCGGACGATGAGCGGTAGCGCCGCTGCGTCCTCGTTCTTCGGCACCGCGACCCGCACGATCTCGCAGCCGGCCGACGCGAGAGCAGCGATCTGCGCTGTTGTCGCGGGCACGTCATGGGTCTTCGTCAGCGTCATCGACTGCAGCGCAACGGGCGCGCCGCCGCCGACGGGCACGTTCCCGACGTGGATCTGGACCTTGCTCGCCACGGCCAGAGCGTAGCCGTGGCCTACGAGAGATTGCCGATGTCGTTCGACAGGCCGACGAAGAAGAGGAGCAGCACGAGCGCCAAGCCGACGACCGAGACGCGCTCGTAGATCTCACGCCTCACGAACCGTCCCCGTGCACCCTCGACCAGCGCGAACAGGATGTGTCCTCCGTCGAGTGGAAGCAGCGGCAGGAGGTTCAGGAGGGCGAGGGACAGAGAGATGAGGCCGAGTACCCACAGGTAGCTGCTCGCGCCTTGCTGCACAGCGTCCGACGACACCCGTGTGATCCCAATCGGGCTCGCAACCTCGTCGCGCCCATCGCCCGTTACCAGCCGTCCGAGCGACTTGACGATCTCTTTCGAGACGATGCCGGTAACCTCGAACGCGCGACCCACGGATGGGAGGACGCCGAGGCCCTCTCCCTCGAGCCCGAATCCGAGGCGGTAACGCTGGTCGCTGAGTTGCGCAGCTATAGGGCCGAGCACGAACTCCTGGCCCGCACGAACAACGGTCAGGCGGAGCGCCTGACCCTGCGAGCCCGCGATGGTGTCGGCAATCTCGTCTGCTGTGACCCGGTTGCCGTTGATCGCCACGATCCGATCTCCGGGTTGAAGCCCGATCGACTGCGCGGGTGACTCCACGCCAGCTTCGAGCTCCGGGGCTATCGTCGCGACCGTCGAGGTCGCGTTGCCGGCAACGGTCATGAACAGGAACGTAAAGACGACGATCGCAAGTGCGATGTTCGCGGCGGGCCCCGCGATGATCGCGACGAGTCGCTTCCAGGTTGGCGCCTTCCAGTACGCATCGGAGCCCAGCGCATCGCGAAGCTCGGTGACGCCCTTTTCCGCAGACGTCTTAGCCCCAGGTGAGAGTGAAAGCGTTCGGAGCTCCTGTTCGAGATCGTCGAGCTCGGCGAGTGTGCCCGCGAAGTTCTCGGCTTCGAGAGAGCGCTTGATGCGGTCGACCGTGCCGGCGAGCGAAGGCACTTCGGCAACGGCCCGTGAGAAGCGCCGTTCGGCATCGTGTGGAATGGGGCGATGCATGCCGGGAATGGTCACGAACCCGCCGAGCGGAATCATCCCGACTCCGTATTCGATCCCCTTTCGATTGGTACGTACTAACGCGGGAGGAAAGCCCACGTAGAACTTGCGCGGACGCAATCCGACGGCCAGTGACGCGAAGAAGTGCCCGGCCTCGTGGACGAAGATCAATAAGGCGAGCCCGAGGATCGCGACCAGGAAACTCAAGCGGCCGCCAGCCTTCCACTTGCGAGGCCGCGCGCGTCCGCGTCGGCTTCGATGAGCTCGGAGAGATCGCGTGCGGGTGCCCCATCGACGCGCGCGAGAGCGTCCTCAACGAGTTCCGCGATGTCGAGGAAGCCGATCTTTTCTTCCAGGAAAGCCGCAACCGCCACTTCGTTGGAGGCGTTGAATGCGCAAGGGTAGGTTCCTCCCCGTTCGCCGGCCTCTCGTGCCAGCCGGAGGAGCGGGAAACGCACTGGATCGGGTGGCTCGAACTCGAGCGTCATCCCAGCCGAGAAGTCGAGGGGACGAACGGCCGTCGGCCGGCGATCGGGAAATGTCACAGCGAACGAGATCGGTACGCGCATGTCTGGATACCCGAGATGCGCGAGCGCGGCACCGTCCCGAAAGCGAACGAGCGCATGGACTACCGAGGTCGGATGCACGACGACCTCGATCCTCTCGTATGGGAGATCGAAAAGGAAGTGGGCCTCGATCAGCTCGAGACCCTTGTTCGCCAGCGTCGCCGAATCGATCGTGATCTTCGGCCCCATCGACCATGTCGGATGGGCAAGCGCCTCGTCCACGGTCACTGATTCGAGATCCAAGCGTGAGCGGTTTCTGAAAGGGCCGCCGGATGCAGTGAGGACGACCGCGTCGACGGTCTCCGGGCTGCGCCCTTCGAGACACTGGAAGACCGCGGAGTGCTCACTATCCACGGGGAGAAGATGCCCCCCGCCCCGCTTCCAGGCCGCGATTGCGAGGTCGCCCGCCGCGACGAGGCTCTCCTTGTTGGCGAGCGCGAGAGTCACCCCGTGCTCGAGCGCCCACAGCGTCGCTCCGACGCCTGCGAAGCCGACGACGGCGTTCAGCACGAGGTCGGGCTTCGACGCCTCGAGGAGCTCGGTCAGGTCGCCGCCGACCTGCACGTGCTCGACTCCGTGCTCGACAGCGAGCTCGTCGAGGGGCTGAGAGCGTGAGGCGAGCGCGCACACGCACAGCGCGGGATTCGCAGCGATCACGTCGAGTGCCTGCGCCCCGATGGAGCCGGTCGCCCCGAGCAGGGCGATTCGTCTCTCCGCCATGCGCGAAGGCTAACGGTGAACGTGTTCAGACAAGGCTATGCGTGCCCGAACGCCACGATCACGTAGTACGCGGCCGGTCCCGCCCACAGGAGTGAATCGAGGCGATCGAGCATGCCACCATGACCCCCGAGCAGCCGTCCGGAGTCCTTCACTGTGAGATCGCGCTTCACCGCTGATTCGAAGAGGTCCCCGAGCACCGAGGCGAGAGCGATTGCCGCTCCGAGCGCAAACATCTCTGGGACGGACAAGAAATCATCGCGATCCTTGTAGAGGATCACGAACGCCATCGCGATTGCGGCAACGAAACCACCCACCAGGCCCTCCCACGACTTCGCGGGCGAGATCGTCGGCGCCATCTTGTGGCGCCCAAGTGTGCGGCCCACGAAGAAGGCACCCGTGTCGGCAGCGAAGACCGTGAAGAGCACGGCCATCACGGCCCAGAAGCCGAACTCCGGGATGTCGCGGATCAGTAGGAGGAAGCCCAGTCCGGCTCCCACCCATGTGACACCGAGCAGCGTCACGCCAAAGGACGTCGTCGCGGATCCTCGTACGTCCGCGAGTCCGTAGACGACGAACGCGAACACGAGCGTCGACAGGATTCCGCCGACCATCCACGCGAGGCCGCCGAGCTGGAGACCGACCAGCGTGAGCACGAACCCGAGGTAGCCCCCGAGCACGAGTGGCCGAAGCTCACGCGCCATCACATAGAGCTCGTGGAGGGCGATGAGGCCGCCGACGAGCGTGAGCCAGAAGAGCCACCAGCCGCCGCGGTACACCAGGCCGATGACGAGCGGCAGCAGGACGAGCGCGACGACGATTCGCGACGCGAGAGAGTTCATCGGGCTCCGTACCGGCGCGCCCGCTGCTCATACTCCTCGAGAGCGGCTCGGAGCCGTTCCTCTCCGAAGTCGGGCCAGAGCGTCTCGTCGAACACGAGCTCGGAATAGGCCGACTGCCACAGGAGGAAGTTCGAGATGCGCTGCTCGCCCGAGGTACGGATCACGAGGTCGGGATCGGGGAGCTCGGGTGCGTAGAGCCGGGCAGCCACGGCCTCCTCGGACATGTCCTGGGGTCTGACCCCATCCTCGAGCAGTCGACGAGCTGCATCTACGATCTCCGCTCTACTCCCGTAGTCGAAGGCGATCCAGAGGCTCAGGCGATCGCTGTGCGCCGTCTCCCCCTCGAGCCGAGACATCTTCTCCAGCAGCGCCTGGGGCACGCGATCGCGTCGTCCGAAGAAGCGCGTACGAACTCCCTGCTTGGCGAGATCGGGAAGCTCGCGCTCGATCGTCTCGTCCATCAACTCCATGATCGACTCGACTTCGTCCGGCGGACGGGCCCAGTTCTCAGTCGAAAAGGCGTAAACGGCGAGTGACTCCACACCGAGGTCGATCGCGGCTTCGACAGTCCGTCTCAGCGCCCGGGCCCCGGCGCGGTGCCCTTCAGCGACAGGAACGCCTCGGGCAGCCGCCCAGCGTCCGTTCCCATCCATGATCACCGCGACACTTCTCGCCGCCGCTGGAGCGTCCTCCGTCAGCGGTCAGACCTCCATGATCTCGGCCTCTTTCACTTTCAAGAGGTCGTCGATCGATTTCGTGTGCTCGTCGGTGATCTTCTGAACTTGCTGCTCGGCGCGTCGCTCCTCGTCGTCGCCGACGTCACCGTTGGTCACGAGCTCACGTAGATGCTGCATGATGTCGCGCCGGACGTTTCGGGTCGCGACCTTGCCATCCTCGGCGACCCGGCGGACGACCTTCACGAGATCCTTGCGACGCTCCTCGGTGAGCGTCGGAATCGGCAAGCGGATGATCTTCCCGTCGTTCGAGGGCGTCAGCCCGAGATCCGACTCTTGAATGGCGCGTTCGATGTTCTTCATGGATCCGGGGTCGAAGGGCTGAACCGTCAGCAGTCGAGGCTCGGGTGCGGCGATCGATGCCAGGCTCTTCAGCGGCGTCGGCGTGCCGTAGTAGTCGATGACGATTCGATCGAGGAGCGCCGGCGAAGCACGTCCGGTGCGAATCGAGTTGAACTCGTGGTGCGTTGCCTCGATCGACTTGTCCATGCGCCGCTTCGCATCGGCAAGAAACTCTTCGATTGCAGCCATTCGTCCTCCTACGGGGTCGAGATGATCGTGCCCACTCGCTCGCCCGCCGCGACGCGACGGATGTTGCCCTTTGCGAGCTCGAAGACGTAGATCGGCAGTCGGTTGTCCATGCACAGCGAGAGTGCAGTCGTGTCCATGACCTTGAGGCCACGCTCAATTGCCTCGAGGTGCGTCAGCTGCGGAATGAACTGCGCGTTCGTATCTTCGCGCGGGTCACCGTCGTAGACGCCCTGTACGGCGTTCTTGGCCATCAGGATTCCCCCCGCGCCAATCTCGAGTGCGCGCAGCGCCGCGGCCGTGTCCGTCGTGAAGAACGGGTTTCCGGTGCCTGCAGCGAAGATCACGATCCTCCCCTTCTCCAGATGGCGGATCGCACGGCGCCGGATGTACGGTTCGGCGACCTCCGAGACCGCGATCGCGGACTGAACACGGGTATGAATGCCGAGGCGCTCGAGGGCGTCCTGCAGCGTGAGCGCGTTCAAGAGCGTGGCGAGCATTCCGGCGTAGTCGGCGGTCGCGCGGTCCATGCCTTCCGCAGCGGCGGCCATTCCCCGGTAGATGTTTCCTGCGCCGACGACGACGGCGAGCTCGGTGCCCGCCTCGTGAACGGCGACGATCTCCTCGCTGATCGCGACAACCGTCCGCGGATCGATCCCGTACTCACGATCTCCGAGGAGCGCCTCACCGGAGAGCTTCAGCAAGGCGCGGCGAAACGGCGAACCGGCGACGGCTTCAGTCTCTGGCGCGACCTCGTCCGCACTCGTGCTCATGAGCCAGCGACCGAGATCCTCGCGAACCGCGCAACCGACGCGCCGGCCTCCTCGAGCGCCTGCCCAACCGTCTTCGACGGATCGTGGATCCAGGGTTGGTCGACCAGTACTCCGCCAGGTGTCGCCGCGAAGAAGCGCTTGCCGAGCATGCCGTCCACGATCTTCTCACGGGCCGGCTCGGGTTTCGACTGCACCTCATCCGAGTTCACGAAGATCGCCCGCTCCGCGCTCACGGTCTCGGCGGGCACGTCGTCACGAGTCGTCCACTCGGGTGCGGCGAATGAGATGTGCATGGCGATCTGACGGGCCAGCTCGGACGAACCGCCAACGAGCTCGACGAGGACGCCGATCTTGTTTGCCGGCGGATGCGCGTAGCCGGCGACGGCGTTCCCGTCAGGGGCGTCGAAGCGTTCAGCGCCGACGATCACGATGTTCTCGCCGAGCTTGGCGATCAGGTCCACGCGATCCTGCTCGAAGCTCTCCACGACGTCCGACTCGTCCGCATGCACCGCCCGCAGCACCTTCTCGGCGAATGCCTGGAACTCGTCGCTCTTCGAGACAGGCTCCGTCTCGCAGCCGATACCGGCGATCGACCCCGTGTTCCCGTCCAGGATGAATCCAACCAGACCTTCTGTCGTGGCTCGCCCCGCTCGTTTGCCAGCGGAGGCCATACCGCGCTCGCGGAGGAGGACACGGGCGCCCTCGACATCGCCCTCTGTCTCTTCGAGTGCGCGCTTGCAGTCCATCATCCCGGCGCCCGTCTGATCGCGGAGCTCTTTGACCAGGGAGGCGCTGATCGTCGTGCTCATTCGGCTTCACCGCCTTCCGCGACAGCAGCTGCCGGCTCGAGCTCGGGCTCCTGGTCAGTGACGCCCTCACCCTCCACCGGCTGGTCGGCCGGAGTCTCTTTCTCTCGCTCGACGACGAGCTCGGCTGCGGTGACTTTCGTCTTCCCCGCCGCGATTCCGTCCGCGAGCACACGGGCCACGAGGTTGCACGAGCGAATCGCGTCGTCGTTGCCCGGGATCACGAAGTTCGCCTCGTCTGGATCGGCGTTCGTGTCCACGAGCCCAATCACCGGAACGCCGAGGCGCTGTGTCTCACGAACCGCGAGCTGCTCCTTCTTCATGTCGATGACGAAGACCGCGTCCGGTTGTCGCTTCATGTCCGCCACGCCGCCGAGGTTCGCCTCGAGCTTCGTGAGATCGGCCTCCATCGAGATGCGTTCCTTCGACGGCAGAAGGTCGAGCTGTCCGTCTGTCTTCAGCCGGCGAAGATCGTGCAGATACGTGATTCGCTCCGAGATCGTGCGCCAGTTCGTGAGGAGACCGCCGAGCCAGCGATTGTTCACATACGGCATCCCGACGCGCGTGGCGTGCTCCTTGACGGCATCTTGTGCTTGCTTCTTCGTGCCGACGAAGAGGACCGTTCCCCCACGATCAGCGACGTTTCGTACGAACTCGTACGACTCCTCGAGCAACTCGAGGGTCTTGGTGAGGTCGATGAGGTAGATCCCACCGCGCTCGCCGAAGATGTAGCGGCGCATCTTGGGATTCCAGCGTCGCGTCTGATGACCGAAATGGACGCCGGCCTCCAGCAGCTCCCGCATAGTGACGACTGACACGCGATCAGCCCCTTTCTGGGTGGTTGACTGGTGTTCACCGGCGGGCCGGGCGGAACCGCGCGCAGAGCTGCGGCACCCCCGCCTCGGCTGGATCGCCGGGTCGGCGGAATAGGACGCTTCAGTCTAGCTGTCGTCTCGCCAGCCGATGATGTGTGGACATGGAGGGTCTTCGAGACGATCAGCGTGGCCTTCTCGCACGCCATCAAGAGCAAGCATTCGATGCGCTCCTCCCCGCATCAGCGGCATTCCAAGGCACCGTTCGGCTGAGGGTGACGCCTGAAGGTCGGGCGCTGCTTGCCCTGCCGCCGGCTCTTCTGGTTTCCGTGGGGGTGTCGGCGGCGGCGGCCGTCGAGGGTCGCCAGAGGCAGCGGGAGCAGGCGGACTCGAAGAGGCAAGTCCGCGCGGGCGCGCAGGACGTCTTCTGGTACGAGGTCATCGAGGTGCTAAAGCGAAGGCGCCTCCCGTTCGCGCCGCCCGACATCGAGCTCATCCTCAACCTTGGCACGTCAACGATG
>Ga0224510_10002135_pt1 | contig 12187 bp, 14 predicted proteins | sample SF_May12_sed_USG_FD_170161 | JGI IMG/M metagenome (GOLD analysis project Ga0224510, IMG submission 170161) | Sediment microbial communities from San Francisco Bay, California, United States - SF_May12_sed_USGS_4_1 | ecosystem: Environmental > Aquatic > Marine > Sediment | place: USA: California... | reverse complement strand
ACGTACCGTGCTGATCCGCCGGCGTATACGGAAAGGTAAGGTGCAACGCAACATTCGGAAATCCGCGGTCAAAGGGTTCACGTTACGGAAGGGGAAAATCACTAGAATCCCGGTGGCAAAACGGATTCGGGCGCGGATTGTGCAGAAAAGAGCGGCGAGAAAACGAAAGGCACACCTACAACAAAGTTTGAGAAAGCGTAAATTAAGTTTGAGGAAAAGAAAAGCATTAGGCATTCACTAAGGAGAAACCATGCCAGATTTTACTAACAGACTTCGCGGAAAATCAATTGTGCGTATTACAGAAACCGGTGCTGTTACCATCAACCTGTCCCAGTTGTCTGCTAATACCAACACAGAAAACGTCTACGCCGCCACAATTTCTTCTATGCGTTGGTCCTTGCATCCTTCCAACGGGGTCATGACGATTACTAGACAGAATGTGGGTGGAGTCGCTAACCTGTTGGGAACATTCTATGGCACAGATCATTGGTCTGTAGATGACCATAATTTCGCCGGGTCGAATACCGCAACAGGAAATGTGACGGTTAATATCACCACCGCAGGGATATGTGAGATAGTCTTTACGAAATCCGCTAACTACAACGTTGAGACACAGGCGCTCTAAGGAACGAACCATGAAACTGATTAAAGAATTCACCGAAGATGTCCGCGTGCTTACCGAAGCGGACGGCAACACTGGAAAGAAGTCCTACTTCATTGAAGGAATTTTTATCCAGACTGAACGCCCAAATAAGAATCGTCGCCAGTATTTGTTCGAGGCGATGAACAACGAAGTGAGGCGATATACAGAATCGTATATCAGACCGAACCGGGCATTCGGTGAATTAGGACATCCTGACACCCCGACGATTAACCTGGAGCGCACCAGTCACCTAATCAAGGAACTTCGCGCAGACGGGCATGATTTCTACGGGAAAGCGAAGATCCTGGATACTCCCTATGGGAAGATCGTCCAGTCTTTGCTGGATGAAGGCGCGAAGATCGCCGTCTCTACCCGTGGGTTAGGAAGTCTCGTAGGTGGTCCTGACGGAATCAGCATCGTTCAGGATGATTACCGATTGGCTACAGCGGCCGATATTGTGGCAGACCCATCCGCTCCTGATGCCTTTGTGACAGGCATTATGGAGGGTCGTGAATGGGTGATCGTGGAAGGACGCTATGTTGAACAAGACATAGAACGAGCGAGAAAGGCTATAGTAAAGGCCCCAAGCCGTGTGCTACACGAGACTGCCGTGCATCTGTTCTCAGAGTTTATGCGAAAACTGTAAAATTATAAATAACTGTCACTTGCACAACAAGGAGATTTTTACCCATGAAGAATGCACTGATGGAAGCCGCAGCCGAAATTCTCGCAGGAAGTAAGTCCACCGCTCCCCGTATGGAGATGGAGAAGTCCGCACAAGGTTTTGAAGACCTGGGAGGCGTCACTCCTCATAAGTCCGTCGCAGACAAACTTGATCCCCATGCCAAGGAAGCCACGCCTCCTGGCAAACAGCCGGACAGTGACACTAAGGCACCGTTGGTTAAGACTGATGGTCCTACAGAAATTGATCCCGCTGAACAAGGTGGCGCCAAGTCAGAAGAAGAATCCGAACGCCAGGCGCGTATCGAAGCCGGTCTTCGTTCCGGTTATTTGAAAGAGGAAGAGGACGACGAAGACGAAGAAGAAGAAGAAGAAGAAGAAGACGAAGAAGACAAGAAAAAGGTCGATGAGGATTGGAAGCAACAGTTGAAGGAAGATGTAAATGCAATCCTTCAGTCTGAAACCACCCTTCCGAAGGAATTTGCTGCAAAGGTTGGCACGATCTATGAAGCCCGTGTTAATGACAAGGTTTCGCAGCTTGAAGAACAGATTGAGAAAGAATACTCCACAATGTTTGAAGCGGCTGTTCTAGAAGTCCGTGAAGCATTGACCGAGAAAGTCAATGATTACCTCGATTATGTAGTCGAAGAGTGGATGAAGCAGAACGAACTCGCAATCGAAAAGGGACTTCGTTCCGAATTAACCGAGGAATTCATTTCTGGACTCCGTGAGTTGTTCGCAGAACATTATATCGATGTTCCATCAGAAAAAGTCGATGTGGTAGATGAACTCGCCACCAAGGTGGAAGATCTTCAGAGCGCATTGAACGAAGAAGTTGCTAAGGGGGTTGAACTCAAGAAGCAACTTAGCGAATCCAAGAAACATACCATTATCAACAGTGTTTGTGAAGGATTGACGCAAACACAAGTTGAAAAAGTTCGCACACTCGCAGAGAGTGTCGAATTCACCGCAGAAGGTGATTTCAGGACCAAGGCAACAACAATCCGAGAAAACTACTTTCCGACTTCCAAAAGGAAAACGGCAGATGGCGCACTCTTGACCGAGGCAACCGAAGTGTTGCATGAGGAAAGGGCCGCGAGTCCAGAGGTTGATGCAGTTATACAAGCGATTGCACGATCACTGAAGTAAATCATCGTTAGGACATTAAGGAGACGTACAACTATGTTTATGTCAGAGCAACTAGAGAAAAAGTGGGAAAAGGTTCTCAATTACGATGGTCTTCCTCCGATCGCCGATAAGCATCGTCGTGCGGTCACGGCTATTGTCTTGGAAAACCAAGCTATTGCCTTGCAGAAGGAAGCCCAGATGTTGTCAGAAACAGCACTCAACGCCACTGGCGGTGGGTTGACTGGTTCAGCAACCGCAACTGGTCCTATGGCTGGTTATGATCCTATCCTCATCAGCTTGGTTCGTCGTTCACTTCCGAACTTGATTGCGTATGATGTGTGTGGAGTGCAGCCAATGACCGGTCCTGCGGGATTGATCTTCGCAATGCGTTCCAACTACGCCAACGCAACTAGTCGTTTGGGTGAATCCTTCTTCGATGAAGCCAACTCATCCTTCAGCGGTACCGGGGTGGCACAGTCGGCATTGACCTTGACTGCCTCTGGTAACAGCGCCGCGGTATTCGTCACTCCTGTAGCACCTGGCGTGGGTTTCAGCACGGCCACTGCTGAAGGTTTGGGCGATGGTACCAACCCTGCATTCTCAGAAATGGGATTCAGCATTGAAAAAGTCACGGTGACTGCTAAGACCCGTGCATTGAAGGCTGAGTACACATTGGAATTGGCACAGGACTTGAAAGCAGTGCATGGTCTGGATGCCGAAACCGAACTGAGCAACATTCTCTCCGCAGAAGTGTTGTCAGAAATTAACCGTGAAGTTATCCGCTCCATCTACTCCGTAGCAAAGATTGGTTGCCAAGTGGGTACCACCACCGCAGGCACCTTCGATCTTGACACGGACTCCAATGGACGTTGGATGGTGGAAAAGATTAAGGGCTTGGTCTATCAGATCGAGCGCGAAGCGAACACCATCTCAAAACAAACTCGTCGTGGCAAGGGCAACGTGATCATCTGTTCGTCAGATGTTGCGTCTGCTTTCGCGCTCGCGGGTGTGTTGGATTATCAGGGTGCATTGAAGGACAACGTGAGCCTCAATGTGGATGACACAGGCAACACCTTCGCAGGTACCTTGCTTGGTCGCTACAAGGTGTATATTGATCCGTACTTCCCGGCCGCACAGACCCAAGAGTTCGCTGTGGTTGGGTACAAGGGACAGAATCCATTTGACGCAGGAATTTTCTACTGCCCATACGTTCCGCTCCAAATGGTTCGTGCAGTTGACACCGCAACCTTCCAGCCAAAGATTGGTTTCAAGACCCGATACGGGATTGTTGCCAACCCATTCGCTGAAGGTTTGGTTCAGGGATCAGGTGCATTGACCGTCCGCTCCAATGTTTACTACCGCGCACTCAAGATCGCAAACATTGCGTAATCTGAGTGAACGATAGATAGACAGTCTGTTTATGAAGGGGCTCCTCGCAAGGGAGCCCCTTTCTTTTTGTCTTGACAATCCCGCTAAATAGTGATATACTTGCCATAGACTGGAGGTGTCTATGAGGCGAGTCATTGTGTTGTTGTGTGTTCTATTATTACCTGCGTTTGCATATTCAGAAAGCCCACAGGTTGAAATCCAACAAGATAGTTACACAGAATTGATTGAGGGGTGGATAAAAAAATACCGAGATACCGACCTCTTTGTATTCAAGGTCCGCAGTGTCAGAGACATTTTGATTCCAGGTGGTGTGAGTAGTGTCAAAACCATTTCTCTCAATGTCTATTATAAAGAGCACAGTGAATGGTTTTTATTATTCATCGAGGACAATAAAATCATCGCATGGCAACCTCTAGGAGAAGCCCCGATTCCCTATGAAGATGAAGATGAAGAGAAAGAGGAATTTTCGCACAAGGACATAACCTAACAAGGAGCAAGACATGGGGTTTCCAGCCACAAAACACACACCAACGAATCCAAACCAACTCCATCCCAATAAATTTATATTGAGTTTTACCGCTCTTCCGACTGTGGAGTATTGGTGTCAAACCGTTAGTATCCCCGGCCTCTCACTGGGGGAAGTATCAAGGCAAACCCCCTTCATTGATCTCTATTCACCAGGGGAGAAACTTATTATCAATCCTCTCTCTATGACTTTTGTGGTGGACGAAGATTTGACTGGATGGAAAGAAGTCTACAACTGGATGCGTGAACTAGCCTTTCCAGAGAATTTTGAAGAGTATAAGGAGCTGAACACCCGCCCTGGTGCTTATGCAAGACCACAACCTCAATTCTCCGATGCCACGTTAATCGTGCTCAACTCTAATCAAATTCCAAAAATCCGCATTAAGTTCCTCAATTGTTTCCCGACACAATTGACGGATATTCTATTATCATCAACCGCTTCACCCGAAGAACCACTCACAGCGGATGCCGTCTTTCGTTTTGATTTGTATAATTTTGAAACGCTCTAGCTGCCATTATATGGAAACGAAAGTTGAGGAACCCTGTGATCTTAGATACTGAACATCCTTCAAATGAACAAGTAGAAAAATTACTTGCAGAATGGGCAAAAGATGCCTCAATGGATCGACTGGAGCCGGCGGAGGAATTACGAAAGATCCCCAAACATCAATCAAAATATCTAACCATACTCAGCACCCATCGCCGTGCCTATAAAGAAGGGGAACGTCGAATGGCAAAAATGCGTCGGGTGAAACTAGAGTATTACACTGGGCGGCTAGATCAAGCCACTCTTTCTCTCAATAATTGGCAACCGTTCCCCTACACCCTCAAAGGGGATCTAAACACCTACCTGGAATCGGATAAGGATATCCTGGCAGGCAAAAAGGCCATGTCTACCCACGAAGAAGTGATGGACTTATGTGAGCGCATCCTTAAGGAACTCAGTTCGCGCACATTTGCCCTAAAAGATATCATACGGTGGGAGATTTTCATTGCCGGGGGTGGACACTAATGCCTGACATTTATGTGAGTAAAAAAGACGAATCCTTCGTCTACATCTCCTGCAACGAAAGTACGGCGCAAGAAATATCTGATTACTTTGCTTTCTTCGTGCCTGGATATCAATATACTCCAAAGTATAAGGCAGGTACCTGGGACGGCAAAATCCGTCTGTTTGACCGGCGCACCTATACTCTACCTGCTGGCATTGTTGGTTATCTCCAAAAATTTGCAGAAGACCGTCAATATACTTGCCAAATCGATGATGCTGCCCTGTTAACCACTAACTTTTCGATCATCGAAGCCAAGAACTTCGCCGATTCTCTTAATCTTCCACTTGAACCACGGGACTATCAAATCGAAGCCTTTGCGCGAGCCGTTCGTAGTCGTCGTATCTTACTAGTCAGCCCCACGGCGTCAGGCAAATCTTTTATCATCTACTTGATTGTTCGCTTTCTCCAGCAAAATCACTGTCGTGGTCTTGTCATTGTCCCTACCACGTCACTAGTGGAGCAATTGTTTGAGGATTTCAAAACTTATGGCTGGAATTCCGACAAGCATGTGCATCGCTTATATGCCGGGAAAGAGAAGCGCATTGAACATTTTCTGACAATCTCAACTTGGCAAACACTCCATCTTCAATCCCCCGATTATCTCAAACAATTTGACTTTGTGATTGGGGACGAAGCCCACCAATTCAAAGCTAGATCATTATCAACCATTATGGGGAACCTGTCTAACGCCGATGTTCGTGTCGGAACCACAGGCACCCTCGATGGTACAAAAACTCACCGGTTGGTCCTTGAAGGGCATTTTGGACCAGTCTTTGCCCCAGTGACTACACGAGAACTTATGGACAGCGGCGCATTGGCAGACCTGAAAATCAAATGCCTGGTGCTCAAGTATCCTGAATCTGTGTGTAAAAATCTTCGGAAAGCCACCTATGCGGAAGAGTACGACGCGGTGATTCATTATTCCCCGCGTATGAAATTTGTGCGCAATCTTGCCTTATCACTAGAAGGGAATTCACTCATATTGTTCCAATTGGTCAAGAAGCACGGAAAACCTATTTTTGATGCCATTCAGGAGAAAGCTACTAACGGAAGGAAAATCTTCTTTGTACACGGCAACACCGAAACTATGGATCGTGAAGAGATACGGAAGATTACCGAAGTGAGCAAAAATGCTATTATAGTCGCCTCCTATGGAACCTTCAGCACCGGTATCAATATCAAGAATCTCCATAATGTCATTTTCGCCGCACCCTCAAAATCTCGAATCCGTAATTTACAATCCATCGGAAGAGGTTTGAGGAATACCGACGGAAAAACTCATGCTACGCTTCTTGATATTGTGGATGACCTCCGAATCGGTAAGCATGAAAATTTTCTCCTGAAACACTTCCGTTATCGTGCAGAAATCTATGGTTCAGAAAAATTCTCCTATAAGCAGTATGTCATTGACCTGACCCACTAGTTATGCTATAATATGTCCTTAATTATCGGAGGAGCTGTATGAACACCGCCAATGCAGAAACTAGAATGTTCGTGTGTGGACACGATACCGTATTGTCAACCATATGGCTCGGTGAAGATGGCATGATCCATTGCTACTATCCCGCGTTAGTGGTGACAGAGCGTATGTCAAATGGTGTGCTAGGCTTTGTACTAAAACCCTGGGCTCCCACCGAACTACTTGCCGCACCAATTGTTACAATTGTTCCCGAACACCTAACCCAGCTCATGACCCCCTCAGCCGAACTAGTTGCGTTTTACATGGCATGGTCCACCATAGAAGATCAACACGCCAAGGAATTTGAGGAGGCCTATAAGAAACAGATTTCAAAACTCACCGCATACTATATGGACAAGTTTAAGTCAGATAAGGCAAACACAGCTTCAACTGGGCTCAATACAATAAATCCAGAGGAAATTGAGAGATTGTTCGATGGCAACCCCGACTGGGGCAATCCAACTATTTCCCATTAGGAGATTAATGAACACACACTATGTTAATAATGGGGCCTTATTAGCTGCCCTTATTCAATATCAAAGGGATGTTAGAGCTGCGAAAAAAGCAAAGAAGATGCCGCCTCCATTGACGGATGATATAGGCATCTGCTTTCTTATGATTGCCGAACATTTGAGCCGAAAACCCAACTTCATCTCCTACACATTCAGAGAGGAAATGATCTCCGACGCAGTGGAAAATTGCGTCCAATATGTGGGAAATTTCAGTCCTGCTAAGTCAAAGAATCCGTTTGCCTATTTCACCCAGATCATTTACTATGCTTTTTTGAGAAGAATTCATAAAGAAAAAAAGCAACTCTATGTGAAGTATAAAGCTACGGAGCAATTGGGAGCATTGCAACAGTCATCGATGCACAACCTGAGTGAGGACACTGAGCACAACCGTTCCTTCCAGGTCTACGAGAACATTTCCGATTACATCCGCACGTATGAACAGGGGCGTCAAATTAAGAAACGTCGTAAACCCAAGATCTCCGCAAACAGCGGGGTCTTCAAATTTGTAGGAGACTAATATGATACCAAGAGAACCGCGCGACCCCGAACCGCGCGACCCTTTTTCCTATATTCCAGCAGATTCAGAAATTATTCTCAAAGAACTCCTTAACCGTCTTGAGGTTATAGAAAAAAAAGTCCATGCCTTAGAAAAAGGCATCTTCTCTGAACAGGAAGAAGCCTTTAAGAGAGGCACAGGGAGATACTTGTTATGAAATTGGCTCTGATCAATGATACCCACGCTGGGGCGCGTGGTGACAATGCACATATCAATGACTTCTTTTTCAAGTTCTGGGATAACATTTTCTTTCCGGCGCTGGAGCATCACAAGGTAGATCGTGTCATTCATCTTGGAGACGTGGTAGATCGTCGTAAATTTATCAATTTTGCAATCTGGAACACCTGGAAAACCAAATTCTTTGACCGACTCATGCTTGACGGCATGCCTATCGATTTACTGACGGGCAATCATGATTGCTATTATCGCAATACCAATGAGGTCAATGCATTAGATGAATTGATCGGGATGTACCCTAATGTACGGATCTTCCGCGAATCCCAGGATATGCAATATGGGAGTCTGTTAGTGGCCCTGGTGCCTTGGATCAACACCGGGAATTTTGAAACCTCAATGCAGTATCTTAAGTCTACCACCGCCCCAGTTATTCTGGGCCACCTTGAGATTTCAGGATTTGAAATGGACCGCGGGAATGTCTGCCATACCGGTTTGAACAAGGCGAACTTTGACCGATTCGATATGGTACTCAGTGGGCATTTTCACCATAAGTCGAATGATGGAGTTATCTTCTATCTGGGAAACCAATATGAAATTACGTGGGCAGACTATAACGATCCGCGTGGGTTTCATATTCTTGACACTGAAACCCGCGAATTGACCTTTGTGGAAAATCCCTATAAGCTATTCCACCGCATCGTATATGATGACAGTGTTCAAACTTTTGAGTTATGGAAGCAGCATAACTTCCAACGATACCAAAATGCGTATGTCAAGGTAGTGGTGGTTCGTAAACAGAATCCCTATCTCTTCGACTGTGTGATGGACACCCTATATAAGATAAACCCCATCGATGTTACTGTGGTAGAAGACTATACCGACGCACAGGGGGACGAAGCCTCGAACAACGTGGTGAACCAAGCCGAGGATACCGTCACGATTATGCGAAAATGTGTGGATGGTATGACATTACCTTCCACGATCAGTGCCGATAAACTCAAAAGCATTCTTCAAGAACTATATGTGGAAGCCGTGAACACGGAGACAACTATACAATGATTCAGTTCAAAACGATCCGTTGGATGAATTTTATTTCAACTGGCAACTATGTCACGGAAATTCGATTGAGTGATGCCCAAAACACCTTGATCGTCGGGGAGAATGGGTCTGGAAAATCTACGCTGTTGGATGCCCTTTGCTTTTGCCTCTACAACAAACCATTCAGGGATATCAACAAGGGTGCCCTGATCAATTCTATCAACCAACGCGAGACAAAGGTTGAAGTGGAATTCAGGGCGGACAATCACGAGTATGTGGTGATTCGTGGCATTAAGCCCGATATGTTTGAAATTCATAAGGACGGGGAACTACTTGACCAAACGGCGTCAGGGGACTATCAGGATCAACTGGAAAAATTCATCCTCAAATTGAGCTATAAGTCATTCACCCAAATCGTCATCTTGGGGTCGGCCAGCTTTACCCCATTCATGCAGTTAAAGGCAAGTGATCGTCGAGAAGTAATTGAAGACTTATTGGACATTCAAATCTTCTCTCGCATGAACAAACTAGTCAAGTCCAAACTCTCTACGATGGCCACAGAACGACAAGCCAATAAACTCCTTGTCGAGAGTGCCACAGAAAAAATTGCGATGCAGGAACGCCATATCAAGGAGGCTCAACAAGACGTAGCACAGCGTGTCCGAGAAGTAGAACAGGAACTTAACATCAATCTTAAGGAACTCGCTCGACTTAAGGGAGCAATCATACAACACCATGCTGCCGTGCAGTCTGCTTCCGCGAATATCACAGACAAAACGAAGCTAACACAGAACATCAAAAAATTCACCCAATTAGAAGCCCAAATTGAGAATGTGCTCGGAAAGCAACAGAAAAATATCAAATTCTATGAGACGGAAGAAAAGTGTCCTACATGTGTTCAGTTGATTGATAAAGCATTCAAGCAACAGCAACTCACGCAAGCCCAAAGTAAGATCGTTGAGTGTGAGGATGCGCTTAAACAACTAGAGCAAAAGGTTTGCCATGCCCAACAACGGCTCACGGAGATTGCCGGGATTGAAAAAGAGATTAATGAACACAAACTCTTAATTGCCAGCAACAACACCCTTGTGACTGCCCTAGAACAATCCAATACGAAACTAAAGGCAAAGTTGGAGTCATTTAAGACGCAACAACACACCACCGGGCGTGAGCAAAGTCGGCTAGCAGAGCATCTTGAAGAACTTGCACGGCTCGAAGCTACCAAACGAGAGTTGATTGACAACACGGCTTACTACGAATCTGCTGGATTGTTATTGAAAGACACCGGCATCAAAACGAAGATCATACGCCAGTATTTGCCCATCATCAATACCCTGGGCAATAAATTTCTGGCTAGCATGGACTTTTTTGTGAATTTCAATCTCGATGAGACATTTAGAGAAACAATCAAGTCACGGCACCGAGATGAATTCACCTATCACTCCTTCTCCGAAGGGGAAAAACAACGGATCGACATGGCACTGATGCTCACCTGGAGAGCCGTAGCGAAACTGAAAAACTCGGCAGATACCAACTTGTTGATCCTAGATGAAATCTTCGATGCGAGTTTAGACAATACGGGCGCCGAGGAACTTATGAAGATCCTACATAGTTTAGACTCCACCAATGTGTTTGTGATTAGCCACCGCGGGGATACTCTTCAGGACAAATTTCAAAGTGTTATTCGCTTCGAGAAACATCAAAACTTTTCACGTATTGCTGCAAAGTGAGGACATGTATGGAACAACTATCTGTCAATTCCCCTGGTGCCCCAACCACCTTTGTATATGACACCACGAAGCCTAGGGCTCTCCCAGCCGCGAAGAAGCCTAATCTGCTTCCGTTGTATAATGAAAAGAACCCGATGCTGGCAACCCGTATGCCGGAATTCAACATCCTCAATCCTCCCTGTAACATCGTGGAGTTTGCCAACCAACTTCTTTACACCATGGCGCATTATGGTGGGGTAGGACTGGCTGCACCGCAATGTGGGTTCCCCTATCGGATCTTTGTAATGGCAGGTGGGGTGGTGTGTATCAATCCAGTCATCCTTGAAGCCTCCACAGAAACGGCGCGTCAGAAAGAAGGTTGTCTCAGTTTTCCTGGCTTGTCCCTTCCCATCGAACGAGCAAAAACCGTTCGTGTGAAATATACCAACGAAAAAGGTGAACGAGTTGAAGCGACCTGGTCAGGGGTCACCGCGCAAGTTGCACAGCATGAATATGATCACCTGGAAGGAAAGGTATTTACCTCACGGGTGGGTTCACTCACGCTTCAAATGGCAAAGAAGAAGAGGCAGAAGTTGTTCAAGAAGATCCAACGTATTGTTGACGCCAAAGCCACACGGGCCCGAATTGATGGAAAGGTATCATCACGCCTAACTACAGAAACGACACCAAATCCACAGATGTCTCCGACAGCCGTGGAATCAACCAACAGGTGATTACAATGAAAGAATGGCAATGCGGGTATGAATTAGAATACTTACGGAAGTTGGAGGCATTCTACGCGCCTCATAATAAGTTTGCGATATCACCATTTGCAGAATTTAAGAAAAACAACATTGCGGAGCATCTACGCAAAAAGACGTTGCATTTCGTAACGACTCCTGACAACCATCCTGTGTATGATATCTTTGCCGCATATGTCGCCGAAGAGGCTAAGGTGATGGCGAAGATCACGATGTTCGGCAATACCATCATCGGGGAAAAATTCAAAGGGGATATTACCCTCTCTCGTTTAGTTGGCAATCCACACAGCCTCCTAGAGGTGTTGCACCCTAATGGTAAATTTGGGGATAAGAATTGCTGGCTTGTGACTTTTGCAGGGAATAAGGAAGTGTGTGCCTTAGCGAGACTTTCGGGGTTCAACTATGTCGGGTATAAGGTCACCAGTTTTTCAGAGGTGATGGCAGTGTTCTTTCGAGACAACCCTTTGAGCTTTCAACCTCGGCAACATCCAAAAGTAAATCCTGCGGAACTCGTTGGAATGAAGAAGTTATGTGATGTGCCACAGGAAATGGTTGCG
>Ga0224510_10002133_pt1 | contig 12197 bp, 13 predicted proteins | sample SF_May12_sed_USG_FD_170161 | JGI IMG/M metagenome (GOLD analysis project Ga0224510, IMG submission 170161) | Sediment microbial communities from San Francisco Bay, California, United States - SF_May12_sed_USGS_4_1 | ecosystem: Environmental > Aquatic > Marine > Sediment | place: USA: California... | reverse complement strand
CTTCGGCACCACCGGCGGGCAGGTGTATTGCTCACCAGACGGCGGCGACACGTGGTCGGCGATCGTGCGGGACCTACCGCCGGTGTATTCGGTGGAGGTGCAGACGCTTCCATGATTCGGGTCCGCCTGCCCTATCACCTGCGCAACCTCGCCGGAACCGGTGCGGAGGTGGAACTCGAGATCGACGGCCCGGTCACGCAGCGCAAGGTCCTCGATGCCCTCGAAGCCCGGTACCCGATGTTGCGCGGGACGATGCGGGACCTCACCACGCACCAGCGCCGCCCCTTCATCCGGTTCTTCGCCTGCCAAGAGGATCTGTCGAACGATGACGTAGACGCGGCGCTACCCGAGGCGGTCGCCACCGGGTGTGAGCCCTATCTGGTGGTCGGATCCATGGCGGGCGGTTGACCGACAGCGGCGATGATGGGCACATGACGTCAGACATCGAAACCGCAGGAATGTCTTTGTTCGAGCCCGTTCCCCGATATTTGAACACGGCCGCGGTGGGACTGCCCACAAGAGCGGCCCTCGCCGAACTCGATCGTCGCATCGACGAGTGGAGGACGGGTCGGTGCGATCCACCGTCGTTCGACGCCGATGTCGCCGGCGCTCGATCCGCCTACGCAGACATCGTCGGAACCGATCCTTCGTCGGTTGCCATGGTCGGCGCCGTGTCGACGGCGGCCGGGCTGGTTGCCGCGTCGCTCCCCGAGGGTTCGGTGGTCCTCGCCGCTCAGGAGGACTTCACCTCGGTGCTCTTTCCGTTCCTCGCCGATGACCGTCTGGAAACCCGCCTGGCCCCGCTCGACGTGCTTCTCGACAGGGTCGATGACGACGTTTCATTGATCGCCGTCAGCGCTGCCCAGTCTGCTGACGGACGGGTGATCGATCTCGATAGTCTCGCCGAGATAGGGGCCCAAGGGGTCCGCACGTACGTCGACACCACCCAGGCGGCCGGGTGGATGCCCATCCACGCAAGCCGCTTCGATGTCACGGCCTGCCATTCATACAAGTGGCTGTGCGCGCCGAGGGGGGTCGGCTTCGTCACGATCGGGAAAGGAGTCGCCGGTTGGCTGAGACCGATCAATGCCGGGTGGTACGCCGGCGACGATCCTTGGCAATCGATCTACGGCCCTCCAGTGCGGCTGGCCGGCGACGCCAGGCGATACGACCTCTCCCCGGATTGGTTCTCCGTTGCGGGTGCAGCCAGGAGCCTCGAGGCTCTCGCTCGACTGGGCACAAGCGCCATCGGCGAAGTCAGCGTGGGGCTGGCCAACCGTTTCCGGGCCCACCTCGACATCGAACCGTCCCCCAGCGCCATCGTCAGCGTCGGCTCCACCGCCGGCGAGCGGCTGGCTGCAGAGGGGTTCGTCACGTCGTCCCGGGCCGGCCGGATTCGCTTGTCCTTCTACATCTACAACACGGTCGACGACGTCGACCGTGCTGCAGAGATCATCGCCGGATCACCCTGACTGGCGCAGGTCCCGCCGGTTGAAAGCAACGACCGACGCCACGATGAGCGCAACGAGGATGACGGTCAGTACCAGGCCGTGCCCCCACGGCATACCGTTGGCGAGCGGATCTGACGTCAGGTAATAGTGGAACGGCGACAGCCGGCCCAGGCCGGTGAGCCCCTCGCTGAGTCGGGCGATCGACGTGAGCAGGTGAAACCCGAGGGCAGCCGCCACCGCCCCGAACGCGGCCACCTTCTGCGATCCGGTGAACGCCCCCAGCGCCAGCGCCACCGCCCCGAAGACGAGACCGACGAGAGTCGCCAGAAGCGAGGTGGCCCCGATGTTGGCGATACTCATCCCGAGCCCTCCAATCACCGATCCGATCGACACACCGGCGAAGGTGGCGAACCCGACGACCGCGCCATAGGCGAGCATCGTCGCAGTCTTCTCCGCCAGGACTCTGGTTCGGCTCACGGGATTGGCGAGCAGGAGGCCCATCGTGCGCTGCCGTTCTTCTCCTGCGAGGGCCCTGGCGCCGATGGCAATGGTCACCACCATGATGGCGATGGGAGCCATCAGGCCGAAGCTCTCCACTTCGTAGAAGCCCTCCGGGGTGCTCATGTTGCCCGATTGGGCGCCGGCGAAAGCGAAGAGTTCCTGCGGGAGGTCTTTGGTGAACTCGAGCAGGGTTTCGTCCATGGCGGCATAGATGGGAGCCAGCATCACTCCCATGACGCCGAACATGGCGAGGGAGGACACGATGAGGAGTCCTTGGTGTTCCGAGGCTGTCTTGATCCAGATGCGCGACACCCGGGCTGCTCCGGCCAGACGGTTGGCGAGTTTGCGGGTTCGCGGGTCGTTGCGCAGCCGGTCCACAAGCGTCACTCCCACGCTCTTGCCTCGCAGGTCCCGGCGGTTGATTCCGACGAATCCGAGGGCGCCCAGCGCCGCCGATCCGCCACCGAGGATGCCGATGTGGCCCCAGTCGACGCCGTTCACCACGGGCTGGCTGCTGTCGAAGTAGTACCACGGGAAGGCCTTGGCAACGTCGGCCAGGTTCTCCACGAGCGGGAGGATCCCCACTGCGAAGAACGACAGAACCATCACGCCGGCGGCAACTCCTGACGCAAGTCCGCGCCGCCCGGTCCAGCTGCCAACCGCCATGGCGAGGAACCCGTAGAAGAGGGCGTTGATTCCGAGGTGGAACGAGTATGCGCCGACGTTCATCTCGCCCAGGTCGACGTTCAGCAACGAGGCCGCAGCGTATGTGGCACCCCACAGGAGGACGGCACCAACCGCGATGAGCGACACCATCGCGACCGCCTTCGCTACGTAGACGTGGCTGCGCGACTTGGGGTTACCCAGCAGGATCCCGATCGTTCCGTCCTTCTCCTCCCCGGCGATCGATGATGCTCCTATGGAGACGGCGAGTCCGCCCATGGTCATTGCGCCGTAGAACGCAAACAGCACGCCGATGCCCAATCCGGCGGCGTCCGCCCCCTCGGGAATGCCCATCGCTTCTCTGAGCGCGGCCGGGAGTTGGTCGTAGATGGCGAGGTCGAAGTCGCGATACACGGCCATTGCCATCAGCAGCATGAGCCCGAGGCTGACCACGGCGATGATGACCCCACGCCAGCGGTCGAGGGTGCTCTTCGTGAAGACGGTGGCCAGCATCAGGCGTTCACCTCCTCATCTTGGTAATACGTGAGGAAGATCTCCTCGAGGTCCGCCTCCTGGGTGGTGATGTCGAGCACGTGGAATCGCTCCGTCACCACCTTGAGCAAAGTCTCCATCTGCCCGTCGAACGACAACGTGACGTGTTCGTTGAGGGAAGTTGCCTCTCGAACACCTGGGATCCCATCGAATGCGGATGCGTTCACCGGTTCGGTGAAGTGAATGCTCACCGTGCGGATTGCTTTGGACCGGAGGTCGGCCACCGCTTCGGTCGTCATCAACCGGCCGTGACGGATGATCCCCACCCGGTGTGCGACGCGCTGCACTTCGGAAAGGGTGTGGCTGGAGAGGAAGATGGTGGTCCCTTCGGCCGCCACTTCCCGCATCATCTTCTGAAACTCACGCTGGACGAGCGGGTCCAGGCCGGTGCTCGGCTCGTCCATGATCAACACTTCGGGTTTGTTCATGAATGCCTGGATGAGGCCCACCTTCTGCCGGTTTCCCGACGACAGGTCCCCCACCTTCTTGTCGAGATCCGCCCCGAGTCGATCGCGCAGCTCCTCGACGTGCGACCAGTCGACTCCGCCTCGGAGGTTGGCGAAGTAGGTGAGGGTGTCGCGTCCGGTCAGGTTCGGGTACATCGACAGGTCGCCCGGCACATATCCGATGTGACGGCGGATCTCCACGGATCGCTCATGGGTGTCCATGCCGAGAATCGAAGCGGTTCCGGCCGTCGGGCGGATCTCGTCCATGAGGGTGCGAATGGTGGTCGTCTTGCCTGCCCCGTTCGGTCCCAGGAATCCGAAGATCTCGCCCGCGGCGATGTCGAGATCGAGGTCGACCAGGGCGGGGACGTCGCCGTAGTGCTTTGTGAGTTTCTCGGTGTGAATGGTTGTGTCTGTCATCGTGTCTCCTGTCCGTCTCCGAATGCCTGTGTCAAGAGTTCGCGTGTTGTCGGGGTGATGAACCCTGTGAGGAGGTCGAGCACCGCCTGCACGTAGGGCGCAGACCTCTTCGGGTCGGCGGTCAGGTCGGCGGTCATATCGACACCGAGCAGTCGCTCGACGTGTTCGTGGAGGACCACCGAACCGAGCGACCAGAGCGTGAGGACTATCGCCCGCTCCCGTGGCCGGTCGCTGGGCATGATGAGCCCCGTGGTCACGCCGAGCTCGATGTATTCGATGGCGTCCTCTACGAGTTCATCCACGAGTTCCGCAACGTGCGGGGACCCGTCTACGAGCGTGCGAGCGAGGTATCGGATGAGAGGCGGGCCGCCTGCCGAAGCGCGAAGGGAGCTCACGGGGTCGAATGCCGCACCCTGTCCCATGGCGCTTCCCTTTTGGCTTCGGATGGTGGCGGCGACGTGTTCGTCGCAGGCGACTCGGAGATTGTCCTTCGACCCGAAGTGGTGCATCACGAGCCCGGCAGAGACTCCTGCCCGGCCGGCGATCTCGCGGACGGACGTTCCCGCCACACCGGAGTCGGCGAAACACTCGATTGCCGCATCCCTGATTCGAGCTCGGGCCGTCCGATCGTCCATCTCATCTGTCCTGAACGCCTGTTCAATTGACAATACAAACGTTCAGTCCCAGGGTCAAGCCCTCCGGCGCCCTCGCTCGGCTCGGGCGGTACTGAGTGCTGGGTATTTGGTATTGGGTAGTTGGGGTCGCCTCGGAGACGGGTGATCGTCGGGTTGGTGTTTCTCCCGCCAGCAGGGGGGAGTGCCGGCGGAGCCGGGTATGGCAGAACCTCGCTGCTCGTTGCCTGCGACTGACGCTTGGGGACTGGCGACTGGAGACTGGCGACTGGAGACTGGCGACTGGCGCCGGGCCTCAGCGTTTCATCAGGGGGCGGAGGTAGCGGCCGACGCGGACGGGTTCGGCGGCAAGCGCGGCGATGAGGCCCCCGCCCATGGCGCCGGTGACGCCGGGGGCCATGGCGTCGACCCCGCCGAGGTAGAGGCCTTTCACCGGCGTCTTGGGCTGCAGACCCGGGTCGAGGAACCGTTCGGGTTCGCTCACCAGCCCGTAGATCGACCCTTTGGCGGACCGGGCGAAATGGTGCGTGGTCACGGGAGTGGACAGTTCGGCGTGCCGGATCATCGGCCCCAGCTCCGGATACAGCTCCTGGTATTGATCGAGCATCACCTGCGTGAGCTGGTCCTTGAACGAGTCGTACGCGCCGCCCCGCTTCTGCCAGCGAGACTCCGACCACGTGGAGAACGACTCCCAGGGAACGAAGGTGACGGCCTCGCCCGTGTGGCGGTCGTCCGAGCCGTGGAGCGGGTCCTTGATCGAAGGGAACGAATTGAAGAGCACGGGCGGTTGACCTGTCACCGACCCCGGGGCGACGTTCCAGCCGTCCACCTCCATGTCCCAAGAGTCGAAGAACCACTGGCTGTACTTGGTCGCCCCGGCGCGCTCGACATCGCCTTCGAAACCGAGGTACAGACTGACGTGGGCGGGCCCCGGTTCATGGCGTATCGTGGGCAATGTTCCTTCCGGAAGCAGCCGGGCCGTCGGCGGCGCGCCGACCGTCGAGATGACCCGCCTGGCACCGATGGTCGTTCCGTCATCGAGACGTACGCCCACGGCCGTGTCACCTCTCGTCGTGATCGATTCGACGCTGCGCCGCACCGCGGTCCAACCGCCGGACTGGCTCACGGTTGCGAGCATCGTCTCTGCGATTCGTCCCGCCCCGCCTTCCGGGTAGTAGGCCCCGCGGATGAAGTGCTGGACCATCAAGGCGTGCATGGCGAACGACGACTTGGACGGAGTCGAGCCGTAATAACCCCACTGGGCAGCCAGAACCGACTGGAGGCGGGGGTCCGATGTGAGCCGGCGCAGGACCTCTGCGGTCGTGGCAGTGATGTGGGGCAGCGCGGCGGCCTCGGCCTTGCCGCCTCCGAGAGGCCAGGGGAGCGGTCTCGATCTCAGGTATCCCGATGTGGCCCGGGATGCACCCCTGACGAGATGGATGTACTCGTCGATGGCCTTCCGCTCGTCGGGAAAGTACTCGGCGAGTGTGTCGCGGAAACCCTCGATGCTCGACGGGAACTGAATCGTGAACCCATCGGGGAAATTGAACTCGTCGTATACGTCTCCGAGCCACGCCCAGCGCAGCAGGCCGCCGGTGAGGTCGTGGAGGAGTCGTCCAGGGAAACTCTTGGTGGACATCTCTCCGACGAGGTGGACGCCGACGTCCCATCTGTAGCCGGGGCGTTTGAACGTCTGGGTGAACCCGCCGGGAATGTAGTGCTGTTCCAGCACGAGCACCCGGCGTCCCAACTTCGCGAGGATGGCGGCCGCCGTCATGCCGCCCATCCCTGACCCGATGACGATGTAGTCCCACGGTCCGTCCGGGATGTCTCGGCTCCATGGTCTGTCAGTCACGGTGGCGAGTGTACGGGTATGGTCGCCGGCAATGGCGACCGTGCTGATCGTGGGTGGGTCGAGAGGTATCGGCCTGGGGCTCGTCGAGCGATACGCCGCCGATGGGTGGAGCGTCCACACCACAACCAGATCGGGCGAATCACCCGGCGCGGCGGTCGAGACGCATCGGCTCGACGTGCGGGAGCCCGACCAGATCGCCGATCTGGCCCGGAGCGTGCCCGTTTGCGATGTCGTGATACACGTGGCCGGGGTATATCAGGGCCGCTCGAGGGCGGAGATGTTCGCAGTGAATGTCACCGGGGCGATCGCCGTCTGCCAAGCCCTCATCGACGGGGGACGAGTCGTCGGGAAACTGGCAATCCTCACGTCACAGATGGGAGCCCGCCGCGGCCGCACGGAGTCCCTCGGAGACTACGGAGACTCCAAAGCCGCTCTCAACGACGAGTTTCGCCGTCGCGCTCCTGGCTGGGGAGAGCGGGGCGTCACCGCCGCCGTGATCCACCCGGGGTGGGTGAGGACCGAGATGGGCGGTTCTTCCGCTCCGCTGTCGGTGGAGGAGAGCGTGGATGGAATCGTGTCGGTCATGGCCAAACTCACCGCACAAGACCATGGCCGGTTCCTCACCTGGGACGGTCGTGACCATCCGTGGTGACGGTCTCGAGCATCAGACCCGCTGGCCGTAGGCGTGGACCGGTCTCAGCCTCGCCACGAGCCGCCGCTCGTCGATCATGGCCTGTCCGAACTCGTCCCAGTCGGGGTGTTCCCCTCTGATTGATCTGTAAAGATCGGTCAACGCCGATACCCCCGCGTCGCCCAGGACGCCGGCAATCGTTCCGAGTTCGACGTCACAATCCACGACGGCCCAGCGCCGGAAGTCATCCGAGGTGACGTGCAGGCTTGCTCTCGGGTCGCGCCGAAGATTGTGGGTCTTGGCCCTGTCTGCGGTTATCGAGACTCCGACGATGCCGTCGGTGACGCCGTACACCACGTTGGACAGCTGGGGCCGTCCGTTCTTCCGGTGGGTCGCCAGGACGCCCTGGCTCCGTTCCGCCATGAATCCCACAACGCTCGCCAAGTCCACGAACACCTCCACGTGTCGGTGTGAACCGTAACGCGAACGCTGGACGGGCGAGCGGGCCACCCCCTCCACGGCCCGCTCGCCCGCGGCGCGTCAGGGCAGGTGCGTCGCCGACTGGAAGTCGGCGCATACCCCAACGGCGTTGCCGGTGTCGCTGCCGGGCAGCAGGAACACCTCGCAGCCACCGGCATATGAACCGAGTTGTTCGTCCACGAGTCCCGGGATCGCCGGACCGTGGGTGCGAGCAACCACGTGGATCTCGGCGACCCGGCTGTCTTGGATCAGGGGTCCGGATCCGACGATGAGCTCGTCACCGACCGCACCGGCAAGCAACGAGTCGCGGAATGTCGCTTTCCCGTCCTCGTTTGCGACCCGCCCCGTGGAGTATCCGGCAACGATCTGTGCCGCTTCGATCTGGGCCTCGTTGAAGCCCTGAGTCGGGTCTCCATTCAGGAACAGATCGTCGGGACCGCACGGGTTGGAGCAGCCGTTCGGGTTGTTGAACACGACCCACCAGATCGTGATCGCGGCATTGGCGCCCAGTTCGGATGAACGGAACATCATGTGGACCCCGTCGTCATCCCGTACGAGGCTGGACCAGCCGACGGTTCGGGTGGAGTCGGACAAGAACGTGACAGGTGACACGCTCCGATCGCGGTGCGGCTTGTGGGCGGCGGCGGGAACCGCCGGAATCATGAGGGCGATCACTCCCAAGATCGCGCCCAGTCGATGTGTCGTGCGCATGCGTACTCCCTTTCGCGCAGGGGCCCTCATCGGCCCGGTGCGCCAGCCTGGGGCACGCCGGTCAAGAAACGGTCAAGAGCGGAGGAGGTCCGTCAACTGGTCGTAGGAGTGGACGCCGTGGATCGCCCCCATCGACTCCTCCCAGTGGCGGGCCATCGTGTCGAGCATCTCGGGTGTGAGACGGTACCGCTCGTCGTCGACGGCGCCTGCCGAGACCTTCCACGATCCGGCACCGGGTGGGAGAGCACCGACTTCGTCGGAGCGCTGCCGGTGGAGCAGGTCGTTGAACTGGTGTTTGTGTTCGAGCATGTAGTCCAGAGACGAGCGCTCCAGTGTCAGATCGACGAGCGCTTCGTCGGCGGCTATACCGATGAAGTCGGCGATCCGGGTCACGGCCGGACGGAGGTCCTCACGCATCTGCTCGTATGAGAGCAGCAGGACGTTCGGGTCTTCGCGTCGAGCCCACCACGATTCGAGATGGGTCCAGTAGTCCTTGCGCTTCGACCGGTCGAGATGCGGCGCCAGGTACTCGGCGAGGCTCACGGTGCCCGGTTCGAAGAGCCATCCTTCGTAGAACCGGTAGTACGAGACCATCACCGCCTGGGGCTCGCGGAACGACACGATGTAACGACATCCCTTGGGGACGGCGTGGTACGAGTAGTGACTCTTGAACGCCCGTGGTTCCCAACCCTGGTCGGCATCGAGGTCGATCCCCAGGGCATGGGCCACTTCGATCCAAGGGCTGACTCGGGAGATGTCGTCGAAGCCGTCGTCGCCACCCGATCGGAGACAATGGACGATCTGTTGAATCCATGTGGTCCCCGATTTGGACCAGGGTGTGATGATCACGTCGGAGGGGCGTGGTCGGAACTCCTTGCCTTTCTCGAACGTGACCGGAGGGAAGATCTTGTTTTTCGCCTCGATCATCTCTTCGAACGAGCGTGGGTAGCGCGGCATCGTTTGGAGGGTAACGGGACCTGGTCTCAGCCGTCCGTGAAGTCCCGGGGGTGAAGGACCTCGACGAGGCGGCCCATGTCGAGTTCTGCCCACGACTCGATATCTACCTCGATCACAACGACAGTGGCCGTCTTCACCTCGACGTAGCTTCCGGTGAGAGCCGCCGCAGTCATCGACCACGTGGGTTGGTGCCCGACGAGCATCAATGTGTCGACGTCCGGCGCGGCCGAGGCCACTTGGATCACCTCGCGCGACGAGGCACCGTAGAGAGCCGGTTCCAGGGCGATCGGCGCCCGCCACCCACCGGCCGCTTTGGCCAACTCGGCGGTCGTGCGTGCCCGGGTTGCCGTTGACGAGATCACCAGGTCCGGCTCGAACTGCTTGGAGGTGAGGACTTTGCCCATTCGTTTTGCGCTGACCACACCCCGGTCGTTGAGCGGGCGCTCGTGATCGCGCCCGTATTCGGCGTTCCAATCCGATTTCGCGTGCCGCATCAGGAGCAGCGTCTTCACCAGTTCACCTCACGAGGCCCTTCCCCCACCGACTCCAAACGGTAGCTTGTCCCGAGGATGCCGAGGCGAGGAGACGACGATGAAGCGACGAGTATTTGTGGCCTTCCTGTTGGGTGTGCTGGCGGTCCCGAGTGTGGTGGTCGCGGCCGATCGATTCTCGGACGTTTCCGACGAGAATGTGTTCCACGACGACATCGCGTGGCTGGACCAGTCGGGGGTGACGAAAGGCTGCAACCCGCCGGACAACACGCAGTACTGCCCGGACGACTCGGTGACCCGCGGGCAGATGGCAGCGTTCCTCCGGCGCCTGGCGGAGAACGAGGTCGTTGATGCCGCCGACTCCGAACTGTTGGATGGGCTTGATTCGAGCCAGTTCCTGAAGGCTGATGGATCCGTGGCTGTGCAGGGGGCAATCCCTTATGCGAGTCCCGTGCTGCACACCATCTCGATTCCCAAATACGCGTTCGTCTCCGAGTATCCGGAGGATGCGAACGAGCAGGTGCTGTACACGGGTGCCACTGGTGCACGCATTCTTCCCGGCGGTACCGGTCGGCTCGTCGCACCGCTCGTGCTGCCGTCGGGGGCAGAGATCGTCGAGATCACGTTGCACGCCTACGACGCGAACGCGGTGGATGACCTCTCTGCCCGGGTCACCGGGATCCGGCTGAGCCAGAACGGCGGGATCGGCGGGGACATCGCAACCACGTCGGGTGATGCCGGACGCCAGTCGGTGTCCCAGAACACGTTCGTGGTGATCGACGCATCCGATTACGCGTATTCGGTCGATGTGCAACCGGCGGACGGCCTCGAATGGCCCGGCAATCAGATCGGCGTCATCGGCGTGACGATCACGTACCGAACCCACGAAACAGGCTGACTCCGGCGCGACCGGAGGGCGGGGTCGGGGTGGTCAGCGGCAGGCGACTTCGGCACGTGTGTCAACGCGGGCTCCGAGAATCCCCTACGGAACTCATCGATCGCCGCCGCGAGGTCATGAGCCAACTCAATACTCAGTAGCGGCACTCGGTGTCTGAGCCTCCCCCTCAGCCGCCGTTCGTGCGCCACCTCGCCTGCTGGGGACTGGTGACTGGCGGCTCTTCAGGCCAGGAGTTGTCTCTCGGCGAGGCGGGCAAAGAGGCCACCGGCGGCCAGGAGTTCATCGTGAGTGCCTTGCTCCACGATCCGGCCGGCATCGAGAACGACCAGCCGGTCGGCGGCCCGCACCGTCGACAGCCGGTGGGCGATGACGAGCGTGGTGCGCCCACGCATGAGCCGTTCCAAGGCGCTCTGGACGGCGGCCTCGGACTCGGCGTCCAGGCTCGATGTGGCCTCGTCGAGGATGAGGATGCGCGGGTCGGCGAGCACCGCCCGAGCGATCGCCACCCGCTGGCGCTGCCCACCCGACAGCTTGATCCCTCTCTCGCCGACCACCGTTGCGTAACCGTCTGGGAAGCCTGTGATGAAGTCATGGGCGTTGGCGACGGTGCACGCGTTGACGAGTTCGGCGTCGGTGGCGTCGGGTCTGGCGATGCGCAGATTCTCGGCGATCGTTCCGCTGAACAGCTGTACCTCCTGGGGGACGGCAGCCATCGCTGCGCGCAGCGTTTCGAGATTCTGGTGCCGGATGTCGACCTCGTCGACGAGGATGTGGCCCGACGTCGGGTCGTAGAAGCGGGGGATGAGCTGGACGAGCGTCGACTTGCCGGATCCCGACGGTCCTACCAGGGCCACCACTTCGCCCGGTTTGATGTCGAGATCGATGCCCGACAGCACCTCGGTCTCCCGTCCCGGATAGGTGAAGTCGACGGACACGAAGGTCACCGAACCGTTGATGTGGTCGAGGCTCACGGCGTGGGCGGGCTGGGCGACCTCGGGGGTTTCGTCGAGCAATTCGAAGATGCGCCGGGACGCTCCGAGGGCCTCCTGGAGTTCGGAGTAGAGACCGGTGAACGACCCGATGGCTCCGGCGACGATCAAGGTGTAGAGGAGGAAGGTGACGAGTTCGCCGGCGGTGAGCGACCCTCGCAGCACTTGGCGTCCTCCCACCCAGAGGACCAGCGCAAGCGTCCCGAACGCCACGAAGGTCATGAACGGAATGAACAGAGCCCGCCACCTGGTCCGGCGGAGAGCGGTGGAGTAGGAGGCGGCGATGTCTCTGTCGTATTGGGAGGCGGCGGCATCCTCGGCGGTGAACCATTTGACGACCCGGATCGAGGTAATCGACTCGTCGGCGAAGGCATTGGCCGTCGCCACCTGGTCTTGGAACACGGTGGAGATTCGGCGCAGTCTTCTTCCAAAGAACGCCCCACCGATGATGACGAGGGGCAGGAAGGTTAGGACCGCCAGCGACAGGAGTGGCGACAACAAGAGAAGCAGGACGACCCCC
>Ga0224510_10002132_pt1 | contig 12200 bp, 12 predicted proteins | sample SF_May12_sed_USG_FD_170161 | JGI IMG/M metagenome (GOLD analysis project Ga0224510, IMG submission 170161) | Sediment microbial communities from San Francisco Bay, California, United States - SF_May12_sed_USGS_4_1 | ecosystem: Environmental > Aquatic > Marine > Sediment | place: USA: California... | reverse complement strand
GAAGGACCTGTTCGGCCTCAGAACGGGAGTTCGACAGCCTCGGCCGCCACCCGGTGCCCGGCGGCGTCGACCACGACCACCGGGGCCGGCACCTCCAGGGCCCGGCGGCAGTAGGCCAGAGCCAGGGGGCCGTCACCGGTGACGGGGGCATAGCTCGTGATGCGGCCCTGCTCGGCCCCATCGGCCTCCACCACCTCGCCCCCCGTCAAGTCCAGGGGCTCGGTCAGGCGAAGGCCCCGGAGCCGGGTGGGGGTGGATGCGCCCCGGGAGTCGATGCGGGCCACCAGCTCCTGACCCACGTAGCAGCCCTTGGCGAAGCTCACCGACTCCTCCACGATGCCGGCGGCGGCCGGGATCGTGGAGGAGTCGAGCTCCCGGCCCATGGCCGGCAGCCCCCAACGGATCCGCCACGCCTCCAGCGCCGCCGGCGGCCCGACCGGTACCGGCCCGTTGGCCGGTGCGGCACCGAACAGGTCGAAGCCGGGGCCGGCCCCCCTGGCCTGCTCGGTCGGGACCGCCAGCACGACCGCCCCAGAGGGATCGAGGCCGAGACCAGACGGCCCGCCGCCGGCCCCGGGCCCTCGCACCGCCAGCACCGGCTGGCGCTCGCGCAGGGTCAGCTCCACATTGACCCGGATCTTGAACCGGTTGAGGCGCTCGGCCACGGCCGCCCCGTAGCCGGCGTCGACGTCGAGCCAGAACCGCTCGGGCTCGAGCCGGCTGACCCGCACCCAGGCATCGACCTTGCCCTGGGGTTGGAGCAGCAGAGCCGGCACCGACGCACCGACCGCCAGCTGCTCGATCTCCTGGCTGAGCTGGCCCTGGAGGAACGAGGCGGCGTCAGGGCCGGCCGCCTCTACCACGTCACGCTCGGTGGCCACAGCGGCCACGTCGTGGGTGAAGGCGCGGAGGGTGGCGTCGAGATCCAGCATGATCCCGACCCTACCCGGCCTTGCCACCGGCCCGTGAACCGGGCCCCGCCCCTACTCGCCCGTGAACCGGGCGTCACGGCGCTCCATGCGGGCCCTCACGCCCTCCGTGGCGTCGGCGCTCTTGATGGCGGTGCGCACCATCAGCTCGGTGTCGGCGTGGTAGATGCCGTCGCGAAACGTCATCTCCCGGTTGATCGTCGCCTTCATGGCCTTGAGGCTGAGGGGGGCGTTGCGTACCAGCCGGTCGATCACCTTGTCCGCCTCGGCCTGGAGGTCGGCCGCCGCCACGCAGCGGGCGATCAGGCCCAGGTCCGCCATCCGGCGGGCCGGGATCGGGTCTCCCAGCAGGAGGATCTCCCGGGTGGCCACCGGGCCCCCCACCTCCAGCAGCTTCTTGGTCAGGAACCACGACGGCGCCAAGCCCACCTGGGCCAGCGACATCCCGAACCGGGCCTCCTCGGACGCCACCACCAGGTCGCAGTGCAGCGCCAGCTCGTTGCCGCCGGCGATGGCCGCCCCTTGAACCACCGCCACCACCGGCAGGGGCCACGTCTCCACCCGGTGGAACAGCTTCTCCACATCCTGATCGCGGCCGAGGCTGCCCCGCAGGTCGAGCCCGGAACAGAACACCCGGCCTTCGGCCCGGATCACGGCCACCCGCTCCTCCGGTCCCGGACCGGGCACGGGGTTGAACGCCACCTCCAGGGCCCGGAGCATGTCGGCGTCCATGGCGTTGCTCTTCTCGGGTCGGTTCAGGGTGACGGTGCGGACGGCGCCGTTGATCTCCACGGAGACGGTGCCGGAGCCGGTGGGGGTGGCGTCGGTCATGGTCTGCTCTTATGCCACCCCGACCCCCGGGTGCAAGTCCTCGGCCCCGGCCCCCTCCGGTGGCAGCATCTCCCGGCCCCCTCCGGTGGCAGCGCCGAAGGGCGGTGATACGACGAACGGCAGCGATGCTGTTCCCGACCGTGACGTTCGCCGTGTTCTTCGTCACCGTCTACGCCGTCCACACTGCGCTCCACGCCAGGGACCGGGCGTGGAAGGTCGCCATGGTCGTCGCCTCGTACGTCTTCTACGGCTGGTGGGACTGGCGGTTCTGCGGCCTACTGGCCAGCTCCACCCTGGTCAATTGGGGCTACGCCCGGCTGCTGGCGGCCACCGCCGCCCGGCGGGCCCGCCGGGCGTTGGTGGCCACGGCCGTGGCGGCCGACCTGGCCGTGCTCGGCGTGTTCAAGTACTACGGCTTCTTCGCCGAGGCTCTGAGCCACCTGCTGGGGGCCGACCACACCCTCCCCGGGCTCGACGTGGTGCTCCCCGTCGGCATCTCGTTCTTCACCTTCCAGGCTGTCAGCTACGTGGTCGACACCTACCGGGGCGAGGTGGACGACCGGTCCCTGCTCGACTTCACCCTCTACCTGTCGTTCTTCCCCCACCTGGTGGCGGGCCCCATCGTGCGGGCCTCGGAGTTCCTGCCCCAGCTGACCGGGCGGCGGCACCGGGGCGACGTCGACGTGGTCGGAGCGGCCTGGTGGATCGGCCGGGGCCTGTTCAAGAAGGTGGTGGTGGCCACCTTTCTGGCCCAGTCGGTGGTGGACCCCGTATTCGCCGCCCCGTCCGCCGCTACCCGGCTTCAGCTGCTGGCCGCCCTCTACGGCTACGCCATGCAGATCTACGCCGACTTCAGCGGCTACACCGACATCGCCATCGGCCTCGCCGCTCTGCTCGGCATCAGGTTCCCCGTCAACTTCGACCGACCCTACGGGGCGGTGTCGATCCAGGACTTCTGGCGCCGCTGGCATATGACGCTGTCCCGCTGGCTGCGCGATTACCTCTACCTGCCACTGGGCGGCAACCGCCGGGGCCGGCTGATCACCTACCGCAACCTACTGCTCACAATGGTGCTGGGCGGATTGTGGCATGGCGCCGCCTGGACATTCGTGGTGTGGGGCACCGTGCACGGGCTGGCCCTGGCAGTGGAGCGGCTGCTGGGCCGCAGCCCAGCGGTCGCCTCGCTGTGGACCCGGAGCCGGGCCGCCGCGGGGCGACGAACCGGGGCGGGGGCGCCGACGTGGCTCGGGCCCGCCGCCCGGTGGTTGGTCACCTTTCACCTCGTGTGCCTGGCCTGGGTTCCGTTCCGGGCCCAGAGCCTGGGTGAGACGCGTGACTTCCTGGCCGGCCTGGTGCGGGGCCCGGAGGGGGCAACGGCCGCCGGGTCAGTGAGCGTGGTCGCTGTCGGGCTGATCGCCACCGCCCTCGCCGTCCAACTCGTTCCCGCCGGTCAGCTCAACCACGTCTACCACCGCTGGTTCCACCGTCCACTGACCCGCCTCGACCCGGCGCTACAGAGCGCCCTGATGGGGGTGTGGCTCTCGCTCGTCGTCGCTCTCGGCCCCCAGGGCGTGGCGCCGTTCATCTACTTCCGCTTCTGACCCATGCCGTACCGTTTCCGCAACCGGCGTCTCGGGCGCACCGGGCCAGTGCCCGCCCCGTGCCCGCCACCCCCCGACCCGGGCACGGCGCCGGCCCGCGGCCGTCCCGGACCCCGCATCGTGCTGTGCCAGCTCCTGGTCTGCCTCACGGTCGCGCTCGGACTGTCGAGCGCCCATCTGGAGGCCACCGCCTCGTCCCTGCCGTTCGGGCCGCAACGCTCGGTGGCACTGGCCGTGACCCGGCCCCTGCACCGCCTGGCGGTGGCCGGCGGCCTCGACCGGCCGGACCGGGCCGTCGCCCGCCTCCTGGGCCGGGCGTCGGACGAACCAGGCCCCGCTCTCCTTCACGCCGACGCGACCCCGCTGGAGGTGACAGCCATCGGGCCGGGCCCACGGCCCACCCGGAGTGCGGTAGCCGCCGGCAGCAGCGACGGCCAGGCCGGCACCGAACCGGCCGGCGGGGCTGACGCCGCGGCGTCGGTGCTCTACGGACCGCCCCGCCCAGGAGTCGCCACCACCCCGGGCGCCGCGCCAGCCCTGACCCCGGGCGCACCGACCGGACCGGGCGGTGACGGCGGAGGCGTCTCCCCGTTCCCTGCCCCGTCGGCGCTGCCGGCGCCCGCCGTAGCCCCAGCGCCGGGGCTCGGCCCGGACGTCGTCGATCCGATGCCCGCTCGCAGCCCGATCACCGAACCGATCCCGGGCCGGGCCGTCACCCCGGAGGCCCGGCTCCGGCTGTGGGCCGGGGGAGACTCCCTGGGCGAGTACGTGGGCAACCAGCTCCTGGCCCCGCTGTCGAACCGGGCCCTGACGGCGGTCGAGCTCGACTTCCACATAGGCACCGGCCTCACCCGGCCCGACACCTACGACTGGCAGGCCCGCATCGACGAGGTCATGGCCCAGCCCGAACCACCCGAGGCGCTCGTGTTCATGGTCGGCGGCAACGACAATCAGCCCATGCGCGCCGGTGGGGAGAACCTGGCGGTGGGGTCCGGACCGTGGCTGGCCGAGTACCGGGCCCGGGTGGTGGATCTCATGGATTCCACCGGCCCCCCGGCCGCCCGCCCCGGCGCCAGCCACCTGTGGTGGATCGGGCTGCCGCCGATGCGCGACGCCGAGCGCGACGGTCTGGCCCGCTCAATCGATGCCATCGTGGCCGAGGAGGCGGCGGGGCGCCCCTGGGTCACGTTCGTGGACCTCATGCCCCGCTTCAGCGGCCCCGACGGCGGCTTCGCCGGCACCCTGGCCGGCCCCGACGGCACCACCAAGGTGGCCCGAGCCCCCGACGGCATCCACATCACCTATGCCGGCTCCACCTGGATCGCCCAGGATCTCTGGGCCGACATCGTGGCGCGCTGGGACCTACCGGCCGCCTGAGGCCGGCGCCGCCTACCGCAGGGCGGACGCACTGCGGGCCCGCATGCGGCGGGCCGGTTCCACCGCTGCCAGCAGGGCCCGGGCCTTGTTCCAGCACTCGAGGTTCTCCAGCTCGGGCACGCTGTCAGCCACCACGCCCGCCCCGGCCTGGACCGAGGCATGCCCGTCGGGCCCGCAGAACATGGTGCGGATGGTGATGGCGGTGTCGAGGTTGCCCGAGAAGTCAAGGTAACCGACCACCCCGGCGTAAGGGCCGCGCTTCACCGGCTCCAACTCGTCGATGATCTGCATGGCCCGCACCTTGGGCGCCCCCGACACGGTGCCGGCCGGCATCGTGGCCCGCAGCACGTCGATCACCGACCGCTCGGGCACCAGGTCGCCCGACACCTGGGAGGTGAGGTGCATCACGTGGGAGTAGCGCTCCAAGGTCATCAGCTCGTCGAGGTGCAGTGTGCCGTAGCGGACCACCCGGCCGATGTCGTTGCGGGCCAGGTCGACCAGCATCACGTGCTCGGCCCGCTCCTTCGGGTCCTCGGTGAGCTCGGAGGCCATCAGCTTGTCGTGCTCGTCGGTCCGGCCCCGGCGCCGGGTGCCGGCGATGGGGCGGGAGATCACGCGGCCGTCGTTGACCTGCACCAGCGGCTCGGGCGAGCAGCCGACCAGGGTCAGCTCGGGATGGCGCAGAAAATACATGTAGGGGCTGGGGTTGATCTGGCGCAGCACCCGGTACACGTCGAACGGCTCGGCCTTCAGGTCGAAGTCGAACCGCTTGGACAACACCACCTGGAAGATGTCACCGGCCCGGATGTACTCCTTGGCCGCTTCCACCGCCCGCTGGTACATGTCACCCGACAGCGACTCGCGCACGTCGGGCAGGTCGAGATCGGCCGGCGGCTCCATCAGGGGCTCGTCGACCGGGCGGGCCCCGTCGGCGGTGAGTGCGTCAAGGCGGCGGATGCCGTCGTCGTAGGCCCGGTCGATCGTCGCCTCGTCGGCGGCGGCCGGCAGCATGGCGGTGGCCACCAGCGTGACCCGCTGCCGCCAGTGGTCGAACACGGCCAGCTCGCCGATCACGTCGAGCACGGCATCGGGATAGCCGTTGCTGTCGGCCGGCACGTCGGGCAGGCGCTCCACTTCCCGCACCACGTCGTAGCCGAGGTAGCCGACGAGGCCGGCGGTGAGGGGGGGCAGGTCGGGCAAGCGGGGCGAGCGGTAGCGCTCCAGCAGCGTCTCGACGGCGGCCAGGATGCCCCGGCCGAGCGGGAGGTCGGTATCGGGCAGGGTGCCGCGCAGCTCCACCTTGTGGCCCCGGCACACCAGCGTGGCCGGCGCCCGGCGGCCGATGAAGCTGAACCGGCTCCACCGCTCACCGTTCTCCACCGACTCCAGAGCGAAGCCGGGCTCGTTGCCCACGCAACGCAGGAAGGCGGCCACCGGCGTGGTCATGTCGGCCAGCAGCTCCCGATGGATCGGCACCGCCCGATACTGGCGGGCGAGCGACCGGAACTCCTCGCGACTGGTCGTCATCGGGGGGACTCCTCCTCGGTGGGGGGTTCGGCGGGTTCGGCCCCGAAGGGGCGAAAGAAGCAGGAGCGGGCGCCGGTGTGGCACGCCCCCCTCCCCTCCTGGTGGACCCGGAACAGCAGCACATCGCCGTCGCAGTCGTACCAGGCGCTGCGGATCCACTGGCGGTCGCCGGAGATGTCGCCCTTGCGCCACAGCTCCTGGCGGGACCGGGACCAGAACACGGTGCGGCCCTGGGCCAGGCTCAGGGTCAGCGACTCGGCCGACATCCAGGCCATCATCAGCACCTCCCCGCTCTCATCGTCCTGCACGATCGCCGGCACCAGGCCCTGGTCGTTGTAGAGCACGGCGGCCAACTGCTCGGCGGTGGGTTCGATAGGGAGGGCCACCCCGGTGGGCGGCGGTAGGGGTTGTTCGGCCACGGGGGCGCCCCGCTTCAGAGGTAGAGGCCGGTGTGGGAGTCGTCGAGACGCTTGGCCGCCACGGCGTGGATGTCGCGTTCCCGCAGGATGATGTAGTCGCGCCCGCCGACTTCCACCTCGTAGCGGTCCTCCGGGTTGAACAGCACCCGGTCATCGAGCTCCATGGAACGCACGCTGGGGCCGAGCGCCACCACCTGGGCCCAGGCCAGGCGCTTGCCCACCTGGGCCGTGGCCGGGATCAGGATGCCGCCGGAGCTCTTGCGCTCGCCGTCGGGGCCCTCCAGCTTGACCAGGATGCGGTCATTCAGCATCTTGATCGGCATCTTCTCGCCATCGGCCGCCGCCCCCTTCGCCGCCGGAGCGCTGGTGGGTTCGGGAGTCGGATCTTCATCGGCCACGGGAGAAACGGTAGCGTCTCCCCCTATGAGCGACGACATGGGCCAAGGGGTGGTGGCCGTGACCCGGCTGGCCGTAGCGACCGCCGACGGGCTCGACCTTCGGGCCGAGCTGGCCGTGCCCGGCGGGGCGACCCCCCGGGCCGGGGTGGTGGTGTGCCATCCCCACCCGCTGCACGGCGGATCGATGTACAACAACGTGGTGGAGGCACTCTTCGACGGCCTCCCCCCGCGGGGGGCGGCCGTGCTGCGGTTCAACTTCCGGGGCACCAGCGGGTCCGAGGGCCGCCATGACCACGGCCAAGGGGAGCGGCTCGACGTGGTTGCGGCGCTGGACGAGCTGGCCGGGCGGTGGCCCGGAGTGCCCCTGCTGCTGGCCGGCTACTCGTTCGGGGCCGACGTGTCGCTGGCCGTCGACCATCCCGCGGTCGCCGGCTGGCTGGCCGTGGCCCCCGTGCTCCGGGTGGTCGATCCGGCCGAGATGGTGGCTCTCAGCGACCCGCGGCCGGTGTGGTTGGCGTCGGCGGAGGAAGACCAGTTCCGCCCCTACGCCAACCTGGTGCCGATGGTGGCCGGCGCCGTCAACACCACCGTGACCCCAGTTCCGGGAGCCGACCACTTCTTCATGGTCGGCCTCGACCGGGTGGTGGCCGTCGGCTCCGACGCCCTCGACGCGATCGCCCCCCGCTGACCCGGTGGTGCTCCCGGCCGCTCCCGATTTCAGGCTTCGGGGGGGCGGACGATGATGCCGGCGGCAGTGAGGGCCCGCTTGGCATCGGCAATGGTGGCTTCGCCGAAATGGAAGATGCTGGCAGCGAGCACGGCGTCGACCCCGCCCTCTGTCACCCCGTCGGCCAGGTGGGCCAGCGTGCCGACTCCGCCGGAGGCGATCACGGGCACGTTCACGGCCTCAGCCACGGCCCGGTTCAGCTCGTGGTCGAACCCGTCGCGGGTGCCGTCCCGGTCCATGGAGGTGAGCAGGATCTCGCCCGCTCCCAGCCGCTCCACCGTACGGGCCCACTCCACGGCGTCGAGCCCGGTGGCGGCCCGGCCGCCCCGCACGTACACCTCGAACCCCGACGGTGGCCCGCCGGGCCCGGCCCGCCGGGCGTCGATGGCCACCACACAGCACTGCGCGCCGAACTCGGCCGAGATCTCGCTCACCAACTCGGGACGGGCCACAGCCGCCGAGTTGACCGACACCTTGTCGGCCCCGGCCCGCAGCAGGGCCCGGGCGTCGTCGACCGAGCGGATGCCGCCCCCGATGGTGAACGGTATGAACACCTGCTCGGCCACGGCGGCCGCCATGTGCACAGTGGTGTCGCGGTCTTCGTGGGAGGCGGTGATGTCGAGGAACACCAGCTCGTCGGCCCCTTCGGCGTCGTAGCGGGCGGCCAGCTCCACCGGATCGCCGGCGTCGCGGATGTCGACGAAGTTCACGCCCTTCACCACCCGGCCCTGGTCCACGTCCAGGCAGGGGATGACCCGCACCGCCTTCACGGCCGGCTCGCGGCGGTCTCGGCCGCCCCGATGGCGGCGGCCAGGCCGAACGCCCCCTCGTAGAGGGCCCGGCCCACGATCACGCCGGCCAGTCGCCGGCCCGCCACCTGGAGGGCGGCCAGCGCAGCGATGTGGTCGAGCGTGCCCACGCCGCCCGAGGCCACCACCGCGGTCTCGGTGGCGGCCGCCAGCCGGGCCAGCCCGTCGACATCGGGGCCCTCCAGGGTGCCATCGCGCCCGATCTCGGTGACCACCAGCGCCTCCACCCCGACGTCGGCGAACTGGCGGGCCAATTCGGCCGTGGTGCGTCCGGTGCGCTCGGTCCACCCGTGGGTGGCCACCTCGTCGCCCCGGGCGTCGAGCCCGACGGCCACCGACCGGCCGACCCTGGCCAGCTCTGCCACCAGCTCCGGCCGTTCCAGGGCGGCGGTGCCGATCACGACGCGGTGCACACCGAGGTCGTAGAGGGCCTCGGCCGCCTCGCGGGTGCGGACCCCGCCTCCTACCTGAACCGGCACACCGACGGCGGCGCAGATGGCGGCGATCACGGGCCGGTTGACCGGTTCGCCGGTGCGGGCGGCGTCGAGATCGACCACGTGGAGCACGCTGGCCCCCTCAGCGACGAAGGCGGCGGCCTGGGCCACCGGGTCGTCGCCGTACACCGTCTCCCGGCCGTAGTCGCCCTGGTAGAGGCGCACACACTGCCCGCCCCGCAGGTCGATGGCGGGGAACACCCGGAACGCCGGGTCGATGGCGGTCATGGTCCAGCCTCCAGGAGGTTGACGTAGTTCTGCAGGAGCCGCAGACCGGCCTTGTCCGACTTCTCGGGGTGGAACTGGGTGGCCATCACGTTGTCTCGGGCCGAGGCGGCGACCACCGTGGCGCCGTACTCGGTGGTGGCGATGGCGTGGGCCGTGTCATCGGCGGCCAGGCTGTGCACGAAGTACAGCCAGGCCCCGTCCATATTCCGCATCAGGGGGTGGACGGCCCCCCCGCCCCGCGGTGTGGTGATCACGTTCCACTGCATCTGGGGCCGCTTGACCGAGTCGGGCAGCCAGCGGATCACACCGGCCAGGATGCCGAGGCCCTCCACCCCGGGGCTCTCCTCGGATGCCTCATAGAGCAGTTGCATGCCCACGCAGATGCCGAGGAACGGCCGGCCGGAGGCGGCCGCCTTGCGGGCCTCGACGTCGAGGCCGGTGTCGGCGAGCGCCCGCATGCAGGCCCCGAAGGCGCCCACGCCGGGCAGCACCACCCCGTCGGCCGCTGCGATCTCGCCGGGATCAGCGGTGAGGTGGGCGTCGGCTCCCGCCCGTTCCAAGCCCCGCTGGGCCGAGCGCAGGTTGCCGATGCCGTAGTCGAGCACCGCCACCTTCGGCCGGCCGGCCACTAGAGCGACCCCTTGGTCGAGGGGATACCGGCGCCGTAGTCCACCCGCACCGCGTCACGCAGGCAACGGGCCACGCCCTTGAACGATGCCTCGATGATGTGGTGCACGTTGTGGCCCCGCTTGAGCGTGACGTGGAGGGTAATGCCGGCCGCAGTGGCCAGGCTCTGCAGGGCATGCTCGGCCAGCGAGGGATCGAACGGGGGCATGCCCAGCGGTATGGCCTCGGGCAGCTCCACGTCCCACACGAAATACGGCCGGCCCGACAGGTCGAGGGCCACCTCCACCAGCGCCTCGTCGAGGGGGTACAGGCCGGAGGCGAAGCGCCGAACGCCGGCCTTGTCGCCCCACGCCTCAGCGAGGGCCTGGCCGAGCACGATGGCGGTGTCCTCAACCGTGTGGTGGGCGTCGATGTGGATGTCGCCGTCGGCCTTGACCACCAGGTCGAACCCGCCGTGGCGGCCCAGCTGGTCGAGCATGTGGTCGTAGAACGGGATGCCGGTGGCGATGCTGGTGATGCCGCTGCCGTCGAGGTCGAGCGACACCTCGATCGACGTCTCGGCGGTGGACCGGGTGCGGTGGCTGCGACGGGGGGCGTTCACGGTGGTCACGGGGCATCCTCCTCCAGGAGCTCGGTCATGCCGGCCAGGAACCGGTCGTTGTCGGCGGCGGTGCCAACCGTCACCCGGAGGCATCCGTCGAGCCGGTCCCAGCCCGACACGTCGCGTACCAGCACCGAACGGTCCACCAGCCCCTGCCACACCTGGCGGCCGGGTCGGGTGGGGCGGAACAGCACGAAGTTGGCACCCGACGGCCACACCTCGCAACCGAGTTCCCGCAGGGTGGCCTCGATCCGCCCCCGCTCCTCCACGATCGACGACACCCGCCGCTCCATGTCGTCCACGAAGCCGAGGGCGGCCAGGCCGGCCCGCTGCTTGAGCGTGTCGAGGTGGTAGGGCAGCACGACCTTGTCGAGCTCGGCCACCAGCCACGCCGGCGCCAGGAGGTAGCCCAGGCGGGCCCCGGCCATGGCCCAGGTCTTGGAAAAGGTGCGGGACACCACCAGCGCCCGCTCATCGTCGAGCAGGGTGGCGGCTGACCACGGGGCGAACTGGCCGTAGGCCTCGTCGACGAAGAGCAGCCCGCCCACCGCTTCCACCATCGCCAGCACGGCCCGCACCGAATCCTCGGTCTCCACCGTGCCGGTGGGGTTGTTGGGTGAGCACAGGAAGGTGACCGCCGGCCGCTCGGCGGCTATCACCCGGGCCACGTCGTCGAGGTCGAGGGTGAAGTCGTCGCGTCGCTCGCCCACCACGCTGGCCGCCCCCGTGATCCGGGCGATGTGGGCGTGCATGGCGTAGGTGGGCTCGAATGTGGCCACCTTTCGCCCGGGTCCGGCGAAGGCCAGCAGCACCGTCTGGATCACCTCGTTGGAGCCGTTGGCGCAGAACACCTGGTCGCCCGGGAGCCCGTGGATGGCACCGATGGCGGCCCGGAGATCGATGGCGGCCCGGTCCGGGTAGCGGTGCCACTCGACGCCGGCCACCGCCGCCTCCACCGCCCGGCTGAACGCCTCAGGCGGGGCCTCGGGGGCCTCGTTGGTGTTGAGCCGCACCTCCACGGTGAGCTGCGGCGAGTGATAGCCCTCGAGGGTCTTCAGGTCGTCTCGGACGCTGGGGCGGGGATGCAGGGGGCTCGCCGCCCCCGGCGGCTCCGCCGCCTCCCCACCGCCGGCGAGGCGGTCGAGGCGGAGGCGGACCGAGGCGGCGTGGGCGTCGAGCCCTTCGGCGTCGGCCAGGGCCACCACGTGGGGCCCGAGGCGCTGGATGCCCTCGGCATCGAGCGTCACCACGTGGTGGTCCTTGCAGAAGTCGGCCACGGTGAGGGCGCTGGCGAAGCGGGCCGAGCCGTAGGTGGGCAGCACGTGGCTGGGGCCGGCCACGTAGTCGCCCACCGAGGCCGGCGACCAGGGACCGCAGAAGATGGCGCCGGCGTTGTCGACCCGGCTCGCCAGTTCCTCGGCCCCGGCGCACTGGAGCTCCAGGTGCTCAGGGGCGATGGCATTGACCACCGCCAGGGCCGCCGACGGATCATCGACCAGCACGGCATAGCCGCCAGCGGCCAGGGTGGACCGCACATCGGCCGCCCGCAGGGCGTCGGCCAGCAGCCGTTCCCCGGCGGCGCACACCGCGTCGGCCACCGCCTCATCCCAGGTGACGAGCCATGCCAGGCCG
>Ga0224510_10002131_pt1 | contig 12202 bp, 5 predicted proteins | sample SF_May12_sed_USG_FD_170161 | JGI IMG/M metagenome (GOLD analysis project Ga0224510, IMG submission 170161) | Sediment microbial communities from San Francisco Bay, California, United States - SF_May12_sed_USGS_4_1 | ecosystem: Environmental > Aquatic > Marine > Sediment | place: USA: California... | reverse complement strand
CCGGACGCAACAGCATCAGCCGGTGGACGAATCCCCTTTGCTGCTTGCCGACCGTGGTGGAAGCGACAAGAGTCTAACATGTCAGCGGCCGGCCGATCTCGGTCGACTGCACGACGCAATGGAAGGAGCGACGGTGTCCGTTTCACCGGCATGCCAGGCCGCAATTCGAGACGAGCGAGCAAAGTTCAAACGGTTGAACCGGTTCTGGGCGCTCGTCTACGGCGTCTCCGCAGCGACGGCCGTCGCCAGCATCCTGCTCGTCGTTTCGCTGTTGTGGGGGAACAACCCGACATCGATCGTCAGTGGCATCGCGACCATCACATCCGGTGGAGGTATGGCCTGGGTGGTCACCCAGCGCAATCGAGCCGCCAAGGACCACGACGCGGCCAAGGAGAGTCTCCGCCAGGACTGTGCCGGCGTTCAGACCACCGGCGGTCTCGAGTCGACCCGACCGCTCGGCCCGACCGGACTCGACGACGACACGATCAGCGCGCTTCTCTCCGAGTAGTTATCGTCCACCGGCCGGGCGCATCGACCGCGCCGACCGACTCCGATCGATCAGACGGGGGCGGCTGCGGCGACCCGATCGAGTTCCGCGGCATCACGGATGCGCCAGAGGGCCAGCCCGGCAAACATCGCCCCGGCAGAAGCGGTGATGACGAAAACACCCTTGCCGGATGCCCCGTAGATGAGCGGGGCCAGTCCGGCGGCCACCGCAGCGGAGATGAGCCCGGCGGCGTCGAGCAGACCGGTGCCGACCGCCGCCTTCTCCGCTCCGGTCACCTCGAGCACCAACACCTGGGAGCTGATCGACGCGAACGACTCGGCCGAACCGTGCAGAAGCCCGACGGCGGCGAACCACAGGGCCGTCGGCACCAGCGAATAGCCGACCATGATCGGCACCAGACACAACAGCGCCGGCAGCATGACCCTCGTCCCGCCGAGCGCCTCGGCCCAGTTGCCGGCGATGCGGGGGAGGATCAGCATCGGGAAGCCGACGACCATGATGGCCCGGGCGACGTCGCCGGTGGAGGCGCCGAGATCGGTGAGGAACCGGTCGACAATGGAGTCGAAGACGCCGACGTAGCCCAGCACGATGCACTGCACCAGCAGGGCGGACTGGATCCGCGGGCGCCGCAGGAGCTGACCGATCACGCTGTAGTCGACCGGCGTCGTGGCGAACTCGGAGCGGAGGATGGCCATCGTCGCCGGCGCTCCGACCACGATCAGCGCAGCGGACACTGCGAGAAACGGGGCCTCGAATCCCCACGGCTCGAAGAGGTAGCCGATGAACGGGCCGGAGATGAAGCCGGCGACCGCCACCGACAGCAGCATCCCGAGTTTCGCCCCACCGCCGGTGGCGTCGAGGCCGATCAGCGCCTTGCGGGCCAGCAGGGCGAACAGGCCAAGCCCGATGCCCGACAAGCCACGACTGCCGGCAAGAACCAGCGTGGACGATCCGTAGGCCAAACCGACGGGGCCAAGAACCCCGGCACCGAGGGCGACGATGGATAGCGGAACCTTCACCCCACGGTCGGCGAGGGGTGACAGCATCGTCTGTACGACCAGCGCCGCACCGAAACCGGTGCCGGCAATCAGGCCGACCTCCCAGTCGGCCAAGCCGTGGCGGGCCTGCAGATCCTCGAGAAGCACGAAAACCACGCCGAGAGCCGCGGTGAGGACGAAGTAGGTGCTGTAGATGAGCACCGATCGAATGTCGTTCACTCGGCGCCATGGTACAACCGGTACCGGTTCGAGAATCTCCGTTTTCGCCTGCAGTTGGCATTGGTTGCCATGACGAGCGTTCCCACGTCGGCGTTGATCATCCGAGATGGGGCCCGGTTCGGTGGCGGAGGACCGACCCCGCTCACCGTCGCCGGCGGGAGAATCGTCGACCACGATCCCGGCCGATCGGCGACGGGCGACACGATCACGATCGGTGGCCGACATCGTGTTGCTCGAGCCCGACGGCTCGGTAGCCGTCACCGGGCAGAGCCCTTTGGCCCTAGAGGCTCAATCGGTGACCGACGACAATGAGAGCCGAGCCAAAGAACGAGGAGTTTTGACATGTCACGAAAAAAGGTTGTGGTGCTCGGGAGCAATTTCGGTGGCCTCACGGCGGCCATCTCGGTGAAGAACGAGCTCGACGGCGATGTCGACGTCACGGTCATCTCGCCCTCCGATCGCTTTCTGTTCAATCCATCACTGATCTGGCTGCCCTTCGGGAAGCGCACGCCGGACGACATCACCTTCCCCGTAGCCCCGACCTTCGAGAACCACGATGTGGACTTCGTGCACGCACCGGCCACCGAACTGCTGCTCGATCAGCAGCAGGTGCTGACACCGCAGGGATCCTACGGCTACGACTATCTGATCATCGCCACCGGCTACCAGAACAACCACGATGTCGTTCCCGGCCTCGGGCCCAACGGCAACGCCTACAACATCACCACCCTCGAGGAGGCGATCAAGGCCGGCGAGGGCTGGAAGCGGTTCCTCGAGAACCCGGGCCCGATCGTGATCGGCGCCACCCAGGGCGCCGGCTGTTTCGGTGCCGCGTACGAGTTCCTGTTCAACGTGAGCCACCAGCTCCGCAAGAACGGCATCAAGAAGCAGGTGCCGATGACGTACGTCTCGCCCGAGCCGGAACTCGGCCACTTCGGAATCGGCGGCCTAAAACACGGCGAGACCCTGCTCGAGATGTTCCTCAAGAAGGAGAAGATCTCGGCGGTGCTCGACACCGGCATGTCGTACGTCGACGAGGGGCGGCTCGTGCTGGCCGACGACCGGAAACTCGATTTCAACTACGCCATGATCATCCCGCCATTCGTCGGTCAGGACGTGGTGCGCAAGGCCACCGAGATCAGCGACGACAAGGGCTATGTCCCGGTCCGCGACACCTACCAGACCGAACCCTACGACAACGTGTATGCGGTCGGCATCGCCGCCGCGGTTGACGTGCCTTGGCACACGGCCAACCCGGTGGGCATCCCGAAGACCGGGTTCCCCACCGAGCAGCAGGCCCACGTGGCGGCCAAGAATGTCGCCGCCCAGATCCGGGGCGAGGAGCCGGACGTCCACAAGACGTTCGGCGACATCGGAGCCATCTGTGTGATGGACGCCGGCAACAACGGCGTGATCATCCTGGCCGACAAGATGCTCCCGCCCCGCAAGCACAGCGTGATGATCCCCGGCCCGCAGGCCCACGCCATGAAGATCGCCTTCGAGAAGTACTTCATCTGGAAGGCGAAGCACGGCTACGTGTCGCTGCCGTGACCCACGCGTCAACCCCATTTCCAGCCTGCCGATAATCGTTTGCACCTGGTTGTGGCCAGAGATTAGGATTTCGTTGTCCGGGCGACCCGGACGAGCCGGCAGAGGGGCGTGGTGGAGGAGGGAAACAGTGCTACGGGCAACCGATGGCGCTCACTGTCAACGGTCAGGCGTCCAACGGCTCGTCGCGCCACCGCCAATCCAACCGGTAGCCGGCAGCAGGTAGCCGGTAGCCGGTAGCCGGTAGCAGACCATGGGAGTCCGTACCACCGAATCCCGCCTACCGGCGGGATTCCGCGCCGCCGACCTCGGTCAGGCCGAGATCATCCCCGGCGCCGGTGACCGCGAGGACATCGCCCTCGTCAGTTCACTGAGTTCCCCGATCGGCATCACCTCGGTGATCGATTACGCCGTGTTCGTCACCACCGACGAACAGATCGACCAGTACCGGTGGACGTTCGATCCCATCTCGTCGCCCACCATCGCCACCGTCACCACCACCGACGGGGTCACCTCGTATCAGCCGCTGGTGATCGGACTGCTCGAGGTGACGGTTGAGCTGCTCCGGGGTGGAGCCGTGATGCACTCACTGACCATGTTCCAGGACATTCGCCCCCGGTTCGAGGGGTTCGGGTTCGGCCACAACTACATCCCGGGCTACGAGGCCCTCTACGCCCTGGCCGCCGGCGATCCGGTCACCACCGCCGAGGTGACCGGCGACTTCCGCGGCTACATCAACGAATCGGCGGCCGAGCACAACCTGCCGCCCCGCTTCCTGGCCGTTGTGATCTATCAGGGCTGCATGCAAGCGCCCAAGCAGCAGGAGGTCGGGCTCACCGTCTGGACGCCGGGCCGAGACCAGAAACTGGCGTGGGCGGCCGACGACATCAACCGCGCCTGGCGGTTCAACCTGGCCGACGATCTCGACGACCGGCTCGGCGTTGCCCAATGGCGACCCCCGAACATGGCCGCGCTGGTGGGCCCTGACGGTCTCGACGGAGACCCCTACATCACCTGGCGGGAGAAGGCGGCCGACGGGTCCAACGGCTCGGCGATGGACCATCTCCTGTGGACCGACTTCGATGCGCTCCCTGTCGAGAACAAGACCGATCTGTTCAACCTGGCCCGGTTCCCCAAGGCCGGCATCGCCCTGGCCGCCGCCTACCTGGCCGCCCTGCGGGCCCGCTGGCCGGCCTGGCAGGATCTGTCGGTCGACGAGCTACTGGACGACGAGGATGCTTTGGTGACGCTGGCCACGGAGTACGACGCCGGAGCCCACGTCACCGGTGGTGCCACGCCTTCGACCGGATGGGGGAAGTCGGCCGCCGGCACCATCTGGTTGCCGGTACTCGTCGGCGTCTTTCCCGACTCGCTGCAGGACGGCGCCGACGCCTACGGCGGCCACGACCTGCAGCGCGGCGACAACGACGACCGCCGGGTGTGGGGCGGCGAAGCCGGCGGGGTACCCGGCTCCTACGTCGACAGCCTCCAGTGGGACCTGAACGAGCTGGGATTCCGAGGTGTCGGCAACCCTGACGGCGACTTCGGGCGGCGCACCGAGTGGGCGATTCGGGAGTTCCAGATCTATGCCGGTATGCAGTTCCTGGCAACCGAGACGGCCACCCCCGACGAGGAACCCCGTTACATCGATCGGCTTGAGCAGGTGCTCAACCTCTACCCCTACAGCGGCCCGATCTCGGGCGTGGCCAACATCGGAACCCGGATCTTGATCGAGCTGTGGAAGCGGCGAGGATGGCGCTGCCCGGTTGTGATCGAGGCCTGGGACACGACCTGGGATCCGCCGGGCAGCCCACCCGCCGGCGTGGCCACCGCACCGGTGTCACCCATCGGCGAGTACGAGAACATCTGGCTGCACGACGACGCCACGGTCGCGGCGTTCCTCGATGCCGACACCAGACTCATGTTCGCCCTCGACTTGAGCGGGTACTACGAGCCATCGGACGACGCGAGGTTGCACGACGGCAACCTGATCGACGTCGGATGCTACGTCCGTGGGTCGGGCGGTCACGGAGGGCCGACAACGCGACCACACCTCAATTTCGAAGCGCCCGCCGATTCCGATGTGTGGAAGAAGGTCTATTCGTCGGTTTGGCCTGCCCGCGAGATCATGTCGGATCTGCTGCTGGGGGTGGCGCTGGCCGATCTGTCACCGGGACAACTCGCCACCTTCAAGGTGGTTCGAGCCGTATCGGAGGTCGAGTGTCTCGGCTTCTTCGACAGCGTCAACTGCTACGACAGGGCCTACGTGTCGCTGGGTCCCGCCCACTGGACGCTGGGATTGTATGAAACCGGCACCGGCATCGTGGAGGAAGGGGAACTTTGCGGGTTCCTCGCCTTCTTGGCCGCCTTCGATGGCGCGGCATTCCACGAGACGGTCGGCCGATTCGGTCTTCGGATCGAGGAATCCTGGATCAACGGCGCCGACCGGAGCGGAAGCGCGCTCTTCGACGACGTGCACCGCAAATACAAGAGCATGGTGACGGCCCAAACCGACGACGGTCGATACACCACCACGTCCACCGATCGATACGATTTCGATTACTACCGGAGTTGGCATTGGGCCTACCGCTGGGCCATGGCCGGGCGGGCCGTCGAAGGGTTCCAGCGGGCCATGTGGTTCATGGCCCGGATCCGGTTGCGCGACGTCCGGGACACGCCGTTTCCCGACGGGTTCGGGCCGCAGATCGACGGGCGCTCTGCCACCATCGGCGAGGTGTTCACCTCGGAGAAGGCGGCCGGCATGCTCCATCGCTGGCACATCTACGATCCGGGGTCCCTGATCGAGAGCCTCGGGCCCGACGACGACCCCGGGCCGGGGTACGCCGGGGCGCGCCTCCGAGCTGCGGTGACTGCCGCCGGGGCCGCAGCGGTGGCTGACCCCAACCCCGACAACTGGGACGAGGGGGCGCTGATCAATGCGTTGCAGAACGAGGTCGACGCCATCGGCGGAGAGCTCAGACGTACGATCAGGCAAGTGACCGATTGGCCTCAGTTCGTCGGCCGAGGCAGTCGAGGCTACGAACTCAACCATCCCGACGTGGAGGCCCTCAGCGCCGTTCGAAACTCGTTCAAGAACCACTTCGTCGACGCCGACCTACCCCCGGCACCCCCAAGGTCATGAGCACGAATATGGCGGCCGTCAACCTGGTGATCAAGGAGTTCGGCTCGGCCTTCCTTCCGCTGTCCCGGCTCGACTCGGTCGACGCCGCCACCGGACTGCTGGCCGATTTGGGTTGGGAGTTCTCGGCCATCGGCCAGTTGAGCAGCGATTGGCAGGCAATCGGTGATCTGGTCGACGAGGTCCGGGGCGCCATCGAGGCCACCGAAGGCGGCCACGGTGACCCGGTCGACGTCGTCATTGGGCTGCTCGACGATCTGGCCGGTCTCGTTGCCGCGGCCGCCGACCTCCTCGACGACATCGAATCGGCGATCGGGTCGAACGCCATCGACGAGAGCGGCATACGTCAGGTATTCGTCCGCCGCCTGGTCGACTACCTGGTCATCATCCACCTCGGCCGCCGCAGACCGGGTTTTCTCGGCATCGCGGCCAACCTCGGAGTGGTCGAGCAGGTTCCCACCGAGGCCAATCCGGCGATCCACCAGCCCGAGTTCGTTCTCCGGATCGTGCATTGGGATCGGCTTCCCATGCTGTTGAGCGATCCGATGAGTCTGTTCGACCTCGTCTACGACTGGGACACCGCGGCCCCGGACATCGACATGATGGTCGGCCAGCTCGATCGTCTGGTCCGGTCGTTTCGCCTGCCGGGCGCACTCCGGGACCAGGATCCCGAGCTGGCGGCGGCCCTCGGCCGAACTGCGATCGAGGACGATCCCCAGGAGCTGCGAATCCCGATCGAGCAGTTCGGGTTCTGGCCCGACGACTATGCCGAAGCCGGGCTCGGGGTCTCCCCGTTGCTGCCGGGCACACCGGACGGTGCCGGTCTGGCGCTCGTCCCCTACGCGTTCGGGAACTGGCAGACCGATCGCGATCTCGGGTCGGGATGGTCGCTCGAGATCGACACCGAACTCGACGCCGGGATCGGTCCGGCGCTGATCATTCACCCGCCCTTGAACCTCGACCTGTACGCCGACCTGGTGGCGGGAGACACCTCCGGCGCGTTCCGGTTCGCCATCACCCTGCGGAAGATCGACCCCGACGGGGCCAAGATGGTGTTGTTCGGACGCGATGGTGGGTCCCGACTGGATCTCGGTTCGATTGAGCTGGCTGCCGCCGTCGAACAGGACAACTCCGGTGGCACCGTCGACGTCACTCTCGCCCTCAATGATCTGTCGCTGGTGCTCGGCACCGGGGGCGCCGACACGTTCGCCCGGCAGGTGCTGCCCGACAGCGACATCGAAAGCGACTTCGATCTGACCATCGGCTGGTCATCCGATATCGGCTTCCACTTCCAGGGCGGCGCCCGGTTCGACATCACCATCCCGGTGTTCCGAACAATCGGCCCGATCACCGTTGAAGTGCTTCACCTGACCGCCGGAGTCGATCAGGACGGCTTCCTCGACCTGGACGTGACCGCCGATCTGACCGCTGAACTGTTGATCTTCGCCGTCGGCGTCGACCGTTTCGGGTTGCGTTCGAACCTCGACGTCTCCGAATCAGGTGGCAGCCTCGGGCCACTCGGCATCGGCTTCGGGTTGGCTCCCCCCAGCCGGATCGATTTCCAGATCACCACCGAAACGATCACCGGCGGCGGCTTCGTCGAGTACTTCGAGGACACCGGGCGATACCTCGGCGGGCTGACCCTGGACGTGGTCAGTGTCGGCATCGACGCGTTTGTCATCGTCGACACCCGCCTTCCCGGCGACCCGTCGGGCTGGGCGTTCTACGCCAGCCTGACCGCCACCTTCCCCGGCATTCCCATCGGCTTCGGGTTCACCCTCGAAGGTATCGGCGGTCTGTTGGCGCTGAACCGCTCGCTCGACGCCGAAGCGCTGGCCTCAGGGCTGCGATCAGGGGCAGTCGACGCCCTCCTGTTTCCCGACGACCCGGTCAACAACTCGCTGGAACTGGCGGCCCAGATCGACGAGTACTTCCCGCTCACCGATGGCAACACCGTGGTCGGCCCGGTCATCCAGATCGGCTGGGGCAGCCCCAAGAGCATCACCGCCCAGCTGGGCATCGTCATCAGTTTCCCCGACGGGTTGATCGCGGTGATGGGGTCGGTGGCCGCCACCCTGCCCACACCGGACGAACCGCTGCTCACCCTCAACATGGATGCGCTGGGGGTGGTCGACATCGCCGCCGGCACCTTCTCGCTCACGGCATCGCTGTACGACTCACGGCTGCTGGAGACCATCGACCTCGGCGGCGACATGGCGATGTTCCTCAGCGTCGGCCGGCAGCCGTATTTCCTGCTGTCGGTCGGCGGTTTCCACCCCGGGTTCGAACCGCCGAGCGTGGTTCCAGCCCACATGCACGACCTGCGGCGAATGTTCGCCTCCATCGATGTGGCCGACAACGTCTTTGTGGGCGTGGAGTCCTACTTCGCCGTCACCTCGAACTCCCTGCAGTTCGGCTCCGCTGTCAACATGGAGGCCATCGTCAAGGTGGGGTTGGCCACCTACTCGGCCCGGGGCTGGTTCTCGTTCGACGTGCTGCTGCAGTTCTCCCCGTTCCGCATCATGGCCTCCATGGCGGCCGGAGTCGGGGTCTACTCGGGTGACCGCGAGCTCATGGGGGTCAGCCTCACGTTCATGCTGGAGGGACCCGACCCGTGGGCCGCGGTGGGTACGGCATCGTTCAAGTTCTTCGGGCTCAAGGTCAACTTCGCGTTCGATGTGGGAATGGGTGCCGGGTCCGAGCCGAGACCGATCGCCCGCCCGCTCGACGACGCGATAGCGGCGCTGCAGTCGGTTTCGGCCTGGCGGGAGTCGGCCCCCGTCGCCGGCTTGGCGGCCGGGCTCATCTACGAAGGTTCGGCCGGCGGGGCCGACGATGACGGCGCCGGAGACGTCGTTTGGATCCGGCCCGACCACAACCTCGAAGCCCGCCAGAGCGTTGCCCCGCTGGAACGCACGCTCGAGCTCGTCGGTCAGGCAGTGCCGGCCGCGGGACAAGACCTGCTGACGGTGACCGACTACGGGATCGGCGCCACCTCATTCGTGGACGGCGACCGGACGTACGCCAACGACTGGTTCGCCCCCGCCCAGTTCGAGGACCTCGGAACCTCCGAGCGGCTTTCGCGAAGTTCGTTCGAGGAGATGAAGGCAGGCGTCACCTTCGGCAGCGACGAAATCGCCGTACCCGTCGAGGCCAGTACATCCTCGGTCACGACCGACTACGAGGAAGGCACCCTGGAGAACTCCATCGGCACCGGTGCCTTCGCAGCCGGGCTGGCCCGGATGAAATCGAGCTTCGAGCCGCTGCTGGTGGTCGAGCCGACGACCTACACCGTGGCACGAGCCGACAACGGCTGGGAGGCCACACAGATTCTGGACCGCAACAACGTTCCGGCCGGCGGTGTTGACCAGTACAACGCACTCGCCGCCCTCAGGTCCGGAGCCGACTCGACCGCAGGGCGGTTCGTGGTGGTACCGGCCACATCGGTCCTGGAACGAGGAGACTGAGATGCCGGAGCCGCGAAAAGAACCGCAAACGGAAACCCTGCGTTTCCTGCCCTGGCTCAGGCGAGGCATCGCCCTGACCATCACCGAAACCGACGACGGACAGTCCGACCTCCCCCGATCGGCCCCGCTCGATGCCTACATCGACCTCAACGGCCAACGGGCAACGGCTCCGATCGCTCTGCGCCCCGCCGACCACGTCAGCGGTATCTCATCCTCGATGATCGTCCGCCGCTACCCGGCACCATCGGCCGGCGAGGCGGAATACGGCTACTTCCCGCTGGTCGAGGTGGCCACCCCCGACCTGCCCTGGGTGGTGACCCCGGCCGGCCCCGGATCGAGTGGATTCCTTCGACCGTGGGTCGTGCTCGTCTGTGTGGTGGCGGCCGAGGCCGACTACATATCCGGCTCCGAGGATCGGCCCGCCCGCCTCATCGTGGCCGGTTCCGAACTCCCCCACCCCTCCGAGATGTGGGCCTGGGCCCACGTGCAGTCGGCAGTGGAACTCGACGACGTGGCGGCCGCCGTGGCCGATCAGCCGGGGGCGGTGATCGCCCGCCTCGTCTGCCCCCGAAGGCTGTTGCCGGGCACCGAGTACCGGGCGGCACTGGTCAACGCCTTCAAGGTCGACAACGACGGCACAATGCTGCAGCCGGCGTGGTCCACCGCCGAGCAGGCCGATCTCACCGTCTACGAATCGTGGACGTTCACCACCGGGCAGGCCGGATCGTTCGAGGAACTGTGCGAGCGGCTCGGCCCGATCGACGACCCGAAACTTCGGCTCGGCATCACCCCGATGGCGGTCGACGATCTCGGGCCGATCGGTCAATGGCCCAAGGAGACCCCCGACGACGAAACAGTCGTCGACTACAGCGGGGCCATCTGGGACGTCGGCGTCGAACCTCAGCCACTGGGGCCGTCGGCCAAAATCCACTTCGAGGCCGAAGTCGTCGAGCTGTTGAATCAGGGTGATATCCGCCCCGAGTTGCGGCCCGATGCACCCGACCCGGTGGTTACCGTCCCGTTCCACGGGGCCTATGCTCTGGGCCGTCACACCGTCCCCGATGAGGGTTGGGCTCGAGAGGTGAACGTCGAACCGATCTGGCGGGCCGCCGCCGGACTCGGCGCACTGGTCGTGCGACGCAACCAGGAACGGTTCATGGCCATGGCCTGGCAACAAGCCGGCGAACTGCGGGAAACCAATCGCCAGTTGTCGTTCGCCCGGCTCCAGTCCGAAGTCGGACGCACAGTGAAATCCCGTGTCGACAAGCTCGACTCCCACCAGCGGGTGGCGCTGACCTGGCACCAGCTCAGCTTTCTCCGAGATGACGACGGGGAACCCCCTCGGGTGTTGCTGACCGACAGCACGATTCCGTCGGCGCTGGTCACCACGGCCTACCAGCGGGTCATGCGGCCGAGCGGCATCGTCACCAAGGCGGCGGCCAAACGGGTGGTCGATGTGGCGACGGTCAACGCCGCCATCGGGGTCACCTTCGGATCGACCACCCAACGGGCGGAGCTGCAATTCGGCGTGCCGCTGGAGCCCGCCGGGACCATGCACGCCCACCCGGTGCGCGACAAGTACCGGCCCCTACCAGTCGACGATCCGCCAGGCAATCAACCGCCACCGGGCGACATCATCATCGAGCGGCCGCCAACGAGAGGCAAGTCCGGTTTCCTGTCACCGCGCTCTCCATCACGATCGACGGTCAACATCGTCCTCGGCTCACCGGAAACACTTGGCCTCGACGACGTGGCCGCCGTCGCCACCCAGGGCATCGATCCGATCGGATCGGCCCGAGCCCGAACCGAACGGCGCATCTCGGCACTCCCCCAAATCTTCGGGCTCACGGGGGTGCCGGGCGACGAACTCCCGAGTCGGATCAAGATCGGACCGATGATCGAGGAGGCCCTCGTCTGGTCACTGGTCGAGCTGGGATCCGACCTCCTCATGCCAGGGGCATCGGCCTTTCCCGACAACGCCGTCCGTATGGCCATAGCCAACCCCGAATTCGTGGCCTCCTTCCTGGCCGGGGCCAACACCGAGATGACCGAGGAGTTGGTGTGGCGTGAGTTCCCCGCCCAACTCGGTTCAACCACCTTCCGCCGGTTCTGGGAGCGACCCGACCGCACCGCGACCGATATCGACCCGATGGAGACATGGCTGGAAAAGTTCGAGCTGGCCGACCTGGCCGGCGGCGAGGACGAAACACTGGTGCTGCTGGTGCGGGGCGATCTGATCCGCCACTACCCCACCGTCCGCATCCTGCTGCGGAGCCCGATCGATGATGACACCGGCGACACCACCGAGATCATGCCTTCCTTC
>Ga0224510_10002130_pt1 | contig 12204 bp, 10 predicted proteins | sample SF_May12_sed_USG_FD_170161 | JGI IMG/M metagenome (GOLD analysis project Ga0224510, IMG submission 170161) | Sediment microbial communities from San Francisco Bay, California, United States - SF_May12_sed_USGS_4_1 | ecosystem: Environmental > Aquatic > Marine > Sediment | place: USA: California... | reverse complement strand
GCGACGACTTCGCGTAGATCGCATCGACGATATATCCGTTGATGGCAACACCGGGAAGAGCGGCCTGGATCGACAGGCATTGATCAAGAAACACAGGCCGATACACCTGGGCGATCCGGTCCATTGCGGAAGACACCGCCGGATAGTTCATCATCTCCTGGGCGTTGTGCGTCAAACGGAATTGAATGGACGGCCAAGCCAGTGCCGCCTGTTGCACCACCCGGGTGATGTGCGAACATTCCGTCGCGATGGATTTCAGGAACTTTTTACGAGCCGGCTGGTTATGAAACAGCGCCGCGACTTCGATTCGAGTCCCGGTCACGGGAGGCGCGTCGGCTATTTTCCCGACCAACCCATCCACGACTTCCAACTCTGTTCCAACTTCGGCCAAAGGAGTTGCCGTACGTAAGCGGACCTGCGCCACCGCGGCAATACTCGGCAAGGCTTCCCCCCTGAAGCCCATCGTTCGGATAGACCAGAGATCTACATCCGACTGAAGCTTGCTGGTCGCGTGGCGGTAAAAGGCGCGGGGGGCGTCCTCCCGGCTCATCCCCTCTCCGTCATCAGTCACCCGGATCAGAGAGAGGCCACCGTCCTTCACGTCAATGGTAATCGCACGGCTCCCGGCATCGATACTGTTTTCAAGAAGCTCTTTCACGACCGCTGCAGGACGCTCGACAACTTCTCCTGCGGCGATACGGCCGATGACTTCTTCTGGCAGGATACAGATCTTGCCACGGCCGTCCGTTGTCAGCACGGCAACACGCTCCTCGTGGATGATGCGATGGTGGAAAGGGCGGGACGTCGCGCGACGGCGACGGTCATCGGCTTTCGGCCAGCTTATTCTTGGCCAATTTTGATTCATCCGATGAGGGGAACTCTTCGAGCACTCGCTTCAGATTTTTCCTCGACTTCGCAAGATCACCGGTCTCAGCCGTGGCCAAGCCAAGCTTATAGAGCGCGGCGGGTACCTTTTCGTTGCCAGGGTATTCCGCCACAAGAGAGTCGAATGTCTGGATCGCCCGCCCGTAGTCTTTCAGATTGTAATAGGACTCACCCAGCCAGTACTGCGCATTCGGTGTCAACGAGGTACCCGGGAAATCTTTCACAAATCGTTGAAACCCGGCCACCGAGAGCTCGTAATTCCCATTGAGGTAATCATTATACGCCAGGTTGAACGCCGAGGTTGGGGTAATTCCGGTGACGATCGCCACCGATTCGGCCGGCGGGGTCGTCTTCACGGGCTTGACGGTACGAGGCTCAGCCGGAGGATCCACTTTCGCCGATGACCGGCTAGTCGTATCCTCTAATTTAGCAAGGCGATTGTCCATTTTCTGAAAACGGGTGGAGAAATCATCAAACCGTGCCTTGTTTGCGTCCGGATCCTTGATCTTTTCGATCGCCTCCAGCCGACGCATCACTGCATCCATCCGCTGACGATCCTGCTCCTGTGTTTTTGCAACCGTGGAGAGCTGGTTACGAGCTTCGATAAAATCTGCATGCCGTGCGCATCCGGAAAAATCCACCGCTGACATCGACAGTCCGCATACAACAAGACCCGACAGCATTGGACGAACGCCCATGGTGTTAACGCGCCTCCTTGAGTTGTCCCAACTTGTCCGATGCTCTTCCTGCTTCTGCACTCCCAGGATACAATGTGACCACCTGGTTGAAGGCCGACGAGGCTCGCTTCATATCCTTCATAGCCAGATACGCATACCCTTTCTTCAGGAGAGCGGCAGGCACCTTCTCACTGCTCGGATAATCGATTTCCACCTTGTCGTAGGCATCGATGGCTTTCTGGAAATCCTTCTTGCCGTAGTATGACTCGCCCAACCAGAACCGCGCATTCGGGGCGAGACTCGAGTTGGGATATTCAGAGAGAAAGCCGGTGAACCCTTGCCGAGCGCCTTCGAGATCTCCGTCTCGAAACATGGACAAGAGCCGGTCATACCGAACCCGATCAGGGGAGTCGGAACCTCCCTGAGAAAGTTCAGACTTGAATGACTCTTGAGGGGGAACGATTGTTGCTTTAGCTGTCGCCGCTCCCGATTCAGCCGGAGCTGGGACACCTTGCTCACCTTCGGCTGTAGGCCCATTGGATCCAGTCGACTGCTGCGCTGATTTTGCCCCCAGGTGAAGCGCCCCAGGCTTACCTGAGACGTGCTCCACTGTTTTCGCCAGCGCGTCGATTCGGCCATCTTGCTCGTCCAGACGAGCGGTGACTTTCTTCCCGACGAGTTCAAGGGCCTTGGTCACAGAGACCACGCTTCGATTGATATCCTCCGCATGCGCCGCTGTGGCCTTTGAATCGGCCTCGATCTTTGTCGTGAGGCTTTTGGTCGTCTGCTCCCCCGCGCCCACCCGATCATTCAGACCAGACAGCGCGTCCCGAAATCCGGTCAATGCCTGATTGAATTGAGCGAATTTTTGAGACACTTGTTCGATCCTGCTGCGGGTTTCCGTTGACTCCCGTCGTTGTTCCTCAAGCTTCGCATCGACTCGCTTCGTGAAGCTTTCGTTCGTACGCTGAACAACCTCAATGATGTCTTTCCTGAGCGCTTCCATCGCTTTGGATATTTCATCGAGCCTGGCTGAAACTTTCGCATCCTGCGTTTCGAAACTCTTCTGCACCCACAGGTAACGGGTGCTGCTATCGGTTTCCAGTTTTGTCGCCAGCTGCTCCAGCTTTTTTGTCTGTTGCTCCGACTGCGCCGAACGATGTTTGAGGTCATCTTGCCTGGCCTGGAGGTCCTTTGCCAAATACAGCGCTTTTTCCAGTTCCCCTCGTAACTGCGGCAATTCCTGCTCTCGTAACGTCGAGAGTTCATGACTTTGCTTCGCGCTTGTCTGAGACAGTTGATTCTTAAAATCTTTTTCCGTTCGTTTGAGGTCAGACTGCTGCGCCATACAGCCGGGCAGTATCAGACCCATCATCAAGGCACCCAGAAGGAAACTATGAGTCACTGATCGTTGGGGCAGCATATCTTGACCTCTACACAGCCATCAGCAATCAGGGCACGTTCCGGTAACTCATGACCACGCGCGCGTCAATTCCCAGTCCGAACGACGAGGTGTCCACGACGATTTTGGGAGTAACACGATTCTACATGTTCGGTGCAGAACGGCCGTTCTTTGCCGTACGAGACAACCGACAGGTGATCGGGCGCCACCCCTAGCTCAACGAGATAGTTTCGCACGGCTTTCGCGCGCTTCTCACCCAACACCAAATTGTAGGCTGACGTGCCTCGTTCATCACAATGTCCTTCTATTTTCAACTGCGTGTTTGGATTGGACTTGATCCATTCCGCATTATTGATGAGCGCGTGACGTCCCTCGTCCGTGATCGAAAAACTGTCGTATGCGAAAAAGACATCCCGCAGTTCTGCTGCTGCCGATGCGATCTGCTCGGCCCGTATTTCAGCCAACTGACGAGCCGCGGCGCCCGGATCGGATTTGGCCATCAACTTATTCCCGTTACTCCCGGAACCGCCGTTGCCGCCGAAACCGCCGTTGCTTCCTGCCTCGCTACTAAGCCGTTCCTCAGAAGGATCACGATCTAATCCTCGCAAACCACTCGAATCGTTTCGACCAGAGAATGCCGTGTCCGGAAAATTCGGGCTGACCCCTCCTTTTCTGGTTCCTTCTCTCATCGTCCCACTCTTGGCTGTCTCTTGTTGAAAGGTTTGGCCGTCCCCGCCCGATTGAACTGCCTTCTTCGAACAAGCAGGGGTCACCGCAACGAGCATAGCAAGAAGCAGCGGTAGGTAACTGGCTGGTAACTTTTTCATGGGATTGATTCCCTCCTGTAGGATATCCCCTCTTACATACAGCGGAGAATGATCGCCGTCAATGCCTTCCCGAAAAATCACGACGCGGGAGACCATGTCGGTGCGCTGTTGTGAGTCCCTGTGAATGTGATGCGCTCGAGATCTTTGCCGTCTGCATTAATCATGTAGATCTGGCTCTTGCCATCCGCCGTCGAGCTAAAGACGAGATGGCGTCCGTCCGGCGACCACGATGGTGAATCGTCCACTCCATGCCCTGTCGTCAACTGCATGCGCTTCTGTCCATCAGGCGTGATCACACAAAGCTTGTATTCTTTCTTGGGAGTCCTGCACACATACGCAATCCAATTTCCTCGGGGAGACCAGGCTGGAGCCGCATTATAGTCCCCATCAAAAGTCAACCGACGCACATTCGTTCCGTCCGCACTCATAAGAAAAAGTTGTGGACCTCCACTCCGATCCGAGGTAAAGACCAATTCTCGTCCGGATGGGGACCAGGATGGAGAAAGGTCCCCTCCTGCATTCGTCGTCAGTCGCAAAACAGCCTTTGTGCGCGTATCCAAGCGGTACAGCTCAGCATTTCCCTCATGGCTCGACGAATAGGCGAGAAAATGCCCATCGGGAGAGAGCGCTGGGGTGATGTTCAGCCCTCCTTGCGAGACCAACGTCCAGCGCTTCCCTGTCGCGAGTTCTATCATATCAATTTCTTGTGTGTTCCGATTACGGTAGGCGGTAAAGACGAGAAACCGACGATCCGGGGACCAGTGTGGCATCAGGTTCAAGAAACCGTCGGTCGTTAACTGACGGGCTTCGAACCCATCATAGTCCATCACGAATATTTCACGAGCTGTTCCCTGCTGCGAAACATAGGCGATCTTCGTTCGTGCAATGCCTGGCTCGCCTGTGTATCGAAAGACCAACTCATCTGCAAATCGATGGGCCATCAGCCGGACCACCGACGTCGAACCCGCGTACCGTTTTCCGCCGACCACCTCATCACTTCCGGCGTCATAGACGTACCCATCCATACTAACGTCCGGGGTCTTGGTGTCAGCCTTCATCCCTGCTTTCCCCCACACAATCACGGAGACTCCATTCTCCGCAGCTTGTTTGAAGGAAGGGTCTGGCTCTCCACCCCGTCCACCGGCCTTGATACCAAGATTGGACAGGTCCACGAGGGAAAATACCAAGGATCGTCGCACATCCGCCTTGAGCACTTCCTCGATACGGTTACCCAGTTTTGCTCGTCCTTCAGGAGACTCCGGACCACCGACATGGTCAATGCCCACAACCCCGAGCGGAATCTTCTGAAAATCCGGCCTTGTGGCTTCAAGAAAGACATCGGCGGCACCGGATTCGATGATCCACACGAGACCGAGCAATGCGCAGAAACCGACGATGACACCAGTTCGAAACGTCATGATTTATCCTTGAGGCTCCCCGACGGTGAAGGTGAAATGAGCATCGAAATACGCATCGGTGATATCGGCTGGGAACCTAGGTAAGGGTATCGCGCTCAGAACCGCCCGTTTCCCAGCCAAATCGTAATACTCATTTCCGGAGGACTGTTCGATGGCAACTCCGGTGACCGTTCCGTTTCGATGCAGTCTGAATTGCACAATGACGACATAGACCTGGCTCGTCACATCCACCGGGGGCGCATTCCACACGCTACTGATGCGTTGGCGAACTAACGCGAGATAGGCATTCGACCCAGGGGCCATCCCTGGGACTTTGAGGGTTGTATCGACTGCCTTTAAACTTGGCACCTTCGCTTCAACCCGCGGGACAGGCTTGACTGGCATCTCCGCGGGAGGTGCTGGAGGCGGTGTCTCCTTAGGCAACTCAAGCTTTTTGATCTTCTTGAGCTCCTCATCCAATTCTTGCGCCGATTCTTCCGTTAAGGAGGGCGCCGGGGGTGTGACCGCCTGTTTTCCCGCCGATTCCTTCGTCTCCGTCACAACCGGGACTGACGGCAACTTGATGGCCGGCACTTTTTTCGGATTATCCTCCGGACTGATCTCCCCGAGCTTTGGCGCATTCGGAGGCAACTCAATGTCCTTCAAGACATCGCGCATAATGTCATTCGACTGTTTAGCCGAAGGGACCGGAGGAGGTGCTGGCGGGACATTCACAGGTGGGACAGGCTTGGATTGTTCCACTGGATGAGGCTGCTCAACCGGTTTTGATTGCTCAACCGCTTTGGGTTGTGCGACCGGTTTAGGCTGTTCGATAGGCTTCGGTGGCTCAACACGTTTTGCCTGCTCGACTGGTTTAGGCTTTTCAGCGGCCTTAGGTCGCTCTACTTCATTCTTGACCGGCCGAGTCTTCTCGGGTTCAACAACCTTTGCCGGAAGGGTCGGGAGACTCGCGAGGGAAATCTCGATGGAGGTCAACGGCCGCTCACCATGGCGAGGCAATCGGACCCAAGTCAGCATCGCCAATATTCCTATATGCAACACCAGGGACACGAAGACAGCACGGCCTAAGCGACGTGAAAATGTCGCCTGCCATTCATCGCCCGCAGACATGCCGGCTGATGTCCAAGCCTGCACCGTAAACCTTATCCTACTGGTTACTTGGCGGGGGCCGTGTTATCAGTGATTCGTTCTGGTCCGGTAGGATCCGTCACCATACCGAGCTTCTCGATACCGGCTTTCTTCACTCCATCCATCACCTGAACCACGACTCCATAAGGCACATCGCGGTCGGCACGTAAATAGAGCGACACATCAGCATGTTCGGTCTTGAGCGTGCGCAACTTGCGTTCCAACTGATCCACGCTCACTTGATCTTTGTCCAGATAGAGGCGTTGATCCTTTTCGATGGTAAGCACTGCTCGTATCTCGGGCTTAATCGTGTTGGTCGCGGAAGTCGGCAGGTTGATATCCATACCGCGATACAGCATAGGTGCCGTAACCATAAAGATGATGAGCAACACCAACACGACATCCACGAGTGGAATCACGTTGATCTCCGCTAGGAATCGACGTTGCCTCGTCTCAAAAATCATCCTTTAACCCCAGCAGAGGCCGAACCCGTGGGCTTGCCCTGGGCCGGGATCAAGGCCAGCAGTTCGACGACGACGGAATCCATCTGCAATGCGGTACGCCTGATGCGCGTCAGAAAATAATTATAGGCGATGACCGCAGGAATGGCTGCGAACAATCCAGCGGCGGTGGCAATCAAGGCTTCTGAAACGCCGGGGGCAACGGCTGCGATGCTCGCGGTGCCTTGTGTCCCGATCTCTCGAAACGCATCGATAATCCCTAAAACCGTTCCTAACAGACCGACGAACGGGGCAATGTTCCCGGTGGTGGCAAGAAACGGCAGATACGATTCCAACTTGGAGATTTGCCCCTGGGCGAGGTGCGCCGCCGTCCGTTCCATCACATGTCGATCAAAGATCATCGAGCCACTGTCACTGAATGCGGTCGGAATTTGATCCAACCGCTGGATCACGGAATTGAAAATTTTCGCGCAGGGACTTCCGGCCGTCTGTGGCGCGTTTCGCGTCACCTCTTCGACATCTCGCGCCCGCAGCAACAAGGCCATGAACTGACGGTCTTTGAAGTCGACCGCTCGAAAGGTCGCCCATTTGTAAAAGATGATCGCCCACGAAATGATGGAGAATCCGAGCAGCACGAACAGAACCACCTTGGAGATGACCCCAAGCGATGCAATGATTGCCAGCGGACCGGCTTGAAACATACGAGTCTAGCCTCTCCCTCCTGAGCTCTTAATGGTTCGTGGCAAAGTGGATTGTACCAAACACTGAGGAAAATGGCGGGGCCGACGGGATTTGAACCCGCGACCTCCAGATTGACAATCTGGCGTCCTAACCAGGCTGAACGACGGCCCCGTTTTATCTAGTTATGGCGGAACGTTGAAAACGACAAGACAACATCAACGGTCGCCGGTCAAGCCTTGAACGAGGAAGGGAGCCTCATCCCCCTGCAGGACTTCTCCCGTCCCTCCTTACCAGAGCTGTGCTCGTTGGTAGGCGGAACAGGGATCGAACCTGTGACCTCTGCCTTGTAAGGGCAGCGCTCTCCCAATTGAGCTATCCGCCCGACTTCTCAACAACTGCCGCGGAGCGTATCAAGTCCATTTCTCCTTGTCAACCAGGCCGTGCATCGTGCGCGTTCTCACCACATCACCTGCGATACGCGATATGTCATTGTTGTCTCCCCACCTTCCTCTCCGCATCTGAACGTCGATGATTCAGTTGCCGTGGAAAGAATTGTCGATGAACTTGTTTCAGTCGGCGACGGTCCACATGCGTGTAGATCTGGGTCGTAGCGATGTCAGCATGCCCTAGCATCGCTTGAACAACACGGAGATCCGCGCCACCTTCGAGCAAATGCGTGGCGAACGAATGTCTCAGCATATGCGGAGAGATGGGCTTGATGATTCCCACTCGTCGCGCGCGCAATGCCAGTAACTTCCAACATCCCTGCCTGGTCAGTTCATGCCCACGCCGACTGACAAACGCGTGACGAGAGGAGCGACGCTTCAGGAGAGTCGGTCGCACCTGTTCAAGATACTCGACTAACAAATCTCGTGCCGTCTGTCCCATCGGCGCAACTCGCTCTTTGCCGCCCTTCCCCATCACACGAAGGCACCCAAGCTCGAGATCAATCTGCGCCAGAGTCAGTCCAACCAGCTCTGATACACGAAGGCCGGACGCATAGAGCAACTCCAGCATCACACGGTCACGGCGATCCTCGGCCCGGTCACGAATTGGTGCCTCCAGCAACGCCGTCACTTCCTGGATGGTCAACGTCTTGGGCAATTGTACGGAGCGACGCACGCTGGCCACATCGCGGAGGGGGTTGGACTTGAGAATTTTTTCACGGACCAGAAAGCGATACCATCCCCGCATCGCCGAAAGCATCCGAGCCACCGATGATGCCGCCAGCGATTCCTGTTTCAGCGCAGCCAGAAACGACCGTATGATATGTGGCGGCACGAAGTCACTCATGTTGAGTCGATGCCGCAACAAGTAGCGTTGCACTCGGAACAAATCTCGCCGGTAGGACTCTAGCGTATTGGTCGCCAGCCCTCCCTCGACCCGCAGCCGGTTGAGGTATCGCTCAACCAGGGGATCCAACAGAAGAACTGATGAGTGATCCGTCGTCATTGAATAACAAACTATAGCCAACTCTTTCCGTCGGCACAACGAGAACGTCGCAGTTCTCCTTGACAGGTCACACCCTTTCCGATACTAGTTTCCTTATGGCTCACCGCTGATCGAACGGAATGCTCGCCTACTCGCACCATCCTTCTCACATTGCTGCCTGGCCGCTGATGATCGTCATCACAGCGCTTGTGGCCTGCCTCGTCCCCGACTCCATGCTGACTCGTTCAGGTCAAGCGGAGGCGGCGGAGACTATCAAACCCCTGGTTCCGAATCCGCCGGTTTTGAACCAAGCCAAGCAACTGATTGAGAAAGGCGACCACGAGTCCGCGGCAAGTACCTTGCGACGATTCTTGACCACGAACCCACGACCTGAACATCTCGATGACACTTACTTGCTATTAGGGGCAGCCCTCTATGGCATGCAGGACTACGGCGAGGCGCTCCGTTACCTCAACCAACTTCACACAGAATTCCCTGAATCCGAGCTTGTCGACCGAAGTAAACTCTTGCTGGCCCGGACCCACGCGGCGATGGGAAATGTCGAGCTGGCACTGCCATTGCTCACCCAAGTTCGCACGACGACGTTAGACGCAGTCACCAAGCGCGAGGCCCAGCAACTGACGGCCGACGTGTTGGCTCAGAAGAAGGACTACGTGCGGGCTATTCACACACTGTTAGAGGGGATGACTGGAAGTTCTGAAGATCAGGCCAAAGACACACGAGCACAGATTCGGCAGTTTGTCGCAGAGAAGTTAGACAAAAAAGGGTTGATCCGGCTGCGCAACGACTACCCACGCTCATACCCCGGCGACCTCGCCTCGCTTCGGCTGATCGACTATTACATCGGACGGGGTGAAGACCATCTGGCAGAACGAGAGGCTCGGCATTTTCTCGGGGCATTTTCTACCCACCCTTCTGCTCAAAAAGCCAGCGAATCATTGCAACTCATCCGGTCACGCTTGAGGACCAATCAGTATGTCATCGCCGCCGTCCTCCCCTTGTCTGGAAACCTGTCGGCGTTTGCCACCGATGTCTTGGAAGGCATTCAGCTCGCGGTGGAAAAATCTCGTGAGCAGCCCGGCGGCCCTTCCGTGGGCTTGATCGTAAAGGACCATGATGCGGATCGGCCTGGCTTTCTTGATGATCTCTCAAGTCTGCTCCATGATGATCGACCACTGGCCGTGATCGGCCCGATGCTCTCAAGAAATCTACCGGTCATGGCTGAGATGGCACAGAAGACCAGAATTCCGTTGATTACGCCGGCGGCAACTCTACCGAATGTCCGCCGATTGGGGAATTACCTGTTCAGCACATCGCTCACTTACGCATCGCAAGCCGAACGCATTGCGACCTATGCGACAAAAGAACAAGGGCACCGACGATTCTGTATCATCCACCCCGACACCGTCTATGGACGGGAACTTGCCCGTCTTTTCGCCCAGGAGGTGTATCATGTCGGAGGTGAGATCATCGCCATCGAAGCCTTCAAGGAAGGGGAAACGGATTTCGCAGCGCAAATCCAGCGACTCAAGGCTGAGGACCTCAAAAAGTATGGCCTAGCCGTTCCTGTAGAGACTCCTCACCCAACCGGCAAACCGGCCAGCCGAGCTGAAAAACGCATGCTGTACACTCCCGGGTTTGACGCTATCTTTATTCCGAGCCGTTCCAAAGATATCGGCCTGCTCGCTGCCCAGCTGGCATTTCATGACATCCGAGCCCCCCTCCTGGGGACAAACGGCTGGAACTCGCAAGACTTCGTCCGAACCGCCGATCGGACGGTCGACGGCGCAACCTTTGTTGATGGCTTCTTCCTCGACAGTCCGAATCCCGCCGTCCAGGAATTTGTTCAACGATATCGGAACCGCTTCGAATCAACTCCATCACTCTTCACCATGCAGGGATATGACGCAGCCGGAGTCGTGATCGAGGGAATCCGCCACGGAGCGACCTCAGGAGAGGCCCTTCAAGAATTTTTTACTACCCAGCGTGACTTGCCGACACTCGCCGGCCCAGCCCGCTTCGGACCAGACGGCACCTTACACCGTCCACTCTTTCTTCTGCAGGTGAAACAGGGTAAGTTTGTACAACTGAACTGAACAACGTCTCATGAGTTCTCTTTCACAAATTCTTCACACCATCTCGTACATGGGACTCCCCCTCTTGTTCGCCATGGTGCTCCATGAGTACGCCCATGGATGGACGGCGGAGAAATGCGGAGACTCGACTGCGAAACTTCAAGGACGACTCACCGTCAACCCCCTCGCCCATATCGACCCCTTCGCCACCGTTATCTTGCCCTTGATGTGTTTGCTGCTTGGAAGTTTTCTTTTCGGATGGGCGAAGCCGGTCCCCATCGACCCACGAAATATGCATCAGCCTCGCCGTGACATGGCCTTAGTGGCTGCGGCCGGACCTGGGATGAACCTACTCTTGGCCGTTGCAAGCGCGCTGCTGTTGGCCGCACTCCTGACAATCGAGCCGACCTTATCGCTCCGAGGATCGACGGAGGCCGAGGCATCGATGAGCCTGCTTGGGACCATGTTTTTGCGTCCCATCGCAGTCATGGCGCTCTATTCCGTGATGATCAACGTGTTTCTCGCGCTCTTCAACCTGCTTCCAATCCCACCTCTCGACGGTGGGCGAATCTTGACCGCAATTCTCCCGCCCAAGCCGGCCATGGCGTTGGCACGATTAGAACCGTACGGAATGCTCATTCTCGTGGGGCTGATCGTCTTCGACAAAGAACTCGGCGTGATTCATACGATCACCGGAACCTTTGCCAAAGGCCTGTCCGGTACCATCCTGTCAACCGCGCTTGGCCTTCGCCCAGGAGTCTCGGAATGACGACATCACGGAGGCGAGTCCTCAGCGGCATGCAGCCGAGCGGACTCATGCACCTTGGGAACTACTTGGGTGCGTTAGAAAACTGGAAAGCCTTACAAGCACAATGCGACTGCTACTTCTTCGTCGCCGATTGGCACGCTCTCTCGACCAACTACGCCGATACGAGCCGCATTCGCATGTTCGTTCGCGAGATGCTGATCGATTGGCTCGCCGGCGGCATCGATCCGGAACGGTCTACGATCTTCATCCAGTCTCGTATTCCGGAACATGCCATCCTGCATCTCTTGCTTTCGATGATGACACCGGTCTCGTGGTTGGAACGCAACCCGACCTATAAGGAAAAGCAGGAGGAGATCAAAGAGAAAGACCTCACCACCTATGGCTTTCTCGGCTATCCAGTCCTACAGGCAGCCGACATCCTCCTATACA
>Ga0224510_10002129_pt1 | contig 12207 bp, 11 predicted proteins | sample SF_May12_sed_USG_FD_170161 | JGI IMG/M metagenome (GOLD analysis project Ga0224510, IMG submission 170161) | Sediment microbial communities from San Francisco Bay, California, United States - SF_May12_sed_USGS_4_1 | ecosystem: Environmental > Aquatic > Marine > Sediment | place: USA: California... | reverse complement strand
TAAATATTATTTTTTTTCTTACTTGTCATTCCGGAATATTATTGAAGCGTGTGCCAGTACGGAGAGATTCTGAATCAAATTCAGAATGACACGGTTTTTGTCTCACTTAAACCGTCTCCCACAAGAATTTGAAAAGCTCTCTTTGGTTTTTGGCTAATTCCGCATTGTGAATTTCAATTGCATAGAACGGTCTGGAGTTTGTCACAATCATGACAATGTATTCTCCCACAATCCAAGTGGTTGCCGTGAATGGAACTTTCTTTTTGAAATATTTCATTTTTCTTCTCGGATATTTCTTTTCTTCCATCACACGCTCAATGATTGATTTGTTGGTGATGAGTTTTAACTTTATATTTTCCTCTGCCTGGGTCCAATACCAATCAATGTAGTGCGCATAATTTTCCACAAAAGTGTGGTCCTGAAATCCCCACCAGGTTGAGTCTGCCTCAAGCATGCTTTGGTCCCAAACGGGTGACTGATTTTTCATGAAAGTTTCGATGTCACCTTCAGCAATGAAACGAATTTTTGGAGCTGAATATTTCTTGTTTGAAGTGATGTGCTTGAGCTCATTTATCGCGGAAGTCACGATTTCTTTCTTTTTTCTCACTTCCTCTTCTTCTTTTCTGATAATATTTTCCAGCTCTTCAATTGGAAGCGCCGCCAAATATTTCACAGGACTGGAAATATCATGAGAAACTACTCCTTTTTCAACAAGCTCACCAACAACACTGTACACTGTGCTCCTGTTTATTTTGGTGATTTTTGACAAATCCGAAGGAGTGATTTTCTCATTCCTCAAAATGGCCAAATACACCTCAATTTCCTTTTCAGAAAAATCAAGTTTTTTTAATAATTCATGAATCATAAAAATTTTCTAATACTTTTTCATCTTATTCTTTTGTTGACAAGTTGTCAACAAAATTGCATTAGTTGTGGATAAGTTGTCAACAGCTTATTTGTCCTTGTTTTAAGCCAATTTTAATGAAAGTTATCCACATCTTTTACAACGTCCTGTGGACAACTTTCTATAATTGTCTATAATTAACTGTCGAGCCAAACTTCTTTCAAAAAATTTCTCTCTTGAAAATCTTGACATTCCTACTAAAAAACTCAGCAAAGCTCACTTCTCGCCTTATTCGCAAAAAACACAGCAATTCAAATTGCTGTGTCTATGAAAAAGATAGGGGCATACTCGCTAAAATCACCCAGTACTGCAAACGACACCGCGGTAACTTTATTTTTTCTTCAGATAATCTCCGAGGAAATACATTCCTCCGATCAAAAATGAAGTTCCGGATAAAATAACATATGAAGCAAGTCCCATTTTGGGCCAAGTGAGAATGATGTATAAGATTCCAATTGTCACAAAGAATGTTCCGCCAACCCAACCTCTCTTCCAAGAAAGCCAGATGAATAGCGCCATCACAAAGTTTGGAATGAGGTGAATGAGAAATGCTCCGATGGACTGCCAAAAAGAATAACCCGCACCAAAAACATCCAGCGCAAAAAGTGTCAAAAACAAAACAAAAGCAATTGAAAAAACTCTCGGAAACCAAAAAACAAATTTTCTAATTTTTATGTTCATACTCTTATAAGTTACTTATTATTTTTTTAAAACACATTTTTTCACAAAAAATATCGAGGGAGAGCGCTTTTATCAAAAAATGCGTAAGTCAGCACAATCAAAATACGTATGTAAACGGGGTGGAGTATTTTTTGTTATAAAATCGCGCCCGCCCCGTCTTTCGCGAATGACAGGGCCTGAGCATTTTTTTGAAAAAATGTGTTTTAAAAAAAATAGACCCACTAAATTATCTTGGTGTTTTTTTAATAATATTTTTATTTTAATAATTTATGCTACTTATTTATTCAAAAACATATTCATTTTAGCATTTATTCGTTCCAAAAACACCTTCAGGTAATGTTTTCTCATCTTTTGAGTGTCCTTGTGTCTCTGATCATTTGAAAGTCCCGCCACGAACGTTTTATTTTTTCCATTTTCAGTTTCAATGGTCACAAAAATTTGTTTCGCCTTCGAGTTTTCCTTTTCAGATTCTCCTTTTTGAACTTCCAAAACAATCTCTTCACCGCTTTCAACAGCTTCTTCTTCACTTTCTTCTTCAATCATATCTTCAGTTTCTGTCTCAAAATCAACCTCTGTGTCATTTTCAGGTTGCTTTTTCTTTTCATCACTTTCCACTCCCAGAGTCCATTTCCATTTTTCCTCTCCCTCTCTGGAATACACATCATCATCACCAACTCCTTTTTCTTTTTCATATTTCAACTTACACGCAACTGATCCATCTGGACGACGAATTTCGATTCTTCCTTTTTTGTTTCCCAACGAAAAATTAGAGAATGTTTTTGTAATTTTTCTTATTGTGTTTTTATCAATCACAAAATCTTTTGTGATTGGATGGTTGACCATTTTTTTGCTCGACGTTCCAGTGGCAACACCCCATCCTTTCAAATTAATTTCTTTTTTCTCTTTATTTTCAATTTCAATCCATTCTTTTCCACTATCCCTTCCTTTTGGGTTCGGCATAATTCCAATAATTTCAATTTTTTCCTCTGGAAATTCCTCCACTTCAATTTTAAAATTTTTCAAAACATCCTCACTACCCGTAAATATTTTCAGTGTCACTAAGTATTTTCCTGTTTTTTCATATTTATGTCTCGTTTTTTCCTGATAACTTTTTCTTCCATCTCCAAAATCCCAAACAATTTTTGTGTTGCTGTTTTTTCCGCTTTCAAATTTCACCCAAAAGTCAGCATATGAGTTTTTATAGATCCCCGCATCTATTCCCACTTCAGTTTTTGGAATTATTCCAAATCTATTCTTTCTCTCTGGGGTCAAAAATTTACTCCATCTCCACTCATCACTTTCATCATCAAAACCAAAAGAAAGGTTTTCTTTGGCGCTGTCATAACATGCTTCGTAAATTTTTTCTCCATTTGGATTTTCCAAATATACACAATCACTTCCATTATTGAGAGCAAAGTCAAACTCATCTCTATACACAATCAAAAAATCATTTTTCTTAATCGTTTTTTCTTCTTCAAAAATAAATTTTCCAGACTTCGAAGAGTCTTTCAAAATCCACCCAATCAAATTAACATCTTCATCAGAAAAATTATATAATTCAATATATTCTCCGCGCTTTTCATCCCCACTCGGATTAGGAAGGATCTCATTGATTCTAATTTTATCACTATATTTTTTAGGTTTTGGTTTTTGTGAATTCTCTTCTCCTGGAGTTCCACCAATCACATAACTTTCTCTCCATTCACCATCCTCTATTTCAATACTATAACCATTTCCATCACCTCCCCAATCATCTTTATATTCCACAAAATCTATTCTTTCTTTTTCTGTATTTAAAATCTCAATACCCTCCCCATTATCGTTAAGCGAGAGCTTTCTTTTAATTATTTTTCCATTAAATTTTTCACACTCCTCGAGAGAATTATTTTTATTATCAATATCACAGATAATCAAATATTCTCTTGGTTTAAGCTCTCCTTCCAATTCTACACTCTCTGAGTTATTACCCTCCTCTAAACCCCAGTTCTCTAGGCTTATTTCATCATCTGTATTATTAAAAATCTCAACCCACTCTCCTCCTTTTTGAGGATGATACATTATCTCAGTAATTTCAATTCCTTCTTCTTTCGCGTTTATAAAAAACAGGGGTATAAAAAAAGACCCTAATATCATTAAGGCCATCAAAAGTAGCTCGCTTTTATTTTGTTTTTTCCCAATACTAAATCCCGATATCCTTAATTTCATTGCAGCCAATTCTATTGTTTATTTTCTTTATCACATCTATTTTACTAAGCCACAACTCATTTGCCCAATTAGAATTCCTAATATCCACAAAAATTTTTCCATTTTTATAATATCTTGGTCGAATATTAATCCCTCCAACTCTTCCATATTCCTCCCTAATTACAATATCAAACAAATGAAAAACTGTCTTATCATCAATTTCTCTTGTTTTTTGAATGTTTTTCTTGGCTAAATAGTTTCCTATTAACTTCATATTCTATTTCTTAACCGGCATCATAATATAAATATAATTTTCATCCACCTTGTTATCATCAATACTTTTAAATGCAATCGGCGAAGTATTATCATTCAATAAAACCAGGACTTCTGATGAAGATATTAAATTCAACCCATCCATAATATATTTCGGATTCAAAACAATACTTTGGTTTTCTCCTTGAATTTTTATAGGCTTTAATTCAATTTTATTTTCTCCAAGATCTTGAAATTCTGATTCAATTAGAAGTGTTTCATTGACACTATCGATATTTAAACTTACCTCCTTGGAATTACTACTAGTGAAAACGCTAGCGATTTTTATTGATTTTAATAACTCATCCTTGTTTATAACCATCTCTGTTGAAAAACCACTTGGGATTATTTGTCGATAATTAGGATATTTTCCATTAATAAGTTTTGAAACTATCTGAACTTCTTCATTGACACTAAAAAATATTTGATTATTTTCAATTAAAATTTCAGTTTTTCCTGATTCATTACCAATAACTCGATTTAATTCAAATAATGCCCCTACTGGGATAATCACGGAATCGTTTTTAATATTTTCAGTTTTTTCCATATTTATCTCATCACCCTTTAACTCAATCCTACTTTCCGCTAACTTAAATCCGTCTGTGGCTGCAAAAAAAAGACTATCGTCTTCAAAAAACATGTTCACACCCGTAAACTCAATTCTTGTATCATTATTTGAAACACAATTCAAAACTCTGGATAAGCTGTGCTTAAGTATTGAATTATCCACACTAATCATATACTCCTCAGATGGTTTTGGTATGATCGGAAAATCCTCACAACTAAGTCCTTTTATTTTAGCATTATATTGTTCACTAATAATATTCAAAAAACTTCCTTCTGCTAAACTAATCTCTAAATTATCATTCTTATCAGGAAGGTTATTCACAAAATCACTCAAAAGCCTAGCTGGAACAGAAAATTCTCCATCCTTAATTACTTTTGCTCGAATATTACAAATAATTCCTATTTCTAAATTAGTAGCATAGAAAAATAATTTTCCATCCTTCGCCCTCAACATAATATTTTTCAAAATAGGTAGTGAGGTTTGTTTGTTTGAAATTTTTTCTATATTAAATATAGCTTTTTTTAAGTTTTCTTTTGTACAAGATAATTCCATCTGGGTTATTAATGATAGTTATTAATATATTGTATATATATAACTCATTATTATTACTATTAGCGAGTTAATTTCTGGGGATAAGTCGAATTATGGCTGTATATGGGTGATAAAAAAATAGATAAAGTGTGGATAAAACTAAAATAAGTACTACACAACACTATAACTAAACTGTGTTTATCTTTTTCATTTTTTATTTATTTATTAAATGATTTGTAAATTTATTGAATTATAAACAAATCTTAAACAGGATAATAAATAGGTAATACAGAGGTTATCCACAATTTATGCAGATTTTATTAAATATTAAATATTTTTGTAACCAGTAAATCCACATTTTCTTTTAATTTTGTGTTTGTTTTTTGCTCCTCTTTGATTTTGTTAAATGCGTGCATAACGGTTGTGTGATCTCGTCCACCCAAAAATTCTCCGATTTCTGGATAGGAAGAACTTAACTCTTCTCGGATAATATACATCGCGATTTGTCTTGGAACGGAAACCCTCTTTCTTCTTCCTTTATTAATAAGGTCTTCATAAGCTAAATCAAAAAAATCAGCAACTGTTTGAATTATCTCTTTATGAGTAATTCCTTTCTTTTTCCCTGTAATAGCAATGTCAGAAAGAGTTTTTTTGACATTTTCAAGTGTGAGCTCTTGTTTTGTTAATTCATGATTAGCTAAAACCTTATTTAGCGCTCCCTCAAGCTCCCGAATGTTATTTTTGACATTTTCTGCAATAAATCGAATAAGTTCATCTTCAAGAAAGAAATTTTTCTCAGTTAATTTTGTTTTTAAAATTGCAATTCTTGTTTCAAGGTCTGGATTTCCAATATCTGTAATCATTCCTCCTTCAAAGCGAGAGCGTAGCCGATCTTCAAGAATTTGAATTTCTTTTGGCGGCCTGTCACTACTAATCACAATCTGTTTGTTAATTTGATACAAAGAATTAAATATATGGAAAAAAATATCCTGAGTTTTTTCTTTTCCGGAAATAAATTGAATATCATCAATAATCAAGAGATCCGCTTGCTGATACTTGTTTTTAAATTGTTCAATTTTTTGATTTTTGATGGAATTGACCAACTCACTAGTAAAGCCTTCTGATGATATATAAATAACTTGTTTGTCCGGTTGATTTTTGATCACCTCATTGCCAATAGACTGAAGAAGATGTGTTTTTCCTAAACCAACATCACCATAAATAAAAAGAGGATTATAATTTTTTCCTAAATTTTGAGAAACAGAATAACAAGCAGCTCTCGCAAGCTCATTATTTTCACCAACAACAAAACTATCAAATGTGTATCGAGGATTTAAATTAATGTTTTGATTAAAGTTAATTTTGTATGTTTGATTTTTAAGGTCTATTGTTTGATTGCCACTAGATTGTTTTTTAACATCACCAGAACTTTTTTGAGATTCAGAAATATTTTGTTGTCCAGGACTATACACCTGACACGTAATTTCTTGAATATTGTTTTGAAAATTTCTCAAAGAAGTCAAGATGTTTTTATTGAATTTATTTTCAAGCCACTCTTTTGTAAATCCATTAGGAACACCAACTACAACATGACCATCTTGATTTGAAAGAATTGTAGTATCTTTGAACCAAGTTACGAATTGTGCTTTTGATATAGACAACTCTATTTCAGCTAAAACTGACTGCCAAAGTTCTTCGTTGTTCATAGTAAACAAGGTAATAAAAGTTTAATTCACAAAAAGTATACCATAGCCGAGTTATCCACACCACATTAAAATGTGAATAAAAGTGTTAATAACCTGTGGATAAGTGTGTCAAGTTATAATGAAACAGCATTGACTTTTTCGTGTTCAATATATAGACTGATATATAGTTAATAAAAAAGCAAGACTTTATGTCTTGGTTGGTATTTTTTAATAAAAATAATTAAGGATTTAAGCATAAATAAAACTATGAGCAAGAAAACATTTCAACCAAAAAAAGGAAAAAGAAAAACAGTACACGGATTTAGAGAGAGAATGAGCACAAAGAATGGACAAGAAGTAATCAAAAGAAGAAGACAAAAAGGAAGAAAGAAGCTATCCGTTTAGTGTTAAATAATAAAATAAAACAAAAAAATGGGATTAATTTTTCACAACTTAGTATATCAACCGATATATAACCTAATAATTGCCTTCTATAATACGGTTTCTTTTCACGATTTTGGAATAGCAATTATCTTGGTCACAATCGTGATAAAAGCCATTTTAGTTCCTCTTTCCAAAAAACAAATTGAATCTCAGAAGAAGATGCAGGAAATGCAGCCAAAAATTAAGGCGATTCAAAGCAAATATAAAGATGATAAAGAAAAGCAAACCAAAGCAGTGATGAATTTTTACAAGGAAAATAAGATTAATCCTTTTTCAGGATGTCTTCCTTTGATTGTTCAACTTATTTTTTTGATTGCTTTCTATAGAATCATTATTAACATTTCCTCAGCAAACCTTGTTGTTAATGGAGAGGAGCTATATTCTTTTGTGAGTAGACCGGATAAGATCAACCATTTATTCATCGGTCTTGTTGATTTAACAAAACCAAGTATTTTTATAGCAGCATTGGCGGCTATTTCTCAGTATTTCCAAACAAAAATGATGCTTGATAAGAGTGAATCTGAGAAAAAAGAAAAAGATGCAAAGGAAGACAATGGTGAGCCGGATTTTGCTCAAATTATGAGCAAGCAGATGATGTATCTTGGCCCAATCCTAACACTTGTTATCGGAATTAAATTTGCTGCAGGACTTGCTTTGTATTGGTTGGTGCAGGCTCTATTCTCAGTTTTTCAACAGATATACATATTTAAGAAAAAATAAGCATAAATCAATTTAATTTGCAAAAAAATGGAAAAAAAGGATGCAAAAATAATAGAGGAGATAGCTTGCGATTTATTAGAAAAAATGAACTTTGATTGCTCTGTGGAGATTAAAGATGTGGATGAAAGCGAATTTGATGTTGCTGTGTGCAATATTCTTGTGAAAGATGGCTCAAACTTGCTCATCGGACAACACGGAGTTAACTTGGATTCACTTCAACACCTAATAAGATTTTTAGTCAGCAGAAAAACAGACAAAATGATAAGGTTTATTGTAGATGTTAATTCATATCGACAAGAAAAAAATCAATCCATTCTTGAATACGCGAGATCATTGGCTGCACAAGCAGTAAGCGAAAGGCGTGCTGTAGTCATGCGACCCATGAATGCATATGAAAGAAGATTGGTTCACATGGAGCTTAAAAAAGATGAAAAAATTGTCACAGAAAGCTCAGGAGATGGAGAAGAAAGAAAGGTTATTGTTAAGCCAGCAAGCGACATTATCTAAGAAAACAATCGAAATAGAGAAATGAAAATGCCCGCAATCGCGGGCATTTGTTTTGTAATTAGTTTTTTTATTGATATAATCAATTAAAGAGAAATAAACTAAAAGATAAATTTCAACACAATGGTTGCCAGAAAAATTGCGTACAATGTTGTTTTTAGTGCTGTGTCTAAGATATTGTCTACCGCACTCGCCTTAGTGGGTATTGGATATATTACACGATATCTTGGAAAAGCCGGATTTGGAGACTATGCAACGGTGGTTGCGTTCTTTTCTTTTTTTGGAGCAATTGCAGATCTAGGGCTTTATTCCATTGCAACAAGAGAGATTTCTAGAGAAAAAGCAAACACAGAAAAAATTATGGGTAACGTTGTTGCGTTGAGACTCGTGGTTTCTGCAATCGTGTTTGTTCTAACGCCAGTGCTCATTGTTTTTTTGCCATACACAACGGATGTCAAAATAGGAATTTCTCTGGCAGCGCTGGCTTTTGTATTTTCTTCAGGATATATGGTGCTTAATGGGATTTTTCAAAAAAATCTTGCAATGGACAAGGTAGCCGTCATTGAATTATTTGGAAAAATAATTCAGGTGAGTATTATTGTGACAGCGGTTTTGAAAGATTTGGGCTTCACCGTTATTGTTTTAGCCATGGTGCTATCCATGGTGAGTAATTTTTTGCTTATATTTTTTGCCAGTCGAAAATTTCTGCGCTTCAAACTACAGTTTGATTTTGAATATTGGAAAAAGTTTTTGAAAATGTCGCTTCCAATGGGAATGTCAGTGATCATTACGTTTCTATATTTCAAAATGGACACAATTATACTTTCTTTCATGCAAGGCAGTGAAGACGTGGGAATTTATAATGCGGCATATAAAATAGTGGAAAACATTTCTTTTTTCCCTGCCATGATAGTGGGACTGACACTTCCTCTGACTTCAAGATATATTTTTAGTGACAAAAGAAAATTTAATAAGATTTCAAATAAAACGTTTAAAATCTTTGTTCTACTGACAATTCCATTGGTTATCGGCGCTTTATTTTTGGCTAATGATATGATTCATCTTATCGGAGGCACTGATTTTAACGAATCAGTCCCAGTACTTAGAATGCTTGCTTTCGCGCTACTTTTCATATTTTTTGGAAATTTTTTCAACAACATACTGATTGCCGGGAATCTTCAAACAAAGCTAATGAGAACTCTTTTGATTTGTGCTATTTTTAATATAGTAGCTAATTTGATATTTATTCCTCTGTATTCCTATATGGCTGCCGCAATAACTTCGGTGATTACAGAAGGATTAATGGTGTTTTTGACAGCTCGTTTGGTAATCAAAGAGCTTGGTTATGTTCCTGAAATGGAGGGATTATTCAGATTTTTGCTTTCAGGAGCTGTGATGGCAGCGTTTATCTTTTTGTTTCGTGATTTGAACTTTTTTGTGCTGGTTCTTTTGGGAGGCGTTGTGTATTTTGTGGCGCTATACTTTTTTAAAGCAATAAGTAAGGAGGAAATACTTAGCATCGTGAGAAAATAACATAAAAATTATCGAAATTTGTTGGAGTGTGTTTGGATGTGGTAATATGAAGAATATGAAACAATCCAAAATTTTTGTAATAATATTAAATTACAATGGAAAAGGCACTCTTCGGGAGTGTCTTGATTCCGTATTCAAAGCGGACTACCCAGGACTTGAAATTGTGCTCGTAGACAATAATTCAATTGATGGTTCCTTTGAAGAAATGAAAAAAAGATTTTCCAGAGTTCACTTTATTAAAAATAGTGAAAATCTTGGTTTTTCTGCTGGAAATAATGTCGGAATAAGATTTGCACTCGAGAGAATGGCGGATTATGTTTTTCTTTTAAACAACGATGCATGGGTTAAGAAGGATATCTTTCACAAATTAATACAATTTTCAAAAAAGCATCCCAGAACAGGAATCATTAGCCCTTTGATTTTGAAGCCAGACGAATCAATCTGGTTTTCAGGAGGAGAGATTGATTGGGTAAGGATGAGAACCAGGCACGTCAACGACAATCGTGTGAATAGTGACTATGTCACTGGTTGTGCGATGCTGATCAAAAAAGAGGTTTTTGCTAAAACAGGGCTTTTTGACGAAGATTACTTCCTGTACTATGAAGATGCAGATTTTTGCGTAAGAGCAAAAAACGCTGACTTTGATGTGAAAATTGACAGAGAAGCAGTGGCATATCACAGAGAGGTGAGTGAAATTGGCAATTTAAACAAAACATACTGGCTAGTTTTATCAGGGTTGGTTTTTTTTAGGAAAAATACCCCGAAACTCTGGAGGCCTTGGATGAAAATATATTTGTTTTTCAGAAAAATGAAAAACAAGAGAGACATCAAGAAAGGTATTAACGTAAAAACAGCAACAAAAGTACAAAAAGCATATGAGGATTGTGCTAATTTCTTGAGAAAGTGAGTGTTTTTGCTATAATCTAGACTTATAAACAACAATGCTGCAAGCAGTGCTTGCTTAATGAAAAATAAAATGAAAATTTCTTTTATAATAGTAAACTATAACACCAGACATTGTTTGGAAAAATGCATTATCTCGCTTTTGAATAATGTGAAAAATGCGAAATTTGAGATTATTGTAGTTAACAATGAAGAAAAAGAGATATCGGACATAATAAAAGATGCGAATGTGATTCCTGGATTGTGCGTCATAGAGATTAACGAAAATGTTGGGTTTGGTCGTGCTTGTAATGTTGGGGCTAAAAAGGCAACTGGTGAGATATTGTGTTTTTTAAACCCTGATGCAGAAGTTATTTCAAAGAATATAAACAAAATCATTGAAGAAATAGATAATGATAGCAGTGTTGGCGTCATTGGTCCTAGAATAATGGAAAAAAGTGGTGCTGTTCAGCCATGGAGCGCAGGAAGAGAGCTAACGTTTGTTGATTTAATGAGAAATAACCTAGGATTTCCAAAAAGCAAAAAAATTTGGGAGTGTGATGAAAAACAGCATGTTGATTGGGTGACTGGAGCAGCTCTTTTTTCCAGAAAAGAAACATTTCATGAAATTGAAGGTTTTGATGAAAACTTCTTTTTGTATTTTGAGGACATTGATTTATGTAAAAGAGTCAGAGTTTCAGGGAAAAAAGTGGTACATTTTCCACATTTTCAGATTATTCATGCAGGAGGAGAGAGTATGAGTTCAGAAAAAAAGCAAAAAGAATATTACTATGCATCGCAAGATTACTATTTCAAAAAACACTTCGGCACACCAACAAGTTTTTTGGTGAAAGTGTGTAGACTGGTGTATACAAAAGCTCAACATATTGCAAATAAGGCCAAACAGCTGTTAAGATAAGAATGTGAGCTAAGAAAGTTTTTCCGATAAGAATTTTATGGTTTTCAGGATACTCTTATTTTTATGTGCATACATTCCTTTTCAAGTTGCGATTAATCCCAGTGAAGGAATTGATCTAGCTTCTGTGCGAATTTTTTTCATATTTTTGTTTTGGCTGTGGTTGATTAACAGTCTTAAGGAAAAAAGAATCAATATTTCTTTTAGCTTTCAGACAATGTGCTTGGCTTCGTTTGTTTTTTTCTGTGCACTCTCTTTGTTTCTTGCGCAAGACGTTTCATGGGGATTGAGGAAGTTAATATTTATTTTTTCGTTTGTCTCGCTTTATTTTGTGGTGAGTGAT
>Ga0224510_10002128_pt1 | contig 12208 bp, 15 predicted proteins | sample SF_May12_sed_USG_FD_170161 | JGI IMG/M metagenome (GOLD analysis project Ga0224510, IMG submission 170161) | Sediment microbial communities from San Francisco Bay, California, United States - SF_May12_sed_USGS_4_1 | ecosystem: Environmental > Aquatic > Marine > Sediment | place: USA: California... | reverse complement strand
CGCGTTGGCTTCCAGCTGACGAATCCGTTCGGCTGAAACACCGTACTCGGCGGCCAGCTCGTGCAAGGTCATCTTGCCTTCGCCAAGCCAGCGCTCTTCCAGAATTCGGCGGCTGCGATCATCAAGAATGTCGAGCGCCTCTGTCATGCGAGACGTTGCATCGTCGTTGAAGTCTTCTTTCTCGACCAGCATGGCAGGATCGGCGTTCGGGCTCGGCAGGTAAGCGGCCGGTGTGAAATTGTATTCGTCGTCGACGTCCGGCGCCGGGTCATAGATCGCGTCGCGTGAATGCAGGCGCTTCTCCATTTCGGTGACTTCCTTCGGATGAACACCCAGGTCCTTGGCAACCGCTTTGGTTTCAGCATCGGTCAGCCAGGACAAGGTCTTTTTCTTCTTGCGAAGATTGAAGAACAATTTGCGCTGCGCCTTGGTCGTCGCAACCTTCACGATGCGCCAGTTCCTGAGCACAAACTCATGAATCTCGGCGCGTATCCAGTGCACGGCAAAGGACACGAGGCGCACGTCGTAATCGGGGTCGAAGCGCTTGACCGCTTTCATCAGTCCGACGTTGCCTTCCTGGATCAGGTCGTTCAAGGGCAGGCCATAGCCCGTGTATCCCTTGGCGATATGCACCACAAAACGCAAATGTGCCATAACGAGATCGCGGGCAGCATCGAGGTCCTGGTGGTCGCGCAAACGGCGAGCAAGCTCCTGCTCGTCTTCCTTGCTGAGCACAGGAATGGTGCCGACGGCCTGTATATAGCCATCAAGACTGCCTACCGGTCCGGTCAGGGCCAGGTTGTAGTTGAACTTCGCTACAGCGGTTGTCATTGAGTTCCTCCGTTGTTGGGCGCGATATTAGCACTCACGGACTTGGAGTGCTAACAAGCGCTTTCAGTTCCCAAGACTTTTAAGGAATATTCTTATAAAAAACGGGGATTTAAGACCGAGGTATCACCAGATTATGTCCAATCACCGGGGCTCGATGCGCCGCATATGACGGGCAGCGGTGGTCCAGGATGCGAACAGGCCCAGGAAAACCGCCACGCCAACGATGATCAGACTCTCGTTGATACCGAGAGAGACGACCGCGATGCTGCCCTGGTAAAGGCCGGCAAGGCGAGTCACCGGATCTTTTAGCAGATACAGGCCGTACTGCACTAATGCCAGGGCGAACAAGCCGCCGATCAGGCCGTACCAGAAGCCGGTCCATAAGAACGGCCGGCGCACAAACGCATTGCTGGCACCGATCAGTTTCGTGACTTCGATTTCCTCGCGACGATTCTCGATGTCGAGGCGAATTGTATTGCCGATGACAACGACAATTGCGATGCCGAGCAAAGCCGAGCCGATGGCAATAGCTTTTCTGACGATATCGAGGATTGCGTGAAATCGTTGCACCCACTCGGTATCGACCTGGACCAGTTCCACCTCAGGAAGGTTACCGATCTCTTCCTGCAGCAGGATCAGGGACGCGCTGGTATTGCCCGGATCCGGGCGTACTACGAGCGCATGCGGCAATGGATTTTCACCGAGCTGATCCAGTGCCGCCCCAAACCCGGATTGCTGTTTGAATTCCACGAGAGCTTCGTCAGCCGTTACCAGGTCGACGGATTCGATATCCGCGCGTTGGCCGATCAATCGGGCGAGTCCGTCCGCCTCGCTTTCCGAGATACCTCGTCGCATGTAAACCGAAAAGTCGAGCGCATTACTCCAGCTTTCGCTCACGGTTTGTGCATTCTTCACGACCACATTGATTGCCGCAGGCAGTGCAAGAGTGACGCCGATAACGAGAATAATCATGAGGCTCGCGAACGGTTGACGGAACAAACGACCCAGCGCGCCGACGCAGGTGCTTGCGTGGCGGTTTAGCCAGATCGAGAACATCCCCGAGGACTGGATCGGAGCGACCGCATCGGCATTCCGCGTCAAAGCCACGGTTCGGCCTCCTCTTGCAGCTTGCCATCCTCAAGCGCGATACGCCGGCAACCCAGGCGGTCGATCAACGAGATGTCGTGACTTGCTATCAGTAGTGTGACGCCGACTTCGTTAAAACGCCGGAAAATTCTCATGACTTCGAGCGACAAGTCAGGGTCGAGGTTGCCGGTCGGTTCGTCGGCAATGAGTACTTTCGGCCGGAGAACAATGGCACGGGCGATACCAACGCGTTGCTGCTCTCCGGCCGACAGGGTCTGCGGGTTGCGCTTCTCTTTGTGCAGCAGTCCGAGCTGGTCCAGCGCCGCCCGAACGCGCCGCCCCGCATCCCTGTCACTTAATCCGGCAATCACCAGCGGCAGTGCAACGTTATCGTAGACGGATCGATCGTAAAGCAGCATATGGTTCTGGAACACCATGCCTATCTGGCGGCGGTATGCCGGAATCCTGCGGCTCTTCACGCGCCGGGTGTTTTGATTGTCGACAATGACATTGCCGCTCGTCGGCCGCTCGATCAATGCGATCAACCGTAGCAGGGTGCTCTTGCCGGCACCGGAGTGCCCGGTCACGAACACCATCTCCCCTTTATCGACCGACAGACTGAGACCCGAAATTGCTTCCTGCCCGCCGGGAAAACGCTTGGTTACGTTGTCGAACTGAATCATGGAAGTTTCGGATCCTTCTCGCCGGACGACAGCAGGGCTGTGACAAATTCTGCGGCGCGAAATGTTTGCATGTCATCGATAGCTTCACCAATACCGATGAAACGTACCGGTATCTGTAAGCGATTCGCTATAGCGAGAAGAATGCCACCCTTCGCACTCCCGTCCAACTTTGTGACCGTAATGCCGGTGAGTCCCAGCGCCTCATGGAACTTCTCGGCCTGGACGAGCGCGTTTTGCCCCTGGCTCGCGTCCAGCACCAGCATGATCTCGTGAGGCGCACTCGCATCGTGCCGGCCAACGACGCGCTTCATTTTGGAAAGTTCGTCCATCAGACCAGCCTGATTCTGGAGGCGGCCTGCCGTGTCGGCCAGCAACACATCGATGTTCCGGGCCTTCGCCGCCTGCCAGGCATCGAAAATGACAGCGGCCGGATCGGCGCCCGATTGCTGAGCGATCACGGGCACATCATTTCGCTCACCCCAGGCTTGCAGCTGCTCAACGGCTGCGGCACGAAACGTGTCGCCCGCCGCAAGCATGACGGAGTAACCCTCATCCTGAAGTCGACGCGCAAGTTTGCCGATGGTCGTCGTTTTACCCGCACCGTTAACGCCTACCATGAAAATAACGAATGGGCCGTCATGCCGCTCTATCTGCAAAGGCTTTTCAGCGGGTGCGAGGATGTCGAGCAGGGAGCGCTCAAGGCCGGCACGCAAAGCTGCGAGATCCTTGAGTTCGTTGCGCGCGAGCCTGCGACGGAGATCGTCGATAATCCTCTCGGTCGTCTGAACACCGACGTCGGCCATGACGAGCAGGGATTCCAGTTCATCGAGCACGTCTTCATCGATTTTTCCGCCAGGGACGAGGTTTGCGAGGTCGTACGTTAGCCAGCTGTCGCCACAGTTGATGCGTGCACGCAGCCTCTTGATGAAGCCATCGCGTTTCTCGGGCTTTTCTTTTTTTGCAAACATCGCTATACGTTCTTCACTGGCTTCTTTATTCGGAAAGAGCTTTGGTCGCCCGGAAATCAACAGACAAGAAAAAATCCCAGCCGGGACAGTTGCGTATTGTAGCGGGAAACTGGCGCAGTCGCCTTTTACAGATTGCTGATGTGCCCGGACTGCGACCAACTTCGGAGCGTATCCGCGAAACACTCTTTAACTGGCTCGCACCACAGATCCACGGCACCCGATGTCTCGATCTGTGTGCCGGCACAGGCGCGCTCGGGCTTGAGGCACTGTCGAGAGGGGCGTCAGAAGTCGTCTTTGTCGAGCAATCACCTGTCGCGGCAAAAACGCTCGAGGCCAATATCAGGTCCCTGGAGGCATCGGGTGCAGAACTTCGGAACACCGATGCGCGTGAGTATCTTCGCAGCGCGACTGTGGAAGCGTTTGACGTGGTTTTCCTCGATCCGCCCTTCGCTGCGGTGCTGCACGATGAATTGTGTAGACTATTGGCCGAGCGGCACTGGCTGGCGAACGGTGCCAGGATCTACATAGAGACGGACAAACACCAGCCGGAAGTGCAGCTGCCTGAAAGCTGGCGAGTATTGAAAGACAAAACAGCAGGCAACGTACGTTATATTCTGGCGACCACGGAAGTCTGACAGGAGTCGAACCACATGACAGTTTCTGCGATGTACCCCGGTACTTTCGATCCGATTACGCTGGGTCATGAAGATCTGGTGCGTCGGGCTGCGAGCCTCTATGGCCGGATCGTCGTGGCTGTCGCTGCGAATACGGGCAGCAAGGCACCGATGTTCACGCTTGCCGAAAGAGTGGAGTTGGCAAAAAGTACCCTGAGTGATATCGGTAATGTCGAAGTCACCGGATACGAAGGCCTGACCGTCGACTTCGCGCGCGAAAATGGATTGGCCGTCATCATGCGGGGCTTGCGAGCTGTATCCGATTTCGAGTACGAATTTCAGCTCGCGAACATGAACCGGCATCTGACGAATGATGTCGAAACAGTCTTCCTGACACCCTCCGACAAATACACCTTCATCTCCTCGACCCTGGTACGGGAAGTTGCGTCGTTGGGCGGCGATGTTACCGAGTTTGTATCCCCGAAAGTAAAGCAGGCATTAATGGAGCGTTGCGGGCGGGACTGATCAGGTCTGGCAGTTTTTGCAATAAAACGTTGAGCGCTGTCCCTGCACGATGGCGCTGATCGGCGTGTTGCAGCGACGGCAGGCTTCGCCTTCGCGGCCATAGGCCTCAAGCTGCTGTCGAAAATAGCCGGCCTCGCCGTCGCCGCCGTAGAAGTCCCTTAAAGTTGTGCCGCCGGCCCTGATCGCACTCGACAGGACATTCCTGATCGCGGCGACCAGCAATTCGTAGCGCGGCAAGGCAACACGGCCCGCCGCACGACGTGGATGGATGCCCGCCATGAAAAGCGCTTCGCTTGCATAGATGTTGCCGACGCCGACGACTATCGCTGCATTCATAATGAACTGTTTGATACTTACTCGCCTGCCGCGCGATCGCTGCCACAAATAGATTGCATTGAATTCGTCGTCCAGGGGTTCCGGCCCCAGCGACACGAGCAACTTGTGCTTGAGTGGCGTCGTGCTCCAATGCAGGGACCCGAAGCGACGCGGATCCCGAAATCGCAAGGTCTTGCCCGAGTCAAAATCAATGTCGACGTGATCGTGCACGCCCGCGGGCGTGCCGTGATCGACAACAAAAACGCTGCCGGACATGCCGAGATGCAATATCGCCGTTCCGCTACTGGTATTGATCAACAGGTACTTGGCGCGCCGAGTGACTGACGTGATGGTGTTGCCCGGCAATTCGCGGTCGAGCGTCTTCGAGACTGGCCATCGCAGCCGGCGATTGCGAATGATAATGCGGGTGACACGCGTGTCGAGGATGTGCGGTTCGATACCGCGGCGGCTCGTCTCAACTTCGGGTAACTCAGGCATTCCCTATTGTGACCGCGTTGGCAAAAAAAAACCCGGTGGAACCGGGTTCTTGGTAGCACGATATTCCGACGTCCGGGGGCGGAGAGTCGGAACTCAAACTACTTGATCTTGGCTTCTTTATAGATGACGTGCTTGCGAATCGTCGGATCGTATTTCTTGGTCTCCATCTTTTCAGGATGCAGCTTCTTGTTCTTGGTCACCGTGTAGTAGTGGCCAGATCCGGCGCTGGAGACGAGTTTGATTTTGTCACGCATGGCTCAGTTCTCCCGCAATTATACTTTTTGACCGGCGGCACGCAGGTCAGCAACGACCTTCTCGATACCGTGCTTGTCGATGAATTTCAGGCCCTTATGCGAAATACGCAGACGAACGAAACGCTTCTCGGCCTCGAGCCAAAAGCGCTTGCGCTGCAGGTTCGGCAGAAAGCGGCGACGCGTTTTATTGTGTGCGTGAGAAACGTTATTGCCCGTTTGCGGCCGTTTCCCCGTCACTTGGCATACTCTGGACATGGGTAAGTCTCTGATTTTACTAAAAGTTGCCTGCGAGTTGCGGGCAGAGAGCGTGACTTTATACCAGCGTCACAGGCGCAATACAAGCGCCTGATCCGAGCTTTGGCGGCCCCGTCAGAGCAATCCGCGGCTGGCCAGCGAGGTGGCTCTGCCGTCGCCGACGATCAGGTGATCCAGCAGGCGGATGTCGACCAGTTCGAGGGCCGATTTTAGCCGCCGCGTAATGCGTTCGTCCGCCTGGCTGGGCTCTGCGACACCGGATGGATGATTGTGTGCAAGGATTATCGCAGCCGCATTGACCTTGAGCGCCTCTTTTACGACCTCGCGCGGATAAACCGAGGTGCCGTCGATGGTGCCGCGAAAGAGCTCATCAAATCGGAGCACGCGGTGCCGGTTGTCGAGGTACAGGCAGCAGAACAGTTCGTGGTCGAGGTGCTGCAGGCGGGACTTGAGAAACAGCTCGGTATCGGCCGGGCTGCGTAGCGCCTCCCCGCAGGGCAGGGACTCGTCGTAATAACGCCGGGCGAGTTCCGGGATCGCTCGCAGTGCCGCAAGGCGAGCGTGCCCGATGCCCTGGCAATCGAGCAGCTCGGCATTACTGGCACGAAGCAGGGGTCTCAGGCTGCCGAAGCGTTCGAGCAATTGACTCGCGACACCGTGGCCGGACGAGTTAACGTTGATGATTGCCGCCAGCAAATCGATGTCCGTGCGTTCTCCTACACCAAGTTTTTTCATTCATCGATGCTGCTATCCGGCGCATAAGCGTGCAACGCAACAATCTGGCCCGGACACGCGGATTCGCTGGAATTCGGCGTCATCGGCGGGCTAAGCTAGCCCAATGAATGTATTACTCGGAATCACCGGCGGCATCGCCGCCTACAAGTCGCCGGACCTGGTGCGACGGCTGCGTGACCGCGGTGCCGAGGTACAGATCGTAATGACCGCCTCGGCCGAAGAGTTCGTGACTGAAACCGCGTTGCAGGCCGTTTCCGGTCGGCCGATACGTTCCAACCTGTGGGATAAAGACGCGGAAGCCGCGATGAGCCATATCGAGCTCGCGCGCTGGGCCGATATTGTCCTGATCGCCCCTGCGACGGCCGAAGTCATGGCGCGGATCGTCAGTGGCGCAGCGCCCGACCTGCTCAGCACGATTTGTCTTGCCACCGAAGCACCGATCGCACTGGCGCCGGCCATGAACCATGTTATGTGGAGCAACCCGGCCACGCAGTCGAATCGGGAAATACTTGAAGAACGCGGCATCCACATCCTCGGTCCAGGGGTCGGTTCGCAGGCCTGTGGCGAAACCGGTGCTGGTCGCATGCTCGAACCGGATGCCATCGCTGCGGCTGTCTTTAGTCTGACGGGCGCGAAAGGTGCGGGGCTGCTTGAAGGGAAAAAGGTCGTCGTTACGGCCGGCCCGACGCGCGAGGCGATCGACCCGGTCCGTTACATTACGAATCGCAGCTCGGGGAAAATGGGTTATGCGATCGCCAGCGCCGCAGCGGCGCAAGGTGCGAAGGTTATATTGGTAAGCGGGCCTGTGAACCTGGCAGTACCGCCGGGCGTCGACATCGTTAGTGTCGAGTCAGCGGACGAGATGTACAGGGCGACCCACGATGTGATTGCAGATGCCGATATATTTATTGCGGCGGCGGCTGTCGCCGACTACCGCCCGGCAAAGCCGGCCGGGCAAAAGATTAAAAAGAACGACGAGGCCATGAGCCTGAGTCTCGTGCGCTGTCCGGACATACTGGCGTCTGTCGCTGCACTCGACCCCGCGCCGTTCACGATGGGGTTTGCCGCCGAAACCGAAAACGTCATCGAGCATGCGCGCGGCAAGCTATCGAAAAAGAAACTCGACATGATCGTGGCGAATCGAGTTGGCACTGATTGCGGATTCGATTGCGACGACAATGCGGCCACGGTGCTGTGGCAAGGCGGCGAGCGAAGTTTTCCTACCACCTCTAAGGTTGAACTCGCCCGCGATTTGATTGAGCTTGCCGCCAATCACTTCTATGCTGTCCGTGGCGCCGAAACCCAACCCAAATTGACAGTCATAAGCAGTAAAGACAGAAGGACCTGAGCCTTGCGATCCATAGAACTCAAAATACTCGATCCGCGAATCGGGGACTCGATTCCTTTGCCTCATTACGCAACCGGCGGATCAGCCGGCATGGATATGCGTGCCTGCATCGACGAGCCGTTGACCGTTGCACCTGGCGAAACGGTGCTCGTGCCCACCGGGCTGGCAATCCATGTAGCGGATCCGTCGCTCGCGGCGGTGCTGCTGCCGCGCTCCGGCCTCGGTCACAAACACGGTCTTGTGCTTGGCAATCTGACCGGGTTGATTGATTCCGATTACCAGGGCCAGGTATTTATCTCCTGCTGGAATCGGAGTACGAAGAGTTACGAGGTACAGCCTGGCGAAAGGATCGCGCAAATGGTGTTCGTACCGGTTGAGCAGGTTGAACTCAAAGTGGTGCAGGAGTTTGATGCGAGTGACAGGGGAGCGGGCGGCTTTGGTCACTCAGGCAAAGACTGAACGCTAGTTGTCTTCGATGCCCTTGAGAATCTTGAAACGCGAAATGTCGCCGGCGAAGCGGGTGACGATCTGTTCCTCGTCTGCCCGGTACTTCTTCAGGTTGTTCTGGTGGCGTTCAATCGTTTCCCGGGTCTGCCGCAGATCCTCAGCGAGCTCCGCAGGAATCATGGGGGCCTCCGAATCTTCGCTATACGGCTTGTAATTGGCCGCATCTTCGCGAAGTGTGTCCAGCCGGCGATTCAGGTTGCTTAGATACAGCTCGGTTACCCGCGATTGCGCCTGGAACAGCTCAACCCGGCGGTCGCGATGCATGAGGATTTCTTCGACTGATAAATAGGTTGCGAGCAGGGCCTGGTCGGCTCGTTGTTGCAGCTCCTGGGCGACCCGCACTTCTGCTTCCCGACGCTCAGCTTCAATTTCTTCGTCGGATTTCTTTCCCGCAAGATTATTCACGGTTACGCCGTAGTCGTTGACTATCTGCTTTGGCAGCTCAGCGTACTCCGCCGGAATGCTGTCACCGTAATGTACGATGCCGTCGGCGTCGACCCATCGATAGTACCGGGTCTCATCCGCGTGAACGGCGAAAGACGCCAAAAGCGCCGCCAAGCCGAAATAAAGTCCTTTCCTCATACTACTGAATATGCCACCTATTCATGCCCGGGGACCGGGACTGGTTCTCGTTATTGGAGCTTAGTGGCTGGAGGAGTTTCTGTAAACCGCCTCCAAGGCTCGACAATTCAAGTACTTAAGAAATTACACCGTATTGCTTGCGATAGCTCAACACAGGCTCAAGAAACTCCTCGTACTCGCTTGATTCTTCGAGTATGTCGATCAGGTCGTCCAGCTGCACGATACTGACTACTGGAATTCCCAGCGACTGTTTGAGTTCCTGCACGGCCGAATACGGCCCTTTGCCGCGCTCCTGCCGATCGAGAGAAATGACCAGTCCGCAAACTTCGGCGCCAGCGGCCGAAATGATCTGGTACACCTCGCGAACGGCGGTTCCGGCCGTAATGACGTCATCGACGATCAGCACCCGGCCGGCGAGTTGCGCGCCGACAATACTGCCGCCCTCGCCATGTGCCTTCGCTTCTTTGCGGTTAAAGGAATAGGGCACATCGATGTCGTGTTGTTCGGCGAGAGATGCTGCCGCCAGTGTGGCAAGGGGAATGCCTTTGTAAGCGGGCCCGAAAAGCATGTCAAAGCGGATACCGGATTCGGCTATGGCGTCGGCGTAAAAGCGGCCAAGTTTTGCGGCCGCGTAGCCAGTACTGAAAAGACCCGCGTTGAAAAAATACGGGCTTACGCGACCGGACTTGAGCGTAAATTCACCAAAGCGAAGGACACCGAGTTCCAGTGCCAGTTCGATAAACTCTCGCTTGTATCCCCGCATCCTTTTCTTCTTCCCTTGGCCTTGCCGGACGCTACTGTATGATGACCGCGGCCGGTTCCGGTTCGGATCGGAGTATGACACAGGAGTGGTGGTTTGTTTCGCGTTATCAGTCTCAATGCCAACGGCATACGTTCGGCGGCCCGCAAAGGCTTTTTCGAGTGGATGGACAAGCAGAATGCTGATGTGGTCTGCGTCCAGGAAACCAAGGCGCAGGTAGATCAGCTGACTGACGCGATATTCATGCCGGGTAATTATCACTGTTATTACGAAGATGCAGCGAAGAAGGGCTACAGCGGAACGGCAATCTATACGCGCCACAAGCCGACCCGGGTCATTCGTGGCTACGGCGATTCGGAGTTCGATAACGAGGGGCGTTACCTGGAGGTGCAGCTGGGCGGGCTAAGCGTCGTGTCGCTGTACCTGCCTTCCGGTTCGTCAGGCGAGGTGCGGCAGGAAGCGAAGTATCGTTGTCTCGATTCGTTTTCGGAACACCTGAAGAAACTGCAGCGCAGGAAATCCGAATACATCATCTGCGGCGACTGGAATATTGCGCACAAGGAGATCGACCTCAAGAACTGGAAAGGCAACCGGAAGAATTCGGGATTCCTGCCGGAAGAACGGGCGTGGCTGGACAAGGTCTTCGGCGAGTATCGCTACACCGACGCCTTTCGCACGCTGCCGCAGGAACCCGACCAGTATACGTGGTGGTCGAACCGCGGCCGGTCCTGGGACACGAATGTCGGGTGGCGCATCGACTACCAGGTCGTCACGCCGGGCCTCAAGGACAAGGTAAAAAGAACCGACATTTACAAGGATGAACGATTTTCCGACCACGCACCGATAACCATGGATTACGACTGGGCTCATGGCGACTGACATCGACAAGGACAGGGCCCGAAAAGAGGGCTTCCGGGAAGCGATCTTCAACCGGCGCATGCTCATCTGCATCTTCACAGGATTCACTTCAGGTCTGCCGCTGTACGTACTGATTCAGCTGGTTCAGGCATGGCTCAAGACAGGAGGTGTAGGTCTCGCCGAGATCGGGTTCTTCGCATTGATTCAAGTCCCTTATGTTTGGAAGGTCTTCTGGTCACCGCTTATGGACCGCTACACTCTGCCGTTTCTTGGGCATCGGCGGGGTTGGATGCTCTTGACGCAGCTCGCGTTGCTTGTGTCTATCGGTACGATGGGCTTCATTAATCCCGGGCTGAACCTATGGACCGCGGCCTACCTGGCTGCGGCGGTGGCCTTCTTTAGCGCCAGTCAGGATATTGTGCTCGACGCGTACCGTCGCGAGTTGTTGCCCGACGTCGAACTCGGACTAGGGAACTCCATTCACATCCAGGCATATCGTATTTCCGGGTACGTCCCCGGTGCACTTGGATTGATCCTTGCTGATCACTTCGACTGGAACGTGGTCTTCATAATTATTGCGCTGTTTATGCTCGTCGGCATCGTCATGACGCTTGTGATTGACGAGGCCATCAAAGACCCGACGCCGCCAAAAACACTGCGCGCGGCTGTCATCGAGCCGTTCCGAGATTTCATCGGTCGGGCCGGTCTGGGGCCTGCACTGTTCGTGCTTGCTTTCCTGTTCTTTTACAAGCTCGGCGACAATATGGCGACGGCGCTTCAAACAGCGTTCTTCATCGACGTCGGGTTTACGTTGACGCAAATCGGTGCGATCGCAAAAACGGCCGGCCTGACGGCTGCTATCGGTGGCGGACTGGTTGGCGGGCTGATTATGGTGAAGCTGTCGATCAATCGCGCACTTTGGCTGTTCGGCGTAGTACAGGTCGTCAGCATTCTTGGATTTGCGTTGCTGTCGATTGTCGGCGCGAATCCGTGGATGCTCGGATTCGCCGTAGCATTCGAGTACCTCGGTGTCGGTCTGGGCACGGCGGCATTGACCGCGTTTATTGCGCGCTCTACGAATGTCGCTTTCGCCGCAACTCAGTTCGCGTTGTTTACAGCTTTAGCTGCAACGCCCAGGACACTCGCCAGCGCAACGACGGGATTGATCGTTGAACAGGTCGGATGGACGAACTTCTTTTTGCTTTGTACTGCGCTCGCGATTCCCGGCATGCTGTTATTGCTCAAGGTTGCGCCGTGGAATGAAAATGCCGGACGTACCTGAGACCGAAGTTCGGGTCGGTCGCCTGAACGAGATTGACGATCCGGGTTGCAGGGAATTCTCGATCGGTGATGGTGACTGGCCGTTTCGCGGCTTCGTCGTTCGCAAGG
>Ga0224510_10002127_pt1 | contig 12217 bp, 17 predicted proteins | sample SF_May12_sed_USG_FD_170161 | JGI IMG/M metagenome (GOLD analysis project Ga0224510, IMG submission 170161) | Sediment microbial communities from San Francisco Bay, California, United States - SF_May12_sed_USGS_4_1 | ecosystem: Environmental > Aquatic > Marine > Sediment | place: USA: California... | reverse complement strand
ACAACATCGGTGCAGGCATGGCACGGGTGACTGTGGCCGCCTCGTTTATCAAGGCCAACATGCCGCGAGGCTGGGGCTGGATGCTGACGGACGACGAAGCCATCGATGCAGCGGCCTATATCAATACGCAGCCTCGACCGGACTTTCCCGACAAGATCCACGACTGGCCGAAGGGGGGCAAGCCGGCGGATGTACCCTATTGAGCGGTCGACAGGAGCGAGATGAAACTGACGGCCACCTTTCATGGAGGCACACGCTACGACATTGTGAGCGGCACACATCGAGTCATCACTGACCAGCCGGTGGAGGACGGAGGGCAGGATGCCGGAATGGGTCCGGTCGAACTCTTTGTCGGGTCGGTGGCCAGTTGTGTCGCGTACTTCGTCGGGCAATTCTGTGAGCGGCATGGCATTGCTCGAGACGGCTTGAGAGTCGATGCGGACTGGACGATGGCCGAAGTTCCACACCGTGTCGGTCGTATCGAGATCGGAATCCATCTTCCCCATCGAATCAGCGCAGAACAAAAAGAACGCCTGTTGAAGGTCGCGCGTGGCTGCACAGTACATCAATCCCTCGCGGTGCCTGCCGGCGTGGCGATCGAACTCAATCCTCATCCTCGTGCGGAGAAATCTTCGTGAAAGGAGCAGCGATGTGGAATGTGAGAATCCGGATGGTCATGGGAAGCGCTGCGCTCATGTGGTTGGGATTCATGTTGTCCCCGCAATTGTCGTATGGGAGCGACCAAGCGCGCGCAAAAGACATCATCCAACAGACTTGTGTGCAATGTCACCGGTTGGAAGGGCAGCCGGATTCGCGCTTCAAGCTTCACGCTCCTGACTTGATGTGGGCCGGCAGCAAGTACCAACGGTCGTGGCTCATTCGTTGGTTGACGGGTAAGGAAGCTCCGCTCTATGCGAAGGGATATATGTGGGACCTGACCACCGTTCCGTCCAAGCACCCGATGGTCACAGAGTCGGAGGCGAACGCACTTGCGGACTACTTTGCCGAACACAACAAAGATCCGCGCGTCACCATTGGCGCGTTCGATCTCTCGAAAGTCACCAAATTCGACGTGAAGTTTGGTGCGGCGGCTTTTAAAGCCCACGCCTGCCTCGGCTGCCACACGATCGAGGAAAACGGTCGATTGATCGGGGGGCCGCAGAGCGCGGCCCTGCAGAATGCCGGCCAACGGTACAACATGGACTGGCTCTTCCGATTCGGACAGAATCCGCAAGACTTCACGCCACACAGCGGCGAGTTTTTGGCCGATGCGACGGAGCCACAACTCCGCGCGGTGATCGGGTTCCTTATGGTGCAGGGCGTGAAGGACTTCACGTATTACGAGCCCTGGACGAGCCATGAATTCGAGATGGCTAGCGTGGATCGAGGGAAGGTAGTTTATAAAGAGTATTGTTCGCAGTGTCACGGTGCGACGGGCAAAGGCGACGGACCAGCAGCTTCCGGTCTGGAACCAAAACCGGCGATACATGCCAACATTCCATTCGAAAAGCTCCCAATCGAATACCTCTACAACGTCATCAATCATGGCGGACCGGCCGTCGGTAAATCGCCGAACATGCCGTATTGGAATTTGACGATCGGTCAACAGGGCGTGGCGGATGTGATCGCCTATTTGAAAGTGACATTCAAGGGAATACCGGATATTGCCGCTGCGGGTGGTGATGCTCAAGGTGGTGTCTGTGTGCAGCCACGCAAGACTACCAAGGCGCCGGACGACTTCCTCACCAAAACGAATCCCCTTTCTTCGTCTGCCGGGGCGATCAAGGCAGGAAAAGAATTGTTCCTGAAGACCGCGCAGCCGGTCGCCTGCGTCATGTGCCATGGTGAGCAAGGAGATGGCAAGGGGTTGATGGGTGCGGCCTTAGTGCCGCCGCCACGAAATTTTACCTGTGGCGCAATGATGCGAGATCTGCCGGATGGGCAGCTATTCTGGATCATCAAGAATGGTTCTCCGGGGACAGGCATGATGCCGTTTGGCTCATTGCCGGATGAGCAGGTCTGGCAACTCATCCACTACATTAGGAGTTTGGCCAAGTAAGAGTGAGGAGGGTGCATGGTTACCTATCAAAAAGGAGGTCGATTATGAGAGTGCGTCGAGATGGAGCGGCGAAGTCAGCCGTGTGGTTTGCTGTCGCTGCGTGGGCGGTATTGGCCGGTGGCCATGATATCGCCTATGCACAGGCCGCGGGGATGGGAGCGCCGCCTTCCAAGGTGGAGATCATCATCAAGGATCGTCAGCACGGCTATGAGACCGCCGGGTTCACGATGCCGTCGCAGGACACGATCATCGTCGTCCGAAACCAGGATTCCGTCACGCACGGGTTAGCGTCAACGTTGTTCAAGAATATTCCCGTGAAGGTGGAGGGCGGGACTGAGATACGAGGAAAGCAATTTAAGTCGTTCCATGTCGACGCGGGAAAGACGATGACGCTGCGTTTCGCGACAGCGCCCTCGAACTTCGATCCAGCAACCGGTGGGGCCGAAAGTGTGCGGCATACCCTGTGGTGCGACATCCATCCTGAGGTGAAAGGGGAGTTGTTTGTGATTGAAACTCGTGGAGATATCGGAGGCGGCTGAGTCACAGCTTGATCATCGTATGACACGTGCTCCCACGCACGGGAAAGAATCGATGAGGATCCGGTCCTGGCGGGCGACGGTTCACACTGGAGCTCAGCTGGGACTGGCGATCCTGTTCCTGAGATGGATAGGTGATGGGGAGCAGCTGGCTGGTGGTCTCGTGGGCCAACGGAAACACCGCATGAAGAGATTTGTGAGACTCTCCGTTCATGCCGCGGGAGTATGGCTTGGGTGTGTGATTGGCGGCGGACTGCTGGCCATGCCGGCTGCCGGATGGGCGAAGGAGATGGCCTTTGTAGCCCGTGATGTCGAAAATCAGCAAGCGGTGTGGCTGCCCGGTGAAATCATCATTCACCGAAGCACGGATCTTACAGAGCCGCTGATTTTTCGGTTTGACAATCCAACCGAACGCACCCATGTGTTTGAATCCCCGGGGTTGTTTGAGTCTGTGGAAGAGAACGGTGTTCAGATCACCAGGCCGGTTCGTATTACCATTCCGCCAGAGGGGACCGAGCAGAGCGTGATCGACAGGGACCGGATGGCGAGCGATGCGACCGCCGCCGAGGGGGAGACGGTGACCTATCGCTTCTACTGCCCCCTTCATCGGGCAGATGACGAGATGGGTGGCCGAATCGTCGTGGAACAATAACCGGACCGCAGCATCGTTTCGTGAGAACGACCTACGTGGTGTAGGACCTACAGCTATTCAAGGAGTCAATCATGCCGACGTTCATTATTTCAGGTAGTCGAGGAACGGACGACCCCACAATGGCAACGTTGCCGTTTATGGCCGCCAAGACGGCCAAAGAGCAAGGACACGATGTGGTGCTGTGGCTATGGAACGAAGCCGTGACGTTGGGTCGCAAAGGTGTGGCGGATCATGTGACCGGCGTGAACCTGACTCCGCTGAAAGAGCTGCTTGCCGCCGTGCAAGCGGCAGGAGTGCCGATCTGGGTCTGCGGAGCTTGTGCGGTCGCCAGACAAGTCGGTACGGCGGATCTGGTAGCCGGCGCCTCCATCAAAGGCATGCCGGACTACATCAAAGCCGTCGCCGAGCGCGATCGAAACGTGATGTTCTGATCGAAGACGCAATGAAGGAGGCCTCGCATGGCAGCTGATGGCGAATCGGCCGGGAAATCAAAGGACCGCAAGGAGAGACCAGATACGGCGGATATCGACCACCTTATGAAGGAAAGCAAACGAGCGGATACGAATGAGTTGGAGACGATTCCTACGAAGGTGCCGTTGCAGGGAGATGGATATTTACCGCCGGGCAGTGCCTCCATCGGAACGGTCGTGAAACAAATCGGGGATCCTGGCGGCACCCTGACCGAGGATGATCTCCGTAGAATCAATACAAGAAAGGGGCTCATTCAGCTGCTGGAGAATAGAGGGGTCGAGATTGAAGATGTCCGCAAGCGGCTGCTGTACGAGCATGAGTTGCGACAATTACAAGTGGAGTTGGTGAAGTTGCAGCGGTGGGTACAAAACACGGGAGAACGCATTGCCATTCTGGTCGAGGGACGGGATGCAGCAGGGAAAGGTGGGACGATCCGTCGTTTTACCGAGCATCTGAACCCTCGCGCGATGCGAGTCGTGGCGCTGCCCAAACCGAGCGACGAAGAGCGAGGCCAGTGGTATTTCCAGCGATATATCCGTCAGCTGCCCAACAAAGGCGAGATCGTCTTCTTCGATCGGAGCTGGTACAACCGCGCGGTCGTCGAACCGGTGATGGGATTTTGCACAAAGAAGGAGCATCAGCGGTTCCTGCAGCAGGTTCCCGAATTCGAACACATGCTCTATGAAGATGGAGTGACGATCATCAAGTTCTGGTTCTCCATCTCCAAGGAAGAGCAGGCCAAACGGTTTGAGGCAAGGCGGCAGAATCCATTGAAGCAGTGGAAGATCAGCCCCGTCGACGAAAAGGCTCAGGAACTGTGGGACGCGTACACCCGCAACAAAGAAGAGATGTTCAGCAAGACACATACGACCTACAGCCCTTGGATCATCGTCAAGGCTAACGACAAGCAGGCGGCACGGCTCGAAAGTCTTCGTTACGTGCTGAACCTGCTGCTCTACAAGGGGAAGGAAGAGGCTCAGATCAGACTGACTCCCGATCCGAACATCATCACTCGATTCCACCGTAAGATGGTGGAATTGGATCTGTGACGGCCTCAACAACTGGCTCGCGTGATCACAGTCAGTCACATCGATGAAAGGGTGTGTGATGAAGAAATATGTGTTCCTGTTCCTGCTGATGGTCATAGCCACGTTGAATTATGCCGGAGCAGCCGAACGGCACATGATGCAACCAGTCGTGCCGGCCGATAAGCTGGCTGAAGCGAGGGCGCTTAAGAACCCCTTGTCGAATTCGCCCGAGGTCATTGCGCAGGGCAAGGCGGTGTACACCGGCAAGGGTGGCTGCGTCACCTGTCATGGTGTAGACGGAGACGGCAAAGGACCAGGTGCTGTGAATATGAATCCCTCGCCCCGTAATTTCCAACACCACGGATTTTGGCGACACCGCACGGAAGGCGAACTGTTCTGGGTGATCAAGCACGGCTCTTCCGGTACCGCCATGATCGCATTCGGTTCGGTCTTATCCGATGAGGAGATCTGGGCCCTCATTCACTACGAGCACACCTTCGCGGGCATGCATGGGCCTGGAATGAGGGGTCGCGGAGAAGGTATGGGACCTATGGGTGGTAGAGGAGGAATGGAGCATCGTGGGCGGAGTGGCGGAATGAAGGAGTGCGAAGGCAAAGCGTGTGAACGATGATCAAACCCTGCTCAGCCGAAAGATAAGAGATTGAACCGCTTGGTCGCGGCGGCTATTATGGCCCAGACATCTTGATCATGTGGGCGCTGAAGGAAATCATCTGAGGGGAGGGCCGTATGAGTACAGTAAGAACGGTGGGAACAGGGTTGGTGATCGGGCTGCTGTTGAGCGGCTGTTCGTCCTATCACACAGGCAAGCATGACACCAAGCTGCGTGCAAAGGCGGCGATTACCGGGCCCGGCATCACGGGGGAAGCCAACCTCTATGAAGAGTATGAAGGGCGCGTGCGGATCAAGCTGAAGGTCCAAGGCACTCCTGAGAGCAAACTGACCCCTGGCCTACATGGGATCCATATTCATGAAGTTGGAAACTGCGAGCCATTTTCAGCCGCCAAGGGGCATTATGACGGCAACATTGACCCACAAGTGAATCCGGAAGCCAATGTGAGCCCTGGTCTCGGCAATCATCCCTATCATCTCGGGGATCTACAGAATCTGTCCGTCGATAGTGACCGAAAAGGTTCTCTCTATACCGTGACAAGTCGAGTGACGCTCTCCAGCGGCTTGAATACGCTGTTCGACAGTGATGGAAGCGCTTTCGTCATCCATGAACTTTCGGACAAATACCTGCCTGATCCACCGACCAAAGATGCACCGGGTGGACCGAGGATCGCGTGCGGCATCATTGTGAAGCAGTAAGAGGTGTTCAGAAGCCCTTATAGTCTACTGTCGCACTCGCCGTAAGCGAGTGAGACAGCGCTTTCGCCTCATCCGTTGTTGCGTTTTTCCCCATCTGACAATATCGCCGTGAGTATTTCTGCATCACATCGGCACCGCTCTTGTGTGGTTGAACCGCCTCAAGCCGCGATTTCACTGAATATCCATCGCACATCTCCTCAAACCTCGTGAGGGCACTAAAATCGCACTCAGATTTTCTGAATCCAATCTTGAGGAGAATATCTCTCACGGTATAGGAGAAAGCGGATGAAGGCGTGTGAATGCGGTCCGAGGACGCGGGTTCCCCGCGCCGCGTGACCGGGTTGGAATTCGCTCCACACAGAGAACACCAATACGCACGTTGGTCGAACCCTGGAGGTACGAATCATGAGGAAGATGAAAGAATGGTGGATTGTTGGATTTGGGGTAGTCGCATTGACGGTCGCGATGACGGTGGTCTCCGCCTTCGCCGACGAAGGCCATGGGAAGAAGGGGCATGGTGGCCACGATCAGGAAGACCAGGATGATCATAGCGGGCACTACCTGAAGCATCTTCTGAAACATGCGAAAGAGATCGGGCTGACGCCGGAACAAGTCAGCAAGGTCAAGGCCATACAGCTGGATTTCAAACGTTCAGAAGCTAGGTTGGAGGCCGATGTCAAAATTGCAAAACTCGACCTGCAGGCGCTGATGGAAGATGAGAAGGCCGATCTCAATGCAATTCAGGCCAAAGTCGAGCAATTGAAAAAAGCGGAAGGGGCCTGTCAGTTCGCGGCCATCAAAAGTAAGCGCACCGCTACGGCTCTGTTGACTCCTGACCAACGGGAAAAAGACCGTGCCGTTCATGAACAAATGAAGAGCGCGGGTGACGGGCAACACGGAGGTGGCATGGGAGGGATGATGGGAGGTAGAGGCGGCATGGGAGGTGGAATGATGGGTGGCATGGGAGGTGGAGGCAGTCATGGAGGCGGTCAGGCCGGTGGTGGACAAGGAGGGCATGACGGAGGGGATCACGGGAGTGGAGGATCCAGCGGAGGCCAGCAACATCAGCATTGAAAATCACGCGTCGAAGTCCGTTATGGATGGAGTGGCCATCACCGGCTGATAATGTGCTCCAGGACAGAATGTAACCAGAGGGATATCGATGTACTCACGTATTGTAGTTAGCATCGTCATGGTCGTTTTGACCGGATCGTGGGCTTTGGCCCAAAGCTATTCGGGACATCCAAAGAACGGGGAGCGTATTTACCAACAACACTGTGCCGGCTGCCATGGAACATCGGGTGATGGTCTGGGTCCTGATATCAAGGAGTTGATCGTTCCTCCCGCAAATTTTCGAGCGCCGAAATACCGTACCAAGACCGATATGGATCTGTATCTTGGGATCAAACAAGGAGTCCTCTTTAGCCCGATGCACGGATGGGCTGATCGTTTGTCGGATCAGGAGATTCGGGATGTGCTCAACTACATTCGTAGTTTGGCTCCATTCAATCCCCTAGGCTAGCTCCCTTGCCACTAGTCCATGGGCACCTGTCGCATTCTGCGACAGGTGTATTTCATGGTGAGACCTAGAACGCCACAGGCGAGAGGTCTCCCATTCGAATCGTTCAGCAAGCTCTCGTCATATCACAACAATTCTCGCCGCACTTGTAGGTTCTCTGGCACGGACTTGGCTTTCAATGGAATGAACTTTCATAACAATGGAGGATTAGTAATGGCAATCCAGGACGCTAAGTGTTCACCAGAAACCGTTCTCCTTGCATTTCTCGGAGGCGCCATCGGAGGCATGATGGCCGGTGTCCTTCTCGCTCCGAGATCGGGCGAGGAAACACGGCGTGAGCTAAAGGGGTATGCCAGAAAGACAGAAGAAGAAGTGATTGAGAAGGCTAAAGAAGCGCGAGCCGCGCTTGATGAGCTCATCGAGCAGGGCAAGCACTTCATGGCGGAGAAACGCGCGGATGTTGAAGCTGCGGTCACGGCAGGGAAAGAAGCCATGAAAGAGAAGATGGATAAATGCTGTAGCTGACGCGGTCATCGTCAGGAAGGGGTAGAGCGATGCTAGCGGTCGATGATATTCGAAAGAAGCTGATCACCCAACGGCGTGAGTTGTTTCAGGAAGTGGCCAAGACGGAAGAGGATCTGCGCTGGCTCCAAAGCGATATCGAAAGTGAAGTGGAGGAGCGGGGGCAGGAGGAGACTATGGTTCGGCTGCTCGATTGTCTGGATGGGCGAGCGAAAGCCGAGATCCAGGCGGTCGACCGGGCGCTTTTCAAGCTGGAGGCAGGACAGTATGGTCGATGTGAGCGATGCGGAAAGGCCATCCCGCAGTCCAGGCTGGATGTGGTCCCCGCGGCCGCCATGTGTATGGCTTGCGAACAGGAGGAGGAGACCCAGGCGGCCCTGAGGAAATGACTGATGCGAGCCGTCCGTTTTCATGGTCGAGGGGGCCAGGGTGCAAAGACTGCGAGCCGCATCCTGGGTACCGCTGCATTCCTCGAAGGATTTGTGGCGCAGGACTCGCCGATATATGGAGCCGAACGGCGTGGTGCCCCGGTGTCGGCATTTACGCGTATTGCGAAGGATCCGATCCGTGAGCGGGGGATCATCACCCGTCCCGATCTTGTAATCGTAGCCGACGCGACGCTCGTCGGTGATCCAGCCGCGCGGGTGCTCGAAGGGATCGACGAACGGACGGCAGTGTTTGTCAATTCCTCACTTTCTCCCGAACAGGTTGCGACTCAGACCTCGTGCTCTGGTCGCGTGACGACATTGGACCTGACTGAGGTCGCGCTCCAGCAGTTTGGCAAGCGAGGCGCAATCAGCGCGCTACTCGGTGCTGTTGCGGGACGACTTGTGGGGCTCCATCAGGAGTCGATCCGTAAAGCCATTGCAGAGGAGTTGGCCGATCTCGGTCTTTCCCCTTCGGTCATTGAGCGCAATCAAACGGTCGCGGTCCAATGTTATGAAGCAGTTCAGCCAGTCGTGATCGAAACAGGTGTGCCGCAGCCGATCGTCCCAGTACAGCTTCAGGCGCCGGTGTATGAATCACCGACCAGAGGAACTGCCAGGATCAGTGCTGCCGCAAATTCGATTCTGCGTGAAACCGCCGGCTGGCGAACGTTCCGGCCGGTGTTGGTTCCCGACAAGTGTAATGGATGTTGGCTCTGCTTTACCTATTGTCCCGATGGAGTCATATCGATGACGAAGGAAGATCGTCCCGTGATCGATTACGACCATTGCAAAGGTTGTCAGATCTGCGTCCATGAGTGTCCAACGGAGGCGCTTGTGGCCGAGCGGGAGCAGGGAGGACCGGTGGCATGGAAGGCGAAATGATGACAGGGAATCTCGCGGCAGCCTGGGGCGCGCGTCTAGCCGATGTCGATTATGTCCCGGCCTTTCCCATCACGCCGCAAACGGAAATCGTGGAGGCGTTGGCCAAGTGGTGTGAGAGTGGCACGATGGCTGCGCGATTTGTCACCCTGGATTCTGAGCATTCCATGATGACGGCGGCCGGAGCCGCCGCGGCGACGGGAGCTCGGGTCTTCACCGCGACATCGAGTCAGGGGCTGTTGTATGCGATGGAAGTGCTCTATTCGATCTCCGGCTGGCGCACGCCGATTGTGCTGGTCAATGTCTCCAGGGCGCTGGCTGCTCCGATTACACTCGAATCGGATCACAATGATGTGTTGGCCGCGCGGGACTCCGGTTTTCTTCAGATCCACGCCGAGACTTGCCAGGAAGTGCTGGATTCGATTCTCATGGCCTATCGGATCGCGGAGGATGAGCGGGTCATGTTGCCGGTCATCGTCAATCTGGACGGCTTCTACCTGTCGTTTACCCGTGAGCCGGTGATTCTACCGGACCCGGAGCAGGTCAAGCGGTTTCTGCCACCGTTTCGACCAGCTCATCTGGGGTTCAAAGCTTCGGCGCCGCATGCGCTCGGTGTGGCGGTGCTCGGCGGGGCACCCTATTCTTATTTCCGGCATCAAATGCATTTGGCTGCCATGAACGCCTTGGGCGTGCATGGTGAAACGGCTGTGGCATTCGAACAACTGTTCGGACGGCGGTACGATGTGGTTGAGGGCTATCGGCTTGAGGACGCTGAGGATGTCTTGATTATGACCAATGCGTTTGCAAGCAAAGGCAAGGTCGCAGTCGATGTGGCCAGGGCAGATGGCAAGCGAGTGGGACTGTTGCGGCTCCGCATGATCCGCCCCTGGCCTGCGGACACCATCCGTCAGGCGTTGCAGGGCCGTCGGGCTGTGGCTGTATTGGATCAGAACCTGTCACCGGGTCAGGGTGGGATTCTCTTTCAGGAGATTGCGGCTTGTCTCTATCATGACCCGCTGCGACCACGGGCACTCTGTTCATTCATCTGCGGCCTGGGAGGAAAGAATATTTCTGAGGGGGAGTTTCGCGCCATCTTCGAGCAGACGGCAGAAGCCGGAATCCGTGGCAAAGGAATCGGTCCAGTGTTGCTCTATACAGAAGCCGAGCATCGAGGAATGATGGAGCTTCAGATGTTGGCGGCAGGGCCTAGAGCTAGTAGCTGACGGCTCTCAGTTTGGAGCTTATTCTTATGCCTTGGCAACGCGAGACATTCAAGAAGATCAAACAGGTTCCCCGGGAAGAGCATGTGCTTCCAGGAACGACGCTTTGCGCCGGCTGCGGCGGGCTGGAGGCCTTGCGGTTGGCGGCAAAGGTATTGGGCGACGACGTTCTCTATGTGAATGCCGCCGGGTGCTTTACGATGCTGGCCGCCTATCCCTTCACGCCGTTCAAGGGCTCGTGGCTGTATACGACAATGGGGTCGGCGCCCGCCGGCGCACAGGGTGTGCGCGACGCTCTCGACGTCTTGATCGCCAAAGGGCGGTTGCCGAAGGAAGAAGATCTGAAAGTCGTGGTGCTGGGAGGAGACGGTTCGACCTACGACATGGCCCTCTCTTCGACCTCGGGCGCGGTCGCCAGAAAATTGGATTTCTATTATTTCTGTTACGACAACGAAGCGTACGGGAACACCGGCATGCAGCTCTCTCCCGCAACGCCCTATGGCGCACGGACGGTCACCTCGCCCTGCAGTCTGCAACATCCGGCCGGCGCCACGCAGGAAAAGAAAGACATCTTCGAGATCTGGCGGGCACACAAACCGCCCTATATCGCGACCGTCGCGCCGCGGTACCCCTTGGATCTGGAGGAAAAGTTCGCGCGGGCGGCCAAGTTCGCGGGACCGAAGCTGTTCCTCGCGCTCTCCGCTTGCCCCACCGGCTGGCTTTACGATCCGGGAGAAACTCCGGAAGTGGCCAAGCTGGCGGTGGAGACCGGTCTATGGCCCTTGAAAGAGGCGATCAACGGAGCCGTCACCCACACCTACATTCCCAAGCGTAAGCCGGTGGAAGACTATCTGAAGTTGCAGGGGCGGTTCCGGCATCTATTCGAACCGACGAGACAAGACGAAGCCATTCGACACATTCAGGAGCGAGTCGATACCTATTGGAAACTGGTCAGCGGATAATATTCACAGCTCTATGGAGGTGACCCATGGAAATCAAAGTGTTGTTGTGTAACTGCAAAGGGCTCTGTGATTCATTCAAAGACTCTGACATGAACAAACTTCCGTTCGAGGTCGAATCAGACTGGGACGTCAAGTACACGGTCCTGAGCCCGCAGTTATGCGGCCAGGGAGGAAACGTCATTTCAAGCTGCATCGAATCTACGCGCGACACCTGCCCGACGCTGGTTTGATCGAGCACAACCGGCTTGAGATCCTGGGCCGCAGACTCGCTGATGGCGCGGGATCTCGCTCTCCATCGCGGTCAGCTTCGCGCGGAGGTATTCCCGCTCTTCTTCCATCATCATCGTCGTATTTCATCTGTTCCTGTTGAAGATCCCAACGAGCCTGTACCGACCATAGTTTGTATGCTCGTCGCATCTGCTCTTGACGCATCAATAATTGTTGTTATATGAATGACGTATGGCAACCACCATTCCCAAGCGACGAGACAAAGGCGTGAGTCTCTTCCACGCACTGTCAGACTCCACGCGGTTGGAGATCATGGAGCGCCTGAAGGAGGGTGAGCAATGCGTATGCGACCTCACCGACGTGATGAAGACGGCGCAGTCGCGC
>Ga0224510_10002125_pt1 | contig 12219 bp, 10 predicted proteins | sample SF_May12_sed_USG_FD_170161 | JGI IMG/M metagenome (GOLD analysis project Ga0224510, IMG submission 170161) | Sediment microbial communities from San Francisco Bay, California, United States - SF_May12_sed_USGS_4_1 | ecosystem: Environmental > Aquatic > Marine > Sediment | place: USA: California... | reverse complement strand
GGAACCCGAGCTGCACCGCCTGCTGCGTCACCGAGAAGGCGCCCGAGATGGTCGCCTGCGAGGCGATGACCGTCGCCGCGGTGGCGAGCGCCACCATCGGCAACAGCGCCCACTGCGGGAACGCGAGGTAGAACGGGTTGGCGATGGCGAGCGGGTCGCGCAGCAGCAGCGCGCCCTGGCCGAAGTAGTTGAGCACCAGCGCCGGCGCCACCAGGCCGAACCAGGCGAGGCGCACCGCGCGCCGCCCGAAGTGGCCCATGTCCGCGTACAGCGCTTCGGCGCCGGTGATCGCCAGCAGCACCGAGCCGAGCACGACAAAGGAGGCGATGCCGTAGCCGGTGACGAAGTGCAGCGCATGCCGCGGGTCGAGCGCGGCGAGCACGGCCGGGTTCTGCGCGATGTTCCACAGCCCCGAGGCGGCGAGCGCGAGGAACCAGACGGCGCAGATCGGGCCGAAGAGCTTGCCGACCGCGCCGGTGCCGTAGCGCTGGATGAGGAACAGGGCCACCAGCACGCCCGCCGCCATCGGCACGACGTCGGTGTCCTCGCCGCCGGCGCCCAGCTGCAGCCCTTCGATCGCCGAGAGCACCGAGATGGCGGGCGTGAGCACCGCCTCGCCGAAGAACAGCGACGCGCCGAGGACACCGACGATCATGACGGCGGCGCGCCAACGCGGCTGCTCGCGCACCGCGGTCGAGGCGAGCGCGAGCAGCGCCATGATGCCGCCCTCGCCCTTGTTGTCGGCGCGCAGCACCAGCGTCACGTACTTGAGCGAGACGACGATCATCAGGATCCAGAAGATCGTCGACAGGCCGCCGTAGATGGCGGCGTCGGTGAGCGCGATGCCGTGCGCCGGATTGAAGGTCTCCTTGACCGCGTACAGCGGGCTGGTGCCGATGTCGCCGTACACCACGCCGAGCGCGAGCAGCGCCAGCGCGGCGGTGGCGGGAGGGCGATCCGCGCGCGCCAAGGCCGCCTAGCGCTTCGCCGCCGTCGCCGGGCTGAAATCGAGGTCGAGCAGCTCGCTCAGCTTGTCGGAGACCTTGCCGCGCACCTGGCGCATCGCGGGCAGCGCCTTGGTGAGCGCCGCGGCGAGCCCGGGGTCGAACTGCTTGCCGAAGTGCGGCACGATCGCGCTCGCCGCCTCGTCCACGGTAAACGGCGTCTGGCGGTAGAACTGCGTCGCGGTCATCGCCTCGAAGGCGTCGGCGAGCGCCATGATGCGCCCCTGCCAGGGGATGTCGTTGCCCTTCAGGCCCCGGGGATATCCCGTGCCGTCCCAGCGCTCGTGGTGCGTGAGCGCGAGCGTGCGCGCGAGCGCCAGCACCGGGTCCTGGTGCTCGCCGATGATCTCGGCGCCGAGGTGCGGGTGGCGGCGCACGCGCTCCATCTCGGGCGCGGACAGCTTGCCCGGATTGCGCAGGATCTCCGAGGGCACGCCCATCTTGCCGATGTCGTACAGCGGCGCGGCCTTCATCATCAGGTCGGCGGCGTCGGGCTTCGCGCCCGCCGCCTGCGCGAGCAGCTTCACGTACTGCGCGACGCGGATGCCCTTGTTGCCCGAGGCCGCGCTCTCGTGGAACTCCATGGCGCGCGCCAGGCGCCGGATGAGCTGCACGCGCGCGTCCTCGAGCTGCGCCGTGCGGCTCTCGATCTGGCGCTCGAGCTCGGCGCGCCGGTTGGCCATCGCCAGGTGCGTGCGCACGCGCGCCAGCAGCAGCTTCGCGTTCACCGGCTTGGTGATGTAGTCCACGGCGCCCAGGTCCAGGCCCTCGACCTGGTCGGCGGCCTCGGCCTTGCCGGTGAGGAAGATGATCGGAACATCCGCGGTCGAGGGCTGCGCCTTCAGCTTGCGGCAGACGTCGAAGCCGCTGATGCCCGGCAGCCCGACGTCGAGCAGGATCAGGTCGGGCGGCGGCTCCTCGGCGGCGAGCGTCAGCGCCTTCTCGCCGTCGCTCGCCAGCTTGACCTTGTAATCGGCGATCAGCGCCTTGCCGATCAGCGCGAGCAGGTCCTGTGCGTCGTCGACGGCGAGGATCACGGGTTTGGTCGGGGCGTTCATGGCGCCAAGTCTACCGCGCGAGGCGCCGCCAAGCCGTCGACCACGACACGGTCGCGGCCTTCCTCCTTGGCGCGGTACAGCGTGCGATCGGTGCGCGCGAGCGTCTGCTCCATGCTCTCGCCGGCGCGGTGCTCGGCGATGCCGACCGACACCGTGATGCCGCGGCCCTCGGGCAGCGCGGGGATGCGCAGCGCGGCCACGCGCTCGCGCAGGCGCTCGGCCACGGCACGCGCGCTCGGCGCCGTGGTGGCGGAGAAGATCACCAGGAACTCCTCGCCGCCGATGCGCGCCAGCAGGTCCGTGCCGCGCAGTGCGCCGTCGACGCAGTGCGCGAAGGCCTTGAGCACTTCGTCCCCGGCCGCGTGGCCGAAGGTGTCGTTCACCACCTTGAAGTGGTCGAGGTCGAGCATGCCGAGCGTGAACGGCGTGCCGCGCCCGGCGGCGCGCATCTCGCGCTCGAGCTGCGCCATCGCGTGGCGGCGGTTATAGCAGCCGGTAAGCGGGTCGCGGTAGGCGAGCGTCTGCACCGCATCGAGCTCCTGCGCGAGCTGGCGGCGCGCGCCGCGCAGCTCGCCGCGCAGCCGGCCGAGGTAGGCGCCGTGCACCGTGAACCAGGCGAGGAAGAAGGCGAAGGCGCCGAGCCGGAACAGCTCGCGCTTCAGGTCCGTTGCTTCCGGGCGCAGCCACAGGAGCAGCGCGACCACCGCGCCGTAGCAGGCGACGTAGAAGCCCGCCATCTGCGCCAGGCGCCGCCCGTCCAGCCAGTACATGCCGAACATGAAGGCCATCACGTAGAGGGCGAGGAACGCGGGGCGCGCCTCGCTGCCCTCGTAGGCCACGGTCGAGATCGCGATCCCTGCCGCGACCAGCATCGGCACGGTCATGCCCGGGTCGCGCAACCGCAGGTTGAGCCCGGTGCGCAGCAGCAACTGGAACACCGCCACGGAGCCGAGCGCCAGCACCGCGAAGCGCCACGCCGCCGCCATCTGCAGGAAGCCGAAATAGGCGACGATGAACGTCAGCGCCACCGCCACCGCGGTGGCGGCGATGGCCATGCGCATCTGCTGTTGGCGGAGCCGCTGCTGCGCCTGCGTGTGCTCGCCGGACGGGGCTTGACTCATGGGGGCATCATGTATAATCCGCGCCGCTGGTTTCCTCAAGCAGTTCCGCAGGATGAAGCACCCCTCGCGTCCTCTACTTGATGTTCCGGCAGGTGGGCGAAAGCCCAGGTAATTCGTTCAAATTTCTGGAAAGGCAAGTGCACATGGCAACGGGAACGGTCAAGTGGTTCAACGATGCGAAGGGCTACGGCTTCATCACCCCTGACGGCGGCGGCAAGGACCTGTTCGCGCATTTCTCCGCGATCCAGGGTTCGGGCTTCAAGAGCCTGAAGGACGGCCAGAAGGTCACCTTCGACATCACCACCGGCCCCAAGGGCGACCAGGCCACCAACATCAAGCCCGTCTGAGGCTGCAGAGGTTCCTTGTGAGGCCCGCTTCGGCGGGCCTTTTTGTTTTTGGGGCACTGTCGTTCGTCGGAGGTAGTGCCTGCGCTCGGTTCTCTATGGTCTCCTGTTTTCCGGCCGGGTGAATCTTCCGGCCGGAAAACAGGAGATCGATTTGAAAAGCCGAACCCGAGCCAAGGCTGGCGTCATCGCGGGTTTGATCTTCCATGGTCTCCCGTTTTCTGGCCGGATGAATCTCCCGGCCAGAAAACGGGAGATCGACTTGAAAAGCCAAACCCGCGACGAGATCTGACTTGCCGCCTGCCCTCCCCCTCAGTACAACCCCTTCCCCCGCGCCCTGTGCGCAGCGAGGGCAACGACCGCTTCCATGTTCGGCGCCGCCACCCCCGCGGCGCGCGCGAACGCGAGCGGCGCCATGAGGATGGCGTCGATCTCCATCGGCCGGCCGCGCTCGTAGTCCTGCAGCATCGAGGTCTTGTGCGCCGGACCGCCGGAGACGTGCGGCGGCGGCAGCGGCGCGCCTTCCATCGCGACGCCATGGGCGGCGGCGATGGCGCGCGATTCCTCCTGCACGCGGTCGCGCAAGGCGGCGATCGCCGGATCGGCCATGGCGTCGCGCACCGTCTCGCCGGTGATCACGCCGAGCGAGGAGCTGGCGAGGTTGATCCTCAGCTTGGCCCACACCGAGCGGCGGATGTCGGTCTCGATCGGCGCGCGGATGTCGGCAGCCTCGAGCGCAGCCGCCAGCGCCTGCAGGCGCGCCGTGGGCCGGTCGTCGGGCGCGCCGAGGATGAGCACGTTGCGCTGCGGCGCGTCGCTGCGCACCACGCCCGGGGCCACCACCTCGTTGGCCGAGTAGATGACGCCGCCCGCCACGTGGCGCGCCGGAATCGCGCGCGCGAGCGCGCCGCCGGGATCGAGCGGCGCGAGATCAGGCGGCGCGCGGCGCTGCGGCGACAGCCCCTGTGCGTACCACCAGGGGATGCCGTTCTGCGCGAAGACCACCGGTGTCTCCGGCCCGAGCAGCGTCGCGACGCCCTCGGCGAGTGTGCCGAGCGAGTTCGCTTTCAGGGTGACGAGCACCACGTCCACTGGACCGAGCGCCGCGGGACGGTCGGTGGCGCGTACGCGCCCTACGATGCGCCGCTCGCCCTTCAGGAGCACGAGGCCGTTCTTGCGAATGGCTTCGAGGTGCGCGCCGCGCGCCACCACCGACACCTCGTGGCCGGCGGCCGCGAGTTGCGTGGCGAAGTGGCCGCCGACTGCGCCGGCGCCGAATACACAGATCTTCATGCTGTCGCTCCGGCGAGCCTCGTCGCGGGTTTGGCTTTTCGATCCGATCTCCTGTTTTTCTGGCCGGACGATTCACCCGGCCAGAAAAACAGGAGACCATAGAAGGGCAAAATCGCGATATCGCCCGAATCGTCGCCATTCTCCATCGGAGTCAGCAAATGGAATCCTTCACCAAAGTCACCCTGTTCACCGACCGCGACGGCCTCGCCCGCTTCCGCGAGGAAGAAATCCTGCTCACCGAAGGCACGCCGCAGGCCAGGCTCTCGCCAGTGTATCCGGCGAGCGGGTACGTGCTGCGCCGCAGCCCGGTGGGGTTTCGCAGCGACTGGCACTGCACGCCCGCGCCGCAATGGGTGTTCATCCTGCAGGGCGAGATGGAGATCCACCTGCGCGACGGCAGCTCGCGCCTGTTCCGGCCCGGCGAGCACTTCTTCTCCACGGACACGGTGCCGCCCGGCGCGGCCTTCGACCCCGCGCGCCACGGCCACTGGAGCCGGCAGCGCGGCGCCGATGCGCTGGTGACACTCTTCCTCAAGGTCTGAAGCGCACGGCAAGCGGCATGCCGCCGCGCGGAATCAGCGTCACGCGCGCCACCGGTTCGGGATCGCGCCCGGCGGGGGCGAAGCGCACGCGCTGCAGCAGCGTTGCCAGGATCACGGTGGCCTCGATCATCGCGAAGGCCATGCCGATGCAGATGCGCGGCCCGGCGCCGAACGGCATGTACTGGTAGCGCGGGATCGCGTCCTCGCGCTCCGGCGCGAAGCGCTCCGGCAGGAAGGCGTCGGGCTCTTCCCAGCGCCGCGCGTGGCGGTGGATGACGTAGATCGGCATCACCAGCGACGCGCCGGCGCGGATCGCGTGGCCGTCGAGCACCGTGTCGGCGACCGCCTGGCGGGTCATGATCGGCACCGGCGGGTAGAGGCGCATGGATTCCTTCAATACCTGCTGCACGAGCGGCAGGCGCTCGGCATGCGCGGCACTCACCTCCGCGCCGCCGGTCACCGCGCCCACTTCCGCTTCAAGCCGCCGCGCCCAATGCGGGTAGCGCGCGAGCAGGTACAGCGTCCAGGTGAGCGCCTTGGCCGTGGTCTCGTGTCCCGCCAGGTAGAAGGTGAGCAGGTTGTCCACCAGCTGCTCGTCGTTCATCTGCTGCCCGGTGTCGGGGTCGCGCGCGCGCATCAGCCGCGCGAGCAAGTCGTCCTTCGCCTCTCCGGCGGCGCGCCGCTCGGCGACGATGCGATGCACCGCGCCGCGCAGCGCCGCGACCGCCGCCGCCGAGCGGCGCCGCCCGGGCTGCGGCAGCCAGCGCGGCGCGTGCACCCAGGCGAACAGCTGGCCCCAGGCGCCCGCGCGCTGGAAGCTCGCCGTGGAGTCCTCGATGGCCGCGGGCATGCCCGCGTCGGCCGAGGGCAGCAGCGTCGCCGAGATGACGTCGAAGGTGACCTGCGTCATGTCGCGCTCGATCGGGCGCACCGCGTTGTCGGTCCAGCGCGCCATGAGCCGCCGGGTGGCCTGCACGAAGCCGGGCACGAAATGCACGAGCTCCTGCGGGCGGAACATGGGCGCGGAGGCCTGGCGCTGCCACTTCCAGTCCGCGCCCTCGCTGGTCAGGATGCCCTTGCCGAGCAGCGGCCCGAGCAGCCGGATCTGCGCCAGCTTGGCGAACTTGTCGCGCTCCTCCAGCAGCACCGCGCGGATGAACTGCGGGCCGGTCACCCAGTAGATGGGCGCGTTGGGGACGGCGGTGAAGTCCTCCTCGTAGGCCGCGCGCGGCACGACCGACAGGGGATTGCGCACGAAACGCGCGACAAACGCCAGGCGGTGCAGCGGCCGGTCCGGCGGCACGACGCGCGGGGGATGGGGCGCCATGGGGCGGCCCCATCATGCCCGAAAATGAAACGCCCCGGCCGGTTGCCCGGGCGGGGCGTTTGCTTAAGGCACAGCCGGACTAGCGGGCGGTGCTCCTGTGGCCGATCCATGATCCGGTTGGGGAGTCCATTCTGCCGCCGGCCCTGCCTTGGTCGACTCTCACTGGATCACCTCCTTTCGTGGTTGCCAGCCCCCAGTGTAGCAGGACAGAATTGCGCCCATGCGCATGTCCGCCGAAGAGGTCAAGCAGTTCTGGCGCGGCTATTGCCAGCGCCGCAAGGTTTCCGTCGAGCTGGTGAAGAAGGGCGAGGCCGAGATCGACAAGGATCCGGAGTTCTGGGCCGACCAGACCATGGACCAGCTGCTCGCGCTGGTGCAGCAGTAGCGTTCCGCACGCCCTTTCATATCCCTGACGGGCCCGCGGTCTCGGGGCGGGCGAACTGCGCTAGCATCGGCGCATGAGCTCCGTCGCGGCGCAACGCGCCGACCGCCTGCGCGACCTCTCCGAGGTCGAGTTCGACAACACGTTCGTGCGCGAGCTGCCCGCGGACCCGGTGCGGAACAGCATTCCCCGGCGCGTCGCCAAGGCGAGCTTCACGCACGTGCACCCCACCGCCGTGTCCGCGCCGAAGCTGCTCGCCTGGTCGGAGGCGCTGGCCGCCGAACTCGGCCTCTCGCGCCCCTCGCCCGAAGCGCTCGAGGCGCTCGCCGGCAACCGCGTGTTCGCTGGCATGCAGCCCTACGCCGCGCGCTACGGTGGGCACCAGTTCGGCGTGTGGGCCGGCCAGCTCGGAGACGGGCGCGCGATCACGCTCGGCGAGATGATCGCGCTCGACGGCTCGCGCCAGGAGCTGCAGCTCAAGGGCGCGGGCCTGACGCCCTACTCGCGCAGCGCCGACGGCCGCGCGGTGCTGCGCTCGTCGCTGCGGGAGTTCCTGTGCAGCGAGGCGATGCATTCCCTGGGCGTGCCGACGACGCGCGCGCTGTCGCTCGTCGCCACCGGCGAGCAGGTGATCCGCGACATGTTCTACGACGGCAACCCCGAGCCCGAGCCGGGCGCGGTGGTGTGCCGCGTGGCGCCCTCGTTCCTCAGGTTCGGCAACTTCCAGATCCACGCCGCGACCGAGGAGACCGAGGAGCTGAAGCTCCTGGTGGACTACATCCTGCGCACCCACTACCCCGGCCGCACGCCGAAGGAGTGGTTCCACGAGGTCTGCCGGCGCACCGGCGCGCTGATCGCCGACTGGATGCGCCTGGGGTTCGTGCACGGCGTGATGAACACCGACAACATGTCGGCGCTCGGGCTGACCATCGACTACGGCCCGTACGGCTGGCTCGAGGGCTACGACCCGTCCTGGACGCCGAACACCACCGACGCCGACGGGCGGCGCTACTGCTACGGCAACCAGCCGCAGATCGGGCTGTGGAACCTCGCGCGCTTCGCCGAGTCGCTGCTGCCGCTCCTCCCGAAGGAGGAGCTGGAGGCGGGGCTGGAAGTCTATGGCACGACCTACAGCGCGACCTTCCGGCGCGCGCTGGCGGCCAAGCTCGGCCTCGCGGAGCTCGACGACGTGCTGGTCAACGAGCTGTTCGAGCTGATGGCGGCGGTGGAGACCGACTTCACGCTGTTTTTCCGCGGGCTCGCGCAGGTGAGCGAGGCGAACCTCGCAGGGCCCCTGCTGCCCGCGTTCTACGCCGAGCCCGATGCCGCGCACCGCACGCGCCTCGAGGCCTGGCTGCGCGCCTGGCTGGCGAAAGTGTCAGGTCCCGCCGAGGAGCGCGCGAAGCGCATGAACGCGGTCAACCCGAAGTACGTGCCGAGGAACTACCTCGCGCAGCTGGCGATCGACGCCATGGCGCAGGGTGACGCTTCGGTGCTCGAGCGGCTCATGAAGGTGCTCGCGCGGCCGTACGACGAGCAGCCTGGCCAGGATGACTTGGCGGAACGCCGGCCGGAGTGGGCACGCTCCAAGCCAGGCTGCTCCGCGCTATCCTGCAGTTCCTGACTTCCGTCCTCCCGGAGCCCCCTAAATGCACGTGACGCCCTTCCTGCGGCTGGCGCTCGCCCTGCTGCTGGCCGCGAGCCTTCCGCACGCCCTCGCACAACCGAAGAACTCGCCCTCCGCCTACGAGCCCTCCGTCGGCCAGGAGGGCAAGGACGTGGTCTGGGTGCCGACCTCGGATGTGCTGGTCGCCAAGATGCTCGACATGGCCAAGGTGACGCCGAAGGACTTCGTCATGGACCTCGGCTCGGGCGACGGGCGCACCGTCATAGCGGCGGCCAAGCGCGGCGCGAAGGCGCTGGGCATCGAGTACAACCCGGACATGGTGGCGCTCTCCAAGCAGAACGCGGAGGCCGAGGGGGTGAGCGATCGCGCCAGGTTCATGAAGGCGGATCTGTTCGAGACCGACTTCTCCAAGGCGACGGTCATCACCATGTTCCTGCTGCCGAACATCAATCTGCAGCTGCGGCCCAAGATCCTCGGGCTGAAGCCGGGCACGCGCGTGGTGTCGAACACCTTTTCCATGGCGGAGTGGAAGGCGGACGAGACCGCCACGCTCGAGCCGGAGACCGGCTGCAACTCCTGGTGCACGGCGCTGCTGTGGATCGTGCCGGCGCGCGTCGCCGGGTCCTATTCGTTGCCGCAGGGCGAGCTCGAGCTTAAGCAGGAGTTCCAGATGCTCACCGGGACCCTGAAGGCCGAAGGCAAGACGTTCGCGCTGCAGGGCCGCGTGCGCGGCGAGAACGTGACCTTCACCGCAGGCAACAAGCAGTACCGCGGGCGCATGAACGGCAAGCAGCTCGAGCTGCGCTAGCGCTTCAGCGCCTGCGCGCCGGCCTGACCGTCTCCACCCAGGGGATGTCGAGCGCGCCCGCGCGCACGCCCACTTCCACGTCCATCCCCGCCTTGAGCGTGCGGTAGGCCTTGCGCGGCACTTCGAGCTCGATCGCCTCGGGCATGCCGCCCCAGGGCGCGACGCGGACGAGGTACGACTTCGCCGAGCGCCCTTTCGTCCTCAGGGCCTCCACCCGGGTCGCGCTCCAGGCGGCCTGCGAGAAGTCCGCGTGGCGGTTGACGAGGACCACGGCACCGCTCGCCCAGAAGGCCGAGAAGGCGGCGAAGGCGAGCACGTTGGCAACGCCCACGACCGAGCGCATGTGCTGCGCCAGGCGCTCGCGCTCCACGGTGATCCACGCGAGCGCGAAAGCCGCCCCGACCCCTGCCACCCAGAAGAGCAGGCGCCCGCCGAGCAGCGTGTGCGGGTCGAGCGCCGCCATCGCGCCCAGGCCCATGCTCGCGCCCATGAGGCCGCTCGCCCCCTCCGGGTAGATCGAGCCCTCGCGGTAGTCGAGCCGCAGCCGGTTCGGGTGGGCGAGCGCAAGCCCGAGCAGCACGAGGGACAGCGTGATGAGCACGCCGGCCGCGAGCGTCTGCAGCCATTCGGGCGCGCCCGCGATCACGCTCACGCCGCCGGCGCCCGCCGCCACGTATGCGCTCCAGTTCAACGCGCGCGCAAGGCGGCGCATTTCGGCCAGCGCCGCGTCCTTCTCCGCCTGCGTCAGGCCCAGGCTCAGGTCCTCGCGGATCTCGCGCGCCTCGCGCTCGGTCACCTCGGCATCGAGGTTTGCCAGGCGCGCGCCGAACAACGCGTACAACGCGTCGCGTTGCTCGAAGTACCCCACTTCCACCGGCATCTGCGCATTCGCGGCATAGACGTTCATCCGCCCCTTGATCCAGCGGTAGCCCTCGAGCTCCTCCCACGGAATCCTGCGCGTGCGCAGCAGCCCGCGCACCTCGATCCCCTCCTCGTCCACCGTGAGGCGCGCGCGCAGGAGGTGTACGACGCTCGCCAGGAAGAGCAGCACGAGGCCGGCGAGCACGGCAAGAACGAACGCGAGGCCCCAGGGGTTCTGCCAGCCGCGCCCGGCGAGGTGCTCCTGGACGATGTCGTTGCCGAGCCAGGCGAAGAGCGCGGCAAGGGCGGGCGCGGCGATGCCCATCGTCCACCTGAGCCCCCGCGCGATGCGAAAGCTCCTGCGCATGCGACGCTAGGAGCGCAGCACCCTGCCGGCGGCAGCGCCGGTCAGCCTGCCGTCCTCCCACGTGACCTCGCCGTTGACGAGCGTCATGTGGATGCCCTGCGAGCGCATGACCATCCGCTTCGCGCCCCCTGGCAGGTCGTAGAGGCGCTCGGGGCGACCTGCAGACCCGACCGTGTTCGGGTCGAAGAGCACGAGGTCGGCGGCCATGCCGGGCGCGATGCGGCCGCGGTCCTTGATGCCGAAGAAGTCCGCCGGGTCTGAAGTCATGCGGCGCACCGCCTCTTCCAGCGTCAGCACCTGCTTCTCGCGCACCCAGGTGCCGAGCACGAAGGTCGGGTAGCCGGAGTCGCACAGCATGTCGAGATGCGCACCGCCGTCGCCCAGGCCGAGCAGCATGTCGCGGTTGCGCAGCACCTCCGCCATGCGGTCCTCGCGCGAGTTGAACGACTTCAGCGTGAACTCGTTGTCCAGGTCGTCCTCGAGCGTCAGGTCGAGCAGCGCGTCCACGCCGTCCTTGCCCTGCTGCTTCGCGATCTCCGCCACCGTCCTGCCTTCCAGGCGTTGCAGCTTCGGGTTCTTCACCTCGTGCACGGTGATGCGCGACCAGTTGAGGAAGGTGGCGGGGTTCTTCAGGTCCTCGCGGAAGGCGGCGCGGAACGCGGGGTCGCGGTAGACCGCGGCTTGCGCCGCTTTCGACTTGTCCACGAACGCGCGCTTCCAGGAGGGAAAGCCGGCGAACGAGAACGGGTTGCGCATGTTGATCTCGCGCGTGAGCGGCAGCGGCGAGGTCTGCGGCCGCGCGCCTTTCGCGATCATCGGCGCCGCGCGCTTCAACGACGTGCGCAGCGCTTCCGAGATGTCCTCGCGGTCGAACATGGCGATGAAGGTGATCGGGCGGTGGCTCTCCGCGAGCATGAAATCGAGGAGCTCCAGCTCCTCGTCGTCCATGACACCCAGTTGCTTCGTCATGGCGATCTCGATCGCGCCCTTTCCCCTCTCCTTCAGCACGTTGCAGTAGGCCTTGAGCTCCTCGCGGCTCGCGTTGCGGCAGGCGAGCGGCTTGCCCTGGTAGCCGAGGTGCTGGTTGAGGAGCGTGCTGGAAAAACCGAAGGCGCCCGCGTCCATCGCCTCGCCGAGGAGCTGCTTGATCTGCTGCATTTCCGTTTCGCTTGCCGCTCGCTCGAGCGACGCTTCGCCCATCACGTAGTGGCGGAACGGCGTGAGCGGCGCGAGGAAGGCGAGGTTCATCGACGACCCGCGCTTCTCGGCCGCGTCCAGGTACTGCGGAAAGGTTTCCCAGTCCCAGGTGATGCCCGCGTCCAGCACTTCGAACGGGATCGCCTCCACGTTGACGAGGTCGCGCATCGCGACCTCGCGCGCCTGCGGCCTGCAGGGCGCGATGCCCACGCCGCAGTTGCCCATGACGACGGTGGTCACGCCGTGCCAGGAGGAAGGCGTGGTCGCGCCGTCCCAGCAGATCTGCGC
>Ga0224510_10002123_pt1 | contig 12229 bp, 11 predicted proteins | sample SF_May12_sed_USG_FD_170161 | JGI IMG/M metagenome (GOLD analysis project Ga0224510, IMG submission 170161) | Sediment microbial communities from San Francisco Bay, California, United States - SF_May12_sed_USGS_4_1 | ecosystem: Environmental > Aquatic > Marine > Sediment | place: USA: California... | reverse complement strand
GGCGACGAGGGCGTCGACCGGAACGTCCACGTCGGAGGTGTCGATGTCGATCACGATCGTGTCGCCGGCGCTGACCGGACCCAGCGCGAAGAAGTCGAAGTCGGCCAGGTAGGCGGTGTCGCCCACCACTCCGGTGAAGCGCGAGGCCACGCCCGGGGTGAGGGTGGTCTCGTTGGCCAACGGGATGGATCCGTCGTCTTCAACCGACGCGCCGGCGACGTCGGGGGCGGGTGTGCGGATCAGCGATCCGTAGATCCGGGCCCGGTCCTGATCCCGGAGGCCGGTGCCGAAACCGCGCACGAGCTCGCCCCGTGCCACCACCTCGTTGGCGCCGGTCGTGCCCCGCTTCTCCTTCTCCTGGTAGTCGAGCTCACCGGGAACGGGAGCGGACGCCCGCGACGCCGCGCGGCGTGACCCTTCGGCGAGGGCGCGCCACAGCACGACCTCGGCGGGATCGCGGTTGGGGACGATCGAGAGGTAGGGGTTGGGGCCCAGCGCGGAGAGCTGCGCAGGCGTGACCGTGCCCTTGTTCGCGGCGATCTCGTTGTAGGTGCGGATGGGCTCATTGGTCGGTCGGCGTTCGGCTGGTTCCTGGGAGCCGGCGGCGGTCGGCGCCACCAGTCCGAGGAGGACGCACAACAGCGTCGCCATGAGCAGAATGGGGTGCTTGACCATCAGGGGAGCCTCACCTCGTGTGATCCGCCGCCGGGTGGTCCCAGACGGTGTCGGCAAGTTAGCACCGTCGCTCACCTCCCGAAGGCAGCCTCGCAGGAGGCTGTGCAGGGTGCGGACGGGGGGACTCGAACCCCCATGTCCTTTCGGACACCAGGACCTAAACCTGGCGCGTATACCAGTTCCGCCACGTCCGCGGCTTGCTCAGGATAGTGCCGCCCGGCAGGCACCGACGGGGGATGCCGGCGGGCGCCGTTCGCTTCGCAACGGGCGGTAGCCTGCGGACATCACTTTGCGAGAAGGAGCGTGATGGAGTCGAGCGAGTTGCATCCTCCGATGATGGCCGCTGATCTGATCGAAGCGGCCGGCCGCACCGACATCTACCGCGAGCTGCTCAAGGTTCGCATCGTGTTCCTGGGCACCGATGTGAACGACGAGATCGCCAACTACATCAGCGCCCAGATGCTCTATCTCGAGGGTCAGGACCCCGAGAAGCCCATCTGGCTGTACATCAACTCTCCCGGCGGGTCGGTCACGGCCGGCATGGCCATCTACGACACCATGCAGTTCGTGGCACCCGAGGTGGGAACCATCTGCCTGGGACTGGCGGCCTCCATGGGTCAGTTCCTCCTGTGCGCCGGCGCCCCGGGCCGCCGCTATGCCCTGCCCCACGCCCGCATCATGATGCATCAGCCCCTCGGTGGGGTGCGGGGCCAGGCCACCGACATCGCCATCCAGGCCGAGCAGATGGCCCTCACCAAGAAGCTGCTCCAGCAACGCATCGCCGAGCACACCGGCCAGGACGTGGCCACCATCGAGGCCGACAGCGACCGCGACCGGTGGTTCACCGCCGACGAGGCCAAGGACTACGGCATCATCGACCACGTCATCGTTCGTCGGGGCGAGATGGCCTGATACCGGCCCTCCAGTTCGGCGCTGGTCGCGCCGATGGAAGAGGGTGGCTCGATACACGGACTACCTGTACGCGGTGGCCGCGCTCCTGGTGATGTTGCTGGTCACCTTCGCTGTGGCCTGACCGCGGCTCAGGTCTGGGCGGCGACAGCGGCCCCCCGCAACGCCGCGATGGCGGGCTCGAGGCCCCGATCGTCGCCGAAGAGGGCGCTGCCCGAGACGAGCACGTTGGCCCCGGCCGTCACCACGTCGGTGACGGTGGCCGCCGAGACGCCGCCGTCGACCTCGATGTCGATGTCGAGGTCCCGCTCGACGATGAGCGAGCGCAGCCGGCGGATCTTGGGCTCCATCGAGGCGATGTAGCGCTGACCGCCGAATCCCGGATTCACGGTCATGATCAGCACCAGGTCGACCATGTCCAGCACGTTGACGATGGCCTCGACCGGGGTGTGCGGGTTGAGAGAAACCGCAGGGTGCATGCCGAGATCGGCGATGGCGGCCAGGGTGCGGTGCAGATGATCGCACGCCTCGGCGTGGACGATGAGGGTCTGGCACCCGGCCTCGGCGTAGGCGCCGAGGAGGTGGTCGGGCTTCACCACCATCAAGTGGGCCTCGAACGGGGTGGCCACCAGTGGACGAACGGCGGCAATCACCGGCGGACCGATGGTGAGGTTGGGCACGAAGACCCCGTCCATCACGTCCCAGTGGATGCGGTCGGCGCCGGCCTTCTCGAGCGCCAGGCACTCGTCGCCGAGCTTGGCGAAGTCGGCGGACAGAACAGACGGGGAGATCGCTATCGGGCGGTTCGTGCTCATCGTTGCGACGATACCCTGCCGTGGTGATCGAGCTGGTGGTGCACGGGGTGTCGTCCGACGGGGCCGGGGTCGGACGTGACGCCGACGGCCGGGTCGTGTTCGTGCCCGGGGCGCTGGTCGACGAGCGGGTGGCGGTGACCGTCGTCGAGGAGAAGAAGCGTCACGCGGTGGGCCAGCTCGTGCAGGTGCTCGAGCCTTCGCCCGACCGCGTCGATCCCACCTGTGCCGAGGTGGAGCGCGGTTGTGGTGGTTGCGATCTGCGTCATGCCTCGATCGACGGCCAGCTGCGAATGAAGGAGCGCATCGTCCTCGACGCCCTCGAGCGCATCGGTCGTCTGTCCGAACATCCCGCTCCCACGCTGGTGCCCTTGGACCCCGACGGGTACCGCACCACGGCGCGGTGTGTCGTGGTCCATGGTCATGCCGGGTATCGCCATCGACGATCGGCCGAGGGCCTGGCCGTCGCCGCCTGCCCGGTGCTGCACCCTGGCCTGGAGGAACTGCTTGTCGATGGCGACTTCTCGGGGGTCCGGGAGGTGACGCTTCGGCTGGGGGCCCGCACCGGCGAACGGCTGGTCCTGGCCGACCCGACGGCGGCTGCGGTCGACGTCGCCCAGGATGTGGTCCTGGTGGGCGCCGACGAGCTGGAGGCGGGCCGGCGGGCCTGGTACCACGAGGAGGTTGCGGGTCGCCGTTGGCGCATCTCGGCTCGGTCGTTCTTCCAGGCCAGCCCCGAAGGGGCCGAGGCGCTGGCATCGGTCGTCGGCGCAATGGTCGGAGCGGGTGACGGGCCGCTCGTCGACCTCTACGGCGGGGTGGGACTGTTCGCCGGAACCATCGGCTGGGCCGGCCCCATCACGCTCGTGGAGCGGGCGGCTTCCGCAGTGGCTGATGCCCGGGTCAATCTGGCCGACCGATCGGTGAAGATCCTGGCCTCGCCCGTCGAGCGCTGGAAGCCCAGTTCGGCCGACGTGGTGGTGGCCGACCCGGCCCGAGCCGGTCTGGGCCGCCGCAATGTCGAACAGATCGCCGCGACGGGCTGCGCGGTTGCCGTTCTGGTCAGTTGTGACGCGGGCGCGCTGGGTCGCGACGTGGGGCTGATGGTGCAGGCCGGGTTCGATCTCGATGCGATCACGCTGGTGGACCTGTTTCCCCAGACGTCGCGCGTCGAGGTGGTGACCCGCTTCGTGCGTGGCGCGTAGGTCGTCGGTCAGGGACGGACGTCGGAGCGATCGTCTATTCCGGTTTCTGTCGGTGCCGGTCTCATGTGCACCACGCGTTGCGGGAACGGGATGGCGATGTGTTCGGCCGCCAGCGTCTCGCGGATCGTGATGGCCACCTCGCTGATGGCGTGGCGGGCGCTGAGCTCTTCGCTCGGGTGCCAGAATCGAGCCACCAGGTCCACCCCGGAGTCACCGAAGCCGGTGACCAGTACGTCGGCGGGAAACCCGTCACCCAGGGCGTCGACGGCCTTGATGGCCCGCACGAGGGAGCGTTGGGCGTGACGCAGGTCGGTGTCGTAGGCAACCTGGAACGGCAGCACCGTTCGTCGGAACTCGTCGGCCGTCTGGTTGAGCAGCGGCTCGTCCAGCACCTTGAGATTGGGGACGTGGACGATCTCGCCGTCGAAGGTCTGCACCACCACGGCCCGGCTGTTGATGTCGATGACGGTGCCCCACTGCCCGTTGCTGGAGATCTGGTCACCCCGGCGTACCGGCCGTCGGGTGTGCAACAAGACGGCGGCGACCAGGTTGCCCAGCACCGGCTGGAGGGCCATGGCCAGGAGGATGCCGGTGATGCCGAGCGCACCGAGCAGCGGGCCGACCCGGATCTCCAGCAGGCTGAAGATGATGATCAGGGCGATGGCCAGCACGCCGGCCCCGACCAGCCGGGTGATGATGGATACGGCGTAGTCCTGGAATCCGAACGGCCGGGTGACGGTGTGGATCACCCGGGTCAGCACCAGGATCACGACGATGCTGGCCACCCCGACGGCCGCCGAGCCGACCCAGGCCGAGGTCGAGACGTCGGCGAGGATCATCGCCGCCGTCACCGGAGGAATCAGATCGGCCACGACACCCCGGTGAGCTCCTCGCTGATCTCCCACAGCCGGGTGGCATCGGCGTCGCGACAGGCCGCCTTCGTGGGTTGACGCACGACCGGATGGCCCTTCATCTCCCCGAACCCGCCGGGGCCGTAGTACTGACCGCCGGTCGCCGCCGGATCGGTGGCCGCCCGCAACGTGGGCAGCGCTCCCATGGCCGCCGATTGGGTGAACACCGCGGTCACCGGCTCGAGCTTCTGGAGCAGGGTCGGCAGATTGCGTGACAGCTCGGTCGCTGATCCGCCGGGGTGACAGGCGAGGGCGATGGCATCGGTGTCGGCCGCGGCCAGGCGGCGCTGGAGCTCTCGGATGAACAGGAGGTTGGCCAGTTTGGTCATGCCGTACTGACCGGTGCGGCGGTACTTCTTCTCGGCGTCGAGATCCTCGAAGTTCATCTTTCCGAATTTGTGGGCATTGCTCGACACCGACACCACCCGTCCCCCGTCGGCCGCCATGACCAGGTCGATCAGCTGCCCGGTGAGAGCGAAGTGGCCCAGGTGATTGGTGGCGAACTGCATCTCGTGCCCGTCGTCGCTCTGCCACCGGGGGGTCATCATGATGCCGGCGTTGTTGATGAGCAGGTGGATCTGGTCGGTGTCGGCCCGCACCACCGCTGCCGCCTCGCGCACCGAGGACAGCGACGACACGTCGATGGGGACCACCTCGACCATGGCACCCGGTGCGGCGGCCGCCAGACGCTCCACCGCGTCGGCTGCCTTTTCGGGATTGCGACAGCCCAGCAGGACCCGGGCGCCGTGCTGGGCCAGGGCGCGGGCCGCTTCGAACCCGATGCCGGTGTTGGCTCCGGTGATCAGGACGTTCCGGCCGGTCTGGTCGGGGATGTCGGCTTCGGTCCAGTCGGCCATCGCTCCTCCTCGGTGTGTCGGTGGGCGAGAACCTAGCCAACCCCGGGGGTCGGCGCGATCAGATCTGCCAATGGGTCACGCTTTCAGCGAGGCAGGCGACGGGCGATCCAGATCTCCTCGATCGGCCACCGCGACGCCCATTGGGCATCGGCGTAGTGGTAGCGGCTCTCGGAGTCGGCCTCGGCGTAGACCTCGATCAGGTCCAGGATCTCGAAGCCGGCCGAGCGCAGGAGTCGGATCCGGTCGCCGTGACTGATGTGGTACTCGACGCCGTCGTCGTCGGGCCAGGTGAACCGGTGCATGTCCCGCTGCGGGCGTCGGAGTCGGTTGTCGGGCTTGTCGGCCTCGTAGTCGGCCGTGCTCAGCATCTGGATCACGCTGTTGCCCAGGAACCACAGGAGACCGTCGTCGCGTAGGACACGGGCCGCCTCGGGGATCCATTCGTAGGGGTCGCACCAGATGGCGGCGCCGTACTCGTTGATGGCCACATCGAAGCTCTGGTCCCGGAACGGGACCTGGTTGGCGTCGCCGTGGACGAGCGGCAGGACCACACCGCGCGCGGCAGCCATGGCCGCCGCGGTGGCCAGTTGCCCGGGGGAGTTGTCGATTCCCGTCACCGTGCGGGCGCCGCCCTTCACGCAGTAGTTACCGACATAGGCCGTCCCGCAGCCCAGCTCGACGACGTCCTTGCCGGTCACGTCGGGCATGGCGCCGAGGCGAACGTCGGGGATGGCGAACATGCCCCATGTCGGAGCGTCCCGGTCCCATCCCCGATCGGCCGTCTCGGCGTACCAGTGGGCCTGGGCGTTCCAGTGCTCGCGGTTGGCGACCAGCTCGGGCTTGCGGGCCAGGGCCCGTCGCATGCGGATCTGTTCGGCGCCCGCCAGCGGTCGGTCGGTGAACTCGTACCAGTACGACGACCCGTCGTGGAGCCAGCCCTGCGCCGCGTAGAAGGCGCGGGTGGGGGCGACGTCGGCCAGGGTGCACAACAGCCCCTGGGTGCACCCGGCATCGACCAGGAGCCGGCAGCCGCAGTCGAGCAGGAGCCGGCCGACACCCGAGCGCCAGTGGTCGGGATGGACGTACAGGCTGAGGATCTCACCGACGTGATCGGGCTCGCCGACCGGCGCGGGGTCGACGGTGACGTAGCCCACCGCCCGGTCGTCGTCGTCGACGGCCACGACGAAGCGGTCAGGATGGTCGAGGGCCCACTGTCGCCACGCCTCGACCCGGTCGTGGGGACCGATGGCATCGAGCGCCTCGTCGGGGAGCACGCCGCGGTAGGCCGTCTGCCAACACCGGTTGTTGGCCTCGGCCACGGCTTCGGCATCATCGGGGCGCGCGGGGCGGAGCATCACGGACCCAGTCTGGTCGATGAGCGATCGGTCGGCGTGGCCCTTGACCGGAACGAAACGACTTCGTACCGTTGCGCCGACGCGCGAGCAGGGGAGCACCCGCATGGCCATGACCGACGCCCAGCGGACCGAGGAGTTCGAGGAACTCCTGGCCGAGACCAACACCGACGCCGAAGCGGCCTTCCGGGTGGTGGAGGACCACGCTGATGCCGTCTTCACCTGGGACTACGCCAAGGGGAAGCGGCCCCGGCTGGAGAAGCTGTACGAGAAGGCGAAGACGTCGCAGTGGAACGGCAGCGATCTGGATTGGACCATCGACGTCGATCCCGACAAGACCAGCCGTGAGGTCAACGCCAACGACGCCCGCGGTCAGTTCGTGGCTCAGCTGATGAGTGCCCCGGGGTCACCGGTGGCTCACTGGACCGACAAGGAGTGGGGCCAGTACTCGGTCGAGTCGTTCGGCTGGCGGTTGGCCCAGTTCATGCACGGCGAGCAGGGCGCGCTGCTCTCCACGGCCAAGATCGTCGAGACCGTGCCCTGGATCGACGCCAAGTACTACGCCAGCACCCAGGTCATGGACGAGGCCCGTCACGTGGAGGTGTTCGCCCGCTACCTGGACGAGAAGGTCCCCACGACCTACCCGGTCAATCACCATCTCCAGGCACTGCTCGACGACATCATCAACGACAGCCGCTGGGACATGACCTACCTGGGCATGCAGATCATGGTCGAGGGCCTGGCCCTGGCTGCCTTCGGGTCGATGCACAAGAACACCGAGGAGCCGCTGCTCAAGAACCTGCTGCGATACGTGATGAGCGACGAGGCCCGCCACGTGGCCTTCGGAGTGCTCAGCCTCCAGGAGTACTACCAGGAGCTCAGCCAGCCCGAGATCCGGGAACGTCAGGAGTTCGCCTACGAGGCGGCGGTGCGCATGCGCGACCGCTTCCTCCAACAGGAGGTCTGGGATCGCCTGGGTGTGGATGTCCGGCAGATGATGGGCCTGTTGCTGTCCCATCAGCCCGAGGAGAACGTGTTCCAGCAGCTGTTGTTCTCCAAGATCGTTCCCAACTGCAAGAAGCTGGGCCTGCTCGACGCCGGCGACGGTTGGTTGCGCACCAAGTTCACCGAGATGGGCATCATCGAGTACGAGGACTGGGTCACCACCGACGACGAGTACGGCGCGTTCGACGAGGTTCAGCGGGATCGGGACGCCGGGTGAGCGACGTCGAGGCCTGGCCGGCCGACAACGAACCGTCGCGGCAATGGCCGCTCTACACGCGAGGCAACGTGGGCGAGGTGTTCCCCGATGTGGTACATCCGCTCAATTGGCTGCTGTACGGCCCGGAGGCCGAGCGGGGCTGGCGGGACGCCTTCGAGGACCTGGGTCTGGTGACCACCGGGGACCTCTCACCCGACGAGCCTTGGGTGATCCTCGGGGTGTTCGGCGGCTACTGCTACATCAACGCGTCGTACGTGCGAATGCTCGGAGTGCGGGCGCCGGGCAGCAATGTCGATGCCATCGATCGTCAGTTCTTCGGCGAGAGCGATGCGCCGCCCTATGTCGAACGACCGGGGGACCGTGACCGGCGGGCCTCGGCCCGACTGGCCGCCACCATCGCCCGCACCCTCGCGGGGCGGGGGATCTCCGAGCTGGCCGCCGACATGACCGCGGTCGACACCCTGCATCGTGAGCGGCCCACCGGCGACGTCAGCTCGGATCGCATCTGGGGCTTCATGGTGGGATACGCGCCCATGTTCCGCCAGCTCTTCGGCCGCCACATCGGTGTCACGTTCCGGGCCGTGATCGCCAGTGGCCTGTTGGCCGACATCTGTCGCGACAAGCTCGACGACGAGAACCTGGTGGTGTCGATGCTGGCCGGGATCGGATCCATCGAGTCGGCACGTCCGGCCGACGCGTTGTGGCAGCTGTCGCGGTTGGAGGGCGACGCCCACGCGACCGCCCGCGATGAGGTCATCGGCGACTTCGGGTATCGCGGCCCCAACGAGTGGGACATCGGCTCCGATACGTGGGGGTTGCGGCCCGAGCTGATCGACGCGGCCGTCGACCGTCTGCGTGGGGCCCAGGATTCGCACGCCCCGGCCACGCAGCGCAAGGAGATGCAGGCCCGTCGCGACCGAACCGTGGCCCACGCGCTGACGCGCCTGTCGCGCGCCGATCGGATGTTGTTCAAGGTCGCCCTGCGCGCTGCCACTCGCTGGAGCCAGGCCCGCGAGCAGTCCAAGTCCAACGTGGTGCGGTCGCTTCACGCCGCCCGTCTGGCCCACCGCGAGTTGGCCGAGCGGACGGCGGCCAACGGGGGTACGGCGGCACTGGCCGATACCTGCCTGCTCACCCCCAACGAGTTCCAGGACTACATCGAGGACCCCGAGCCGTTCTTGTCCATCATCGACTCCCGCCGGACCGAGCGTGACGAGCGGGATGCCCGAGTGCCGCCGTTCGTGTTCGAGGGCAGCCAGGCGCCGTTGGCGACGTGGCCGTTGGCCGGTGCCGGCGTCGAGGTGGTGTCGGCCGGCGACGAGCTGGCCGGCATCGCCGGCTGCCCGGGGGTGGCCGAAGGGCGGGCCCGGGTCATCCGCGACCCCGGTGATCCCGGAGACCTCGGCCCCGGTGACGTCCTCATCGCCCCGATCACAGATCCGTCATGGACCCCGCTCTTCTCGGTGGTCGAGGCGGTCGTGGTGGACGTGGGCGCCGTCATGAGCCACGCCGTCATCGTGTCGCGGGAGCTGGGCATCCCCTGCGTCGTGTCCGTCCAGAACGCCACCCATCGCATTCCCGACGGCGCCCGTGTGCACGTGGACGGCAGCAACGGGTTGGTACGCGTGCTCGAAGAGCCGGTGTGACGAAGCGGCCGGGTTCGGTGCTGGCCGGCCGCCGGCGCGGGGCCGAGACCACCGAGGCCATCCTCCACGCCGCTCTCGACGAGCTCAGCCGGCGGGGGTACGCGGCCCTCACCATGGATGGCATCGCCGAGCGAGCCGGAGCCAGCAAGGCCACCCTCTACCGGCGGTGGGCCAACAAGCAGGAGTTGCTGCTCGAAGCCGCCGGTCTCGTGATCCGGCCCATCGACGCGCCGGACCTGGGCGACTTCTCGGCCGAGCTGCGCCACCACCTCCGTGCTCGGCTCGCCCTCTACGACAACGAGCGGGGCCGGCGTCTGGTGGCCGCCCTCATCGGGGCGGCACCCACCGATCCCGATCTCAGTGATGCGCTGCGACACTGGCTCGACGGCGTGTCGGCCTCCACCAGGGCGATCATCGAGCGAGGTCAGCAGCGGGGGGACGTGCGCCTCGACGTGGACCGCGGGACCATCGCCACGCTCGTCTCGGGCCCCATGATCTACCGGGCCATCGTCGAGCAGGACGCCCCGGATGCCGATCTGGTGGACCAGCTCGTCGCCCTGGTGACGGCCGCCGTGTCACCCCGCTGAGGGCTCGCATCCCGCGGCGGTGAAGTACTGCGTGTCGGCGGTGGCCGCCAGAAGGGCCTCGAGATCCCCGCTGGTCGGCGGACGCGCCGCGACAGCCAGGTCGTCGAGGATCTCGTCGGCCATCACCAAGGCGGCTGCGGCGCAGAAATGGGTCGCGTCGGCACCGTTGCGGATGGGGTGGGCGATGCCGTCGATGCTGACTGTCGGACCGTCGGACCGGCGCGGGCGCAGGAGCTGGACGGGGAGCCGCAGCCGGTCGCCGGCGGCCGTGATCAGGGCATTGGCCGCCTGGATGTGCGCGTCGGCGGCCGGGTCGGCGATGTCGGCCAGCAGGTGCAGTGTCGTGCCCCGCCCGGCCAGGTCGGCGACGGGGCGGAGGAACGCGACGATCTCCTCGATCGTCTCGGCGTCGCTCTGCTCGTCGAGGTCGTCGGCGACATGATCGGGCGGCAGGGCCAACCACACGCCGAAGCTGGTCACGGCCGCCGTCTCGGCCGGATCCGAGACGAAGGCGCCGAGGGGCTCGGGCCAGTCGTCCACGAACCGGGGGCCGGCGGTGAGCAGGTACCGCACCTCGGGCCCCCCTCGCACCGAGCTGCGCTGGTCGAGCGCGTGGAAGAGCTGGCCGGCGATCGAGTCGCCGATCACCAACAGCTGCGAGGGCGGCTCGTCGGCGAGGGCCTGCGTGGTCGCGGGACCCGGCGGCGGCGGTGGGGTCAGCGAGGTCGTCGGTGGGATGGTCGACGATGGGGCGGTCTCGTCCGGTGCCACCACCGTGTCGGTGCCGCAGGCGATGCCGAGGGTGAGGGCCACCGCCAGCATCATCGCCGGGCGGATCACGGCAGGTGCGGCTCGACCGATGACCACCGCCCGGGCACGACCCCCAGCGTCTCGTCTCGGCCCGCGGCCGCCAACTGGTCGAACGTCATCGGGGAGAGTGCCTCGACGACCTGGTCGTACCACGGGGGCAGGCCGGCCGAAGCCGGTTCGATGCCGGTGATCAGGCCCATTCCGGTCGGCTCGGCGTCGATCACCGCCAGCCGGAGGTCGGGGCGGTGCGACCGCAGGGCCAGTACGGCCTTCCAGACATCGCCGCTCCACAGCACGGTCGTGCGCTCGCGGGCTGCGGTGACGGCGTCGGGCGGGAGGCAGTCGTGGACGAGGATCACGCTGTCGCGGTGGCAGACCTGTTCGGCCCGGAGGATGTCGGCCAACGCCTGCTCGAAGAGGTGGAGGCCGTCCACGAACACCAGGTCGAAGGGGTCCTGGCGCAGTCGTCGGTACTGCGGATTGGTGAAGAAATCGTCGCTGGTGGCAGCCACGATCGTGGTGTCGGCCGGTGGTGGGCGCTCGAGCATCGGCTCGGGGTCGACCCCCACGACGGTGGTCCCGGCCTCCACGAAGGCCAGGGAGTGACCCTTGTGCACACCGATCTCGAGGTAGCGCCGAGGCCGCAGGCGCCGGTGCACCCGCCGCAACAGCCCGTAGTAGGTGGAGAAGGCGTCCTCCATCACCGACTCCGACGCCAGTACACGCCGGCCCAGTCGATCTCGACCATCTCGTCGTCGATGCCGTGTGTCGTGCGGTAGTCGTCGATGGCGGCCCGACAACCGTCCCACGCCAGGTAGTCATCCACGATCACGTAGCCACCGACCGTCACCTTCGGGTACAGGGCCCGCATCGCGTCCATCGTCGACTGGTACAGATCACCGTCGAGGCGGAGCAGCGCGACCTGGTCGATGGGCGCGGTGGCGAGGGTCTCCTCGAACCACCCTTCGAGGAAGCGAACCTGGTCGTCGAGTAGGCCATAGCGCTCGAAGTTGGCCCGCACCTGGTCGGCCGACACCGCCAGCGCCGGGATCCCCGAGAAGTCGATGCCCTCGTCAGCCGGGTAGCGCTCGCCGTCGGGTCCGGGAATGCCCTGGAAGGAATCGGCGACCCACACCGTGCGGTCGAGATCGCCGTAGGCGGCCAGCACGGCTCGCAACAGGATGCACACACCGCCTCGCCACACCCCGGTCTCGACGAAGTCGCCGGGCACGCCGTCGTCGAG
>Ga0224510_10002121_pt1 | contig 12233 bp, 13 predicted proteins | sample SF_May12_sed_USG_FD_170161 | JGI IMG/M metagenome (GOLD analysis project Ga0224510, IMG submission 170161) | Sediment microbial communities from San Francisco Bay, California, United States - SF_May12_sed_USGS_4_1 | ecosystem: Environmental > Aquatic > Marine > Sediment | place: USA: California... | reverse complement strand
TGGTGTATTCTTGTTTATTGCGCTCAAGATTCTCCGGCCGGCAATTAACAGCACCATGGTCTTTTTCCAGAGAATGGAGGAAGAGGTCATCGCCGCCCGCAACAAGGCGGCTGAGCAAACGCAGCAGCGCTCGCCTTCCTTGCCCGGCTACCAGAATACGGTGGAAGGGGCCAGGCAGCTGGCGCAGCAGGATCCAAAATTGGTAGCCAGTGTGGTAAAGGAATGGGTGGGCGGAAATGGATGATGCGGGCATCGAAAAGAGTGCGATCCTGCTGATGACCTTGGGCGAAGCTGAAGCCGCCGGGGTGCTGAAATATCTTGAGCCAAAGGAAGTGCAAAAAATCAGCGCGGCAATGGTGGCGCTGAAAAATATTTCCCGCGAGAGAATTTCCAGTGTATTTGATGAGTTTTACCAGGTAGCCATGGATCGTACGACTGTTGGCATAGCCAGTCAGGACTACATCCGCAATATGCTGACCAAGGCGCTGGGCGATGACAAGGCGGCTGGGGTGCTTGAGCGCATCATGCACAACAGCGATACCAGCGGCATTGAGAGTCTGAAATGGATGGACCCAGCAGGAGTGGCAGAGCTTATTGCCAACGAGCACCCGCAGATTATTGCCACCATCCTGGTACACCTTGAGGCGGATCAGTCAGCCGGGGTTCTCGGCTATTTTTCCGACCGTACACGCAATGACGTGTTGCTGCGTATTGCCACGCTGGATGGCGTGCAGCCCGATGCCTTGCGCGAGCTGAATGATGTCCTGACCAAGCTGCTGACCGGCAGCGCCACCGGCAAAAAGCGCATCAAGGGCGGGACACGCACGGCAGCGGAAATTCTGAATTTCATGAGCGGCACGCAGGAAGAGGGGATACTCGAATCGGTGCGCGCCTACGATGCCGAGCTTGCTCAGAAGATCGTTGATGAAATGTTCGTATTTGAGAATATCATGGATATTGATGACCGCGGCATACAGCTGATCCTGCGCGAAATCCAGTCCGAGTCCCTGATCATAGCTCTCAAGGGTGCAAGCGAAGAATTACGTGAAAAAATCTTCAAGAACATGTCTCAGCGCGCCAGCGAAATGATGCGGGAAGACCTGGAGGCGAAAGGCCCGGTGAAGGTCAGCGAAGTGGAAGCAGAACAGAAAGAAATTTTGAAGATAATACGCCGCCTGGTAGAGGAGGGGCAGGTATCGTTGAGCAGGGGTGGAGAGGAGGCGTATGTCTGATGTATTGACACCCAAGGAGCAGCTTACTGCCTATCAGCGCTGGGAATTGCCTGCATTTGACCTTGTCAGAAAAGAGGTTGAAGAAAACCGCTCCGTTGTTGAGCTGCCAACTGCAGCCCAAATTGAGCAGATACGGGCCCAGGCACATGAGGAGGGCTACCAGACCGGTTATGCTGAAGGCAAGCAGCGGGTAGAGACGGAGGCGCAGCGACTGGCTCAGATGATAAATATGCTGAACCAGGAGCTGCTGCAATTGGATCAGAAGATTGCACAGGATCTGCTGGATTTATCACTGGAAATTGCCCGGCAAATGCTGCAGCAAACGCTTACGGTGAAGCCGGAGTTGCTGCTTGAGATCGTGCAGAATACTATTAATGAATTGCCGTATTTCAACCAGCATGCACACCTACTGCTGCATCCGGATGACGCGGAGCTGGTGCGTGCGCAACTTGGCGAGCAATTGAATCACGCTGGCTGGAAAATTATCGAGAATAATCAGATAGAGCGTGGCGGCTGCCGGGTGGAAACAGCGCATAGCCAGGTTGATGCCACCCTGGCAACGCGGTGGCAGCGCATTACCGAATCCATAGGGCGGAGCAGTTCATGGCTGGCGCCCTGACATCCCCTGCCAGGCACACCCGCTACTGGCAGTCTTGCTTGCAGGATGGCAAGAGGATCGTTGCGCAGGGCAGGCCTCTCCTGGTCAGCGGCCGGCTTACCAAGGTCACGGGTCTGGTGATGGAAGCAGTTGGCCTGAAAATGGCAGTGGGTGGCACCTGCATTATCGAGCTGGGGAATCATAGCGTTGAAGCAGAGGTGGTTGGCTTCTCTGGAGAGAAATTATTCCTCATGCCGGAAAATGATGTGCATGGACTGATACCCGGTGCACGCGTCATACCGCTGGAGCCGGTGCGCATTTCTGCGGCAGAAATCAAGCGTCGCACAGGCCGGCGTGCTGCAGATCGTACCCGCCATTTGCCGGTGGGCGATACGTTGCTCGGCCGGGTGCTGGATGGTGCAGGGCGCCCGCTGGATCAGCTGGGGCCGTTGCGGGAGGAAGATACCGCGCCGTTGCAAAGCCGCCCGATCAACCCGTTGGATCGGGCGCCCATCAAGGAAGTTCTGGATGTCGGCGTGCGTGCCATCAACAATATGCTTACTGTCGGACGAGGGCAGCGCATGGGGCTGTTCGCAGGTAGCGGTATCGGCAAAAGTATATTGCTCGGCATGATGGCCCGCTATACAAGCGCTGACATCATCGTAGTAGGCTTGATCGGTGAACGCGGTCGCGAGGTAAAGGAGTTCATCACTGATATCCTGGGCCGAGAAGGGTTGTCGCGTTCGGTAGTGGTGGCAGCGCCTGCCGACACCAGCCCGCTGATGCGCCTGCAGGGTGCAGCTTATGCCACGACCATTGCTGAATATTTCCGTGACCGCGGCAAGCATGTGCTACTGATCATGGACTCGCTTACACGGTATGCCATGGCGCAACGTGAAATTGCATTGGCTATCGGTGAACCGCCCGCTACCAAGGGCTATCCACCCTCTGTGTTTGCGCGCTTGCCGCAGCTGGTGGAGCGTGCTGGAAATGGGGCGGAGAGAGGCGGCTCGATTACTGCGTTTTATACGGTTTTGACAGAGGGGGATGATCAGCAGGACCCCATTGCAGACAGCGCGCGTGCTATTCTGGACGGACATATTGTGCTGTCACGCCGCTTGGCGGAGCAGGGGCACTATCCTGCCATAGACATTGAGGCTTCCATCAGCCGTGCCATGAGCCACTTGGTTACCGAGCAGCACTTTAGCCAGGTGCAGCGCTTCAAGCATTTGTATGCGCATTACCAGCGCAACCGGGATTTGATCAGTGTGGGCGCCTATGTCAGCGGCAGCGATCCGCTGCTGGACGAAGGAATTGCGCTTTATCCGCACATGGAAAATTTCCTCAAGCAGGGAATGTTCGAGCGGGATAACTTCAGCAATGGAGCCGCTCTATTTAACAAGCTATTCAGTAATATTCATTGAGGCACAAAATTGTGACAAAACCTTTTACCTTACAACCGCTGGTAAATCTGGCACATAAAAAAAATGATGCCGCGATGCAAAAATTTGGCAAGCTTAACCAGCAGGAACAGGCTGCTCTTGCCAAGCTGGATACCTTGATCCAATATCGCAAAGACTATCAGGTGCGCTATCACGAAGTGATGCAGGCCGGGATAAATCAGTCTGACTTGAACAACTTCCAGAGTTTCATGGCGCGTTTGGATGAGGCTATTGTCCAGCAGCAAAAAATTATCGAACAGATACATCGCTCGGTGGAGTCGGGACGCAGCGAAATGCAGGACGCGAACCGCAAGATGAAATCCTTTGATACGTTGTCGCAACGTCATATTGAGAAGGAAAGAAAGATTGAAGCGAAATCCGAACAACGGCTTCAAGATGAGCTAACCGGACGTCATGTTGCTTTCAGGGACGCTGCCTCCCAAGGTGAAAACTAATCAGGAGAACTGTCATGCCAAACTTGGCCATTACCAATGCATCATCTGCTGTACAAACGCAAGCTCCAACTCTGCAGGGTAACAGCAACAGCCAGGCAGCGGAGGCATTTGGCAGCCTGCTGGCGCGCCAGCAGGCCAACCAGGAGTCTGCTGATGGCAGCCAGGCTGCAGCTCTTCCTGCTGATAGCACACCTGCTGAGTCTGGCGATGCGCGTTTATTACATGAGGCACTGGAGATGGAGCAGGATATTGCCAGTCTTGTGTTGGCCGGGCTGCTGCGGCCTGCTGTCCGTGCAGAGGGTAATGCAAAGGTAATGGCAGAAACAGGAGAGACAGATGACTTGGCCACGCACGAACTGACAGGAGCAGATGTACGCCCTGAGAGCGTGTTAGCTTCCATGATGATGCCTGCAGGCGCAGAACAGAAAGGTAATGCAGTGCTTACGCCTGGCACAATTGGAGAAGGTGACGAGAGCAAGGGAATGCAGCAAGTTTTTCAGTCTTTAATCAAAACTCAAGGCAATAGCACCATTGCATCGTCTGATACCGGAGCAGGCGCTATCCGTGGTGAGATTTTCCAGGCAGCCTTGGAAACATCAGGCAGGGGTGCTGCGAGCTCTGCGCAATTTCTCGATGGCGAGCAGGCATCCGTGCAAGTACTGCAAGGCGATGCTTTCTCCTTAACATCATTGCCGCAAAATGGGGTGGCACTTCCGGTTTCCAGTCATTCCGTGGCAGTGCAGTCCCGCCTGGATACACCACTAGCCAATAATGCATGGGCCGAGGAATTCAGCCAGAAGATTGTCTGGATGGCGACACAGCGCGAGCAGACAGCCGAGTTGCACCTGAATCCACCCCAACTTGGCCCGCTGGAGGTTGTGATAAGCGTCAGTGATGACCAGGCGACGGCGGTATTTGCCTCACAACATGCGGCAGTGCGCCAAGCCGTGGAGCAGGCATTGCCTAGGCTCCGCGACATGCTGGCAGATAGTGGAATTACACTGGGAAATGCTACAGTGAGCGACCAGCTTCCAAGAGAGCAGCAGGCAGCGCATGACGGCAGGCAACAAAATGGCACGAGCTGGCCAGCCGGAACAAGTGAAATTGCCATGCCGGTCAGCCATCATCAGCCAGGCATGGTTGCCTGGGCCGGGCGCCGCCATGAAGGGATGGTGGACACATTTGCTTGACTTGTATTCTTGCAAGCCTCAAGGTGGCAGGGATTCCATGCCCTGTTTCAGCGATGATCCAGTGGGGATATTTCCGATAATTTAAACGGAACAACCGTAAGAGAACTGCAATGGCGAAAAGTGAAAAACCAGCGGCTCCCGCCAGTCAGGCGAAAGGCCAAGCACCAGGCAAAGGCCCACAGCAGGAGGAGGCGGGCGAAGGTGTCGCGAAATCAAAACGGAAAAAACTGATATTTGCCGTTGCCGGTGTCCTGGTGCTGGGAATAGCGGCAGGCGCAGGCTGGTATTTCACCAAGGGCAAGCATGGCGAGGAAACCAAGGTGGCGGCTCCCGCGAAATTTGAGCAGCCCAAATTTATTCCGCTGGAAACATTCACAGTCAACTTGCAGCCCGATGGTGAGGGAGACCAGTTCTTGCAGGCCGGCATTACCCTGAAAATTGACGAACTTGCTCTGGAAGAGAAAATAAAGCAGGCCATGCCGGAAATACGCAGTCGCCTCCTGATGCTGCTTTCCGGCAAGCACGCCGCGGACTTGGTGCCAGCAGACGGAAAGAAAATACTGGCACAAGAAATCATCAAGGAAGTGAATACAGCACTAGGGGTGAAGCTTCATGCGCTTCCTGCGGCTGTAAAAGCGCCAGCAGTAGATCCATGTGCTGCCTCTGGCGTGGCAGCACATTCTGAAGCTGCTGCGCCTGCCGAGCCAGCCGCAGCAGAAGAGGCAACTGCCGAGGAAGACCAGAAGAAGCAGGAGAAAAAAGCAGAAGAAAGCAAGGGCGTCCTGGATGTCCTGTTTACTTCTTTTATTATCCAGTGACCGGCCCATGAGCAAGGATTTTCTTTCACAAGACGAAGTTGACTCACTGCTGAAAGGGGTGATGGGTGAAGCCGATGAGGAGGCAAAGCCCGAAGAACCTGAAGGCGGTGTAAAACCGTATAACCTTGCCACGCAGGAACGCATCGTACGTGGGCGAATGCCCACGATGGAATTGATTAATGAGCGGTTTGCACGCCTGTTCCGGATAGCACTTTTCAATCTGATGCGGCGCACGGCTGAAATCTCGGTGGGACCGGTTCGAGTCCAGAAATTCGGTGACTTCATCCGCAACCTGCCGGTGCCCACCAACATCAACCTGATTCAACCCAAGCCATTGCGCGGCAATGCACTGTTTGTTTTCGACCCCAACCTGATTTTCCTGGTGGTGGATAACGTGTTTGGCGGAGACGGCCGCTTCCATACCCGCGTTGAGGGGCGGGAATTTACCCTGACCGAACATCGTATTATCCGCAAGCTGCTGGAGGCTGTATTCGAAGCTTATGGGGAAGCCTGGCGTAATGTTTACCCGCTTGAATTCGAATTTGTACGTTCGGAAATGAATCCGCAGTTTGCAAATATCGCCACCCCCAACGAAGTTGCGCTGGTCACCACTTTTGAAATCGAGATTGGCGGCGTGGGGGGGTCATTTCATATCCTGATGCCCTATTCCATGGTCGAGCCGATACGCGAGTTGTTATACAGCGCGATGCAGGGCGATCACATGGTGGCAGACAAACGCTGGCTGCATATGCTGTCCAAGCAGGTTCAAGCTGCGGAAATTGAACTGGCAGTTATTCTAGGGGACGCGAATATTACGTTTGACCAAGTGCTGAAAATGGGCAAGGGTGATTTGATTATGCTGGATGTCCGGGAGAATATCATTGCCTACATTGACAGTGTGCCAATCATGGAATGCAAGTATGGGGTTTCCAATGGCCAGTATGCTCTGAAAGTGGAGAAAATGCTGGATCTAACAATTAGCGATGGAGTCAGCCATGCCTGATGAAAATACAGAAATCTCTGCAGATGACTGGGGTGCAGCATTGGCTGAGCAGGCGGCAGCAGATGCACCTGCTCAGCCCGCCGAACAGGCGCAACCTCATGTGTTCGAGAAATTTGACAACGGCGCACCGGGCACCGGGCAGAATGAGCTGGATCTGGTCATGGATATTCCGGTGCAGCTTACTGTGGAGCTTGGGCGCACCAAAATGCCGATCAGGAATTTGCTCCAACTGGCTCAAGGATCGGTGGTAGAACTATCGGGGCTGGCAGGTGAGCCGCTGGATGTGCTGATTAACGGTTTTCTGATCGCGCAGGGTGAGGCGGTGGTGGTAAACGATAAATTGGGCATTCGCCTTACCGATGTCATCACTCCATCGGAGCGCTTGCGTCGCTTGAGCCGACGGTGAAATGGATTTTTCAGCTTTATTACGGTATGCAGCCTGTGGCCTGATTACTTTCTTGTATTGGCCACATCTGGCCTTTGCAGAACAGGCTGCCCGGCCTGCCTATACGCCACCCCCGCCAGCCGTCTCGTACGCCAGCATGGCTCAGGTGATTTTCAGCCTGCTGTTAGTGTTGGTTGCTTTTGTGCTGGTTGCACGGCTGCTCAAACGGATGAATATGCCGCGGCAGGGTGCTGGCAGCCTCCTCAAGGTGGTTTCTGGAGTGGCGGTTGGCCAGCGCGAACGCATCATGCTGGTGGAGGTAAATGATACTTGGCTGGTGGTCGGTGTTGCGCCCGGCCAGGTACGCACACTGCATACCATGCCCAAGGCTGAATTGCCCGAGTTAAAAGGTGATAGCCAGGCTGTTGCTGATAGTAAATTTCAGGGTTGGCTGAAGAAAGTCATGGAGAAGCGCAATGTGGGCTAGAAGGAGCGTGGGTAATCCGCTACTACTGATTGCTGCGGTATTCCTGGGCTTTGCTCCAGTTGCAAATGCGGCTGATAGTGGTCTGTTGGCTTTTACCAGCACACCTGCGCCGGGTGGCGGACAGACTTATTCCCTTAGCCTGCAAACCCTGCTGCTGCTTACTTCACTGAGTTTCCTGCCTGCCGTGGTTCTACTGATGACCGGGTTCACCCGCATCATCATCGTACTGTCATTGCTGCGTTCAGCTATTGGCACTCCTTCCTCTCCACCAAACCAGGTGCTGATCGGACTGGCGCTATTCCTGACATTTTTTGTGATGTCTCCCGTGCTGGACAAGATTTACAAGGATGCTTACCTGCCTTACAACGAAAACAAACTTACATTGGAACAGGCTTTGGATAGAGGTAGTGTGCCGCTCAAGGATTTCATGCTGCGCCAGACGCGCGAAACGGACTTAGCCCTGTTTGTGCGTATTTCCAATAGTGAGCCACTGGAAAGTGCAGACAAGGTACCGCTCAAGATACTGGTTCCGGCCTATGTGACCAGCGAATTGAAAACGGCCTTCCAGATTGGGTTTGTGGTATTCATCCCATTCCTCATTATTGATATGGTGGTGGCCAGCGTGCTGATGTCGATGGGTATGATGATGGTGTCGCCCGCTATTGTTTCGCTGCCGTTCAAAGTCATGCTGTTTGTGCTCGCAGATGGCTGGAACCTGCTTATCGGCTCCTTGGTGCAGAGCTTTTACACTTAAGAGCAGCTATCGCCTGCACCATGGGCGGGCTGGTGGCAATGCTGCTGGATTTTTATAACTAAAGGCTTACGGCTGCTTTATCATGACTCCGGAAAATTTCGTAACGCTTGGCCGCCAGGCTTTGGAACTGACACTTCTGATATCTGCTCCGCCGTTGCTGGCCGCGCTGGTTATCGGATTGGTGGTCAGTATCTTTCAGGCTGCGACCCAGATCAATGAAATGACGCTGTCGTTTATCCCGAAACTGGTTGGCATGTTTATCGCCTTGATCATAGCGGGGCCGTGGATGACCAGTGTGATGGTGGATTACATCCAGCGCATTCTGACAAGCATTCCGTGGCTGGCTGGATAAAGCCCAGATTGCTGCATTTCTAGCCGAGGCATTGCAAGCCCATGATCAGTGTCACAAGCGTCCAGTTGTCTTCCTGGCTTGCGCTGTTTATCTATCCATTTGTGCGGATACTCGCCCTGGTTGCCAGCGCGCCCATATTGGGCAACCGCCAGATTCCGGCGCGCATAAAAGTTGGCTTATCCTTGCTCCTGACTTTCATTGTGGCCCCGCTTGCCCCCATGCAACCCGGTATTGATGTTGCTTCGGCAGAAGGCCTGTTTGTGCTGTTGCAACAGGTGCTGGCCGGGTTGGCGATGGGCTTTACCATGCGCCTTATTTTCACGGCGGTGGAAATGTGCGGAGATATTGCGGGAATGCAGATGGGGCTTGGGTTTGCCACATTCTATGATCCGCAACATGCTTCTTATACGCCTTTGGTTGCGCAATTCCTCGGGATCATTGCTGCGCTTGCGTTTCTTGGCCTGAACGGGCATCTTGTCATAGTGTCTGCACTATGCGAAAGCTTCCAGATTTTTCCGATCAGCTCTGCGCAGCCATCGGCAGTGGGATTTCATACTCTTGCAGTATGGGGTGGCAGCATTTTCAAGTATGCATTGCAGTTATCCATGCCACTGATTGGCGTGCTGCTGATTACCAACATGGCGCTCGGTATCCTGGCGCGCAGCGCGCCCCAGCTCAATATTTTTGCCATTGGATTTCCGGTCACCCTGGCTGTCGGTTTTGTCGCCCTGGCATTGTCGCTGCCTTATCTTTCGCCGCTACTCGAGCACCTTACCTATTCCAGCCTGGATACGGCGCTGAGCATCGTGCGCCAGCTTGGGCTGCGATAGGGCAGCACTACATATAATTAAATACCGACATTTCGGTGATGCGCAGGAAGGATTTCTGGGCAGCTTCCAGATTGATCTGCTGCTGGGTAAGGTCTGAGACAGCCTTGTTGTAATCTACATCCTGCAACTGGGATATGGCCTGCTTGAATTGCAGCCCCAGGTCATCCCCTGAATTTTGCAGGGCATCCAGCTCGTGCAAGCGGGCGCCCACTGATGCCCGCACCCTCAATATGTTATCCAGGTCACGATCCAGGCTGTTCAGGGCCTTGTTGAGGTTATTAGTGAATTGTGCCGATGTCAGGCCGCTTTCCAGTGCGGCAATCAGGTCTGAAATGGTCTGGAATATGCTCTCGTTTGTGCTGGGTGAAATGGTAAAAGTGTCACCATTGTTCGGTGTGCCGGAGATATCGAGCTGCACACCATCGAAACTGATGACTTGACCGCTGACATAAGGTACTCGGCCTGCTGGAGCGGCCGGTAACACCATCGTATTCGGGACGTTTGTGGTGTCGGTCACGGTGTATCCGGGAGACGATGCAACAGTAAATTTGTCGCCCGCAACGAATGGAACGGTGCCGTTTTGAATATTGAACTGCAGGCCGTACAAGTTGAAGCTTTGTCCGCTGGTATAGGTACCCGTGGAATCCAGCGTAGGGCCCACGGGCGGCACTGTAGTCGTCGTCGCATATACTTCGTAGGTTGTCGCCGACGTAAAGACGATAGTGTAATCGTCGGTGGTCGCCGGAGTTCCTGTCGGGGTGCTGATTGTTCCATTGCCTATATTGCTTGTGGCAGGCGCGGCGGGAGGCGCAAATGCAATTGTGTAATTATGACCCGTGACTAGCGCCGGATTGGTTACCACGCCTTGGCTTATGATGCCGCTGCCGGTGTTGGCAGCAGCAGCCTGGGCGATGAATGTCCCATTGCCATTCTTGATGCGCATGAAAACATCAGCGCCTGATTCAGAGGAGGCTACTTGGCGGCTGCCGCTTACCTGCACCAAGCGCTGACCGTCATCCGTCATATATTGGACGCTTGACGGCCCTTTGAAAAAGGGGAGTGTCTGGCCCTGGAAGCCGGAAAACAAATAATTTCCCAATCCGTCCGTGCTGTTTGCCAACCCTATCAACTCATCCAGGCGGCCACGGTATTCAATGGCCAATGCCTGCTTGTCCGACAGGCTTAGCACACCGTCGCCTGCCTGGACGGCAGAAGTCCTGACATCCAGCAGCAGGGAGGTGACGCTGCTCAGGGTGCTTTCTGACAGAGACAGGGAATGGCGGGCCTCGTTCCGGTTTGCCGAGAATTGGGCATTGGACTCTGCAGACTGGGTAAGCTCAAGCACGCGTGCGGCGTTTGCCGGGTCATCCGCAGGAGTCAGGATGCGGCGACCGGTAGATACCTGCTGCTGGGTGTGCAACAGGTTGGCCTGTACCTGGGTCAGTGTCGCGACGTTGGCGTCGTAAAGTGTGCTGGTGCTAATGCGCATGGTACACCTATAGTGACAAGTTGATGATTGCGTCAAACATGTTGTTGGCTACCTGTAATGCCTTTGCTGCCGCCTGATAGGCGCGCTGGTAGCGCATCAGGTTGGCGGCTTCTTCATCGAGATTTACTCCCGAAAGGGACTGCTGCTCCCGGATGGATAAATCCAGCAAGCTGGCCTGGGCTTGACTGGTGACATCCAGCTCGCGCGTCTTGTTGCCAATCTGGCTGACCAGGCGGCTATAGGCGCCCTGAAAGGAAGTGGAATTTCCCAGCATGGTATTTTGTGTTTGCAGACTGGCAAGCAGGAGGGCATTGCGGTTGTCAGCTGTTGCGCCGATGTTGGGGCCGATTGTGAAGATGTCTCCGGTTGCCGGGGAGCCGGTGATTTGCACCGTCCAGCCGTTATAGGAAATATCTGCTCCGGGAGTGTAGGTAAGGCCTAGAGCCGGCAGTCCTACGCCAGTTCCTGTTACATCATAGGTGGTGGCGGAGGTGAATGTAATCGTCACCGGCTGCTGCAAGTCCTGGTCAGTAGCCGGGTGGAGAAGGTCAGGTGTGACGGGAACCGGGTTGATCGACCCATCGCTGATTTTCCCTGTTCCCAGGTTGGTCAATGGAGTGGCGGTACGAATCGGCGCAGCAGCAGCAATCTTGGCGGGGTCGAGGATAGCGACAGAAAAATCGCGAGCACCATTTGCCGTCGGGCGTATCAGATAAATATCACCAGGAACTCCACCGGCTGTTGTATTGATCGTGATGCCATCCACTGACTGTGGCAGAGTAGGGTAGGTTGTAACGGTATTATCCGAAAGACGCGTCAGCATGTATCCTGAAGCGCCGTTGTATTGCAGCGAGTAATCGCTACCAGTCAGCGCAGAATAGTCGGATATGCTTGCGCTTACGACGGCCACGCTGCCATTGAGCGCATTATTGGCATTGGGGGTGACTTGAGGAACAGGCTGGTTGAAGAAATTGCCGCCCAGGGTGCCATTCAAATCCTGTCCGAGCTGGTGCTGTGCATTGAACCCACCTGCCAATCCCATTGCGACGTGACCCAGTGCATTTTGTGTGGCATCTAAAGTGTTGGCACGAAAATCCAGCAGCCCGCCAAGATGGCCGCCTTGCAGGCTGCTTTGCTGCAACCGGATAAATGTTCCTGGGATGCTTCCGGTGTAGGCGATATCGAGCTTGCTTGGATC
>Ga0224510_10002120_pt1 | contig 12233 bp, 10 predicted proteins | sample SF_May12_sed_USG_FD_170161 | JGI IMG/M metagenome (GOLD analysis project Ga0224510, IMG submission 170161) | Sediment microbial communities from San Francisco Bay, California, United States - SF_May12_sed_USGS_4_1 | ecosystem: Environmental > Aquatic > Marine > Sediment | place: USA: California... | reverse complement strand
AGGAGTTGGGTTACCACAGCCTCTTTAAACTCACGTGAATATTGCCGGCGCATTTCCACAGGATGCTCTCATCTCTCGCCCCCAAATGGTGACAGATCAGACACGACATCTATCCTGACACAGGGGGCAGATGCGTTTTGCCCACTCCCGGCGGGCCCAGCAAGACCACATTCTCCGCGCGGTCCACAAAACTCAGGCCCGCCAATTCCCGCATGACCTTGCGGTCGAGCGAGGGCTGGCACTCGAACTCGAACTGCTCCAACGTCTTCAGCCATGGAAACCGCGCCATCCGTAGTCGGATGTCGATCCCCCGTTGCTGGCGCCCGCGCCACTCCGCTTCGAGGGCTCGGACCAGAAACCCTTGGTAATCGAGATCGCTTTTCGCCGCCTGCTCGCAGACGCCGTCGAGCTGGGTACGGAGGTGCTCGAGCTTCAGCCGTTCGAGGAGGGCGTGCAATTCCATCATGACGTCACCTCCTCGTAGACCGCCAGCGGCCGCTGTTCCACGGCTAGGGTTTGGGCCCACAGGGCCGCATGATGAGCCGGGATGGTGACCCAGCCCGGCTCTCCTGAAGCCACCCGATGATTCGCCACAAGGCGCTCCCCGTCGTAAATGGCCAACTCTCCCTCGAGTGTGAGCCGGATCTGGACGGAGCGGCCTGCCAGCTGAGCCGGGACACTGTAGCGGCCTCCGCGGACATCGATGTACGCATCCCAGCTCACCTGTCGGATCTCACGGTAGGCGGTGTCATAGCGGGCGCTCGGGAGCGGGTGGAGCGTCGGTGCCTCCCCGGCAAAGCGCGTGGCCACCACTTCCTGCACGGTTCCGTGGCACCGCTGGTCGGCCTCGTCCCGCAGCCACTGCTCGGCGAGTTGATTCAGCTGCGCCCCACTCTCGAATGCGCGGTAGCGGACAAAGAAGTGGTGTTTGACGTCACCCACCATGCGCTCATCTTTACCCTTGGTCTGCGCCCGAGCGGGCTGGCAGGCGCGGGGTACAAACCCATAGTGCCCCGCCAGATCCACAAATCGCGGATGGAACCGGGCCGGACCGCCACGCGGATGTGCGAGGACCGCCGCCTTCTGATTGTCCACCAACACTTCTGCGGGGACGCCCCCAAACCACTCGAAGCTCCGGATCAGCCCGTCATAGGTGTGCTCGGCGTCCTCGCGGTCCGTGCACCAGAAGTGGAACCGTCGGGAGAAGCCCAGTGTGTTAACCATGAAGTGGACCACCGTCTCCTGGCCAGCGATCTGCGTCCGCTGCTCGGCCCAATCGCTCTGCAGTTGTCGGCCAGGCGGCGTCTCAAAGCGCACCGTGGCACGACGCACCCGCAGAACCCGCTTCGGTCGAATATAGTCCCGCAGAATCGAGAGCCGCCCTGTGTACCCCTTGGCCTGGAGTTCCCGAAAAATTACGACTGCGTTCCAGACGTCTTCGGCCAGGAGCCGATCAATGTCGGCCCGATACGGATCGAGCCGACTGCCCCGACGACTCAGCCGTGGGGCTGGCGCCCCGCCTCGAGCCAGGGCGCGGCGCACGGTCCGTGGGTGCACGCCCATCTGTTTGGCGATGTCGCACAGATATAATCCTCGTTTCGCTAACGCCTGAATCACCATCCTGTCCTCCCTTCGCAGCATCCGTCCCTCCTCCGTCGTGGTGAACCGTGAAGGGACATTGTGACTCGGTGTGTAGAGGACTTTTCAGTTCGGTGCTTTGAGGACTTATAGCATCGGCGCTGACACTCGGTGCAGGCGCATGCGCCCCAGGCCCAGATCCTGTTCGACAAGTTTCACATTCTGCGTCATCTGGCGGACGCGATGGATCAGGTCCGCCGCGCTGAGTACAAGCGCGTGGCGGCAAAGGATCGGGCCTTCATCAAAGGCCAGCGCTACACGCTGCTCTCCCACCGAGCCAATCTCACGCTGGCGGGTCGCCGCTCGCTCCGGAAGCTGCTGCAGGCCAATAAGCGCTGGGCCACGGCCTACCTGCTCAAGGAAGAGTTTGGGCAACTGTGGTCGTATCGCCGGAAAGGCTGGGCCCGCCAGTTCTTCACCCGCTGGCGAGAGCAGCTCAAGTGGCAACGGCTGCGGCCCTTTGAGAAATTCGCCACCTTGATCGAGAAGCACTGGCATGGCATCGTGGCCTACTGCGCACCCCGCAACAAGGTCAAGCTGGGGTTCGTCGAAGGTCTGAATAACAAGATTCGCGTGATTCAACGGCGCGCCTATGGCTATCGGGATGAGGAGTACATGCGGCTCAAGATTCTCACGGCCTTCTTGCCTCGGAAATGAGGACAATTCACCCACACGAATCTGCGTTGAGCCGAATAATTGATCGCCTTTTCCGCTGTTCCAGCAAAATCGAACATGCCTTGCGGTTCAATGCGCACAATCACACCCGCTCTGGAGTCGGGCGCAGGCCAGAGCACCCAGGCGAGGAGAAGCACGATATGGACGACGTAACTCATCCGCGATAAGTTGTGGGGCCAGCAACTGCCTTGAAAATCAAACTGGCTGATTGGTGACGACCTGCCACGGGGCCCTGGCCAAGACAAGGCCTGCCTGTATTCTTAGGAGAAAGTGGTGGTGACGGCATTCGGGGTCGTGATGCAGTCACCAGCTGGTTTGTGAGCCCACTCGTTCACGAGTCACTGATTCTGCTACAGCGACATCTTACGCGGTTGTCAGATTCGTGCAAGCACAGAAGAAGGCCCTAGTAGAGGCCGTTCGGTCCTATTGAGAGGGATTTGCCTGTGGGACGCCATGAGCCAAAACCCGGTGACAGTACGCGACACACGAAACTCGGCACGCGCCGTTCTTGAGATCGACTTGCAAAGAGGGAGCGATTTCACGTGATGCGCCGTGACTGACTTACGAAAGCAGCTGCGACAGGTTCAGATCGAACGCCACGACAGGCACGGCGATCTGCCAACGTTCGAGGACTTCCGGATGGAGTTCGCCGATGACGCCGACTGGTCGGCCCGCCACGATAATCCGCCCCGCGCGACCCTCCAGAAAAGACGGATGCTGAACCGTCTCGAGGCTGTATTCCTTCCCAAGGTAGTAACACAGCACGTCCAAGCAAGAATGAATTTCTGAGAAATGCGCCGCTGCATGAGCGATGACCGCTCCCAAGATCGTCTCCGTCCGAGAACCCAACTCCTTGGCGGCGTCGGGAATCGCCACATCACCGGCCTCAAAGAGGCGGTGTGGGTAAAAGGCTCGGCTCGATGCCGCCTCGACACGCAGCAGAGAAGGCAGGATCCATTGCCGGAGACAGGAGAAACTCAATGACATGACGTTGTCGACCTCGACCATGCGTCCCCATTCCGTCGCTTCGAGGCGCATCCGACCAGAATAACTATCGGGCGAGCCGAGAATGTTTGAAATGATCTCCTGAAACCCAAGACCCACCATTAATTCTCGTGCCCGGTCGGACATGTGCTCAATATCAGATAACCCGCCCACGGTAAACTGTGCCGGCATGACCGGCGTGAATTCGGCGTATCCCAAACTCATGGCCACATCTTCAACCACATCCATCATGTGCATCAGATCCTGCCGATAGGGCGGCAACTTGGCCTTGACGGAACCCTTTCCAGCCGAGACCTCGTACCCATACGTTTCAAGGGCTCGTGCCACAGTGTGCACGCCGAGCTCCTGCCCCAGCGCCTGTTCAACCTTTTGAATTTGAATCGTTTTGGACTTTCCAAGATCCAATGGAGTGGTCACTCGTTTCCCCAACGAGGTGCTACGTGGATACTGAACTTCGATCGGCTCGATGGTTGCCCCGCGGTCGGCGAGATTGGACGCAAAAATATTCAGGGTTAAGACGACCATAGGGAGGTCTGTGCCCGTCACCTCCACGAAGAGCTGATCATCACCCACCTGCACTTCGCCGATTTCCCTGCTATTGATGATCGGAGGGAACGACAGTGGTTGATTGGCGGCATCACGGAGTATCGGTAATCGCCCCGTTCCTGCAAGGATAGCCCCATACTCCAATCCCTTCGGATGGACCATGAGAATCTCCGACAGCGTCATCACGGTCTCCATCCCCAACGGAGTAAACCGTGCTTCGTCGGGCTTCACAAGCGCGTAGGTCACGGGAAACTTGATTTTAGGCAGCTGATAGATGCCGATCGAAACGGTCTTGCGCTTGTGGCCGAATATCTCCGCCAATTTTTCTTGCGTTTGAATCAGCTGCGCTAATCCCTCGGTCGTAACTCGATACCCTCTGGCCGCACAAGCTGCCACATAGGGACGCACCTGCTCGATTCCAGGCTTCACGATGATCTGCATCTGGGATTGAGAGGCTTCAGAGAAGAACGGATAGGGCGTGAGTTGTCCCTGTTGCTTGATGCGGACTTGCCGAGCAATCCCTTCGCAACACCACAGATCGGGCCTGTTGCTATCCTGTAGCTCGATGCGAAGTTCCCCTGTTTCATGGTTGTACCCCTTCAATTCGCCCTTCGCGAGCATCAGCCACGCTTCCAACTCCTCAATCGCAACAGTCCGATTTGCAGATGGTGTCTGGTGGAGGAGGGACTGGAAATCGTCTTTATAAATCGTGATCGTGGGCATGGCGTCAGTTAGAACAATCCTCTCGTGGTACGGATCAATTCCAGATTGTCCGTGAAGAGCTCTCGGATATCGTGGATCCCCAGCGCAACCATCGCCATCCGGTCGAGCCCCAGCCCCCAGGCAATCACCGGAACCGTGACCCCAAGGGGCAAGGTGACTTCCGGACGGAACAGTCCCGCGCCTCCGAGTTCCATCCACCCTAAGCGAGGATGACGCACATGCAGTTCAACGGAAGGTTCGGTGAATGGGAAATATGCCGGCGAGAATTTTACCTCTTTCGCTTGCGCAACTTCCCGTGCAAACAGATTCAACAGTCCAAGTAAGGTTCTAAAATTGATGTCCTCCCCCAGCACGATGCCTTCCACTTGGAAGAAATCTGTCGCATGGGTTGCATCGACTTGGTCATAGCGAAAACATCGAGCGATCGAAAAATACTTCCCGGGAATGCTCGGGGCGGCGGCCAACGTTCGAGCCGAAACCGCGGTGCCTTGACTTCGCAATACCAATCGCTTGGCGCGCTGAACATCGAACGAATAGCCCCAGCCCGTGGAACCCGTCTCAGCACCATGCTGGTGCACCTGAGCAACGTGCGACAAGACCGACTCATCCATGGCGGACGCATGGGTGGGGTCCTTCACAAAGTACACATCGTGAATGTCGCGGGCGGGGTGAAACTGCGGCATGAACAGGGCATCCATATTCCAAAATTCTGTTTCGACCAACGATCCACGCATTTCCTGAAACCCCATGCTCACGAGTTTCGCTTTGACGGTATCAAGAAATTCTCGATAGGGATGCTTCTTCCCCGTCCCAACGCGTGGTGCCCGCAGGCTAATCGTATATTTCCGAAAGCGCTTATGGCGCCAACTTCCGTCCTTCAACATGTCAGGGGACAACTGCGATACTTCTTCTGCAACCCCCTGTCTCAGCAGCTGCTCGGCGGCGTTTGCCCCGGACGGCGACAGCATGAACGCGCGTGTCACTCGTTCATCGATTCTGAATGGCTCCTTGGCATTTCCCCGCTTTACGGCGTAATCTTCGATCACTCGGCGATCCCCTTCCGGAAAGGCCTTCAGTTCTCTCGGGGATTCGTGTAGCTGCCGCAGCAATCCTTTCAGCGCCTCAACGGTCGGACTTGAACGCCCGGTTGTCTCAATGCATCCCCCCTGCACAATCAGTAACACCCCTTCCTTCTTGAGTCGCCCAACGGCTTTGCTGACATCAGAAGGATCAAGCCCATCGTGTGACTGAAGATCGGGAATCGTCAGCCGTTTCCCTGTACCGGCTGCATCACGAGCCGCAGCCAGAACACGTTCAATCGGCGACATGCTCTGATGATATTCCTCACCGGTTTTCGTGAGTGATGCGACCGGCGTCACCGTCTCCGCCTGGATCGTGACCAGCCCTTTGGCCAGCAGCCACTCAACTGCCATGCTCAGTTGGGAAGGCTCCAACTCAGCGGCTGCAGCCAACTGCTCGCTGTTCAAGACTGCTTCCGGCGGGTTCGCGCCTAAGGTCGTAAGGACTTTGGTTTCGAGAGGATGAAGGCTGTCGATGACTGCGGAGGAGATGTCCACCCTGGATCGCCTATCGATTGACCGCTGTGCGGGACGTCGGTTGAAGAGCTGTTTCTGCGGCTGCTCGCATGGCGGCGATCGTGGCCGTATAGTCGTGCTGTGAAAAGATAGCAGATCCTGCAACGAGCGTCGTGGCGCCGGCTTCCACGATCTCCCGTGCATTGTCCACCTTCACGCCGCCATCCACTTCAAGCAGCGCCTGGCTTTTAATTCGATCCAACTGGGTCCGTGCCTCGACGATTTTCTTCAGCACTGAAGGAATAAATGACTGCCCGCCGAATCCTGGATTCACCGACATAATCAAGACCAAGTCGACGTCACCCAGAATTTCCTGCAGCGAGGCGATCGGTGTGGCGGGATTCAGAGTCACACCTGCCTTCACGCCTCGCTCCTTGATCGACTGAATCGTACGGTGAAGGTGCGGGCAGGCTTCAACGTGGACAGTGAGATAATCTGCTCCCGCGTCCGCGAAGTCCGGAATAAACGCATCGGCATTGGTGATCATTAAATGCACGTCCAGCGGCAGTTTGGTGACTTTCCTGAGGCTTTCCACAATAGGAGGCCCCACCGTCAAATTCGGGACGAAGTGGCCGTCCATGACATCCACATGCAGCATATCAGCACCAGCCCGCTCCACAGCGGCGATTTCGTCCGCCAATCTTGAAAAATCAGCAGAGAGAATCGAAGGTGCAATATAAATCTGGTGAGGCATCACTCGTTCTTTCGTAAACGGACGGCGTAAAACCCATCCATCCCAAAACTATTGCACAGAGTGGATAGCGCCCCTTGAGCGGTCACAAAGCGATGAGCAGCAGACGGAAGCCAGGGAGCCACAGATTCACGCGTCCATCCAGGAGAGGTCTCACAAAACCGGTTCACAACCTCTTCGGTTTCTTCCGTTTCCGTAGAGCACGTACTATAGACCAGCACCCCACCTGGTCGCAAGCAGGGGGCCACTGATTCGAGAATTTGCACTTGGAGCTTCTGATGCCGCGTAAACGATGAATCAGACCTCCGTCCTTTCGCTTCAGGATGGCGACGTAAGACCCCCAGCCCGCTGCAAGGCGCATCGACGAGAATCCGGTCGAAGACGGTCGGAATGACCGGTTGATCGGCATCTCTGGCGACTAGGCTGGTCCATTGAGCAGGTTTTCTTGCATCTCCGACGACCGGCACAATGCTTTGGATCCTCAGTCTCAAACAATTGTCTTGCAATAAGTCCAACCGAGGGGCTTTCTGATCAACGGCGACGATCATTCCGCTATCGCCCATAAGTTCTGCGAGATGGGTAGCCTTGCCACCCGGGGCTGCACACGCATCCAAGACAACCTCCATGGGTGAAGGATCAAGAATGGGAGGAATGAGCTGGGCCGCTTCATCCTCCACATAACAATCCCCTGCCATGAAACCCGGCAACGAGGTGATATCCTGTCCTTTTTCCACCACCACTCCTACAGGGCTCATTTCTGTTGGGTGAGCAGCCAGCCCGGCTTCTTGCATACGTTTCAGAAACTCTTCCCGGGTCAGTCGGCAACGATTCACTCGCACGGTTACGTTCGGAACGGTACTGGTTGCCCGACAAGCTGATTCTGTTTGCTCTTTCCCCATTCGATCTAACCAGCGCACCACTAACCACATGGGGATGCCATACGTGATGGACAACGATTCAGCCGGGTGAGTCGCGGGATCTGGAAGGGACGGGGTCGGTACCCGAATGAGATTACGTAGGACCCCGTTCACCAGCCCACTCCAATCACGCCCGAGTTGTTGTGCAGAGCCTTTCGCTAGTTCGACCGTTTCATTCACGGCCGCGGAAGCCGGAACTCGATCCAGAAACAGCACTTGATAGGCGCCGATCCGAAGCAACATCTGGACGAACACAGGAAGTCTATGGAGAGGTTTAGAAAGAACCGCACCCAATCGCCAATCGATCGGTTCCTGCCGCCGCAAGACTCCGTACGCCAATTCCATCACCAGTGCGCGGTCGCGAGGGAGTGGAATTGAGGAGGCTTGCTGGTCAATCAGTTCATCGAGTGGGCAGTCTGTCCGTTGGCGTGCAAGCAGGATACGGAGTGCGACGGATCGTGGTGAAGGTCCTGACACAGAAGTTCCTACGCGGCGTTCATCCGACATCGTCAGGAGGACGGGGCATCATTTCAGACACGTATGGCGACCGGATCACACATCCCGAAACCCCAGTTGCATACCGGTGGTGACTGTATGCCCGGTCAGAAATTGGCTAACGGGCATTCGCTTTGAATTCGCTGTTTGTATTTCTTGTAAATCGAGAAGACCCTCTCCGGTTGCTACCAGAATAGACTGTTTATTTACATCCACAATCGTTCCAGGCATGTCGGATACCGTGCCCATGCTTGGGACAGCCTTCCATACATTCCATCGTTCCTCACCCCGAAATGTGTAGGCGCCTGGCCACGGAGAGAGACCTCGCACTCGGTTCGCGAGAGATTTTGCCCTCATCGTCCAATCGATGAGGCCGTCTTCTTTCTTTAAGAGCGGCGCCATAGTTGCCTGCCCATCATCCTGCTTTTGAGGCTTCAAACTCCCCGCCTTCAACTGTGCGATCGTTTCCACAAGCAGTCGTCCTCCTATCTCAGCGAGACGCGGTGCCAACGTGCCGGTCGTGTCGCCCGGCATGATCTCCAACCGCTCTTGCAACAGGATCGCACCTGTATCCATCCCTTCATCCATCAGCATGGTCGTAATACCAGTTTCACTATCACCGTTGATAATGGCCCATTGCACCGGCGCTGCGCCTCGATATTTCGGCAGCAGCGACCCATGCACATTGATGCAACCATTCGAGGGAAGACTCAGTATCGGTGCATGCAAAATTCGTCCGAAGGCCGCCACGGCAATCACCTCAGGTCGCCAGGCTGACAATGCCCCCATAAATTCAGGGGTGCGAATCTTCAGCGGCTGTAGGACGGGAATGCCGGCGCGGTCGGCAACTAGTTTTACAGGTGGAGCGACGAGGTGATGACCACGCCCCTTTGGTCGATCAGGTTGTGTCACAACCCCAACGACTTGGTTGTCGGAACGAAGCAGGGCCTCCAGCGATGGCACCGCAAACTCGGGTGTGCCCATGAAGACAATGCGCATGTCTTGGCTTTAGCATCGTGGTCGTGAGAAAGCAATCGTGCGATACCTCAACTTGACTTGCTGTTCAACGCTTTGCTAGCATCCGACCGCGGGGTGGAGCAGCCTGGTAGCTCGTTGGGCTCATAACCCAAAGGTCAGAGGTTCAAATCCTCTCCCCGCAACCAATCTTTTCTATTTTATTTCAACAGCTTACAACCGATTCCTCCCCGGCTTCCGACACAGTGAAATTAGCCGATTGTGCTAAAACTGTGCTAACGCCGTCCGGAATCCGATCAAGAATCTCGATGCCAGCGCGTAAACTCTCCGGATGGTGATGCGCATATCGCATGACCATCGAAATTGTTTTCCACCGCCCAAGTTTTTGCACGGTGTAGATGTCGCACCCGGCTTGTACGAGTCGAGTGGCAAAGGTGTGGCGCAGATCGTGAAACCGAAACCGTTTCACGTCTGCCTTTCTCATGGCCGGATAAAAGACACGCAAGAGATCCCGCGCATCCATTCGGTTCCCAGCCCCGTTGAAGAAGACATAATCCGTCTTGAGCGATCGGACTTTCGCCCTGGCGTTGAGTACCTCCAGCGTCTTTGCATTCACTGGAAGCGTATCTCTGCCTCCGTTCTTTTGTTCCAGCAGCGTAATGGTTCTCCTGAACAGATCCACATTGCACCATTGGAGGTTCAGGATTTCACTCTGCCGAAGTCCAGTGTTTGCCGCGAAGAGAATGATCTCTTGTAGCCATACAGGAGAGGCCGCTAAGAGACGCTGTTCTTCCTCTGCGGTCAGCCATCGCTCAATCAGATTCCGCACTTTCTCCTTGGAGACTCTTTGCACCGGATTCTCAGCCACCCATTCCCATTCCTTCACCGCGAGCTGAAAGGCATGGCCTAAGAGCGTCAGTTCATTATTGATCGTCTTGGCCGCTGCACCGGCAGCCCGTCGCTTCGACTTATGCGCTGCAAGAAGAGAAGGTCGCATCTCCCTCAATGTCAGATCCCCGAACGCCTGAATGAGATGCTGCGCGCGAGATTTATCGCTGTAGTGTGTCGTCGGAGCTTTATTTGGAGCTGAATGATCGGTGAGGTACCGTTCCAGGAGTTCCTTCACCGTCTTATCGGCCCCCGCTTCGGGTGCATACCACTTGCCTTCAGCAATCTGAACCATCACCTTGTGATAAATCTTCTCCGCCAGCTTCTTATCCGTGACCTCCGTGGATCTTCTGATCTGCTTCCCTTGATAGGGAAACCCCATCCACCAGACACGGCCTCGCCGAAACAGAGCCATCATTAACCTCCTTGTTTGGCCCTGATCTCGTCTGGTTTCTCGCAGGCAGGAGTATAGACCTGGCGTTTGGCACGCGCAATCAACCTGTCGAGGTTGGCGTCGTCCGATCTACTACTCGGTATTCGGGGAGGCACGACAGTTCTGGACGAGAACGTAGCCAGCCAATAATCAATGTCGTGTTGATCAAACCGGACTAAGCCGTGAATCTTTCTGTAGGGCATTTTCCCCTGTGCCGCCCACGCATACAGGGTTGCTGGTTTGATGTGGGACTGCTGCGCGAGTTCCTTCACTGTCAATAACATTGAATCACCTTTCGTTTATGTCGAATCGGGGGAGTCTGGCGACACCCCCGTTCCCCCCGAATGCGCCCGCGTGGCCGCCGGCGTCGATCGAAGATGGAGCCCCCAGTGGTGGCGGGCCATCGCTGAAGAGCAGCGGATCAGGCCTTCCCGAACATCCTCGGTCCTCTCTTCCCCCGGATCAGGCCTGCCCGCCGCGAGAGCGTTGTGCCCCCCTCCTCCTTGTCTGTCCCACCCCTGGGTTCTGTGCGGGGTGTTATGTGGCGTCGAGAGTTATGTGGAGTCATTCCGGTGATTGGGAGAAACACATGGATATGCGGGAGAGCTGGACGTTCGCAGCTCTCCCGCACTGCACATAACTACAGCTGTGAGAGCCAGGCCAAGATACCAGGATTTTTCTGCCATGAGGGCCGCGTGGTCGTCGATCGTGGTAGCCACTGGTCCGTCGCCTGCAGGACTTTACGCTTCATATCGAGGTCGAGCTCGACATACCCGTGCGTCGTCTCGATGGACGCATGGCCCAGCCAGGAGCGGATCATGTTCAGATCCACGCCTGACTGGAGGAGATGCATCGCCGTGGTATGTCGAAAGGTGTGTGGGCCAATCGTGCGCGTCAGCAACGTGGGCGCCGTTTTCGCCGCCTGGGCCACCCGATGGGCGACGAGATAGCGGAGCCCAAAACGTGAGAGTCGCTGCCCTCGTGCGTTTACGAAGAGCGGCACATTGTCTGAGAGCCGCACCCCTCGTCCTTCGAGGTACGTTTTCAACGCGCGAATCGTCTCCGGCCACAGCGGACAGGTCCGCTCTTTCTGGCCCTTACCATGGATGCGGACGAGGGAGGGACGGCTGAACCGGACATGCGACACATCCACGTCCACCAATTCTTGCGCTCGTGCGCCGGTGTTGTAGAGCAGACGTAATACCGCGTCATCGCGTGCACCTGACGGCGTGCGTCCATCAATGTGGCGGAAGATGTGCACAACCTCCTCTCGTTCCAAGTACCCCTGGACCGGACAGGCCTGACGTTTGAAACGGATCGCCAACACGTCCTGGCAGCGACTGAGCCACCGTGGATCCAGCGACGCCAGGTAGCGGACGAAACTATGGATGGCCGCCAGTCGGGCATTCCGGGTCCGCACCGTCGTGTGTCGATCACGCTCGAGGTGCGTGAGAAACTGCCGGACACGTTCAGCCGTCAGATCCTCGACGGTCAACTCGGTGCAGGCGATGTGCGCGCGGTCAGTGAGAAACTGCAGCAACAATTTCCAGGTGTCGCGGTAGGCCAGCACGGTATGGGGGCTGGCTCCCCGTTCCTCGACGAGATACTGTTCAAAGAACTTCCGGATGGGCAACGCGATGTTGGTGCGCATG